>RCMY010000038.1_pt1 | contig 107560 bp, 86 predicted proteins | sample 2041341 | NCBI WGS metagenome assembly RCMY01 (sample SAMN09708234, study PRJNA481090) | Marine sediment metagenome, whole genome shotgun sequencing project. | reverse complement strand
GATAATATTGCCTTGCTAGAGCGTTTTCACCGTCGATTTGGTGAAGCCATTGAGTTATTACGAAGCCAAGATAAAGACGCCTTTATTGCATGCTTTAAAGACGTAGAAGCTTGGTTTGGAGAATATGCGGCGCAGTGTTTAACCGACAGTAAACAAATGCTGTTAAAGGCTGACGACGGTCATTTACTGCGTGCAAAGAGCTAATTAAGGCAAAGGGCCCTATCACTCAAGTAAAGGCTTGATAGGAAGTACTAGGCTGGCGAATAAGGCTGTGATTACCTTAGATAGGAAGCACAGCCTTTTTTATGTTTGTATTAGGAGGACGAAAGCGCTTTGCTTGCCGCGATACGCGTAGGCGACACTTCTTCTACTGGATAACAACCCAAGACTTTGAAATATCGCGTCATGCCACGTAATTTATCAAACGCAATTTGCATAGGGCCATCTTCAATATTGCCTTCTACATCGACATAGAACATCTCTTCCCAAGGATTGCCATTAATGGGCCTAGACTCAAGCTTGGTGAGGTTAATATTGTTCTCTTTTAACACCATTAAGGCATCACACAATGCACCGGGCGACTGCACGGTAGACATAATAACCGTTGTTTTTGCCGGCACCTGAAGCGGTACTTTTATAGACTGACTTGCCACCACAATAAAGCGACTATGGTTTTCTTTCTGATTGGCTAAGTCAGATTTAACCGACTTTAGCGCATAAAAGTTACCGCTTTCAGCAGAGCCAATGGCGGCAGCCTCGGGGGATGCCAATTCACTTACTTTGAGCATAGCGTCAGAAGTACTGTCGCAGGTTTTCACCTCTACGTTACCAAACTCAGCTAAAAAGTGACTGCACTGTGCAAATACTTGTGGGTGCGCGTAAATTGTCTTGATTTGGGCGTTTTCAACACTGTTGTGCACCAATAAAGCATGCTTTATGGGGTGGGTTAATTCACCCACTATATTTAAGCGAGTATGCTGTAGTTGATCGTAAACTTCGTTAATACTGCCTGAACTTGTGTTTTCTATAGGTAAAACGGCATAGTCGGCTTCGTGAGTTTCCACTTTTTCAATGATTTGAGCAAAGCTCTTACAGCCTATTTCTACCAGTTCACCAGGGCGTCTGGAAAAATATTTCTGCGTGGCTAAGTAGCTATACGAGCCTTTTTTACCCAAAAAAGCAACGCGGTTAAGCGGTAAGCGCGAGTCAGGATTTGCCCACTCGTGCAGCATGGCTTGCTGTTGCAGTACAGAATCTTCAATGATGACTTGAAAAAGTTTAGTAATAAAATGAGGGTCAAGATTAACATCTCTTCCTTGTTTAATTAAGCGCACCAGTAATTGTTCTTCACGGGCTTTGTCACGCACCGATATTTGATGCTTTACTTTGGTTTCTGCAACTTGTGCCGTGAGCTTTTGGCGTTTGGCTATAAGGGTTAATAATTCGCTATCGGTTTGAGTAATTTGCTCGCGCAAGGTAGTTAAGACATCTGTAGACACACGTTATCCCTGAAGTAATGGCTATTTTGGCGTTTCCAAAAAAGGTTAATAAGCGCGTCAGTACTCATCAAAACAGCCGCAAAAGAGCAGATTAACGAGTTCAACACGCTGCAATAAATACAATATAGTAGTGCAATGTAAAAAACGCGTGCATAACTGTCAATGACTTATTCGTATTATCTTATTTCAAAATGGCAAATTTAAGCCTTTTTGCACCTAATTCTCAAGCAATTGAGACAATATGTACCTTACTTCATCAGGTTCAAACGGCTTATCACAAAGGGCATTTACACCCGTTTGTTGAATGTTCGCCATATGCACGCTGTCACTCGATTCTGATGTTACCATAATGATAGGAATGTGAGTCGTTGCTGGGTTGTAGCGAATATATTCTGAAAGTTCACGACCGTCCATTTCTGGCATGTTAAAGTCGGTAACGACCAAGTCAAACTCTTGCTCTTTTAAAAAGGTCAGTGCATGAGCGCCGTTTTCGGCTTCGGTAATAGTTTGCATGCCCATATTTTGTAATACGCGTTTAATATGATTACGTGCAAGGCGGCTATCATCCACTAATAATACGCGTACATTTTTTGTTTCGTACGAAGATAAATCAAGTTCTTCTGTGTTGAGTAACTGCACACTAGCGTTAAGGCCGCGGCTTAAATGGATAGGTTCAAATGGTTTGGGCAGTATCGCTGCCACACCCGATTGTTTAAACTGATCGAGTTTTGACAAGCTCGTTTCGCTTGAAACTAACATAAACGGAATGCTACAGGTAGATTCATTTTCTTTTATATAATTAAGAATATCTAGACCAGTACCATCGGCTAAATACATGCTGCTCACCACTACATCAACGCTATGCTTATCTATAACGGCTTTTGCTTGCGCCACATTTTTGACAATATCTACTCCATTGACATCTTCTTGACTCAATAAGCCTGAAATTATTTTCGCCTGCGTGTCTGATGGTTCAATCAGCAATATTTGTAAATCTGAAATTGATAGTTGCATTAGTCCTCTACTTATTTACATTTAGCACGTGTTAATAGTGATGTGTAAAAAAAGGTAAGTGCGCAACAACCGGCAAAATCCTACCCACCAGCCAGTTTTACTTTCATGCCTTTTGCTTCTAACAAGCCTTTTAACTTGTCGCGCACATCACCTTGTATTTCAATCGTGAAGCCTTTTACGCTGCCACCACAACCGCACTGTTTTTTTAGCTCGCTGCAAAGGTTTTTCAACTCAGTTACCGGCATGCCTAAGCCTTCAATAACGCTTACACCTTTACCTTTTCTACCTTTAGTAACACGCTTTAAGCGCACTATACCATCGCCTTGTGGAACACCTTCAGCTGCTTTGTTGGCTTGTCGAATGCGCCCTAAATCAGTTGTATAAACTAATTTTGAATCGTTCATGTCTATTGTTTCCTTATGCATGTTTGCATGCATCTTGGGTTATATACAAAATGAATGCCAATATTTCTTTGATGATGACATTCTCGTCAAATATTAAATAAAAGTAAACTGTTAGCTATTTTACAGGCTTACCGTTATACTTTCTTGTAATCTTACTGAGACTTATTCTCATTCATTTTTGCAAAGAGGTTTTATTAACATGTCTATATTCCAGCGCTATTTTTGCAGCCGACCATTGACGGTATGTGTGGCTCTTGCTTTGCCCTTGTTATTTGCTACATGCCAGTCGGCGGCTACTGAAGTCAATATATATTCGGGTAGGCAAGAGGCGCTTATTAAGCCCTTATTAGATAAATTTACTGAGCAAACGGGTGTCAAAGTCAATTTAGTTACCGGTAATGCCGACGCGTTGCTAAGCCGAATAAAAGCTGAAGGTCAGTACACTGCTGCCGATCTCGTTATTTTAGCCGATGTAGGGCGTTTAGTGCGCGCCAAAAACATGGGCTTAACGCAAGCACTTTCAAAAACCGATGTATTAGACATAGCAGGGGCTAATTGGCATGATGAACAAGGTCATTGGGTCGCATTAACAAAACGTGCCCGTCCTATTATGGTTAAAAAAGGCAGCTTCGATCCGTCAACGTTAACCCAGTTATCGCAACTTACTGACGCAAAATTTGCAAACAGTATTTGCATTCGTTCTTCTGATAATATCTATAACCAATCGATGGTCTCGGCACTGATCGAGATTTGGGGCACCGAAAAAACCCAAACATGGGCACAAGGGTTTGTAAATAACTTTGCGCGCTCACCAAAAGGTGGTGATCGCGACCAGATAAAAGCATTAGTAGCAGGTGAATGTAGTATAGCCATTGCCAATACTTACTATTTAGGCGGCATGCTAAGCAGTAAAGACGAAGACGAGCAAAAAATTGCTCAGCAAGTGGCGGTATTGTGGAATGACCAAGGCCCTGAAAGTGACAAGATGGGCGTCCATATTAATGTGTCAGGGGCCGCTATTACGCAACATGCAAAAAATGTCGAAAATGCTAATAAGGTGCTAACATTTATGCTGACCGAAAGCGCGCAGCAATGGTACGCTGAAGTTAATCACGAATACCCCATAATAGATGGCGTTGCACTAAGTCCTGAACTAGAAAGCTTTGGTGATTTTAAAGCGCAGCAAGTGTCGCTTGAAAAAGTAGGCGAGAATAATGCAGAGGCGCTCATGTTAATGGACCGAGCAGGTTGGAAATAGGAAACAAGCTTAAGGCATGAAGCTTTTTTCTGCACAGCGACACACGAGTTGGCTATTAATTAGCACGTATATAATAACGGGACTATTTGCAGTCCCGTTGCTTGTTGTATTTGCGAGCGTGTTTCAACTCGATACACAAGTGTGGTCGCATCTGTTTGACACAGTATTGAGCACTTATGTTTTTAACAGCTTTATGCTGGCCCTTAGTGTGGGCATTGGCACAGCCGTCATTGGCACTTATCTGGCTTGGTTTATGGTCAACTATTCATTTGTTGGGAAGTCGACCTTGAGTTGGCTTATTTTATTACCTTTAGCCGTACCTGCCTACATCATTGCTTATACTTACACGGGCTTGTTAGATTTCTCGGGCCCCTTGCAAAATATTGCGCGAGCGCTTTTGGGGCAAGCAAACAATACGCATATGTTGCCTGACATCCGCTCGTTGTGGGGGGCTGCGGTGATGATGATTTTTGTATTGTATCCGTATGTGTATTTACTGGCACGAACCGCGTTTAGCGAGCAATCAGCGCAATATCTATTAGTCTCAAAACTAGCCGGCTTAAGTGCCCGCCAGCACATGTTTAAAGTCGCCTTACCTTTGGCGCGCCCTGCTATTGTGACCGGAGCGGCATTAGCCATGATGGAAGCACTTGCCGATTATGGTACGGTGGCTTATTTTGGCGTAAGTACTTTTACAACGGGTATTTATCGCACTTGGTTTGGCATGGGAAATGCCGCGGCAGCTAGTCAACTCGCCAGTTTGTTATGTTTATTTGTTTTTATCGTTTTATTAATTGAGAGAAACAGCCGCAAGCATCAAAGCCTTTACCAATCGCGCGGTGGTTCAGCGGTTAAGCCTAAGCCGATTAAGGGAGCGAAGTCATTTTTGTTGGGGATATTGTGCTTGCTGCCACCATTGTTTGGCTTTTTAATTCCATTCGCTCAATTATTGTGGTGGTCAGTTAAGTATTTTGAATACCCCGTCTTTAATGATTATGTACCCTTGTTGATAACGTCGTTAAAACTCGCCAGCTTTAGTGCGTTATTGATAGTACTCATGGCGCTTACTATAAGCTATTGTAAGCGATTATTTGTGAGTAAAAAGATGGCAGTACTAAGTCAGTTTGTGAGTTTGGGCTATGCTTTACCCGGCGTGGTTATTGCCGTTGGGGTAGTGCAGGTGGCAGGTTTTACCGATATTCAGTTAAATAATATTACGAATTCGTGGTTTAATTGGCAACCTGGTTTAGTGATTTCAGGCGGCATTAGCATACTGCTGTTTGCCTATGCGGTTCGCTATATCAGCGTAGCGCTGCACAACACAGACACGGGGCTTGAACGTATAAAGCCGAATATTGACGAAGTAGCAACTAGCTTAGGTGCATCATCAGGACGTATTTTGCGCACCTTACACATTCCTATGTTACGCGCAAGTTTGGTTAGCGCCTTTATATTGGTATTTGTTGATGTACTCAAAGAACTACCAGCCACTTTGATCTTGCGCCCGTTCGATGTAAATACCTTGGCGGTTAAAGCGTTTGAGTTAGCCTCAGACGAACGCTTAATTGATGCCGCACTGCCGTCAGTGAGTATTGTGCTAGCGGGAATTGTGCCTGTGGTATTGTTAACTATGAGTTTAGAGAAGCGAAAAACATGAAGCCTTCAAATTTGTATTCTGAAACGTCACCTAATAAACACCCTTTAAATGCAATATTATCATTGCAACAGGTGGGCGTAGGGTATGACGCTGCAACTGTGCTAAGTGACGTGAGCTTGTCGTTAAATAAAGGCGAAATTGGCTGTATATTAGGCCCTTCAGGCAGTGGCAAAACGAGTTTATTAAGAGCGATTGCAGGATTTATTCCAGTGCAGCAGGGAGGTATTTGCATCAATGAGCGCCAAGTGTCTAGCGCAAAACTGCACAGACCGCCTAACGAGCGTGGTATTGGCGTTGTGTTTCAAGATTATGCTCTGTTTCCACATTTAACCGTGGTACAAAATATTGCCTTTGGTTTACAAGCATTATCGGCTAAAAACAAACATGCTCGTACGCAGCAATATATGAAAATAATGGATATTCAAAATTTAGCCAATAAATATCCCGCCGAGTTATCGGGCGGCCAACAGCAACGTGTTGCCATTGCGCGTGCCATTGCTCCCCAACCTGAGTTGTTACTTATGGATGAAGCCTTTTCAAGCTTAGACCCTACTTTGCGAGAACAAGTGGCTCAAGATTTACGTACCATCATTAAAGAGCTAGGCTTAACCGCTATTTTAGTTACGCATGATCAAGCCGAAGCCTTTGCTTTTGCCGATAAAATTGCTGTTGTGGCTAATGGTAAATTGCAGCAATTTTCTAGTGCATACGATTTGTATCACCAACCGCAAACATACTTTGTGGCTAATTTTATAGGCGAGGGCGCGTTTATTAATGGCAAAGTACTTAAACAGGACAATGGCTGGTTTGCTAAAACAGCATTAGGGAATATGTTATTGCCAACTCGTGACTATAAGGTGGATGATATTGTTCGGGTACTGTTACGCCCAGACGATGTTATACACAATGACATTAGCCTTACAAAAGCCATTATTGAAGCTAAACAATTTCGTGGCGCCTTTATTCGCTATCAATTACGACTGGTCAATAGCAATGAATTGGTCTTGTGTTTTGCGCCTAGCCACCATAACCACAATATTGGCGAAACCTTTGGTATACGTGCCGAAGTTGAGCACGTTATTTGTTTTTAAATGTTTATTGCTGCTTAAGCAGTCCACTTTCATAGGCGCTTAGCAAAGACTGTAAAGTAACAATAGTTTTGTTAATGTGAACACCTTCATCGCAATCTTTTACTTTTCGTGCAGGACTCATTGTCTCAACACATTCCACGTCAGTGTCATGTTGTGGACCACGCTGAATATAAGCTTCAACCGACTCAAAAGGCTGGTGCGCTACTAGTGACAAAGCTTCTGCATTAGCCACTAGTGTATAGCCTGCAATACCGGTTTCACCGCGATACGCTCTGGCAAAACCGCCATCAATTACTAACAGCTTACCGTTAGCCTTAATTGGGCTTTCGCCTTTTTTAACTTTCACCGGCACATGGCCGTTAACAATTCGCCCGTTCGTTGAAACTATACCAAATTCCCGCAATATTTTATTCGCCGATTGCTCGTCGTTGCGCAATACGTAATATGCGTTGCGACCTTCGGCATGCACAGCCTTATCGGCAACAAAATAGCGCTCAAAAGTCGCCATTTTCTGCTTACCAAACAAGGGTGATTGCTCACCGCACCACAAATACCACAAAGCATCCATACCATAGGCTTTTTCTTCTGAATCAGCCGGCGAGAAATAGCCTTGTCGAGCCAGCGTGTCTACCCGATCAACAAACTCTTTGCCCGCGTATTGGTCGCCAGCCACACTAAACGACTTAAATGAGCCATCATCATTCATTGCCACACAACCGTGATACAACAAGTGATCATTACTAATATGGTACATTGCGCCGTGGCTGTATAAAAAGCGAACATGCTGCTGTAGGTTTTTGCTGGCAGTGAAGGCTTGTTTTAGTTGATCTATAACGCTTTGTTCTGATTGGCTTAGCGTGTAAGGCGAATCGGGCGACACGCTTGGTAAATGTTGGTCTATTAAGGGGTAGAGAGTATTATTTATATTTACGGTGCCGGCAGCATGATCGATTTTGTCTAACAACAAGCGATCTTCCATTTGATAGTGCGGGCGACGTTTTACAATTTGTCCTTCTAGTTTCAATTGGATCAGGGCAATTGCTTTCTGCATTTGCGCGAGTAAGCGGCGGTCGTGTTCAAGCAATGATTGCTCTGGCGTCGTTTTAGCTTGAAATTGCTGGCACGGATCGTTGCCATAAAGCTCTACAGCTAAAGCAGCAAGAGGCAGTAAATTTATGCCATAACCACTTTGTAGCGTTTCAAGATCTGCATAGCGCAGCGCAATGCGGATCACTGTGGCGATACAAGCTTCACTGCCTGCTGCCGCTCCCATCCATAAAATATCATGGTTACCCCATTGCACATCAACACTGTGGTATTGCATCAGCATATCCATGATCTGATGCGCACCTGGGCCTCTATCATAGATATCGCCAATAACATGCAGGCGTGAAATTGCGAGCTTTTGAATTAATTCGCTAAGATCGATGATAAAGGCGCTAGCACTTCCTGATGCAATAATGTTTTCGAGGATAGTTTGACAGCGATCTGAAAAGGCTGATTCAACTTTAGCCTCGAATAATAAAATGCCTATTGGCCTAGCAAAGACGGCTGGAATTAGTTTTTGAACCTTGGAACGCGCATACAATCGGCTAAAAGCTCGACAGATGATAACTAAACGCTGTAATGATGTTAAAGCACATACTGACTCAGACGCGTTGCTTGATAAGACAGCCTGCGGATAACAAATTAAAGTGCTTAACTGATGTTGTTCGGCGGCGTTGAGTTGCGTGGCAAACGCTTCGCTAATAGCCTGCTGTATCGATCCAGAACCGCTCTTTACCACGTGACAAAACGATTCATACTCGCCGTGCAAGTCAGAGACAAAATGCTCAGTGCCCATTGGCAGGTTCAGCTCGCCTTCCAGTTCTTGTATGGCGCTAGTGACCGACTCGATGGAAGGGTACTGGCCTGCCAGTAAATTAACATCGACTTTACGGCTGGCGCTCAAAGGAATATCTCAGTTCTGACACAAAGTATTATGAAGTAACTCAACATATATTTCTCCTTAAGCTAGTGAATTGACATTGTTGAGATCTTTACAGATCATAATCAAACGTTCTTTAAAGGATTGCTCGGCGTGCCTGAGCCAAACTCTAGGGTCATAATACGCTTTATTTGGTTTATGCTCGCCATCAGGGTTACCTATCTGGGTCTGCAAAAAGCCGTGGTTTTTAGCAGAGTATTCGCTTACGCCGTTCCAAAAAGCCCATTGCAAATCGGTGTCCACATTCATTTTGATTACGCCGTAGCCAATTGCCTCTTTAATATCTTCAGCACTGGAGCCTGAGCCACCGTGAAAGACAAAGTCGACTGGCTTATCATTGGTGGCAAATTGTTGCTGTATAAATTGCTGTGAGTCCTTCAAAATAGCCGGTCGCAATTCCACGTTGCCAGGACTATATACGCCGTGCACATTGCCAAAGGCGGCGGCAACGGTAAATCGATTGCTTATTTCGCCAAGTTGCTTATACGCATAGGCGACTTCTTCTGGCTGAGTGTATAAGCGTGAACTATCCACATGCGAGTGATCAACGCCGTCCTCTTCGCCGCCGGTGATACCAAGCTCAATTTCCAAAGTCATGCCAATACGGTTCATGCGCTCTAAATAGCGTTTACAGGTTTCAATATTTTGTTCAATTGGCTCTTCTGATAAATCAAGCATGTGGGAGGTGAACAGCGGCTTACCATGCTGTTGGTAATACGCTTCGCCTGCGTCTAGCAAGCCGTCTATCCAAGGCAGCCATTTTCTGGCGGCATGATCGGTATGGGTCATTACGCGTGCCCCATAAGCGGGCGCCAAATCATGCACATGCTTGGCGCCGGCAATTGCACCGGCGATAGAAGCACGTAAATTATCGTTACTCAAACCTTTGCCTGCATAAAATGCGGCACCACTGCCGGAAAACTGAATAATGGCTGGCGAGTTAATTTCGCTAGCAGTTTCTAGTACCGCATTAATGGTATTGCTACCGGTAACATTAACTGCAGGTAAGGCAAAAGCATTGGCTTTTGCATAGGCAAACAGCTGCTGAACCTCGTCTCCGGTAATCACGCCGGGGGCAATGTTGGTTGTGTTCGATGTCATGCTGTTAGCTCCGTTAGTTGTTGTTATCATTAATAAGCAGGTAAGAAGGAATCATTAATTTTTGAATGTGTGAAGTATTTTTTCGTTAGTTACATTTATTTTACAATTTATTATTACCGAGTAAAGATTTTTTTACATGTTGTTGGTAATAACTTATTCTGTATTTAATGCGAGTAAGAATTGAGAATGTGAAGCGGTAATAAGTAGTTACGAAAATGATGAGCATCACAGCGGGCTCTTAATAAGGTGAAGTGCAAGTCATGCTTACCAATTACGATTTATTGGTTATATTTTTATGAGAATTATGCACTTTTTCTTACTGCTTTGTGTCGAAAATATTTACTTTTAAAAAGTAGAATTGGTAATGGTTACGCGCAAAGTTAATATGACGACAATATCCTTATGCCTTAGTTTATGTCGTGTATAAATGACGGGACCAGTTCTACATCCCTAAGCCTAATCCCATACTAACAAACAAGTTTAGGCTAGATATTGTCGGCAGCCCGCTTATAGTAAGGCTAGCGGATGGAAAAGAAACTACATCGATTTCTACCCTCAACCTTAGCGCGATATAAGGCCTTGTCGGCTTGCTCTACAATAATATCCGCGCTCCAGTTTCTATCTTTACTGAAAGGGAAGGTGGCCGCGCCCACACTCACTGTGACAAATTTGCTTACTTTGCTGTCTGCATGAGGGATCTGCATACTTTCAACTGCTAACCTAAGCGCTTGTGCTTTTTGTTTTGCTCCTTCACTGTCAGTATTCGGCAGTAAGCAAACAAACTCCTCTCCGCCGTAGCGGGCGCAAAAATCTGTGTTTCTTAACACAACACTATTTAATTGACTGGCAACTAAGCGAAGGCAAGCGTCGCCATCGGTATGCCCATAAAAGTCGTTGTAGGGTTTAAAAAAGTCGATGTCGATAAATACAATAGTCAGTTCCCATTCATTTCTGAGTGACTGTGCAATGATTGTTTTTAACTGTTCATCAAAGGCTCGCCTGTTGGGAATGGCGGTTAATGGGTCTGTAAGTGTCATATCAAGTAACGCTTTTTCTTGATCTCTAACCCGCTTTAAATACACTGAAAAGGTGTGTGCAAGATTCGCAATTTCATCGCTTCCTTCAATACTGACAAGAGCCGAATCATTTTGCGCGGCTTGGTCAACTTGAGTCGCTAAGGAAAGCAATCTAACCACAATTCTTCGATATAAAAAATAAATAATGCCAAGCGTGATAAAAATGGCTGCCAGTCCTGCCCAAATCACAAATGTTGTTTGCTTGGCCACTTCTTTAGCAGCGTTAGCAGCGTCAGTGCTTACCAATTCATTAATAGCTTGTGATTGATGCTGCAAATTACTCGCAACATCAGCAATAAGGTTACGCACAAAGCTGTCACGGCCCCTGGTTCTGCCTATTACACGTAGCGATTCAATTTTAGCCGTGATCAGCCCACGCTCTCCAATAACCAGTAATTGCAACGAGCGAATAGATTGACGAAGGCTTTTTTGTGAAGGTAACAAGCTGTCTTCAGTTGCCTTTATTTGCATTCTTAAATCTTGCTCAATTTTACGCAAAGCATGTAAGCGGGTTTGTTGATCAATTTGAATGGCAAGCAATAGAATTTTTAGTAGGTTATCATCAACTTTACTTTCTAGCTCATTGTCTACGCGCTCAAGTCCAGCATCAACATACAATGAATATACAAGATCGTAAAAGGTGGTAAAGTCTCTTTTCAAGACGCTTTGTAGACCTATTCTTTCACCCACCAAATCATTTAACTCGTCAATTTCTTTATACACAATATTAAGTTGTTTGGCTAAATATTGCTTCTGGGCTCTACTATTCGTAAAACCCAAGTTTATTTCTGCTATTAGGTCGTCTATTTTGCGCTTCGCTAATAGCTGTTCAGGTATAAAATTCGATTCAGACAAAAAGGTCGTTAGCATTGAGAGTGATATAACTTGAGTATTCAACAACGATGTTTCAGTAATCACGGGAACTGAATCTTCCGTTAATGATAATAAGATGTCACGAATATCGGTTAAACGTATCAACGAAAATATAGAAATTACAGAAAACAATACAATAATGCCAAATTGAGCAAGCGTAAAAAGCCGGACGGTTCTTATTCTTTTGAGGGGCATGTTAAGGTTGCCTTGCTTTATTAATAATACGCTGCTCTAGTTTACTGTCTAGCTTTCCGCGATTGCGCAGGGATTGTATTACAATATCTGATATTAGCTGTGCTCTACCAGGTGCTGAAACGATTTGTTCATTACCCTGAGATAGCGAAACATAACCATCGCCACCCGCGGCTAAATAGTCGGTGGTGGCTAAAGTATAGCGTTTATTTTTATCCAATTTTGTAGCGTCAATCATAACCGATAAAACTCGCTTACCTTGCGGCGCTGAAGAGTCATACACCACTTGCATTCCAGAAATTTGCGGGAAGCTACCTTTTCGCATATCCAGTCCTGCAAACCCCACTTCTAAGGCGTCAATTATTTGTTTTCCAGTCACTTGAATAACTCGTAGTTTCGGTCTAAAGGGGAATTCAGTGGCAAGTGTTCTGCGCGTTATTTGTGTGTTCTTTTTATAAATAGCGTCGCCTCGAAAATTACCGCTATTGATGATTGCTACATCAGCATTACCAAAATTTCGCATAACATCAGCAACAAAATTGGCAAATGCATTTTCTTTACTGCGCACGTCGTCATTACGGGTAGAATAGGAATCGTCCCAATACGCGATATTATCGTCTAGTAATCTATTTAGTCGAAATATGTAGGAATTTAGCTGATTTTTAACGGCGGGGTCTGCTGGTATGGTGCTTAAATCTATTTTTTCTAGCGCTACTAATGAAAATCCTAAGTCGCCTGAAAAGCTTGCGAGTAGTGCTTGCCCGGGACGATCAGATACAAAAATGCGTTTGTCGTTCATAATTAGTTCTTCATAAGTACCGTTTACACGGGATGCTGACGAGTATGCATAGTCAATTATGTTTTCATCTAGCAATTTAGTAATTTCCGGGAAGCTATCAAAATAATGCGCAATAACAAGGTCAGCACCTTGTTGACGAAGTTTATTCGCTAGGGTTCTAATTTTTAAGACTTTGTCTTCAACTATCATGTCAGTTAATAAATATTCTTCAAGAAGGCGTTTATCGGATACAGAAATAAACCCAAGGCTTACGTCATTGCGAGTCACTAAGACACTGCCGCTTAATCCATCGGGAATCGTATTCAAACGTTTGTCGATTAGATTGCTGGCAACAATGGGAAAGGCGGCTTCATAAGAACGCAGTGATAGTTCGTCTACATCAAAGCTGAATTCGCGTTTAGCCACGCCCATGGCATCGGGTTCAAGACTATTTAATAAGTCAATAATATGCGAGCCGCGATCTAAATTAGACATCACGCTAGGTCCAATTGACGCACCACCAAACAAGAAAAAAGTAGTAGGATTTTGCTTGCGCTGATTCTTTATTAAATGCTGTAATTCGGCATAACGGCTTTGTTCTGAAGCGGCAATATTTGGCATTTCCGCTGCAAATATAATCTGTATTATCGCTTCTTTCGCACAAACTCCAGGCGATTTGATGAGTAAAATAATCCAGCATAGTAATACAGAGCAAAAAAGTAGGCGCATGGGTCTCTATTAAGTGTTATTTATGGTAATTAATTAGCAGCAGCTTTAAAATATTAAGTGCCATAGTATATACCAATTTGACTAGTGGTATCTTTTGATCTATCGCAGATTTTTAAGTGTTATTGCAAAATTCAAATTATGGTAACAAAAAGTATGGCAACAATATAAACATTCAAAGCTACCTAGAGACTATTTTAAAACGCTATGCATTACAAAAGAAAATTAATTGACCACTTGATACTAGCGCTTGAAGCAAATTATCAAATGGCGTTGACGGAGGCAAAAAGAGCACATGCGACCGCGACCGATAAAGCGAATATTGCAGAAAACAAATACGATACACTTGCAACAGAAGCCGCTTATTTGGCACAGGGGCATGCTAAACGTTCGTTAGAATGTAAGCATGATTTAAATACCATTCAAAATTTATCCGCACTAGACTATTCGACAAATGACGCGATTGTTGTGGGTGCTCTTGTCCAATTAATTGATCAGCACGATAAACCATTATCGTTATTTTTAGCGCCTGTATCAGGTGGCCTTAAATTCGAATTTGAACAACACACTATTGTTGTGATTACGCATTCATCCCCCATGGGTAAACAGTTACGCGGTAAGTTTGTTGATGATGAGTTTGAATTTGGACAAGGTCAGCATAAGAAAAGATATCGAATCAGTGCTATTGCTTAAGAAACCACTAGCGAGACTCTTATAAATATGACTGTAATTAAGAATTACAGCACCGTTATAAATATGCTCATTGTTAGCAATTGCAAAAGACAAGCAATTCAATTGCTAATGTTTATGTGCTTAATTAGCATAATTTCGTTTACAGTCGTTTTGTCTACAGGGTGTTTAGTCTATAATGACGCCCAAAAGTAAACGCCATGCGAATTGATGCGTTGTTCTCGCTATCTATTATTCTGATAATGACAAAACCATTACAGCATGCTTAAACCAATAATGATGAAAAGGTTGTATAAATGCGCACTGACTATTGCGGAAGAATAGACACAAAATATCTTGAACAAACCGTGACTTTATACGGGTGGGTGAATAAAAGCCGTGATTTGGGCGGAGTCGTTTTTATTGATTTACGCGATCGCGAGGGTATTGTGCAAGTGGTGGTTGATCCCGACACCGCACAAGCATTTGATGTTGCTTCTTCTTTACGCAATGAATTTTGTGTAGCCATTGTAGGTACAGTGCGCGCGCGTCCTGACTCTCAAATCAATAAAGATATGGCAACAGGTGCCATTGAAGTACTGGCAAAAGAAGTGACGGTTATAAACAAAGCACCTGCGCTACCGCTAGATTGGAATCAGGAAAACAGTGAAGAGCAGCGCTTGAAATATCGCTACCTAGACTTACGCCGCCCAATAATGACAGAGCGCTTGGTGTTTCGTTCAAAAGTTACCGCCGCGGTTCGTCGGTTTTTAGAAGACAATGAATTCTTAGATATTGAAACCCCCATATTAACCAAAGCAACCCCAGAGGGCGCGCGCGACTATTTGGTGCCAAGCCGCACACATAAAGGTGAGTTTTTTGCATTACCGCAATCGCCGCAGTTGTTTAAACAATTGCTGATGATGAGCGGAATGGACAAGTATTATCAAATAGTGAAATGTTTTCGCGACGAAGATTTGCGTGCCGACAGACAGCCAGAATTTACTCAAATAGATATTGAAACCTCATTTTTAGACGCCAATGGCGTGATGCAAATTGCCGAGCAATTAATAACAGACTTGTTCAAGAAAATGTTGAATGTTGATTTAGGCGAGTTTCCACACATGACCTACGCCGAAGCGATGCGTCGTTTTGGCAGCGACAAGCCCGACTTACGCAACCCACTTGAAATTGTTGATGTTGCCGATTCACTCAAGCATATTGAGTTTAAGGTGTTTAGTGGTCCGGCAAATGATCCTAACGGTCGCGTTGCCACCATTTGTGTGCCTGGTGGTGCAAGTTTATCGCGCAAACAAATTGACCAGTACGGTGAATTTGTAAGCGTGTACGGAGCAAAAGGGCTGGCGTGGATTAAAGTGAACGATGTGAGTAAGGGAGCAGAAGGTTTGCAAAGTCCCATTCTAAAATTCTTAGACCACAACGCGATAGAATGCCTATTGCAAGCAACACAAGCCAAAGATGGCGATATATTATTATTCGGCGCAGGTGATTATACAACGGTTACCGAGGCCTTAGGTGCGCTGCGTATTAAATTAGGTGAAGATTTTGCTTTATTGCAAGGTGAATGGAAGCCACTGTGGGTAATCGATTTCCCCATGTTTGAAGAAGCAGATGGACGTTTGTATGCATTGCATCATCCATTTACCGCTCCTACTAGTAGCGATCTTGCCGCACTTAAAGCAAATCCAAAAGCCGCAATTTCGAATGCTTACGACATTGTGCTTAATGGCGTTGAATTAGGCGGTGGTTCGGTGCGTATTCATAATATGGAAATGCAATCAACGGTTTTTGATTTATTGGGTATAGAGCCACAAGAAGCCCAAGAAAAGTTTGGTTTCTTGCTAGAAGCCTTAAAATATGGCACGCCGCCGCATGCTGGCTTGGCATTTGGACTCGATCGCTTAGTTATGCTAATGGTCGGCGCCGACTCTATCCGCGATGTAATGGCATTTCCAAAAACGAATACTGCAGCTTGCCCATTAACCGGAGCCCCGGGTATGGCAAATCCAGAGCAGTTAAAAGAATTGTCAATTGCCAGCGTGGTAGAGGCTAAAGTAACTGATGCATAATGCAGGTGGGTGTTATTTTAGTCTGCTTACTGTCCGATAAGTGACGCTAAACATGACACCCAAACGACCTGAATCAGCACTTGTAGTGCTGTACAATCAGCAACACCAAGTGTTGGTACTAAGGCGCAATGACGACAAGAATTTTTGGCAGTCGGTTACAGGTTCGCTTGAGCAAGATGAAGTGCCGGTGCAAACTGCTATTCGTGAAGTGCTTGAAGAAACTGGGATTGAGCTAAGTTACATTTCTGAAAAAACAAAAAAAGGTAACACGGTCATAGATTGCCGATGGGTCAATCAATACAGTATTTTAAAAAATTGGCGCCCGCGCTTTGCGCCAAACGTGACCAGTAATTTAGAATATGTGTTTTGTGCGCAAGTACCAGTAAACGTTAGTATTCACTTAAGCGAACATTCCGAGTTTTTATGGTTACCCAAAGCAGACGCCATTAACAAAGTCACTTCAACCACTAACAAGCTCGCGATTGCACACTTTGTGCCACAGGACACAACATGCAAATCATTTTAGGCATAGATCCGGGTTCACGCATTACCGGATATGGGGTTATTGGCGTTACAGGCAATACCACCCTGTACTTAGGCAGTGGCTGCATAAAGGTGATGGATGAGAGCCTCGCTAAACGACTTAAAAATGTGTTTGATGGTGTGGGCCAAATTATCCAGCAGTTTAAGCCGCAAGTGTTTGCTATTGAACAAGTATTTATGGCAAAAAATCCAGATTCTGCGCTTAAGCTAGGCCAAGCACGAGGCGCCGCGATTGTAGCAGCAACTTGTGAAGACCTGCCAGTATTTGAATACTCTGCTAGGCAAGTAAAACAGTCGGTGGTGGGCAAGGGCAGCGCCGATAAAGTACAAGTGCAGCATATGGTGACACACTTACTTAAGCTTAACAAAACACCCCAAGCCGACGCCGCCGATGCCTTAGCGGTAGCATTATGCCATCTGCATACTCAGCAAAGTATGATTAAAATGTCAGGTAGTGCTACTAAAACCGTGCGCCGACGTTTACAATAGCGTTTATCAGAGTAATAGTTTGGCGTTACCAAGGTCACGCTTATTAACCATCTATAATAAGAAAATATGATTGCGCAGCTTACCGGTATTATTGTTGAAAAAATCCCCCCTGAAATCGTGCTTAACGTGGGAGGGGTGGGTTACGAAATTCAGCTTCCTATGACAAGCTTTTATCAACTTCCCGAGATTGACCATCAGGTATCATTATTTACGCATTTTGTGGTACGTGAAGATGCTCAACTTCTATTTGGTTTTGTTGACCGCGTTGAACGTTCCTTATTCAGAGTGTTAATTAAAGCAAACGGGGTAGGGCCAAAGTTAGCCTGTGCCATATTGTCGAGTATGTCGGCGAATCAATTTGTGAATGCTGTTATGCATGAAGATATAAGCGCCTTAGTAAAAATGCCCGGCGTAGGTAAAAAAACCGCAGAACGCTTAGTGGTTGAACTTAAAGACAAACTAAATGACTTAGAAGCACTGCCCAATTTAAGTATTCACAAACCCATGAGTAATAACAGCGGTGGTTCTGACATATTATCGCGAAGCCCCAGCGCAACTGATGAAGCTATTAGTGCCTTAGTGGCTTTAGGCTATAAACGTAATCAAGCTGAAATGACGATTAGAAAAGTGGCCACAGAAAATGCGAGCAGCGAACAACTCATCCGCGATGCACTTAAGTCAATGGTGTAAACTGATGCCCAGCATTGATACACTAATACTTAAAACCGCAGTGACACTGAGAACCCAAGATGATTGAAGCAGACAGTATATTACGACCGCAAGAACAAGGGGAAGATGCCGCGGTCGATCGCGCTATACGTCCCAAAATGCTGGCCGACTATAGAGGACAGCAACAAGTTTGCGATCAAATGGGGATTTTTATTGAAGCCGCGCGCGCACGAAATGATGCACTTGACCATTTGCTTATATTTGGCCCGCCAGGCCTAGGCAAAACCACATTAGCCAATATTGTGGCGAATGAAATGAAGGTGAACATTAAAGCGACCTCGGGTCCTGTACTTGAAAAAGCGGGTGACTTAGCGGCGTTATTAACCAATTTAGAAGAAAACGATGTGCTTTTTATTGATGAAATACATCGCTTAAGCCCGGTTGTTGAAGAAATATTATATCCTGCGATGGAAGATTATCAGCTGGATATTATGATTGGCGAAGGGCCCGCAGCGCGTTCAATTAAACTCGAGTTACCTCCATTTACCTTGATAGGTGCGACCACGCGAGCAGGCTCACTCACTTCACCACTACGAGATCGCTTTGGCATTACCCAGCGCCTCGAATTTTATAAAGTGGCTGATTTAACTCATATTATATTACGCAGTGCAGCGCATCTTAATATGCAGATGCAAGAAGCTGGCGCCCTTGAAATAGCCAAACGCTCGCGCGGCACACCGCGCATAGCCAACCGTTTATTAAGACGGGTACGTGATTACGCACAAGTAAAAGCTGACGGTAATGTAACAGCCGATATTGCCGCTGCTGCGCTTAATATGCTTGATGTTGATAAGCTTGGCTTTGATTTAATGGATAGAAAACTACTGCTGTCGATTATCGAAAAGTTTAATGGCGGGCCTGTGGGCTTAGATAACGTGGCCGCCGCTATAGGCGAAGAAAAAGAAACTATTGAAGATGTGATTGAGCCATTTTTAATACAGCAAGGATATTTGCAGCGAACACCGCGCGGCAGAATTGCGACCGACAGTGCATACCTGCATTTAGGCTTTGATATTAAGCTATCAAAATAAGCAAAAGTTGAAAAGAAGCAAAACAGGCAAAAAAAAGCCCATAAAAATATGGGCTAAAATAATCATCAACACAGGGGATTTCATAAACACGAATTACATTGACTGCTTCATTCGATGAAGTGCATTTTAGCTATTATTTAGCACTATACAAGTCAATAATATTACGTGTTCAGATTAGTTTTATTTATGGATGATATCTAATATGTTTATTATGTTGCTTGCTATAAAAGGCTTTAAACAATAAATTTACAAATTAAAAGAAAATGAAACACTAGTAACCATGAAAAAATTTGATATCATAGCAAGAGTGTATTACGAAGATACAGATGCCGGTGGGATCGTGTATCATGCTAACTATTTGAAGTTTATGGAACGCGCGCGAACTGAGTGGGTGCGCTCGTTAGGGATTGACCAACAAAAATTGTTGGAACAATCGCTGGCTTTTGTCGTCATAGACATGCAAATTGCCTTCAAGCAGAGTGCTGTATTAGATGATCTAATATGCATTACCTGCGAAGTCGTCAATATAAAACGAGCAAGCCTTGAGTTTGCGCAAACAATAACAAGAGATAACAAGGTGTTGGTAAGCGCTGCGGTCAAAGTTGCTTGTGTGAATACAAGAATATCAAGACCCGTAGGCATACCCGCGCCATTACTTGATGCCATTAATATAGGAAGTGTGCAGTGAACTCTGAAATGTCAGTTTTACATCTGTTTTTAGAAGCCAGTATAGTTGTGCAGTTTATTATGCTGCTGTTGTTAACCGCGTCGGTAGTCAGTTGGACATATATCTTTCAGCGCGCCTCGGCGCTTAGAAAAGCCAGCCGCGAAGTGCACGAGTTTGAAGAGGCCTTTTGGTCGGGCGCCGATTTAAATAATCTTTATTCTGACTTGAGTCAAAAGGAAGACGTAAGCGGCTGTTCATTGATATTTTGTTCGGGCTTTAAAGAGTATGTACGTTTGCGCAAAACATCTTCGGCGGTACCAGAGTCAATTGCCGATGGCAGTTATCGCGCCATGCGCGTGGCAATGTCGCGTGAAGTAGACGATCTAGAGCAGCACCTACCTTTTTTAGCTACCGTAGGTTCAATTTCGCCTTATATCGGCTTATTAGGCACGGTATGGGGAATTATGACCGCGTTTATTGCACTAGGACAAGTCAAACAAGCGACTTTACAAATGGTCGCGCCCGGTATTGCTGAAGCGCTAATTGCAACCGCGATAGGCTTGTTTGCGGCTATTCCGGCGGTAATTGCATACAACCGTTTTAGTACCAAGGTTGAAAAAATTGAGAATACTTACGGCAACTTTATGGAAGAGTTCTCGTCAATTTTGCATCGTCAAAGTTTGGCTAATCGTGAGTAGTTGCGGAGAACTCTATGTATATTCGTAAACGCCGCAAGCCGGTTTCAGAAATTAACGTGGTGCCTTACATTGACGTTATGTTGGTGCTGTTGGTTATCTTTATGGCTACCGCGCCATTAATTACACAAGGCGTTAAAGTTGATTTACCGAAAGCCGATGCACAATCGATAGAAACCGAAGATGAAACCATGATGATTGTCTCGGTAGATGCACAAGGCTTGTATTATTTGAATGTGGGAGATGATCCGTCTATTGCTATGGATGCACAAGCTATTGCTGATTTAGTCAAAACACGCTTGCTGGTTGCACCTACTACGCCGGTTGTGGTTAATGGTGATGGCGATGTAAAATACGACAAAGTGATTAATTTAATGGTGTTGTTACAACGCGCTGGCGTGCCGTCTGTTGGCCTAATGACCGACCCTAACGAGTCATAATAAGTTAAATTATGGATAAGCAACCACGTAACCCTGCGCTTAAACCGCTTAAAGAACCTCTTCACAGTGTATCGAATTCAGATAAGACTGAGCCGGTTGCGCAAGAAAGTAAAATAGTCACTTGGTTAAAATCGCCTTGGGCAAAGTCGGTGGCCTTGCATGCGGCTATATTGATCAGTCTGTTGGTCAGTTTTAATTTTTCAGCCAAGCCCTTAATGTTTGTGTCGCCTGAAATGAGTGCGCAACAAGAGCCGGTTGAAATTGTGCAAGCTACCTTTATTGACAGTAATGTAATAGAGCAAAAAAAACGTGAAAAGGCACAATCTGAAGCGGCTGCAAATAAACGTAAAGCTGACCAACAGCGCAAGGAAAAAGAAGCGAAAGAAAGATTACGTAAAAAACGAGTCGAAGAAGAACGAAAAAAACGCGAGACTGAAAAGAAAGAAAAAGATCGTGTTGACAAATTGCAGGAAGAACAGCTAAAAGAAAAAGCCATCGCGCAAAAACGCGAAGAAGACGCGCGCAAAAAAGTAGAACAAGACAAACGTCAGCGTGAACTTGAAAAGGAAATGGCCGATCAATTAGAAAAAGAACAACAGACTATGTCGCAAGCGAACCAAAGACGTATAATGTCTGAAGTCGATAAATATCGCTCTTTGGTATATTCAAAAGTACAACAAAACCTAGATACCGACGGCGGTTTTATAGGGTTGTCATGCACTATAAACGTTCGTTTGGCACCCGACGGCTTAGTGTTGCAAGTAAAAGCCGTTACTGGTAATAATGCGTTGTGCAGAATTGCCGAGGCAGCCGTATTAAAGGCGGGTACTTTACCAGTGTCGAAAGATCCTGAAGTACTAAAACAGTTTAGAAATTTTGATATTGAAGTAAGACCGGAGAAATAATGAAGAAAATTAGTGTGCCTACGCGCGCGGTTAATGTATTTGTGACCCTGTTGTTAGCTGGATTTATTCAGTTAATGGCCATGCAATCTGCTTTGGCGCAATCTAACTTAACCATAGTAATTACCGAGGGCATGAATAATGCTCGCCCTATTGCGATTGTGCCGTTTAAATACAAAGGCGATAATATATTGCCAGAAACGTTATCTGACGTTATTTCAAATAACTTACAGCGAAGTGGTAAGTTTAGCCCTGTTACACTATCTAATATGCCGCAGTTTCCCAGTGACGATGATGAAGTTGATTATGCCGCTTGGGCTAAAAAAGGCATAGATACCATAGTCACGGGCAGTATAGAGCCTGCCGGTAAAGACCAATATTTGGTACGCTTTTCGCTAATAGATGTATTGCGCGCACAATTAACTGGTGGGGCGGCTAAGAATTTGGTGAATGGCAAGTTAGTGTTGACCAAAGATCACATTGTGGTGGATCGTGAAAAAGTAATTGCAGGTGAAGACTTTAGGCAGTATGCGCATATTATTAGCGACATTGTTTATGAAAGCTTAACTGGCGAGAAAGGGGCGTTTTTAACTCGCATAGCGTATGTTGTAGTACGCGATCGCGATACCAACCCGCTACCGTATCAACTTGTGATAGCCGATTACGATGGTGCAAACGAAACGCGATTATTGTCGTCCCCTGAACCCTTAATGTCTCCCGCTTGGTCACCCGATGGCAATAAGCTGGCCTATGTCAGTTTTGAGGCGGGACGATCACAAATATTTATCCAAGATATTTACACCACACAACGTACCCGTATTACCGATTATCCTGGTATAAATAGTGCGCCTACATTTTCGCCCGACGGTACGCGCATGGCAATGGTGTTGTCAAAAGACGGTAATCCAGAAATTTACGTGATGGATTTAGCCACCAAACAACTCGAGCGAATTACTCGAAATAGAGCCATTGATACTGAACCTCATTGGTCACCTGATGGAAAAAGCATTGTATATAGTTCAGAACGGGGTGGAAAACCACAAATATATGAAGTAGATTTAGGGACTAAGCGTTCACGGCGCCTCACTTTTGAGGGTGAAATGAACCTTGGGGCATCAATTACCCCCGATAATTTGCATTTAGTTGTCGTAAATCGTACGCAAGGCGATTATCATATAGCACGACAACATAAAGCAAGCGGCGATATGTTGGTGTTAACTAAAACGTTTTTAGATGAATCGCCCAGTATTGCACCGAATGGAAGTATGATTATTTATAGTACCCTCCATGAAGGCAAACAGGTGTTATCACTGGTTTCGTTGGATGGGCGCTTTAAAGCGCTGCTGCCGGCTACCGATGGGCAAGTTAAATCGCCCAGTTGGTCACCGTTTTTGTTATAATGTTTTATAATATAAATAGAACGTAAAATGGCTTTACATAAAAAAGGAATAAGCATGCTTACCAATACTAAATTTAGAACTCTTGTACTAGCGCTAGCCGCCACTACTTTAATGGCTTGTAACACTGGCCCTAGCGAAGCTGAGTTAGAAGCTGAAGCGAACCGCGTTGCAGCAATGGAACAAGCACAACAAGAGCAAGATCGCGAAGCGAGACAACAAGCTGACCAAGCGCGAGCTGAAGCCGCTGAAGCAAATCGTCTTGAACGTGCGCAAGAAATGAAAGAACAGGCTAGAGCCGCGCTAGAGAATCAAAATACGATTTATTTCGATTTTGACCGCTCTACAATTAAATCAGATTTTTTACCTGTATTAAGAAAGCATGCAGAGTATTTAGTGGCTAACCGCAACCAAGACATCGTTATTGAAGGTCACACCGATTCACGCGGTACACCTGAATATAACATCGCATTAGGTGAGCGTCGTGGTAACGCGGTACAAACTTTCTTCTTAAACGAAGGCGTAAGTGCATCACAAATGTCAGTAGTGTCATTTGGTGAAGAGAAGCCTGCGGTAATGGGTGCTTCTGAATACGCAATGGCGCAAAATCGTCGCGCTATAGTATCGTACAAGTAATAAATGAAAACTATTGCTCTGATATGTCTTAGCAGTATATTTGCTTCAGGAGTTTGCCTTGCGCAAGCTCCTGTTGTAGACGTACAAGACAACACGCCTCGTGTATCACCCGCAATTTCAACGCAAAGCGCACCTGCGCCTAGTGCAATTAGCGGTCCTATGAGTGCTTACGAATTACAAGAGCGCTTAGAAACACTTGAACAAATTGTCGATTCGCGAACCGCATCTCAACAACGTGTACAAATGCGTGTTGAAGAACTTCAAAACGACATAGATGACATGCGAGGCTCTATAGAGCTGCATAACCATCAATTAGAAAAGTTACTAGAACGTCAACGTGAGTTGTTTTTAGAGCTAGATCGTCGTTTTTCGGATATGCAAGAGTCAAGCTCACAGCTAAGCAATAATATTAGCTCAAATAGCGGTTCAACTAGCTCTGTAAACGCCAGTACAGGCGATGAACAAGGCTCGTATCAGGCAGCGGTTAACTTAATCTTAAAAGATAAAGATTATGATAAAGCCATTCCTGCGTTTCAACAATTTTTATCCACCTACCCAAGGTCCGATTTAACCGCTAATGCGCACTATTGGCTTGGACAATTGTTGTACAACAAGCAAGATTTCGCAGGCGCCAAAAAGCAATTTGAAGCGGTGTCGAATAATTTTTCTGACTCGCCAAAGCGTGCTGATTCATTATTGAAACTCGGTTTAATTGAAAAGTCGTCGGGTAATACCAATACGGCTAATAACTTTTTTAAGCAAGTCGTAAACCAATATCCGAACAGTTCACCTGCTCGATTGGCATCGCAGCAGCTTGGCAATTAAAGAAATTAACGAAAAAACTGATTAGTTATTAATCAGTTTTTTTGTGTATTGTTTACTTTATATTCAATCTGAAAAAAAAACGTAAAAAATAGAAATTAGAGGTTGCGCCTCGCTTTAATTTCAGTATTATATGCCGCCGTTGCAGGAGATACTTGAACTGCAACGAGTTAGTTTGATAAAAGGGTCGTTAGCTCAGCTGGTAGAGCAGTTGACTTTTAATCAATTGGTCGCTGGTTCGAATCCAGCACGACCCACCAATTATCAAATTAATAGCACAATTCTTGAGGGTCGTTAGCTCAGCTGGTAGAGCAGTTGACTTTTAATCAATTGGTCGCTGGTTCGAATCCAGCACGACCCACCACTCAAGAAGCCGAAGCTGATAATATACGCCTAGGCGATGCTAATACATCTAGTTACAATTTCTCATATAAAAAACCACACTTTATCAAGATCTTTTCATTACAAGTGCGTATAATACTCTGACTAGTTTTATTTACCGAGTTTGTACTATTCCTATGAGCATTGCTAATCGTATTGCGCCCGTAGATTATCCGTTCCCAAAAAAGCCCGCTAAGTTGTCTGAAATAGATCAAGCTGCCTTGCTACGCGATATCAAAGCCTTATTAAAAGCTAACGATTCAGTACTAGTTGCGCATTATTATACCGATCCCGTCATACAAGCTCTAGCCGAAGAAACCGGCGGTTGCGTGTCTGACTCGCTTGAAATGGCGCGTTTTGGTCGTGACCATCCCGCACAAAACCTAGTTGTTGCGGGCGTTAGGTTTATGGGCGAAACCGCCAAAATACTAAGCCCAGAAAAAACCGTCATAATGCCCACATTAGAAGCTACCTGTTCGCTTGACTTAGGTTGCCCTATAGAAGAATTCAGTGCCTTTTGCGATCAACACCCTGATCGCGTGGTTGTGGTATACGCAAATACCTCGGCAGCGGTAAAAGCGCGCGCCGATTGGGTTGTCACTTCAAGCATTGCGCTTGAAATAGTGGAACACTTAGACAGTGAAGGCAAAAAGATTATTTGGGGCCCTGATCGCCATTTAGGCGCCTATATTCAAAAGCAAACCGGTGCTGACATGCTGATGTGGAACGGCGAATGTATTGTACATGACGAGTTTTCAGCGCAAGCACTGCTTAAAGCCAAACACCTGCATCCTGATGCCGCAATACTGGTGCATCCTGAATCACCGGCTAGCGTAATTGAAATGGCCGATGTAGTGGGTTCTACCTCGCAGCTTATTAAAGCCGCAGCAGAATTACCTAACCCAAAATTTATAGTGGCGACCGACAAAGGCATTTTTTATAAAATGCAGCAGTTAGCACCCAATAAAACCCTAATAGAGGCCCCTACAGCAGGCGAGGGCGCGACTTGTAAAAGTTGTGCAAACTGCCCTTGGATGGCCATGAACGGTCTGCAGGCGCTTAAAGAGGCGCTATTAGACGCTACAGGCAAAGAAGTGTTTGTTGACAAAGCAATAGCAAAGCGTGCAATGCTGCCATTAAATAGAATGTTAGATTTTGCGCAAGCGCTTAAAATGCAAGTGCAAGGGAACGCTTGAAACATCGTATGACGATATTTTTGTTAAGATAGATATTGCAAACTTTACTTGCAACATTAAAGGCTTTTGCCTAACATACGCGCCGCAGTGCAATACTGCATGATTACAAAAATGTGGAGAGGTGGCTGAGTGGCTGAAGGCGCACGCCTGGAAAGTGTGTTTAGGGTTAAACCTAACGAGGGTTCGAATCCCTCTCTCTCCGCCAGATAATGTTGAAGCCCTTATACAGTAAGGGCTACAGCGACGCAGGTTCAGGGTCTATTCAGACTCTGTCACAGAACTCTGTCACAGAACTCTGTCACAAAATGACAGGTTGCACATGAAAAACTCTTCACCAACACACTTATATCGCTATCAAGATTCCCAGAATTACTTTATTCGCTTCAGAATGAATTTTTTTAAAAATATCGACTATATTAAGCCTGACGCTTACTTTGTTGCATCGTTGCGTACTTCATCGTACGACGATGCAAAGTGGCTAGCGTTTTACATTAAACGTCAATTAATGAAGGAGATGAGCATGGATAGCTTTTCACACAACACCGTAAAGTTTGCGATGCCGCTCGGCGAGAAGTTTAACTCAAGGGCTCCCTTGCTTCATCACGAGACTGCAAGTTCGAATGCACAGTTTAAGACATTGCTTCGAGAGAAGTTTGCGGCCTTGCTGAAGGTCGGCAAGTTGATGTTAGAGAATGGATTTGGTCAAAATGCTGAATTGCAAACGTCTTTGTCCGATGAACAAATGCTAGCGCTTGGCAGTGAGTCTGAACAATTCGCATCTGTGTCTGAGCAATCTGCGATGCTTAAAATGATTTCTACGAATAGTGTTGACCTAACCATAGACCCAAAGCGTAAGTATCTTGATTATAGAGAAATGATCAATGCTTTTACTAAGCAGTTGGGTGAATTACAAACACAACTGACTGTAATGGTCTAATTTTCAAAGACACTTTGTTAGAGGTAATATAACCAAAACTAACGAGGTTTAAAATGGGTAGAAGACTATTCACAGCAGAATTCAAACGCGAGTGTGCAGAGCTTGTTCTAAAACAAAACTATAAAGTCAAAGATGCTGCTGAAGCGATGAATATTGGCCAATCCACATTGCAAAGATGGATGAGGCAATATAGGGAAGAACAACTAGGCGTTACGCCCAAAGCTGCGGCGATTACTGAAGAGCATCGTCGTATCCAACAACTTGAAGCGCAAGTAAAACAGTTAAAAAGAGACAATGACCTGTTAAATAAAGCTTCCGCCTTTTTCGCCATGGAAATGAACGTCAGCAGCAAGTCGCGCTGAAGCTGAAAACGGCTGGGCATAAAGTCCGTGATATTTGTCGGTGTTTACACTCAGCTACACAGAGTATGTGATGTTGCAACTGCTATTTGGGCACTTTGCAATAAGACAGTTGGGAATAGCAGAAGGTTATTGCTTAGAAAAGCTTGAGATTTGATTTTCAGAAATGCTGTCAATTTTTTTATTTCGGTATTCAGTAGGTGTCATATCCGTCCAATCTTTGAATGCATGTCTGAAGTTAGAAGTTTCTTTGAATCCTAATGACTCAGCAATATCATCAAATGACAACTGAGTTTCTCTAATATACTGTTTTGCAAAACTCTGCTTAATAGTCGCGCATATTGTTGAGAAAGAAGTGCCTTGTTCAGCTAACTTTCTTCTTAATGTTCGCTCAGATACGAATAACTCCTCGGCAATACGATCGATTTTTAGCTCGTTATGAAGATTCTTAGACACCCAGTTATATACCCTCTCAACAATTTCGTGTGCATGAGCGAAATCTGGAATATGTTGCTCACACATTTTTAACAACAAAGGAACGGCCAATGGATTCGATTTCATAAGAGGTAGCCTGAGATGATTGTCGCTTAGCTCTATAAATGTGTTTTCTTGTTCATATAAAACCTTGCATTTGGCAAACTTTTCCAACCGGTTATGATAATCCGGTTTTTTAAATTCGTAACTGATCTTCATAGGGGAAAAATTAGGGTTTCCAAGAACTTCTCTCATAAGAGTTAAGTTAATTGCTATCTGCAATTCGAGGTTGAAATTTTTAATTTCGGGAATAAGAAGTATATCTGAACAACTGTATAAACTTCTACCGTCCTTTGATTGTTCCAAATATAATCTGGTTGTTCTAGTAACTAACGTATGATACTTGATAGAGAATTGAATTGCATCTTCAAGACTTGTTTTGCAAAGTAAGGTGCAACCATATAGACCATATTCGCTACATGAAATTCGCTTTCCAATATTAAGACCAATTGCAGGAATGTTGATATTCGAAAGACTTGTGTAGACCTCAAGAATATCTTGAAAAGTGACAGTTTGTTTGTATTCATCTGCTGGATTCAACTTGTTAATTACCGAATCCAGAAAGTCATCAGAATAGTTGCCTAGGTCTTTCAATGATTTTTGAATAAAATATAATTTTTGAGCGCTTACCCTTAATTCTTTTGCATTAGAATTTGAATTTTTCTTCATTTATATTATTCGCTATTTTCCACTTACTAGCTTAATACTGCCAACAAGTTGGCCGATATTTACATTGAGATTGGCCAGTTATAACACATCGTCTTTGTTATTCAAATGTTATCTTCGTGTAAACATGTGGTGCTATATGTGTGAGACAGTCCGCCAGGCATTTGTCAAAGAATTCACATATACCCGGAAAATTAAATATTAGGTGTGGAGAGAACACAATGAAATTAAGCCGCTTAGCAACAGTTATATCTGTGGCACTTTATGGATTATCAGCAAATGCCTTGTCACAGGAATCCCAAAATGAACAAGATGTTGAAGCTCAAGAAGCCAGCAATTCGCCTCAGGTCGAATTGATTGAAGTAACTTCTCAACGCAGAGTTCAAAATATTCAGGATGTGCCTATATCTGTGCAGGCTTTTAATGGTCAACAATTGGAGCGTTCTTCAATAGATAAAATTGAAGATTTACAGTTATATGTTCCAAATTTTAACCTGACAGAGTCGGGTTTAAATACCCTGATGTTTGTGCGTGGAATTGGGTCCGGAAACAACCAGGGTTTTGAGCAATCAGTGGTGCAGTTTATCGATGGAGTTTCCTACGCTCGTCACCAGCTTAGCAGAGCACCATTTTTTGACATGGAAAGAGCTGAGGTGCTTCGTGGACCTCAAAGTATTCTTTTCGGAAAAAATGCTATTGGTGGCGCATTAAACTTTACTACTGCAGCGGTTGATGAATATACAAGTGGAAAGCTTTTTGCCCAAGTGGGCGAGTTTGGCATTAGAGAATATCAGGCGGTTGTTAATGGCGCATTAATGGGTGACAACCTATATGGTCGTCTATCTCTACGTCATTATGAAGAAGACGGCTATGTAGAAAACGTCACGCTCAATCGTATGGAACCAAATAGAGAGGACCAAACGATTCGGGCAAAGCTTTTATACATAATCAATGATGATTGGCAAATTAACTTTAAATACGAAAAGAACGACTTTGAAACGGTAGGCCGTCAAATTGAGATACTTCAAGATGAAGGTAATCCAGGAAACCCATTTGGAGTAACCTTGAGCGCTGGGTTTGGATTACCAGGTGCTATTCCTGAAACAGATTTGAACTTTTCCAGAGCCAGTAATGGTGATAGCAGTGTTAACTCGTCCAACAATATTTCATTTGAAGTGAAAGGGATGATTGGAGATCTTGAATTTGAATCAAGAACCGCATCATTAAAATATGATTTTCAAGACAACTGTGATTGCGACTTTATTGGTGCAAATATTTTTACGGTGCCAATGGACGAAGACTATGAGCAATTTAGTCAGGAATTCCGTATAGCATCAGATACATCGAACAAATTTTCCTGGCAGGCTGGTATATTTTACCAAACAAGCGAGCTCGTTTTTTCTGATGCCATTGCTTTGCCTACTGCAGAAATTGGACAAACAAATCTTGGGGTATTACCTACAGCTGTCTTCGCTTTGACTCAAAGCGCAGTTCAAGGTGCATCCTTATCTGGCGTTAGTGCTGCCCGTAACTTTACACAAGATACTGATGCGTTGGCAGCATTCGCGCAGTTAACCTATAAGTTCACAGAGGCAACGCAAGTAACTTTTGGAGCAAGATGGTCGACAGAAGATAAAGATGGTTACCGAGAAATTAATGTTAACGATACAAGCACTGGCATGCCTACTACAAACCCAGTTTCACCTTTAGTACTAAATGGTTTATTTGGTATTGAGAGTGAACAAACTAGTGGTCACAATCTTACAGGCTCACGCTCAGAAGATGCTTTTGACCCAAGCCTCAATATTCAACATTATTTAAACGATGATGTAATGCTTTATGCGAGCTGGTCTAAGGGCTCAAAGGCTGGCGGCTTTGATGCGCGCGCCAACACGGTATCGTCATTCGAGTTTCAGGACGAAGCAGCGACCGCGTTTGAACTGGGTATGAAAAGCACCTTCTGGAACAGAAGAGCTAAGCTAAACCTGACGCTTTATTCTACTGATTATGAAGGTTTGCAGGTTAGTCAATTTGACGGAACACTAGGTTTTGTTGTTGGTAACGCAGATGCACAGATGCAAGGGATTGAAGTAGACGGCTCATATGCAATTTCAGAAGATTTAACCTTCTCTTACTCTGCCGCTTATTTAGATCATGAATTCTCTGATTACGTGGATGGTAACTGTTATTACCGTCAGCAGTTCGATACCGATCACCCTGATAGGGCTGACCGATATAATGACCAGACTGGTTTGTGTGACTTTACTGGCCTAAGAGGGCCATTTGCTCCTAAGGTTAGTGCAAATGCCAACTTAGATTATTATACTGATATAAGCGACAGTGCTGTTCTTCATGTAAACCTAAATTACAACTACACAGGCAAACAAGATACCCATCAAAACCTTGATCCTGTTATGGAGCAAGATTCTGTTGGACGTCTTGATTTGAATATTGCTGTTGAATTTGACACTTGGAGTATCGAGCTTCTAGGTAAAAATATAACTGATGAAGAGTTCGTTACTTATTCTGGTAATAGTCCGTTATCAGGTACTTTTGGCGCAGACACCATATACGGCTTTGTTGCTCCGCCTGCTACGTGGTCAATTCGTGCGTCTTACAACTTTAATTAAAACGACTTGAACTAGACTGAGAAATACAATGAAAACAATTGAAACATTGGGTGATTATGTAGATTCGGCGATGCTCAAACATGGTGATAAGGTTGCTTATCAATGTGCGGGTCAGGAAATGACTTATAACGAACTAGAAAAGTTAAGTCGTAAAATTGCGTGCTGGTTGCAGTCAAATTTAGAGCAAGGTGACCGTGTTGCCATACAGTTGCCAAATATTAATCAGTATCCTTTAGTGGCAATGGCTGTAGTGAGAGCGGGCATGGTGTTAGTCAACACCAATCCGCTTTACACACCACGAGAAATGAAGCATCAATTTAACGATTCTGGGGCCAAAGCGGTATTTATATTATCTTCGTTTCTGCCAAATTTGTCACAAATAATTGATGACACGTCCATTGAAGCAGTTGTTTTGGTTGAACTTGCCGATCTCACTTCTGAACCTGCGGCGCAAGATGATTATCATCGACTATACGATATTCTTCAAACTACCGAAGACCAGTTCTTAAGTGCTCGAAAAAAACAAAGTGCTGACGATATTGTAATGTTGCAATACACAGGGGGAACTACTGGGGTTGCTAAAGGGGCTTGTCTAACGCATTCAAACATACTAAGCAACGTTGAACAGATACACGACCGATTGGGAGCAATATGTGTTGAGGGTGAGGAGGTCTTTGTTTGTCCTTTACCCCTTTACCACATATACGCATTTACGGTGAATATGATTTATATGTTTGGCGAAGGGAATGTGAATGTACTTATACCCAATCCAAGAGATTTGGATGCATTTGTCGCCCAGATAAAACCACTAAATTTCACTGGAATGTCAGGCATCAACACTTTATTTGTGGGGCTGTCTAATCACCCAGTGTTTAAATTATTGGATTTCAGTCATCTTAAATTGACAATTTCAGGAGGAACGTCTTTGTTGCCTGAAGTAGCTAAAGAATGGACAGCATTAACCGGTGTAACAATAACAGAAGGTTATGGATTGACTGAAACCAGTCCAGTCGCTTTATTCAATATTCCTGGAGAGGAAGAAATTGGGACAATCGGTAAGCCGGTTAAAAACACAGAGATTGATATTCGTGATAAAGAGGGCAATTCAGTTCAAATAGGTGAAGCTGGCGAATTGCTTATTAAAGGTCCTCAAGTGATGAGTGGGTATTGGCAAAGGGTAGAAGCAACTCAAGAATCCTTTACACAGGATGGATTTTTTAAAACAGGCGATGTGGCTGAACAACAAGAAAACGGAAATTTTAAAATTGTAGATCGCTTAAAAGATATGGTCCTGGTATCAGGCTTCAATGTTTATCCAAATGAGATAGAAGCTGTATTGGTGACCCATCCAAGTGTTTTAGAAGCCGCTGTTATCGGTGCTCCTTCTGCAAAAACAGGAGAAGAAGTGCTCGCATTTGTAACTGTTTCAGTTGATGTTGATGTCAGCGAACTTATTGCCTTTTGTCGAGAAAACCTTACTGGTTACAAAGTGCCTAAAAAAATTACCATTCTAGATGAAATGCCTAAATCAACCGTTGGGAAAATTCTTAGAAGAGACCTTCGTACCTCTACATAAGGATTAGAACATGACAACATCAAGCATCATAGATGCTATTATTTCAGATACGCTGATGGCGATATGCCAGTCCATTTCTTGAAAGCTCGGCTAAAGGCTGAAACGTCGCTAAAGTTTGTATAGTGTGCGATTTCGGCCAATGCCTTTTTGTCGAGCAACATCTCTATTGAAATGTCCCGCCTGATCTCATCTTTTATAGCTTGAAATGATGTGTCATTGGCGTCTAGTTTTCTTCTTAAAGTCCTCGAACACATGTGCAATTGACTAGCAACGTCTTCAATACTTATGGCGCCGGGCTCATTTGATATTTCAATTGCATTGATGACCTTTTTGTTTATGTCTGGAAGAAAAATTTGTTTGCTGAACCAATTGAGTGGCATTGTTTTTAAGTAAGAAATTAGTGTTTTATCCGTTTGTACAATAGGTAATTCTAAAAATGATTTATCAATTCGCAAAGACAGAGACTTATTTTCAAATGTCACTTCACAGGGATACATTAATAGATATTCTTTACTATGAGTTGGCTTAGCGTAATCCATACACACTTTTTTCATAGCAACATTTTCACCTGCTAACCAACTTGGAAAGCGATGCCATGAAATAGTCATCACTTCTTTTAGTAGCCTTTTTTCCTTCTCTGAGTTGTGCTTTAACCAATGAAACTGAATTTCCGCATACTGATCGTGAATATGGAAACTAACTTTCAACCAATCCAAAGTGGCATTGAAATAATTGCACATGTGTAAATAAACGGAATGTATGTTGGGAAAATTGAGTGCCTGTCTTGCCATCTCCTTAAAGTGTCCGGATGGAACAGGACCTGCTCCGCAGGTTAAAAATTCATCATTTGTCAGATAAACCATTCCTCTAACGAACGCTGAAAATTGATGGGGTGTAATCCTTGAGTCCAGATGCTTTAAAACTGCGTCTGAAATGCCAACTGCTTTTATCATTTTAGTGATATCAAAACCTTTACTCTGCAAAACAGCTTCAAACTGCTTAACGAATACAGTTGAAATAGAGTGTTTAAATGAAGGACGAAATAAATTTTCTTTTTTCATATTTAGTGTCCGAATATGTCATAAAATGGTCTTAAATCATCATTATCAAATCAATATATCACAGTATTATATACATATATTGTATTTACATGTTGTTTTAGTTTAATTAATTTTATTGCTTATTTGGGGGCACAATGAACGATTATCACTTTCCAGCACAAGATGCTTTATTCCTACTAAACGATGTCTTAGGAATTGATGAGCATTGCATAAAAATTAACAAGAATGGTGTAAATGGCGAACTTGTTGCAGCCATCATCGACGAAGCCGCAAAGGTGGGAACAGATTTGCTGGGGCCACTTAACTGGGAAGGTGACCAAAATGGTGCCCAATATTCAGACGGTAAAGTTACCTCTTCACCAGGATTCAAAGAGGCCTACCAAACGTTCTCTGAAAATGGCTGGTTGTCTTTAACCGCTGAAGAGGAATTTGGTGGTCAAAATCTACCTATCGCTTTGGGTAGAGTAACTGATGAAATTTGGCAGACAGCCAATATGGCCTTTTCGTTGTGTCCAATGTTGAGTCAGGGGGCAGCTGAAGCCATAAAATCTCATGGTTCAGACGAACTTCGAGCAACCTATTTGCCACCAATGGTTGAAGGTAGGTGGACAGGTACGATGAACTTAACTGAGCCTCAAGCTGGTTCAGATTTGGCACTGCTTCGCTCAACGGCAACGCCACACGACGATCACTATTTAATCAAAGGCCAAAAAATATTCATCACTTGGGGTGAGCATGACATGGCTGAAAATATCATTCATCTTGTATTAGCCAGGCTACCTGATGCTCCTGCTGGTGTAAAAGGTATCTCCTTATTTCTAGTACCCAAGTATTTGATAAACGAAGACGGCTCTCTTGGTCAAAGAAATGATGTTCTGTGTACATCTATTGAACATAAATTGGGAATTCATGGCAGTCCAACTTGTAGTTTGAGCTTCGGCGAAAATGACGGTGCAATTGGGTATTTGGTTGGTGAAGCAAATAAAGGTCTGGCCTGCATGTTTACAATGATGAACCATGCCAGACAAGGTGTGGGCTTGCAGGGGCTTTCCATTTCTGAGCGTTCATATCAGCATGCATTAGCCTACGCAAAAGATCGTAAACAAGGACGAAGTACCACTGCGCCATTGGTCGAAATCGTGCAACACCCCGATGTGAAACGCATGTTGATGCTAATGAAGACAGGTTGCGCTTCAATGCGACACCTTGCTTATCAATCAGCTTTTGATATGGACGTTGCCTTCTCGGCAACATCTGATGACAAAAAATCCTCCCTTGCTCGTGTTGAGTTGTTGACTCCAATTATTAAAGGCTGGATGACTGAACTTTCGATTGAACTAACATCACTTGGTGTTCAAGTTTGTGGGGGCATGGGCTTTGTTGAAGAAACGGGTATAGCGCAGCATTATCGAGACGCCCGTATTTTACCTATATACGAGGGTACAACGGGAATACAAGGACAAGACTTTGTTTTCCGAAAAGTGTTGGGTGACCAAGGGGTTGCCGTTTCTAAATTAATCGATGAAATGAAAGCTCAGATTAATCTACTTCAGGAGGGCAATAAGCACCTTCTCAACCTAAAAAGTCAGTTGCAATTAGCTGTTGAAGACGCCTCTGAGGTTATTAATTTCATACATGAACACAGTGCAAACATTGACGTCTTAAACGCCTCCAGTACCAATATTATGATGATGTTTGGTTACTTATTGGGAGGTTTGGGGTTAGCTAAAGAATCAAATGTTGCTTTAGGAATGCTCGATTCAGACAAATATTCGTCTTCATTCTTAGAGGGTAAATTAGTTGGAGGTGGATTTTATGCCAGCCATTACATGCCGCGCGTAAAGGCACTTCAGCAATCTATATTGCTTGGCGCTGATTCTGTGAATGAAACATCCGTAGAAGCATTTTAATTTTCCTAGTTGCAAACTCCAAAAATAGTGAGGCATCATCATGAAAATACTCGTTCCGATTAAGCGCGTAATTGATTACAACATAAAAGTGAAAATTAACGCCGACACTACAGATGTAGATTTAAGCAATCTAAAAACAGCAATTAACCCTTTCTGTGAAATCTCAGTAGAGGAAGCGGTAAGGTTAAAAGAAAAAGGTGTGGCATCAGAAATTGTGGTTGTTTCAATTGGTGATAAGGCTTGCTAGGAGCAACTTCGAACTGGCTTGGCGTTGGGTGCTGATAGAGCCATTCATGTCGAAACGGACGGATCGCTCGATTCGCTATAAGTCCCAAAAATTCTGGATGTTTTGGTAGATGAAGAACAACCAAACCTTGTCATTTTAGGCAAGCAAGCAATTGACTCTGACAACAACCAAACCGGTCAAATGTTAGGTGCATTGACGCGCATACCGCAAGGAACTTTCGCATCCGAAGTCATTGTTGATGGAGAGAGTGTATCTGTAACTCGTGAAGTTGATGGGCTTGCAGACGCTTTCGTTGAAGTATTTCCTATTAGACGACACCATGAGAAGTTGTTTATAATTGTTAAGTAGGACTTGTATACCCCATTTAAAAAGCTTTTTCCTTATTCCACAATAAAGTAGATGCAGAGCACTGCATCGGTCCGCTAATTTACGAAATACATTAAAGTTTGCAACATTACTGCCAGATAATTTCACTTAATGTATACATATAATCTTTGACAAAGAAAACATTTTAGTGGTATGTTGGTATAACAGGTTGACGGCATACCTTTTATTTAAAGTTATTTGAAACTTTTTTTATTGACTAAACCTGAGACTAAACACACAAACTAATATACTTAAAGGCTTTAGGGACATCATGTTGAAATCAAAACTCTTTGTTAAATCACTTATTACGATAGGTATCACGTCTGCGGCAATGAATACATTTGCTGATGACACCGCTGCAGCAGAAAAGAAAGTTGAACGCATTTTAGTAACGGGCTCTTATATTCAAAAAGGCGACTTTGAGTCAGCATCCCCTATTAAAGTAATAGATGCTGACGACATTGAAGGTCTAGGTGTTGTAAATATTGGCGACTTATTAGGTAAAATACCGGCAGTGGTCGGTGATACTACCTCAGCAAGTTCAAATATTAGTGGACAAGATTCAGGCTTAAACACAGTTGCACTGCGTAATTTAGGTTCATCCCGTACACTTGTTTTAGTAGATGGCAAACGCTATGTTTCAGGTATGTCGGTTGGATCTGGGTATGGTGTTGATTTAAATACTATTCCTACCACTATGATAAGCAGAGTAGAAGTGCTTACCGGCGGTCAATCAGCAGCATATGGTTCTGATGCGGTGGCCGGCGTAGTGAACATTATCATGAAAAAGAACTTTGACGGCATTGCATTCAAAGCCCAAGCAGGACAAAGCGCAGAAGGTGACCGCGACACTACTGATATAGAGTTTTCTATCGGTAAAAACTTTGATGAAGGTAACGTGTGGATTTCCTTTGGCATGTCTGATGACGACGGTTTAATGGCCAGTGATAGAGATTATTCTCGCGTACACAAAGATGCAGTAGACACGAATGGCGATGGTATTTTAGACACCTCACAGTTTGTAGGTTCATCACATGTTATTGGCGGTCGTATTGGCGGTTATAATGGCGATGGAACGCCCTTCGTACGGACTCCTGATGTTGCCACATCAGACGCATTTAATTTTCACGAGTTCCGTTCTATGCTAGCGCCGCTTGAACGAAAGTTTATAGCTAGTGGCCTATCACTTGATTTAAACGAAGAGTCTAGAGTTAATTTTACTGTAAATTATGCACGAGTCGATTCGCGTGCGCGTTTTGAACCTATTCCTCTAGATACTCGCAACAATATATTCAAATTATCGCAAGGCGGTACCACCGGTATCGATATTGCTACACACCCATGGTTTGCGGGTACTGCTTTAGGCAACAACTTACTTTCAGATGGCATTACTAACCTTGATGACGTTAGCTTAACGTTTAGACGTTTGGTTGAATTTGGCGACCGTGGCGCGGAAAACACGCGCAGTACATTTAGAGTAGCCGGTGAATATGAATACGACATTTCAAGCGACATGTATTTAAAGCTTAGCGGTACTTATGGTGTTACCGATCAAAAACAAACCGACTTCGGCGATATTAACCTTGACCGTGCTCGTTTTGCATTAGACGTGCAAAGTGACGGCGCAGGTGGATTTCAATGCGCTGATGATATTGCGCGTATAAATGGTTGCGTAGTTTTTAATCCTTTTGCACTTAACGGTATTTCTCCTGAAGCGGTAGAATATTTAGCGGCAGATACTAACTTGGCCGGTACTATCGAACAAACGGTGTTAACAGGTCTGGTAGCGGGCGAATTAGATTACGCCGTTAGCAGCAACGTCGAAAACATTGGCTTTGCTGCTGGTATTGAATACCGTGAAGAAAAAGGTCAAGAAACACCCGACCCACTGCGTCAAGCTGGCATAGTTCGCGGCGCGGCCATTGCGAAAACAAAAGGCTCGTTTGACGTGGTTGATATTTTCGCTGAAGTTCATGTTCCCTTACTTGAGCAGTTAAGCTTATCTGCGGCGCTTAGAGTAGGTGATTACTCATCTGTTGGACGCACAACAAATTGGACTATAGGCCTCGATGCACCAGTAACGGACTCACTTCGCTTTCGCGGCGCTTTGGCTACCGCTGTGCGCTCTCCTAACGTAAGTGATTTATTTGCTGGCGGCACCGCAACTGCCGCGCTAGTTACAGATCCCTGTAACGGCGTGACAAATGCAACGACCGGAAATGTGGCAGAAAATTGTCGTTCAATCCCGGCAATTCAGCAGCGTATAGATGCTGATGGCGCGTTTACCTTAACTCAAGTAGAAGCGGCCAATACAGCCGGCTTATTGAGCGGCTCTACCAACGTTCAAGAAGAAAAAGCAGATACATTTACCTTAGGTGTGGTCTTTTCTCCTGAGTCAGTTCCTGGTCTACAAATGTCACTTGATTACTACAACATTGAAATTGATGACGCCATTGCTAAAACTGATCGTACTGTAATTCTTAACCGTTGCCATAACGTAAGCCCGGGCGACTTCGATGCCCAGTGCGGTGGATTGGTGCGCCGTGATAATATTGCGGGTGCAGCGTTAGACGTTAATGCAGCTTCTGGCAATGAGAACTTTTTTGAAACAAGCGGTATCGATATTGATATTTCTTATGTGACTAATGTAGGTGACGGTGAGTTATATGTAGCGTTAGCCGCTAACTTCCTAGACACTTATGACGTTACGGGAATTGAAACTGGTGATACACAAAACCTTGCGGGCGAAGTGTTGTTTCCAGAGCTTCGCTTTAATGTAAATGCTTCATATACGCTTAATCAGTTCAATGTTTATTGGCAACTACGTTACTGGGACGAAACCAAAGATCGTAACGATAATACGATATTAACCCCAGAGCTTAACGCTATCGATTCGCGCATTTATAACGATGTCCGCTTTAGCTATCAAGTCACTAACAACATAAGTACCTATTTAGGTATCACTAATGTATTTGACGAGCAACCACCACATCTTACCGCTAATCATAAGTATCAGCAGCAAGGGACGTTAACAAACGGTACAGCGTTTGATTTAACAGGTCGTGCTTACTATGCTGGGGTTAAAGTAGACTTCTAAGCATAAGGTGATAGACATAAATCAATCTTGATATAGCAGGTGGGCTAAGCGATTAGTCCACCTAATATTGCCCTCTCTTACTTAGACAACGATAATGATTACGACACTAATAGCCGACCAATTATTTGATGGCAGACACCTATATGATAACTATCCCGTTAGCATTGAAGATGGCAAAATTCTGAGTTTTGACACCGCTCATGGTGCCAAAGAAATAAAGCTTAAGGGCTTGTTAACGGCAGGCTTTATTGATACCCAAATAAATGGCGGGGGTGGCTATTTATTAAATCAAGCGACTAATTTACAAACGTTAAAAGCGATGACTAGCGCCCATAGCATGTTTGGTACAACGTCGATGTTACCAACGCTTATAACGAGTGAACTTAGTAAAATAGATGAATCAGCAAATCTGATTAGCCACGCGATAATGCAAAAGCTACCGGGCATTTTAGGGGTTCACTTTGAGGGGCCGCATATAAGCGCACCTAAAAAAGGAATCCATAATGGCGAACAAATTCGACCGTTGAGCGACCAAGAGTTAGATATTTATTGCCGCGATGACTTAGGTGTAAAGATAGTGACGTTAGCGCCTGAAAACGTATGTTGTGACACTATAAAGGTGTTAGTCGAGCATGATGTACATGTTTGTTTAGGACACTCTAACGCTGACTTTTTACTAACACAAGCTGCGCTTGACGCTGGTGCTACAGGTTTTACTCATCTGTTTAACGCAATGTCGGGTTTTTCGTCCAGAGCCCCCAATATGGTGGGTGCGGCGCTGTTAGATGAACACAGCTGGTGCGGCATTATTTTGGATGGTCACCATGTTCATCCTATGAGCGCTAGACTGGCTTACAAGGCGAAAGCTGAGCGAAAAATGATGCTAGTAACAGACGCTATGTCGACCATTGGAAGTGAGCAAACACACCTGCATTTTGACGGGCATGACATTTGCTTACAAGGCGACAAGCTTTTAAGTAATACAGGGCAGCTTGCAGGGTCTGCGTTAAATATGATGACGGCCATTAATAATGCTACTCATATGCTCAATATACCGCTAAGTGAAGCATTGAACATGGCAAGTTTTTATCCTGCTGAGTTTTTAGGTATCGCGACCTCAAACGGACAATTGTCTGTTGGAGCATGCGCTGATTTCACATTACTTTCCACACATAATTCGTCACCTCAAGTAATAAGTACTTGGGTAGACGGTCACAAAATATTTTAAAATTTTAGAGGTTTACATTGAAAAAACTGACTGGATTAATCGCCGCGCCCCACACACCCTTTGACAAAAACGGTGAAGTTAATTTACCCGTAATAGATCAAATTGCTGCACTGCTTATCAAGCAGGGCGTGAAAGGCGTTTACATTTGTGGAACCACAGGTGAAGGTTTGAATTGCTCGGTGGCTGAGAGAAAAGCGGTTGCCGAGCGTTGGGTTAAAGCGGCAAACGGCAACCTTAGCATTACTGTCCATACTGGGGCTTTGTCTATTAAAGACGCTATTGAGTTGACCAAGCATGCCGAAACGCTTGATATACTTGCTACTTCCATTATTGCACCGTGTTTCTTTAAGCCAGGGAGTGTTGATGACTTGGTCAACTACTGCGCCACTATAGCCGCAGCTGCACCAAGTAAAGCTTTCTATTATTATCATTCAGGAATGTCGGGTGTCATGTTTGATATGGAACAGTTCTTAATAAAAGCGGATAAAGTTATTCCTAATCTTGCTGGTATTAAATTTAACCATGTTGATTTATATGAATATCAACGCTGCATGCGCGTATGCGATGGAAAGTATGATCTGCCATTTGGCGTAGATGAGTTTTTACCAGGTGGGTTAGCCGTTGGTGCTATTGGCGCGGTAGGAAGTACCTATAATTACGCTGCACCCTTGTATTTGGATATTATTGAAGCCTTTACTAAGGGGGATCAAGAGCGCGTTACAGCACTTATGGATAAAGTGATTGGGATTATCCGTCCACTGGTTCAATACGGCGGTGTTGCCGCAGGTAAAGCCGCTATGCTACTACATGGAATAGATGTTGGTAATCCGCGCCTGCCAATACGTTCTTTAAATGACAATGAAAAAGACGATGTCCTTGCCAAAATGAAAGCGGCTGGCTTTTTGGCGCATACATCTGCGTAAAGTTTTGTAACCTGTGTGTCCCTTTCCGAGCTTAGGAAATTTCTTCCTAACGCTCGGTTTTTTATTCAATGACCTAAAACTTGTGAAATAAACCAAACTTCTCGTTTAAGTGTTGGTTTTGTTCATTCACCCACTCATAATAAGCATGGTCTGGCAGTTTGGATGCAGCGTCTTTATCTAACAGAATAACGGCGTTTTCATGCATTTGTAAGATTGATGCAGGGCAGTTCGACGAAACCCCTTGCGTTATCATCTGCATTACCGCATCAGCTTTATGCTTACCTGTAGCCATAAGTAAAATGTAACGAGCGTCCATAATACTGGCGATCCCCATGGTCATGGCTAAGCTAGGTTGTAGCTCGTTAGACTTAAATAAGCGACTATTATCAAGCAGTGTTTGTTGTGTTAATGTTTTTATTCTTGTTCGTGAACGTAAACTAGACGTTGGCTCATTAAACCCTATATGGCCATTCGCGCCGATCCCGAGTATTTGTAAATCGATTCCGCCGGCTTGTTTAATATATGCTTCATAATCAAGCCCTTGCTTCCTCGGATCTTGATCTTTATTGCATGTGGGTAAGAAGGTATTTGCTGTTTCTATATTAATATGATCAAAAAGGTGATGCTGCATAAAGCTGCGATAGCTTTGTGGGCTATCGCAGCTGATGTCATAATACTCATCAAGATTAAACGTGGTCACATGGGCAAAACTAGTGCGCTTCGCTTTATAGTGCTTCACTAATTCATTATACAATTTTATTGGGGTACTGCCAGTGGCTAAGCCTAATACTGGATGGGGTTTGTCTTTTAGTAAAGACAGTACCCACTGCGCGGCATTTTGAGCGACTTGCTCAGCGTTGTCATAAATTATAATTTGCATTATGTATCCTTGTTATCTTGCGCGTATAAAGTAACTCCTATTAAGTCTGCGTCAGCGCCGAAGTGGGGCGGTTCTACATTGACTTTGTAAATAGCAGGCAGTTGCGCTACTTTACCTTTTACTTGTGTGAAAAAAGCATGCGAGCTGCCTACGCTACCGCCTAAAATAACGGTTTGGGTGCCTGTAATCGCTTTAACGTTGGCAATGAGATCGGTCAGTGCATCGGTAGCGTCATCTATTAACTCAGCAATTTCTGGCACATGCAAATAGTCGTTGAAAACGTCTTTGCAGCTTACCGTTTTATTAAGTATTTTTGATGCTCGTAGCGCTATAGCTGTGCCTGAGCCAATCGCTTCAGCGCAGTTTTTTCTGCCGCAGTGACACATAATCACAGCGCTTGGGTGTTGTACAGATGTGTGACCTAAATGTGCACAAAATCCGTCGAGCGAGGTAATAAGCTGACCATTTTGAATCATGCCGCCGCCTATACCCGTTGACACGGTAATATAAACAAGTGTGTCTTTAGCATCGCTACTGTTATCATTTTGACAATATTCAGCCCAGGCGGCAGCGGACGCATCATTAATAATACAAACGGGTAATTTGAATGCTTTTTCCAACTGCGCTTGTAACGGCAGCTTTTGATTCGCGGATAAAAAATTCACGTACTCAATGCCCACTTGCCCCGTGCAGGCCACCGCAATTTGTTGCGCTTTACGCGCCCAGCCATCGCAAAGTGTCCGCAAATGAAGCGCTAAATTGGATAAATCGCTATGGATAACAGAGTCCATTTTTCGCTGCTCTATTATTTTATGATCTTGCATAAGCGCTGCCGATATTTTGGTGCCGCCCACATCAATTGCTATTATCATTTATTAAATACCTTACCTAAGAGCGCTTTTGTTGCACTATATTGGTTATTTACTAGACTGTGTAAAGCTATCAACGAACCATTGAGTAATATGCTCTACTCGCGTAATAGCCGAACCCACGGTTACCGCAAATGCGCCTAGCGCCATCGCTTTCGCAGCGCGCTGTGGTGAGTTGTAGCGACCCTCTGCTATAACGTTCAGTCCTTGTGCTACCCACTTTTCTACTAGCTCATAATCGGGTTCATCAGGCGTGTGCTGCAAATCTATGTAGCCTGACATAGTGCTGCCTATGAACGTGCATCCTTGTTTAGCTAACAGCATACCGGTGTCGTAATCGGCACAATCGGCCATAGCGATGCAGCCGGATTCATGTATCGCATTTAACAAATCAAGCATGGCAGCAGGGCGCTTGCGACCCGTTCCATCAAAGGCAATAATGCTTGCGCCTGCTGAAGCTAAAGCCTGTACATCTTTAATGTAGGGAGTTATGCGTATTGGACTGTCGTTTAAGTCTCGTTTTACAATGCCTACAATAGGAATGTTGGTTTTATTTGCAACGGCTTTTACGTTTTCAACGCCCTCAATACGTAAGCCTTTGGCGCCGCCATCTATTGCAGCCAACGCCATTGCTACGATGTGCTCGACTTTGTCCATAGGTCCGTTATCAACGGGCTGACAAGATACAATTAGCGCGTGCTGTAAGCTTGATAAAAGGTGTTGTTCTAGTGCTCTATTGACCACAGCCATATTTGTTTCCTATTTTTTATGTGTTGCAAAAATTCTAAGATGTATATTCCATGTTAAGTGGTTAATCTTATGAAAATTGAGTGTGCAAAAGTCTTTATTACCTGACTCAGCCTGCCTTATAGATGAATAGTTATTGGTACGAATGAAATAGCGCTGTAGTTATCGCGTTCAAATAAAACACCAATACTGTGAGTACTTAACTGACATATTGACGAATACCCAAATGAGCCTTTATATACTGAGCCGACAGAGCGCCAGTTTGCGGCATTATCGCCACTAAACTTTAATGTGCCGTTGCTGCGCTGAGTCTGATTATCAGGTCCGCAATAGACAAGTCCCTGAAGGGAGCTATTAGCCTGCACCGAGATTAAGCTGCCCTGGCACTCTGGCTCAGGTAAGCCGGGGGTATCTTGCAGGGGCGACCAGCTGAGCCCACCATCATCGCTAAATGCGGTCTTACGCAGCTTGTTGCCATGAAAACTGCGCGCATTTAGCACCAGTTGACCGTTTTGAAGTTCCGCCATTTGTATTTCATTAGCATGTTCATTTGGCTGGGCAGGAGCAACATTACCGTATTGCCAGTTAAAGCCTCCGTCATCGCTGTATACAGCGTATACTTTCATGTTATCCCAAGGACCTTGGGTAAATGGCATGATAAGCCGGTTTTTATACTTAGTGTTTTGAATTTGAATGCCAATACCTGGGCCACCTGCATATGATGTAACTCCCACTGGCCGTTTAACTTGCCGAGTAACTTCAACTGCATCTGACCATGTTTCACCGTTATCGCTGCTGCGTTTTACAAAGGTACGGCAAATATGTCCGTCATAGCCTTCTTGCACGGCTCCTTCATGCACATTCGATGGGAAATCTTGACCTGCATGCGATACCCACTCAGTAGGATCAACGACTGCATCTGGTGTGGTATGAGGATATTCTTGATACATTAAAATTATGTCGCCAGAGACTGAATCCATTACCACGAGGGGATTATTTAGCGCGTTTTGGCCAGCATCAGCAATCAGTATTTGGTCACCCCATGTTGCTCCCTTGTCGAAACTCATTTTCATCACTAGTTTATTGTGCGCATGGTCTGATAATATGGCTCTTGCTTCGCAAAACGCCAGTAGCAGTCCCGTTGGCAAGCCAAGCAATGCGGGTATGCGATAGCTACCATAGCCATCAACGCCAGCCACAAAGACATCGTATATCGGCTCTGGGTTCGGTAGCATGTGCTCGACAGTACTCATAATAAACTCCTGTGTGATTAGAAAAATACCAACTGCAGCGCTTAGAACTCCCGAAGCGCCCAGTATAAATTATGCCAACTATTTGATTGTATGAATGGTCAAGCCGTTCAGTTCTTTGGTCGGCTGACTATCAAACAATAAACTAGCACCATATCCCACCAGAATGCTCGATACTATGCCAATAGTCCCGAACAAATAGCCTTCAGTAAGCTCAAAAATCCAAGCGGTTAGCATTGTGCCCACGCCAAAAAACAGACCAATAATTGCGCCGTACGCATTTGCTTTAGTGCTCACTATACCCAAAATAAATAAGCCCCCTAGCGCACCCATAAACATGCCGACAATTTTAAAATACTCTTCCATTAGAGAGCGTATTTCTGGACTGATAAATAAGAGCCCTACCAGCGTGCCAATAATGCCCACCAGCAACGTCAGTAAACGAGCAGCATTTAAATATGCGCGCTCACTACGACACACATTGAATGGTCGCATGAAGTCTGTCACTAGGGTCGTAGACATAGAGTTCATACTTGTTGAAACTGTAGATTGCGCGGCGGCAAAAATCCCCGCAATAATAAGGCCTGCTATACCTATTGGCAGTTCACTGGATATAAATGCTGGAAAAATTTGATCAAGTTGTTTGGTAGGATCGAGTTTTTCAGGATTGTTTTGATAAAACACATATAAACCAGTGCCAATTGCAAAAAACAAAACAGATGCCACAGGCGCCATCAAACCGTTAGTCCATATAGATTTACGAGCTGATTTGACGTCTTTTGTGGTCATATAACGCTGCACAATAGACTGGTCGGCGGTGTAGGTAGATAAGTTTTGACCTATGCCGCCAAGCACAATGACCCATATAGACAATTTCGTGAAGCTGTCCATACTGAAGTCTATGTCAGCAATTCTGAATTTATCATTTTCCATCCCACTGCGGAATATTTCACCTATCCCGCCATCCACACCGCTGACAATGTAGCCGAAGCACAGTAGTGCGCCTAGTAACAACACTATTGTTTGTATGGTGTCTGTCCAAATAACCGCTTCAATACCCCCTAATGTGCAATAAATTAGGCTCAATACGCCAATAATAAGAACACATTGCCAAGCGTCAAAAGGGGTAACCGCCGCTAATGCAAGTGCGGTTAATGCCATTACAATACCCATTCGGCTTATATGAAACAAAGTGAACAAGGCACTAGCAAAAAGGCGAACCGCCATGTTGAAGCGTAAAGATAAAAATTCGTAAGCGCTGGTAGCATCTATTTTACGAAAGAAAGGCATAGCGACATAGGCTGCTATTGGCGTGACGGCCAGGATCATCCAAATACCGACCCAGTATAGCCAGTCGGTTCTATATACAATGGCCGGAATGCCTACAAAGGTAAGGGAGCTGAGCATAGTTGCATACATCGAGCATGCGTTAGCCCACCATGGGATATTTTGACCACCACGAAAATAGTCGTTTACATTCTTGTTTTTGAAAACAAAATATACACCAATCATGACCATGGCAAAAAGGTACATAATCAGCACCGTCATATTTTGCCAACCAAAAACACCAGCAGATTCTCTAATGCTGGCAGTCCATAAGTTAGCAGTGTTTTGCGTTTGATCAAATTCGTGCACTAACATTTGACCTTCCCAAGGCAACGCTATGAGCGTCTTGCCCATGGGGATTTCTTGCGTTTGTGATGCTTTGTTGTAATGCGCCCAAGCGTCGGTTATCGCATTGTAACTCATTACTTCTGTTCGCAAATTATTAGTTGTAAATACCAAAATATGCGCTTGACCAAGAGCAACTGCGCCACTTGAACTAAGTATTGACGACTGCAAACTTGAGTCGAAACTGGCTTTGCGTAACCACGGTTGCAGGTCATTGTTAGGATTATATTGCCAAAGAACAAGTTCATCAGAACCTGTGGCCTGATTTTTTGAATTATTAATCAAAAATAATGAATCTCTTCGCCCATCGTTTTGGCTCACAATTGTTATTGCGGCGGGTGTTGACGAAATTTTTTGCCATCCTTGTGATAGCTTTGTGCTTTCAGCTGGTTTCTGAGCTTTTTCTGTCAACAATTCTAAAGGCATTTCATCGAAATCTAGCGCATATAAACTCGGCTCAATGCCAAGGCTTGTTTTTGTGACCAGCACAAACAATGTATTGCCAACAAACGCAGCAGAGCCTTCAATCATGGGAATAGGTAGTGATGGAAGGGCAAAAATATTAACATCAATTGAGTCATTAGCCCGCAATAGAAGTACGTCACTAAATGCTTCAATACCATTACTACCGCCAATCAGAACAGCTCCGTTTGAAGAAGATGCAGTAGCACCAAATGCGCGCGGCGAGGGCAGCTTTGCAGGCACCTCTTGCCAGCGTAAGTTATCGGCAGAGGTAGATGTTTTTGTTCCCAACCAAATAGAGTCTAAATAAGTGTGTAAGCCCGAATTTTTGGTGCCTGAACCCAGACCACCTGCAATAATAATCATATCCTCGTGCACACCAATGAATGCGGCATTTCTTTCAATCGCTTCTTTTGGTGAAGCTTGCGGCTGCCATTGCATATCAATATTGTTTGCTGATAACGCAGGTGCGCTAACGACAAGCAAGATCCACAGTGTCCAAAATACTAAGCGTAACGGTAAGGTGATGCTATTCTGGCGTTGCTGTCGATAAAAAGGCTGCATAGCGCTTGTTCCTATTAATTATTTATTATGTTTAAAGATAGCAACAAACAGGTGATACCTTTAAAAATGACGAAGTTTATGCTGTATACCTGTTATACCAGTATTTGCTCGTCAAATCTACTTGAATTTCAGTAAGCGATGAATAAATGGAAACTTATGCTGTGATGATGGAAGTGTATATTTTAAAATTTGCTTTACGTGAAAAATTAAAAAGCCATCGCAGTGGATGGCTTTATTGTGTTGCAGTTATGTCATTCTAATAGTTATCAAATACGTATTGAATATGCTTTGTAAGTTCTTTATCAGCACCTTCGACATCTTTATTCTTAATACATTCAAATATCTTAACGTGGTCTAAGTAGCTCTGTCTATTAAGCTCTTCAGAATTAGTTTTTATAGGCCTTGAGTCAATAACCCAATCTACGAGTGCTTGATGAACCGCTAAAAAAATAGGGTTGTTCGGAATGGACGCTATTACTCTATGAAAATAAATGTCCGTCTTTTTGAATTGATTGTTATTCAAAACTGATTTACCGTTCAATGTTAATGCCTTTTCAAGCTCCTTTAGTTGTTCATCAGTGGCATGTTCAGCTGCATGTCTGACTAAACTGGACTCAAAAAATTGTCGCAATTGATCAAAGTAATGAAGACCATTGGGCTGCAGAAGAAAGTCTTTAGACATTCCTGATAGCTCCGAGATTATGGTATCGGCTGAAGGCCTTGTAACACGTGTTCTTTCGCCGCTACTTATCTTGACTAAACCCTTACGCGCAAGTGCTGAAAGCGCATCGCGAATCGAAGGTCTGCCAACTGCAAATGCCGTCATTAGTTCTCGTTCAGACGGCAGAGCCTCGCCTTCAGCAATTTCACCTTGCCTAATCATCAATTCTAATTCTTCTTCTACTGTCTCTGATAACTTTTTTCTTTCAACAGGGCGTTTAATTGAAATTGGCAAATTTCTATCCTCAATACTGTATTTTCTGATAACCTATCTAGCTATTATACCACATGAATGCTTGGTGTATATTAGGAATGTCGATAACAGCTTAATGATTTATGAAGATGTATTGGAAATAGTAGATTTTATTTTCTGGACGTGAGGATATTAAATGTGAACATTAACTAATGATAGGGCTTCATGCATGTGATTCCTGTAGCACTTCGGAAATGTCTGATTTTTAATGCGTTTACATCCGGACTCGATGAATCAAAATATCTGCATATCTGCATATCTGCATATCTGCATATCTGCATATTAGGAAATTAGGTATCGCTCAAACCCAATTAAAAATTTCTAGGGCTGTGCAATGGGCTACCTTTTTTTAAACTGCTAAAAAAGAGCAATTAAAACACACGGATAACTGGTGCATTGGTGGCATGACGGTTGCTGTAGGATAAATATTTATAGCGCGTCAAGCAACTTGACCGTTCACGTTGATTGTCGCTCAATAAAAAATTCGACTTCGTCGATGATGAGTAACTTTGCCTTGCTGTAATGGGGCACGCGTCGCCTTAGTGCATTCATATGTGCTTCATTTTCTATTTGCATATGACAGAGGGGGATACCCCTATACTTAAAACCCACCAAACCAATGAATAAATTGCATGTATCGATGAATTAAAATCAATATTATTCATGTAATGATTTGCGTATAAATAACATTCTTTCAAGCATTGGACATTTGGATACCAGACGCTCATGAATAATGATTTTACATTTACGATTAACAATACGTGTCTGAACGAAGATTATCAGCCATCAGATAGCTCCCGCATCACAACTAATTTTGCCAACTTGGCCAGAGGCGAGAGCCGTCAACAGAATCTGCGCAATACACTAAAGATGATTGACAACAGCTTTAACGCTTTAGCGTATTGGGATAACCCAAAAGGCGAGCGTTATTCTGTTGAACTTGAAATTATTTCTATTGATGTGACTGTTGATATCAGTGGCCAGGGCTTTCCGTCCATTGAAGTATTAAAACCGACTATTTTCGATCATCACACTAATGAGCGTATTGAAGGTATTGTAGGCAACAACTTTTCCTCCTATGTGAGAGACTACGATTTTAACGTGTTGTTGCATGAGCATAACAAAGGGCAATCCCAATTTAGCATCCCCGATAGTTTTGGCGACTTGCACGGGAAATTGTTTAAATACTTCGTGAAATCAGACACCTATAAACAGCATTTTAAGAAGTCGCCTGTCATTTGTTTAAGTGTGTCGGATAACAAAATTTATCATCGCACCGGTAATCAACATCCTTTATTGGGCTTTGAGTATCAGCCAAACGAATCCTCATTAACTGAACAATACTTCAAGAAAATGGGCTTGCAGGTGCGCTACTTTATGCCGCCTAAAAGTGTCGCCCCGCTGGCTTTTTTCTTTTTCGGCGATTTGCTGAACGACTATAGTAATTTGGAATTGATAGGCACTATCAGCACAATGGAAACTTTTCAAAAAATCTACCGACCTGAAATTTATAATGCCAATGCGGTTGCGGGAAATCATTACCAACCCAACTTGAAGAATCAAGACCATTCGCTGACGCAAATTGTCTATGACCGCGAGGAGCGCAGCAAGCTTGCAATTGTGCAAGGAAAGTTTGCTGAAGAACACTTTATTAAACCCTATCAAACAATGCTTGAGCAGTGGTCTGCTAATTACGCCGTTTAACTGACGAATAAAATAACACCAACTATTATGGATAAATTACTTATGAACACTCTTTTACCTACCTCAACGGCGGGCAGTTTGCCAAAACCTTCGTGGCTTGCGCAACCAGAAGCATTGTGGTCACCTTGGAAGCTGCAGGGCCCAGAATTGACGGATGGCAAACAAGACGCTTTACGGGTGTCTTTAAAAGAACAACAGCAAGCCGGTATTGATATTGTGAGTGACGGCGAGCAAACCCGTCAACATTTTGTGACGACATTTATTGAGCACTTAACCGGCGTAGATTTTGAAAAGCGTAAAACCGTTAAAATACGTGACCGTTATGATGCAAGTGTGCCCACCGTGGTAGGCCCTGTTTCACGACCCAAATCAGTATTTGTTGAAGATGCTAAGCTTTTGCGCCAGCAAACGGATAAGCCTATTAAATGGGCCTTACCAGGTCCTATGACCATGATTGACACGCTTTATGATGACCACTATAAAAGTCGAGAAAAACTCGCTTGGGAGTTTGCAAAAATTTTAAATGAAGAGGCCAAAGAGCTAGAGGCTGTGGGCGTTGATATTATCCAGTTTGATGAGCCTGCGTTTAATGTGTTTTTTGACGAGGTTAACGAGTGGGGCATTGCCTGTTTGGAACGCGCAATTAAAGGACTTACATGCGAAACCGCTGTGCATATTTGTTATGGCTATGGCATTAAAGCCAACACCGATTGGAAAAAAACACTGGGCACTGAGTGGCGACAATATGATCAAGCGTTCCCGAAATTGCAGAAATCCAATATCGATATTATCTCGCTAGAGTGCCATAACTCACACGTTCCTATAGAGCTGCTTTCACTTATTCGTGGTAAGAAAGTGATGGTAGGGGCGATTGATGTTGCCAGCAATATTATTGAAACACCCGAAGAAGTTGCCAACACATTAAGAGAAGCGCTGAAGTACGTAGATGCAGACAAACTTTACCCTTGCACAAACTGCGGCATGGCGCCTTTATCTCGAGAAGTGGCAAGAGGTAAATTAAAAGCCTTAAGTGCTGGAGCCGCGCTTGTAAGAGAAGAAATTATGAGAGAAGAGGCGCAAAAGGCATTTTGTAAAGGAATATAAAACGAGTGTTTACACGGTCTTTAAGCACAATTAAATGATACTATTTAAGCATTGACGTCGTTTGCCAATAAAGCCAAAAATGAGGACCTCAGGTGCTAGAAAGGATACATTTAGAAATACTGACCGCCATAAAAGAACATGGAACATTGACTAAGGCAGCCGATTCACTGCACTTATCGCAATCGGCTTTAAGCCATAGCATTAAAAAACTGGAGACACAGCTTGCCACTCAAATATGGAAAAAAGACGGCCGAACCTTATGCCTAACCGCTGCTGGGGAGCGCATTCAGATCCTCGCCAATAGAGTATTACCTCAGTTTTTACACACTGAACTATTACTCAATCAAATTGCAAAGGGTGAATTGGGCTCATTAAGAATTGGCATGGAGTGTCACCCTTGTTATCAATGGTTACTTCGAGTCATTCAGCCATATTTAGAGCAGTGGCCAGATATTGATATGGACGTTAGGCAGGAGTTTCAATTTGGTGCCTTAGGGGCATTATTGACTTATGAAATAGATGTGCTTATCACGCCCGACCCACTCTTTAAACCTACAATAGATTACATTCCCGTGTTTGACTATGAACACAGGCTTGTGGTGGCTAGCTCACATAAACTGGCGCAGCAAGACTTTGTTCTGCCTGAGCAACTGCGCAATGAAGTATTGTTTAGTTATCCTGTTGAGCCACTAAGACTTGATATTTTTAGTCAATTCCTTAACCCAGCAAAGTGCTCCGTAAAGCAGCATAAAAATATTGAAACAACTGAAATAATGTTACAAATGGTCGCTGCTGGTCGTGGTGTGTGTGCTCTGCCGGGGTGGTTGGTAGAAGAGTACTCAACTTCAATGCCTATTAAGAGTCTTCGTTTTGGCCAGAAGGGCATCAGTAAACAGATTTTCGTGGGTATTCGTAAAAATGAACAGCACATTGGTTATCTGAAAGATTTTATTGTTCAAGCTAAAATAACCAAATGATTAATTTATACAAGTGTTGATAGCGGCGCGAGCATGGGTTTATAGCCCGCCCTGAAATCTATCTGATTCAAATCGGCACGCCTATCAAAATAGCCTCACATAGAACGTTTGATGTTAATCAAGCGTGACGGTTATTTTGCCCTAGCTTTGAAAGTGGTCAATTCGTATCAGACGTTCTAAGTTCTGCATCGTCCAAGTCATATTGTCAAAGCTTATAGTCTGCAAAAGCACTGCATCAATATCTTAAAAAAATTCGGGAGTAGTAAAACTTTTGATCTTATCGCTGGCGATACCGGCTTGATTATCCGTAGTGAGCCTAGTGTCGGCTATGTTGCTTACGGTGGACTGATAGATTGTTATGGCTTATGTATAGATAGCCATGGCAATGTATGGAATACCTCTCTAGGTGGCAATGCTATCCGTAAATTTGACCCACTCGGTAATGTTTAGTGTGGCATGAGTAGGAAAGTCGTTTTTGCTTACGGCGAGTAGGGTTGTAGAAAGATGTAAAGATATATAAGTACTAATTAAAAATATTAGTCATGACTAATACACATTATTTAAGCATATGTTGATAAACTTACTTAAGGTACATCCGCACAAAGACAGTGTTGCTGGGAAACGGAATAGGCCGGCACGGGGTGATGCTTTTATGGCCGAAGTTCTGTTTGGTAAATGCTAAAATATAACCCCGGCGCAAGTACTTGACTAAATTAGTAGGTTAAATACTTGACCAATTCAGTAGGGTATGAAATGATCAGGTTTTTCGAGGCTAGGAATATTATGAAGCTCACGTCTAAAGGTCGTTATGCGGTAACTGCTATGCTTGACTTGGCGCTGCATGCAAAACACGGTCCTGTTTCATTAGCCGACATTTCCGAGCGGCAAGATATATCTTTGTCCTACTTAGAGCAATTGTTTGCAAAGTTGAGACGCTCTAATTTAGTGGCCAGTGTGCGCGGTCCCGGCGGTGGATATGTGTTGAACAAAGATCCAAGTCTTTTATCGGTTGGCGAAATTATTGCCGCCGTCAATGAAAATATCGACGCAACCAAGTGCAATGGTAAGGCCGACTGTTCAGGCGGTCAGCGTTGTTTAACGCATAACTTATGGGAAGACCTAAGTGAGCGCATTAGTGATTTTTTGAATGCTATTTCACTTCACGAGTTGATGCAAAAGCGTGATGTTAAAGAGGTCATAGGCCGTCAAAGTTGCTTCAAAACACAATCTAAAGAAACAAATATTGATGTGATACACAGAGTATAATGGTACTGGTCCATATTGATAATCAACAATAAAATACCAAATACAACTATTATTGAATGACTGAGCTTTGCACTCCAGTGGTGCTAAAACGCCGCAACAGTAAAGCGAAGATTATACAGTGACATTAAATGGTTATAAATTTAACGAAAACAACAGTGAGATCAAGATATGAGTGAACAGATCGAACAAGCATTGGACCGAAAGTACGAAGCCGGCTTTTATTCTCAAATTGAATCAGATACCTTCGAAACCGGCTTAGACGAATCCGTTATTCGTCGTATCTCCGAAATGAAAAAAGAGCCTCAGTGGATGCTCGATTGGCGCTTAAAAGCTTATAAAACGTGGCTTAAAATGGATGAGCCTGAATGGGCTCATGTGCATTATCCTAAAATAGATTTTCAAGCAATCTCTTATTATTCTGCGCCTAAAAGTATGGCTGATAGGCCGCAATCGCTTGATGAAGTTGACCCTGAGTTATTGCGTACCTATGAAAAGTTAGGCATTCCCTTATACGAGCAAGAAATGTTAGCAGGCGTCGCAGTAGACGTTGTTTTTGATTCGGTATCGGTAATCACCACGTTTAGAGCAAAGCTAGAAGAGTCTGGGGTCATTTTTTGTTCTATTTCTGAAGCACTGCATAGGTTTCCTGATTTAGTTAAAAAATACCTTGGCTCAGTAGTGCCGCGCGCCGACAACTATTATGCCGCATTAAATAGTGCAGTGTTTACCGACGGCTCGTTTGTTTACATTCCTAAGGGTGTTCGATGCCCAATGGAATTGTCTACGTATTTTCGCATTAACGAAATGAATACAGGACAATTTGAACGCACACTTATTGTGGCAGAAGAGGGTAGCCATGTAAGCTATCTTGAAGGTTGCACCGCACCTCAGCGTGATGAAAATCAGTTGCACGCTGCTGTTGTTGAGTTAGTGGCACTTGATGATGCAGTCATAAAGTATTCTACGGTTCAAAATTGGTACCCAGGCGATGAAGATGGCAAAGGCGGTATATTTAATTTTGTAACCAAGCGCGGTATTTGTCATACCAATGCAAAAATTTCATGGACACAGGTTGAAACTGGCTCGGCGGTGACGTGGAAATACCCTAGTTGTATATTGAAAGGCGACAACAGTGTAGGTGAGTTTTACTCTGTCGCGCTTACCCGAGGTCATCAACAAGCTGACACCGGCACAAAAATGATACATTTAGGTAAGAACACGCGCTCAACCATTATCTCAAAAGGGATATCGGCGGGAAAAAGTAACAATACCTATCGCGGCTTGGTAAAAATGGGACCAAAAGCAGACGGTGCGCGAAACTTTACCGAGTGCGACTCGCTCTTAATTGGCGATAAATGCGGCGCGCATACCTTTCCCTATATAGAAAGCCGCAATCCTAGTGCCATTGTCGAGCACGAGGCAACTACCTCCAAAGTGAGCGACGAACAATTGTTTTTATGCCGTCAGCGTGGATTAAATCCCGAAAAGGCAGTATCGATGATTGTGAACGGATTTTGTAAAGAAGTATTCAAAGAACTGCCGATGGAGTTTGCTGTCGAGGCGGGTAAATTGCTTGAAATTAGCTTAGAAGGATCGGTTGGATAATATGTTGAAAATTAATAATTTACATGCGAGCGTAGAAGATAAAGTCATTTTGAAAGGCTTAAATCTAGAAGTTAAACCAGGTGAAGTTCACGCCATTATGGGACCAAACGGCGCTGGAAAAAGCACCTTAGGTTATGTGTTGTCTGGGCGCGATGGTTACAAGGCTCAAAAGGGCGATGTGAGCTTTAACGGCGAAGACCTTTTTGAAATGGACATTGAAGAGCGTGCCGGCAACGGTTTGTTTTTAGCATTTCAGTATCCGGTTGAAATTCCTGGCGTAAGCAACATGGAGTTTATGAAAGAGTCGGTTAATGCAACACGCGAGCATAGAGGCGATGAACCCCTATCGGCGACCGAATTTTTGAAGAAAGCCAAAGAAGCCTGCAAGCAGGTGCAACTTCCGTTAGATTTTCTAAAGCGCGGCGTAAATGAAGGCTTTTCAGGCGGTGAAAAGAAGCGCAATGAAATTATGCAGATGATTTTGCTGCAGCCCTCACTGTGTATCTTAGATGAATCGGATTCTGGTTTAGACGTTGACGCCTTACAAGTGGTTGCAAATGGCGTAAATAGCCAGCGCAATAACACCCGTAGTTTCATCATTATCACGCACTACCAGCGTTTATTAGACTATATTAAGCCTGATTTTGTGCATATTTTAGCCGACGGTAAAATAGTAAAAACAGGCGATGCGTCACTTGCTCTTCGGATTGAAAAAGAAGGATACGCCTTCTTAGGTAAAGAATATGAAGGAGTAAGCGCATGAGTCAATGGCTAACTCAGGTCATTGATGATGCCAAAGGTGTCGACGATTTTTTGGCTCCTATGCGTCAACAAGCCCTGTCTAAACTGCAAACGCAAGGTTGGCCTCATCCGCGCAGCGAAGAATGGCGTTTTACACCATTAACTTCAATAAAAGAGCGCGCGGTAGAGGCAAAATCCCCTGCTGGCCACTATGATGTGCCGCAAATTGACGGCTTAAGTGCTATTGATCTGGTGTTTGTTGATGGTTTACTGGTGACTGATTTAAATCGCATAAGCTTGCCAAATGGTTTAAACATTTATGCCATTAGCGATGCGTCAAGCGCAGCACAAACCAAAATTACCGCTTTATTTGGTCATGTTAAGCCTACTCGTCATGTGTTTGGCTTAGTTAACGATGCACTTTGCCAGCAAGGTATTTATATTGAAGTTGACGAAAATTGCAATATTGATACCCCGCTACGTATCGTTAATCTTGCGACTAAAAACGGCGATGCGCACACTCGCGCTTTAGTTAATTTGGGCAAAAACAGTCAACTTAAAGTCATTGAATATGGCAGCGGAAGTGCCGATAGTTTTACTACTGCATTTGCGGAATATGTGATTGGTCAAGAAGCAAGACTCGAGCACTATCGCTTTGCTTTATTTACGGGCGCAGCAAAACAAGTGGGTGGCAGTCATTTTAGCCTGCAAGACAAGGCTAATTTGAACAGCACATTTGTGGCTTATGGCAGTGAACTGTCGCGTTTAGACGTTGATATTATCCACGCTGGTGAGCACGCTAATGCTAAAATGAATGCTATTTATTTATTAGCCGAAGGTGAGTTTTTTGATTTGCATTCTACCATTGAGCATGCAATGCCAAATGGTACGACTGAAGAAAATGCAAGAGGCATTATTGGCGATCGTGCGCGCGCTGTTTTTAGTGGCCGCATTCATATCCACAGAGATGCTCAAAAAACCTTAGCTGAACTCAATAACCGTAATTTACTGTTATCGCGTAGAGCAATGATTAACACTAAACCAGAACTTGAGATTTATGCTGATGACGTTAAATGCGCGCATGGCGCAACCGTTGCCGAAATAGATGAACAGGCGCTTTACTATTTACTAAGTCGTGGTATTAGGCGTTCTAAGGCCTTGGTTATGCTTAACTTTGGCTTTATTCAAGAGTTGGTAAACGACATAGATGATGCACATATTCGCACATGGCTTGCACCAATGCTAAGTGAGCGTTTTGCCAGCATGGAGGTTAAATGAATTTTGACGTAGCGGCTATTCGCGCGCAATTTCCATTATTACAGCGAGATGTCGACGGTAAGCCGCTAGCCTACTTAGACAACGCAGCTACCACACAAAAGCCGCAAGCAGTAATTGATGCGCTCATAGACTTTTATACACAATGCAATGCAAATGTTCACCGCGGTGCTCACTACTTGTCAGATGAAGCGACGCGTCGCTACGAAAATGCGCGCGATATTTTGGCGCAATTTATTAATGCTCAGCATCGTGAAGAGGTGATTTGGACCAGTGGGACTACCGAGTCAATCAATTTGGTTGCCAATGGCGTTGGGCAATTATTCAAGGCGGGTGACGAAATTATTGTTACCGAGCTTGAACATCACGCCAATTTAGTCACTTGGCAGCAGGCGTGTAAACGCAGCGGCGCCACGTTAAAAATATGCCCCATTTTTGATTCTGGCGAGTTAGATATAGCTGCATTTGATAAGTTATTGAACGAAAATACGCGATTAGTGGCGCTTCCTCATGTATCAAATGCACTGGGTACGGTTAATCCTATCGCGCTGATATCTAAAAAAGCCAAACAAAAAGGCGCATGGGTATTGGTCGATGGTGCTCAAGGCATTGCGCACGGTAGTGTTGATGTACAGGAAATTGGCTGTGATTTTTATGCGTTTTCAGGGCATAAATTGTTTGGCCCTACCGGCGTGGGTGTGCTTTGGGGACGCAAAGAGATACTTGAAACATGGCCTGTGTGGCAAACCGGCGGAGAAATGATTAGCGATGTCAACTACCAAGATGCCACGTGGGGCCCCTTACCTAATAGACTTGAAGCAGGCACGCCTAACATTGCAGGCGTGATTGGTTTAGGCGCCGCGGTGACTTGGCTGTTGACGCTTGATATGAAAGCGATGCAAGCCCATGAGCAAGATTTATTAGAGTACGCAACAAATTGTGCTCATAAACTTCCAGGGATGCGTATAGTCGGAACCGCACCTAATAAAATAGGTGTAATGAGCTTTCAATTAGATAATGCCCACCCAGCCGATATCGGGTTTATTCTCGATAAACAAGGTGTTGCAATACGCACTGGCGACAATTGCGCTCAACCCCTAATGAAAAGATTAGGTTTACCAGGTACCGCACGCGCGTCTTTTTCTATTTATAATACGCGTAAAGATATTGACCAACTATTTGAGGCCTTAAAAAAGGCCAAACAAATGCTGGCTTAGGAGACACCATGACTGTTGAAACTTTTATCCCAAATAGCAACGTTATTTCGCTTACCGACAGCGCTATTCGCCATTTTGAAGGTAAGCAAAAAGCACAGCCAGAGAAAATTATTCGATTTTCTACCAAGCAAAGTGGCTGTAACGGCCACGCCTATGTACTTGACCAAGTCGATAAGGCACAAGCGAGCGACAAGCTGATCAGATTTAGTGACTCTTTAGAGATAGCCATTGATGAAAAAGCCGTAAAGCTGCTGCAAAACACCGAGATTGATTATGTCAAAGAAGGTGTAAATGGCATTATCAAATACAATAACCCGAATGCGTTAAACGAATGCGGCTGCGGCGAAAGTTTTAACGTGGAGTAGCAAAGCATGTTTCGGAACATAAAATAATGAATCAAAAGATGGTTGTCACTGAAAGTGACTGCAAAGCGCGCTTAGTACCAGTAGGTACGCCGGCGATTATTCCTAAGGGTGAGTTTGTGACTATTACACAAGACTTAGGGGGTAATTATACCGTTACGTGGCGCGGCAATATGTATCGAATAGATGGTACCGACGCACATGCAATAGGTCGAAAAACCCTCGTGCTCTCATTTGACCCACCAAGCGATAAGAATATCGACAAAGCACAAGTGTGGGAGGCTCTTCAATCGGTATATGATCCAGAAATCCCAATTGATTTAGTGTCTCTGGGCCTTATTTATGCGGTGAATATTGATAACGAAAACAGTTGCGTTAATATTGATATGACATTAACTGCGCCTGCTTGTGGCATGGGACCCGTGCTAGTGGGCGATGTTGAGTATCGCGTGGCAATGGTACCAAATGTGGATCGCGTTGTTGTAAACTTAGTGTTTGATCCGCCTTGGGCACGAGAAATGATGAGCGAAGAAGCCCAATTAGAAGCTGGCGTATTTTTTTAAAACGCTTTTCAAGATATTGTATAGATCCAAGGAATATAAATGCAGTTACCCACTAGCTCCGAAATAGTTGAAGACCTAGCATTTTTTGATGATTGGGAGCAGCGCTACCAGTTCATTATTGATTTAGGCAAGCAAATACCAGGCTTATCTGATGAGGCAAAAACGCCCGACAAGCTGGTTAAAGGCTGTCAAAGTAACGTATGGTTAGATTACCATATGCAAAATGGCAAACTACAGTTTGATGTAGACAGTGATGCGCTAATTGTACAAGGGTTGCTAGTGGTGGTTCTTAGTGCTTATCAAGATAAATCGGCCCAAGAGATACTAGACTTTGATATGGACGCATATTTTAAGGTGTTAGATTTAGAGCGTCATATAACGCAAACCCGAGGGAATGGCTTACGCGCGATCGTAGGTAAAATTCGACAAATAGCGAGTGCTGTGTAGCTAGGACTTCTATCTGAACACCCAGTCTTCCTTAAATAAAAATGTTGAGCCGGCTGAACTGACTTATCTCGTTATACTTTAGCTTTTACCTTCAAATCCTCTGGAAAGTTGAACCCTGGAGCGTTTTCAACTTTTGCTTTAGCCATAACTTACCTTTGTGCTTTTTTAGCGCTTGCCCTTTACGATATTTTTAACCTAGCTGACAACGCCAAAAAGTAGTCTGGTGACCAAATATCTAGTGCTTGAGTATTAGAGATAAAACGCTCAACATCTAACCTTGCACTTTTAAAATCCACTGTTGCAATGCGCTTCTCTAGCAACGTTTCCAACCCCCCTTTGTCAACTGCTTGCCCAATATCGCCGCTATCCAAAGCGCGTTGATTAAAATGTGCCAAATTTAAAAATGCGTTTTTACGCACATACCACTCAAAATCAAACCAATCACGCCCTTTCACTCTATTTTTCCATTTACGAAACAACAAAGCGTGCATTTTTCCTGCAAATAAATCGTCTAAAGTAAAGCATTTTACATAAAATGAGAATGGTTCGAGCAATAGCTTTTCTTCGGTTTTAAAATGTAAAGGGGGCATGGTATCCACTTCAAATTTAATTTTAATAGTTTGCGAGCCTTGCAAAGCTATATTAAAAATTTGTGTGGTGTTTTTCAAAAAAGCAGATTCAATTTGCGTTTGCGTCGTTTTATTTTTTTGAGAAATCGTTATCTCCACACCTAGCGCGTTAAACTCTTCTTCTATTGCTTTAAAATAGGGTGCTAAAGAAAAGTCAGCGTCTTGTGCTAATAACGAAAAATCTAAATCTTCCGAAAAGCGTGGTAATTGATAAAAAATACGCAGGCATGTGCCACCATAAAACGCGGCTTTATTAAAAAAACCGCCTCGATATAAACCAGCCAAAGCAATCTCTTGCATGACTTCTCGCCAAGCTTGCGAAGCTTGTTGGTCGGTGGAAATTGCATATTTTTGCAACATTTGTTCTATCATGACTTCATCTCTATGTAATCTGCCACTAAGTTTAAAATTTTAGATTTAGTGCCTGCGCTTGCAAATTGTCGAATTTTGTCTACATTTAATGTCATCAAAATAGTTTCATCTATGCGTAAGTCTTCTATTAAAAGTGACCGCAAGCTTTTAAGCGAATAAATTTCTAAATTAGACCTTAGTACCAAGTAATCACATAGCGCTTTTGCTGGGCTTGCTATCATAAAACCCACTTTGTCGTTTGCCTTAATATAGTTAATTCCCAATGAGTAATAGGCTGTTGGTAGTCGTTGATACGAGAATCGTCCCAAGCGATTTTCAAATACTTTAGCGCGTTTGGTAGTCACGCTGGTTATTTGCAATACCTTTTCGGGTATTAAGCCATAATAAGACAAAGCAAATTCCAGTGACACGTAAGAAGGCCCATAAAGCTGATTAGCTGATAATGGTAAAGACACGGCAATACCAGAAACCTCAGGCGACACAACATACAAACCACGCTTTAAAGCCCATAACTTTCCCTCTTTCAACCAAACATGAATTTTAAAATTAGGGGCTTGATATTGGGATAGGGCAGACATTAAATTGCCATGTGAAATTACTAAACCTGCATAAGGTTTCAACAAATCAACCATTTAAAACCTCGAGATATGTATAGAAAATTAGATTTTAACTAATTATGTATACAAATGACAAGTTTATTTGGTGTTTAACGAAGTTGTATACCTGCTAAATAGCCTTTTTGTACGCCGTGGATTATGAGCACTATGTTGCTGTTAAGTCCTTTATAATAAAGGTAATGTTCATTCAACATAGGTCAATGAACGCCAATGATTATGATGTTCAAGTCGTCATATAGACCTCTTGCTTTGCGTTTGCACTGAAGAGCCTTGTCGTCAACACAAAACTGTTGTGTGCATGAGCGAGATATTACCGTGGCAATTTCTCGCTGCGTCGGGCTTGTAGCCGCATATAATAAGTTTCAGCTTATTATAAATACTGCTCTAAAAAAGCCGAATAAGCCTTCTGCGCAGTAACGCGATTTTCCTTCTTAGAAAAACCATGCCCTTCATCATCGAATAACACATACTCTACCGGCGTGCCGGTGGCGCGAATGTTTTCTACCATCTCATCACTTTCAACTTGTAACACACGCGGATCGTTTGCGCCCTGCACAATCAAAACAGGGGCTTTAATCTTATCAGCATGGAACAGCGGAGAAATTTTATATAATCTGTCTTTATCAGTAGCGGGGTCGCCTAGCTCATCATAAAGAGACTGCCTAAATGACTCCCACCAAGGTGGAATGCTTTCTAATGTTCTTACCCAGTTTGTTACGCCAAATATATTAATACCTAACTTAAATTCATCAGTAAAGGCCAATGCGGCCATGGTCATGTAGCCACCGTAGCTGCCACCCATTACGGCAATGCGCTTGGGCTCTACCCAATCAAGCGTTTGTAAAAAATATTTGGCATGTACTATATCTTGTAAATCATCTTCACCATGGCGTTTATCGTCAAGATGAAAAAAAGTTTTGCCGTAGCCTGATGAGCCTCTGTTATTAACATCAAATATTGCGTATCCATTATTCACAAGGTGTTGAATCAAAGGATCGTACCCTTGACGTGCCTGCCCACCTGGGCCGCCATGCACTAATATAATTGCTGGTACCTTTGCATTAGCTGCTGCTCGATGCGGTTTGTAAAGCAAACCGGGTATTACTAAATTATCGAAACTCTTAAAGCGCTCAACGCTGCTTTGGACGAGTTGTTGACTGTTAATATTTGGATTGAGCGTATTGGTGAGTTGAATGACTTGTTCACTGCCAAGTTTGTGGTAGTACAAGTTGGAAGGGGCATTGTCGGCATTCACATAAAATGCGATAGATGCGTCATTATCAGCAAAGCTAACACCGCTTATGTTACCAATAGGCAATGTCGGCAGTTTAACTTCATTATTGCTTTGTAAATCGATTATCCACAGGTCGGTGCGGGCGTCAGCATTAATACCCACAACTTTGTAGCGACCCGTTTCTGAAAAGTATAAAAAACTCACATCCCAGTCATCTTGGTATAATAGGGCTTTTTTACCGCTGCTTAAATCGTATGTGTAGGCCGTTGCAAATTCGCCTTCTTCGTTACTCGCATAAACTAACGCTGAGCTATCTGGACTAAAACTATACACGCTATAAGCCACCTGAGCGTTGGCGGGTGTAATTAATATGGGTGTTTGGTTGTCAGCTCGAGTATCGACTAAATATAGATCGGTTTTACGATTGCTAATAGATTTTGACATGGCTAAATAGCGACCGTCTTTACTAACGGTAATGTCATCAGTTCCAAAAGTATTTTCAAATACAAGCTTACGAGAGAAATCTTCGGCTGAATAGTTGTATAAGTCAAAGGCCTTTGGATCGCGCTCATTGGTGGTAATAAAAAATGACTTTTTATCTGCATGCCAACCGGCAAAAGTAGCTTTCAAGTTTTCGCCTGGTGTAAGATCTTTAATTCTGCCATCAGACTCCCTAAGGTAAATATGATTAAGCTCGTTTCCACCCTCATCAGAGGTAAATAAGATCCGATCTTCACCTTCTAACCAACTGATCACAGAAACGAAGTTATCTTCAGATTTAGTGAGGGCGATAGGAGCTGAACCATCAATTGGGATTTTGTAGGCGTTGAATACGCCAGACACATCACTTGAAATGAGTACTGCGCTTCCAGCATCGTTTATGTCGCTACCATAAACCGTTGTCGTTTCAAAAAACTCTTCTACTGTAAACGTTGGTACAACCGCAGCTTGTTTATTTACAACACTACTCGATGAGCATCCTCCTACAATAATAGCAGTGAGGACTAGAGTAAAAACGTGTTTAATTGACATGCAATCTTCCTTTATTGGCATTTAGTTTTGCTTATATTGCATGATTACGGTGCAAATGACGACAAATTTCTAGTTGCCTTAAAGATATCCATTCAATTACGAATATTTTGCGCGCACGGCGCTTACTTTTCTTTATTAGAGTACCTAAAAACGCTGGATTTTGCGGTTGTGCTAGGCTAACGATTGAATGTTTACCAGCCGCTAACACACTGTGACTGTGAAGAATAATTAAAATATTTTTTATAATGAGCTTCCACTTTGTTCTTCACGCCAATAACATTGCATTAATGTTATTAATGAAATCCTTTATACTAAATGGCGCTTTGCACTATTTTCCAACCCAAGTTGAGCTTACTTATGAAATATGACTACATCATTATAGGTGGCGGTATTATTGGCATCTCAACCGCCTGGGAGTTGAAACAGCGCGAGCCTAATAAATCAGTATTAGTGCTAGACAAGGAAAGTATGCTTTGCCAGCACCAAACCGGCAGAAATAGCGGCGTTATTCACGCCGGCGTTTATTACGCTCCGGGTAGTTTAAAGGCAACCTTTTGCCGTGAAGGTTTAGACGCCACCATAGAATTCTGTAAAGAGCATGATATTGCTTACAATCAATGCGGAAAATTATTGGTCGCGACTAATAAGACCGAGCTTTTACGTTTGCAGGTTTTGTTTGAACGCTGCGTGCAAAATGATATTGGTGTTGAATGGCTAGAGCAAGAAAAGTTGCAACAACTTGAACCCAATATTACCGGCATTGCGGCCATGCTTGTGAAAAAAACAGGCATTGTGAATTATCAAGAACTGACTATAAAAATGGCTGAATGCTTTACAAGTTTGGGAGGTATTGTGCAGTTAAACAGCAAAGTTTGCGCTATCGAAGAACATAAAGATTATATTAAGTTAAACGTTGAAAGCACGCAGGGGGTAATTGATCTTAAAACAGATTTTCTTATTTCTTGTTCAGGATTAATGGCCGACCGAATCACTAAAATGGTGGGGATTAAAACAGATTTCCAAATTATCCCGTTTCGAGGCGAGTATTACCAACTACCATCTAAATACAACAATATCGTGAAGCATTTAATTTACCCGGTTCCCGACCCAGACTTACCTTTTTTAGGCGTGCACTTAACCCGCATGATCAATGGTTCAGTAACGGTAGGTCCCAATGCAGTGCAAGGTTGGAAGCGCGAAGGTTATGGAAAAATTAATATAGACCTGCGGGATATCTACGAGATGCTTAGCTTCAAAGGCTTTTGGCATGTAATAAAAAACAATTGGAAAACAGGTTTAAGCGAAACTAAAAATTCTTGGTATAAGCCCGGCTATTTAAAGCGCGTGCAAAAATATTGCCCTATGCTTAAGCTTGAAGATTTAAAGGCCTATCCCACTGGCATTCGCGCACAAGCCGTTTTAAAAGATGGCACCTTGGTGCACGATTTTCTTTTCTCTGAAAGCCCACGCAGTCTTCACGTTAATAACGCACCTTCACCAGCGGCAACTTCTGCAATTCCGATTGGACGGTATATCTGTGACAAGCTTAGTCTTAAGATTAAAAATACGGCGCAGTAGGGCATGTAAGCAATGATAAGAAAACTATAAAGACGACATTTTCTATCAATCGGTTTAACGTTAGAAAACTAGACCAAGGCTCGGTTTAAAAAAATTTGATAGCACAGTAAACTTCATGTATCAACTTTCAAAATAATGAACAATTTTTATTTGAGACTAGACTTGGACCGTTTTATAGGTAACTTAAAAAGTCACATTTTTACTTCAACTAATAAAATGCCAAACGTTCAACAATTATTGGTTAATGAAGGTAACGAGGATACCCAAATGGTGCGCTATAAATCTGTTTTAGTTATTCTGTTGTTTTTGATCGCCGTTATTATAGGCGCCATTATTCACAACATTTTGCGTACGGTTATACCTGAGGGATATTCGGTTTTAGCATCAATTGTGGCAGGGTTATTTGTTGGTCTTATGTGTTCAATCATTATCAAAAAAGTAAAATCAAATAATGAAATTGATAGGCGTAAATAAACAGCTCCATGAAAAATTAACGCTAAACAAGCCAATAAAAAAACACATTGTTCGCAATTATTCAAACATTCCCCAATTACACTTTATTGTATTAACCTTTTTCATTAACGCATTAACGTCAATATCTATTGACAAGGCAAGTAAGAAAAATGGATCGTTATTGAACGCAGCCCAATCGCGAAGTAATTTTTCATACACAATTTGGTCATCTTTGCAGTAATCGCTGGCGTGTTCCTCTTTTCTTTTCTTAAATAATTTAATCATGTTGTAGCACAAGGTTGCTTGTCCTGATGCCACTAGGCATGCTTGCTGATAATCTTCGGCAAACCATAAGGTGGTTGGTTGATTAAATGCAACACAAGCAACTTTATCGAGATTTGCAGATGGAAGGCTTATGTCTTGCAAGGGTTCAGAACGTGTTCTCATAGGAGATAAAGAGTATATCAAGTTAGATACTCTTTTGCCGTTATAGACTTCTTTTCCTCTACCATAAAAAATTTCAAAGACCAGCGCTCGAACCCGTTTCATGAAAATTGACGATGTAAGGGCTAACAAAGAACTTATCCTGAGTTTCATCATATTTCTTAGCTGGCCAACCGTTATTAGCTTTATAGAATGCCATGCCTTGTTCCCAATGATAGGTATATGAGGTAAAACATCTTCGTTAATAATGCAGCGTATACGATACAAACTATAGGCTGCAATGCCGGTTAAACAAAATGGAATGGTGTAAAGAAAAAATGCTCTGACGAAAGTCAGTAAGCCATTAATAAAATCGTGGTATGCATAGCCAATAATCGTCACTAACGTTAACAGGCATAGAGCGAAAAATAGCAAGCCAAGTTTGTAAAGCAAACCTATGGAGATACCACCATAAGGTACCGACTTTGGCATTTCAAATAACTCGATGGAAGGTTGTGATACGTCAGAAATGATAACTAAATCTAAGCTATATCTATTACGTTTATCAGCCAACAATAAACTTTGTAATCCTTGATTGTCATACACGCCCCCATCCATTAAAGGTACTGGCCCTTGAGGTGCAGTAGCGTCATTAGTCGCGTTGTCTTTTGGAAAGGCTAAGGCAACGGCACTGGGTACCTCTCCATTTTCCCATGTAAAGTCGTATGGAAACGATAAGGGCTCAAAGCCTCCTGGAAAGCATGACGAAGCCGCTACTATATCTGCTAAGCGTATTTTCGCCGCGTCTGAAGGGGCTATATAATTATAACTATTTCCAATTTTGCCTTTATTGTTAATAGAGCGCTGAAATCGAAAAGCAATCCCCGACCTAAAATCTGTCGCATTAAGCATGACGTCGCTTACTGCAAAATCACCATTGAGTATGGTGTCGAAATAATAAGGGCTTGTGTCGTCATTTTCTTTTTTGCGAAAGAATGTCTCGCAATACACCTGTGCCATTGAAACAATCAAATCTTGACGACCCGACGGCACCGCGTTTTTTTGTGAGGCAAGTTTTTTAAACCCTTTGTCCAGCAAATTTATATTTTGCAGTCCAGAATAATAATCAGTAAAAAATGCTTGGAAAGGCGTTTTTTCTGCCAGTGAAATAATATATTTTGTTACCGTAAACGTACCGCCACTCACAGAAGATATTGCAGTGAGTTTATCTATAATTTTCAAGTTATTCAGATAGTCTAAAGTCCCTAAATGGAAAGCCGCTGCTCGGTAGCCACCGCCAGACATACATATTCCGATATGGGTACCTATTACTGGTTTATCAAAAATATCTGAGATATCAAGACCTTGTGAATCGCTCATGCGCCTACTGCTCACTATGTTTATTATCATTTAAGCATAGACACTAAAAGGTTATCGCGCAAATATCACAACTTTTTACAGGGTGCTTTTGGTAGATAAAACAATTGACAACATAAATACCTAGTCACGACTGGTGGTTATTTCGGGAGTGATAAAATACGTCTTGATTGCCAGTAGTGTCGTCGCCAGTAGCCGTCAGTGAGGTCTGAAATAGTCACGCCTTGACTCGTTGATGCATGTAAAAACTGCTTATCATTAACATAAATGCCAACATGGCGTGTTTTACCATTTATCTTAAAAAATACGAGATCGCCAGTTACCATTTGCTGCTGACTTACTGCATCACCATGCTGTACTTGAGATTTGGTAGTTCTGGGCAGTGGATAAGAGGAAATTGATTGATAGGCATGTTGTACAAATGCAGAGCAATCAACCCCAGCTAAGGAGTTACCGCCTAAACGATAAGGAGTTCCTTGCCATAACTCAAACATAGTGAGTAACTTTGTTTGTCTTGCTTGCAATGTGCTATTTGGGTTCGGCGTTAAATTTGGCTGTTTTTTCTCATAATAGGTAGGTGTTGAACAGCCCTGAATAAAGCTAAATAAATATATAAGCAAAACAATCATGAGCTTATTTTTTAATGTTTGTTTATTTTCAGCCATTTTGATTCAGTTGTTTTAAAATGCGGTCAATTTGCACCACATGTTCATCATTATCGCCTAACGCTTGTAATGCCTCAGCTAATTGAAATACATAATCTCGATTATGCCCACTTGGACCTGAACTGCGATGAATATGCTCGGCAATTTCGTGCTCTGGTGCATAGCCTAAAAAAGCCTCATTATCTTCAGGTGCAATATAAACTAAGCCATTTTTACGTTTAGCGTTTTGGCTGCTGTCACTTGCAAGCTCTTTAAAATATATATCAACCTCGTACCGAAGATAGCCATTTTTTTCACGATGATCAAGATGCTCAAAAACATCTTGAGAAACTTTGTAAGCCATTCCCATGCACTCATCTAAAGCTGATTGGATTAGGGTAACGACTCGGCCTGGTTGTTGTGGCGTGCCTCTATGATCGTGACTACCTTGCCAAAATCGACGTTGCCACCCTTTAATGCTCGCAGGAGCTTTTTCTGTAAATGGAAAGTCGACCTTGTAGATTAGCGAGCCATAGCCGAACACCCAAATTTCATCGAATTCGTGCAAGGGCTGACGTTGTTTATTCTGGTTTATTGTATTGATGGACATGATAAAATATATACCTGTTAAATGTTTTACTACTTCTTCTTGTTTGAGACTGCACTTAATCCTTTCCAATCTTCTAAATCTAGATCGGGTTTTTCTTTGCGAAAGCGTGCATAAAGCGCTATTCCAGTCTGGTCTTCTCTAATGTCAACCAGTATGCCTTGTTCGCGTAAAATCACCTCGCTACCCGCTGCATTAGTTACATCGCCCACAACGACGCGACCAAAGCCTCTCATGTAAAGAAGTGAAGCACATACCGAGCAGGGGCTAAGGCTAGTATATATGGTGGTGTTACTAAAATCGATTCGACCCGCATCACGAACAGCCGACGTTTCACCATGATTATAAGGATGATCTTCTTGCACTAGCGTGTTGTGTCCCTTACCAACAATTGTTTTTGTCGAATTGTTGACTATTACCGCTCCAATTGGGCAGCCGCCTTCATCATAACTTTTTTGCGCTAGCAGTACAGCAATACGCATATAGTCAACATCATTAAGGCTTTTCGCAAAGGCATCATCCATTAATACCGATAAGCTTCTGGTAGGCATGTGGGCAATTGCTTTTAATGCTGCTTGTGTAATTTCTTGGTGCTTATTTAGAAGATTTTTCATATTAAATAATATAATCAGTATGAGAAGATGAATTCATTGTGCTTAGATTAACGCGCATAGTATAGGCACTTTATGTGACTGCCAAGAAACGAAAAGGAAATGCTTGTTGCATCTATAATTTGGCGTAAGTGACTGAAAGCTTGTTCTTACCATTAAATTTCGGTAAGTTGGAAGTACCGCGACAACGTTTCTGCTTTTTAATAGGCATGTTATGTATCTAACAAACCGCAATATTATGCAATATGGCACTAAAGCCATAATACTAGTCTCGCTAGTGTTATCAATTGCGTGCAATAATTTAGCCGATAAAGAAGCGGAAATATCGATTGTTAAATCTATCAATTTGTCTGCAGATGTAATAGAAACGTCTGGGTTGTATTGCCCTAGTGATGATCGTATATATACCATTAATGACTCTGGCAATAGCGCTGTTGTGTATCAGTTAGATGCTCAAGGCAATATTGTGCAAGCTACCAATGTTGATCATAGCAATGTCGATTGGGAAGCCGTTACCGGAGATGATGAGCATTTATATATAGGTGATATTGGTAATAACAGGGGAGAACGAGCAGATATTAACGTACTGGTGGTTGATAAAAATACATTTGGGAAGCGGCGGGTTCTCAATATTGAATATGCAAATAATCGCGCTCAGAATATCAGTTTAAAACATGACTTTGACGGTGAAGCATTAGTGAGTTTTGAAGATAAACTCATATTGTTTTCAAAGAGTTGGTTAACAAATAATCTGCATGTTTATGCATTGAGTAAAACGCAAGAACAACAATTAATAACACCAATTACCAGTTTAGAAGGATTGCCCGGCGTGGTAACCGGCGCTGATTATAGTGCGCGTAAAGATCAGTTCATTGTAGTGGGTTATAAGCTCAATCTTTTCGGCTTATTCTCTCCATTTATAGCGGTATTAAATTCAGATTTCAGTTTAGTGAAGCATTATCCCTTGACCGGGTTTTCGCAAGTAGAAGGGCTGTGTATAAGCCCATCTGGTAAGATTTGGATTAGCCAAGAAGGGACTGTTTTGTCAGGGCCGAAACTGGCTCAAATTACAATTCAGTAAGAGTGATAGCAGTAGAGCATTAGTCTCTTATCTAAAAACAAGGTTGGTAAGATAAGGATTGAAAATATGAAACGCCGAGCTTTTATTAAAGGCAGCCTGCTGCTTGCCACGTATCCATTTATTAATGGATGTACTGCTAGTCCAAGAAATCTTCCGTGTTACTTTAATTTGCCAACCGTTAACAATAATCCTTTATTTATTGATAGCCATGCGCATTTGTTTAATGGTAGTGACCTTCAAATTAGTGGCTTTATCAAGTATGGACCCGGCCAACAAATGATAGGTTGGGATTTTTTGAGAGCAATTTTGGGTGAACTCCTAGAGCTAATAGTTTGGGAAAATGCACCTGATGCACAATGTGAAATTGATGAGGTTCTTCATAAACCCAAAAATTGCATTGAAAATGAAAACGCTTTGTTGTCATTTTCAAATACAGTAAATCTATCACAAACGTTAAATGATGAAGCACTGCAGAAGGCCCGAGATGATCAATTCAAATTAGCCATCACTGAACTTGATAAGGCAATTAAGCAGCAGAAACAGAATCAGAAAGTATCTACAAATATCAGGCCTTTATCATCCCAGCAGAATGCCTTTATCGATTGGTATGAGTCGAATAAGCCAAGCAATTATCGTAACTTAGCAAATAAAGTCAAAAGCCCAGAAGCGTCTTCTATTTTAATTTTTAAAAGTGAATCTACTAGCCAAAAGGTAAGCCTTGCTAGCGTATTGTTGTTTGTCATTGAAATGTTTCAATTCAGAACCGTTAGCCTTTTTAACCTTTTAGAATCGCTTTATGTAAATGAACAACCAGACCTCATTATTTCGCATTTAGTTGACTTTGATTATTGGATAGGTAATGGCTCAGCACCGAAAAGTAGCATTCCTGAGCAAGTAAAACTGATGGGCTTAATGGCAAAGTATACCTACGGAAAAGCGCATTGTTTCGTACCATATTGCCCATATCGGCGGGCAGTATTCAACGAGACACAACAAGGATGGGATCCATTAGACTTAGTAAAAAATTCAGTTTTCAACAATGGCGCCCTTGGCGTGAAGCTTTATTTGCCAATGGGTTTTGCTTTATGCAACAACGCAAAAATGCAAAAAGTCCAAGAAGATAAAGATGGATTAAACATGTGGCAAAGACAATCTCATTTAGATGATTTTGCTAAAACCGCTGATTTCGGTGCAAAACTAGATAAGGCCTTAAAAGAGCTTTATGATTTATGCAAAGAGTTTGATATTCCAATAATGGTGCATAGTAATCAAAGCAACTTTGGCGGGGTTGGCTATGGCGATATCTATGAAGAAGACTACTGGAAACCGCTGCTGATAGAATATACAAGTTTAAAAATTAACTTTGGACATTTTGGTGGATTTGGAGAAGTGTTTGAAAAAGAGCCTCAGGTCAAAAATTTGTGGCTCTCTATTTCTAAAGCACTAAAAACCAGAGACAATTGGTATGGAGACTTAAGCTATATTGCGACGATTTTAGGTCGTAGCGACAAATTAACGGCTGATATAGCCACTTTAAAATCGGTAAAAAGTGACTATTACAATGTTCTTACCTATGGTTCAGATTGGAAGATGTTACTCCTTGAAGATGGTAGTGAAAATTACCTAAGGGCGTTAATGGATGGATTAGATAGTGCCATTGATGTTGAAACTGCAGGTCGCGATACAGCAACTAAAAAACAGATAATCGATAAAATAAGAGGCGGGAATGCGGCTGATTATTTATATCTAAAGGATAATACGGTACGCCAAAGAATTATTGATTTTCATGGTGGGTATGTGCCTAATTGGTTAAATAAGAGCATTGTTTAAATTTGTGTCTGGTTAAGTAACATTGCGAGCCCGAACGGGAACCATAGCCTCATTGAACTTGGTTACCGTATGATAAGAAGTAGGAAACCAAGTTAGTTAGTATCTTCACAAATACAGAGAGAAAAGGGTTTACAGTAATGTGGTCAGTCAACATGCAACATTTCATAGATGAAAAAGGCAGCACTAGTAACACCCCGGTCAAGGCGAAAGCGTCGGCTGATCACTTTGGTGCGATGGTGACAGCGGTTACGCTCGACTTCACGGGCCGCACTCTTTCAGTAGCTGGCATTACATGTCGGAACCCCAAAATGTCCAATTGTTGCGGCATAATAAACGCTAGTCTTGGTGTAAATTTAGACCGCGTTGATTGGTACTGCTCGAACTGTGACGATTCTGGCGTGATCACCGGTTGGGAAGACACACTTTGGGATTGCACTGAAGAAGCGCTCAATAGACTTTAATAGATACGATTTATTTTAACTGCCGTGTTTTGCGACAATATTAGATTGCATTTTTAGGCATATAATAATCGAGCATTTGAAATACTTACGCTGTATGTGCAAATGTAATACGCTAGCCTATGGCATTCCCTAAGTCATAAGCAGCAACTTCTTGAATGCTCGCCAAAACTTCGTTCCGTCGATCTTGATCTAGGTATAATAATTACGGATAAGCGGCACGGTTTAATAATGGTACAACTTTGCCGGCGACAGTAATTTGAAAGCTTCACTAAGCAACACCAAGTGGAAATTATGATTAAGCGATTAATGGATTGTATATATTTTGTCCTTGTGGACCCTATTTTACTCTGCTATGTTTAAACTACTAGCTGTCCAGTTTTTATAGTTTTTAAAAAAGGATTTACAAGAATTACATTAATTTAGCTCAACAATTCAACTGCCAACAATTACCTTATTTGAGTCTTCGCTGTATTATCAAAGTATTTTCGGCCTGTAATGGAGTTGATATATAGGAAAAACGATGATTTGAATAAGGACGCTTTTCAATGAAAAAAATTTTATATGCAGTTTTAACAATTTCCTTCATTTTTATTCTAATTCCATCAGTAGTTGAAGCAATCTCAAAGTTTTTTCCAGTAACACCTTGGAATTCTGATAAAGACAATACGGTTTATGAAATAATAGTTGTTTACAAAGAATTAGATCACAGCGCAAGTACTAAGCAGTGGAATACAATTATTTCTACCGTTAATTACTTTACCAACAATGGCTTGAGCAATAATAATGAATTTATTTATATGGGGCGCACATTTAAATTATCTAAAATTTATGAGAACGAGCATTGGCCAATTATATGTTCTGGTAAAGATCCAAATAACAAGTTAAAAAATGTGGTTGCTATTTTAGGTCCAATTACATCAAGTTGCGCTGTTGAAATGATTGAAAACTATGAAGTAGAAATACCCGTGATTAGCTCTTTCGCTACACTGCCTTCTCTAAATCATAAAGCCCGAAAATTTTTTCATAGAACCGTTCCCGATGATAATCTTAGAGTTGATAAACTGATACAACTTTGGGAACAAGATGCCACTCGGAATCCAACAGACAGGGACTTAATCATATATGACAGTAAGAACATATACTCGAGTGATTCATATGCAAAAGTCAGCAATAATATTGAAAAGTTACATACTGTAGACTTTATAGACGCCGCTCATGCTAGAACCAACTCATACGAAGCCTCGGCTCGATACGAATCGATTTTTGTTATGGCAAACCAAGCAGAACCTAGCATATCTAGTGCAATTAAACAGGTCAAAAAAGACCAATATGCCAATCATCAAGAACATAGGCCAAAGTTTTTTGCAAAAACTGAATATGCTGATTCATTATTGTTAGATAGTCCTGGTTCAATTGTCGCAATGACGCCTACTTTATTATCGTACAACAGGCAAGATGAAAATACTTTTTTGGACGTTGAGAGGAAAAATTTGAATCAACGTTCAGCCTCCTCATTTTTAGCTTTTGAAGCCTTGTATAAAGCAATCGGTCAAGTATCAAGGTTTGGTACAAAGTGCAAAAGCGAAAGTAAGGTAGACGTTTTGCGATGCGAAATTATCCAACATTTGAAAACCTCGTATAGATCACAACTTATAGGCAACAAAATCGAGTTTAATGGAACAACCGGAGATATTGATATGACTTTTCTTGTAAAGGCTGAAATTAGAACATTAGGCACGCAGTTTAAATATGCTCCTCCTACGCAAAATTTGCCTTCTCTAGTATCTATATTTTATAACAATGGCTACCGTGGTGTGTGGTTGGGCGATCCCGTTGAAATTAATATTGAAACTACTAAAAATAGTCCTTTTTTAATAAATTTCAAATATGTATCTCCAGACTGGATACCCCATGGCATGTTTAAACAGTCAATTGAAGATCTCTTTTCTTTTGACCACACTTTTGAACTCAACGAAAAGCAGTATGCATTTCACCCATACTTCATAGGCGTTTATAGAGTAGAAGTAGCGGGTCTTGGCCCCGATTTAAGACAATCTGCTGGTAAGCATGAGATTGACATAGTACCTCCTAGAGGTTTATTCGTAATGGTACTGTTAGCGTTAGTGATAGCAATATTGGTCTCTTTCATTACACCGCCAGTTAATCAAAGAATAAATAGAAGTAGATTAGTGTTAGAAGTCGTGGGTGCTGCACTATTCTTATACTTTATGACAGTGACGCTCAGAGGATTTAATTTACCCGGAGCGCCCACATTATCTTTCAGCAGTGAGCCCGTTACGAATTTGGTATACTGCGCAATTATAGCAGGAACAGTCAGAATGAAAATTTTTGCTTATTTTATTAATCCTATTATTGAGCGTTTCATACCCTCTGATAATAAAATAGCTGAGCAAAACAGACGGCACTCGTGAAAAGGTTGATTTTTCTACAGCGTTTATTTGTAAATGTTGGCTGAATTTATAATAGCACTTTCAACATCTCGCGATCTTGGTAGTGAAAGTTTTAGGCGGACGATAAGGGCAGAGTTTCGAGTAGCCCCGTCTCGTATCCGTTTCAATTATGTAGGTACATGAAAAAGTCCTAAGAATTCTCCCTAGCGACTAAAAATCGCGCACTTTCTCCGAAAATCTATCTGATCAAAATAATTATCCTTTCTACATAGGTAAAGTAAAATTGTCGACAATAACACTAAAGGCTACTTGATTAATTATTAAAAATCGTTATTATGAGTCGCATAAATAATATCTGTCGACAATTTCGGCCTTGGTAGATGTTTTAATGTTAACTTTGGTATTCGTAATTTATGAAAGCAAATAATCCAACTCAACAAGCAGCGGTTACAACCGCAGATAAGGTATTTGAACAAATACAGCATGCTATTGTTGAAGGTGAAATACCATCAGGGAGTAAAATAAGCGAACCAGAATTAGCTAAACGTTATCTAATAAGCCGTTCAACCTTGCGCGAGGCACTCAATCGTTTAGAGAAGTGTCATCTTATCGAAAGAAAAGCAAACGTGGGTTCTCGCGTGGTCAATTGTTCAATTGAAGGTTTATTAGAACTATACATTACCCGAGAAGCACTTGAAGGTATGGCCTGCAGGCAAGCTGCAAAAAACATGACAGATGACGAAATTTTGCACATGCAAGACATGCTAAAAATTCATGCTCAAACGCAAGATCTAAAAGATGGCATTGCCTACTATCAAGAAGAGGGAAATCTTGATTTTCACTATAAAATTATTTTAGGTAGTCATAACAAACAGTTAATAGATTTAATTTGTGGCCAGTTGTATCACTTGGTCCGCATGTATCGTTGCCAGTTTGGTATGCATAGCCCGCGGGCAAGTCGTGCTTTTCATGAACATGCAAACATTGTCCAAGCCATTGCTGATAGAGATGGCGAATTAGCTGAAATGTTAATGCGTCATCATATAGCCGCATCACGTAAAAACATTGAGAACAAAATAGCGAAAGAAATTGCACTTAAAGAACAAACGAACATTCAAATCATTAAGTCTTAAGAGGAAATATACGATGACAATTCAAATATCTGCCGGCGCAAAATTTCGCCAAGCACTAGCCAATAACAAACCTTTGCAAGTTGTCGGCACTATCAATGCTTACAGCGCAATGATGGCGCAGCAAATAGGCCATCAAGCTATCTATTTATCAGGTGGCGGTGTGGCTAATGCCTCCTACGGTTTACCCGATCTTGGCATGACGTCGTTAAATGATGTTGTTGCAGATGTACAAAGGATTACCAACGCTTCAAGCCTACCTTTACTTGTAGATATTGACACGGGTTGGGGCGGTGCGTTTAACATTGCTAAAACGATTCGTGATATGGAAAAAGCCGGCGCAGCAGCGGTTCATATTGAAGATCAAGTGGCGCAAAAGCGTTGTGGTCATCGTCCGAATAAAGAAATTGTTTCCACAGAAGAGATGGCCGACCGTATTCGCGCAGCAGTAGATGCACGTATTGATCCTGACTTTTTCATCATGGCACGCACCGATGCGTTTGCTCAAGAAGGTCTGCAAGCGGCTATTGAACGTGCAAAAGCTTATGTTGCAGCGGGTGCTGACGGTATATTTGCAGAAGCCATACAAACAGAAGAACATTACCGCGCCTTTACACAAGCCTTAGACGTGCCGGTTCTTGCTAATATTACTGAATTTGGTCAAACCGAACTTTGGAATAAAAAGCAGTTAGGTGAATGGGGTTGTGCAATGGTGCTTTATCCATTATCAGCATTTCGTGCCATGAATAAAGCAGCCGAGTCTGTTTATAAAACATTATTAAATGATGGCGATCAAAAAGCTGAAATTGACAACATGCAAACGCGCATGGAGTTATATGATTATCTTGGTTACCACGATTATGAGCAAAAACTAGATTCATTATTTGCTGATGGCAAAAATAAATAGTTGAACGCTAAAAACCATTAAAAAAGACTAAAAAGTATTAAAAAGTGAGGAGTTAATTATGTCAGACAAAGAGATTAGTGGTGCCGGCTTACGTGGTCAAAGCGCAGGTGAAACAAAGCTTTGCACCGTGGGTAAATCGGGCAGTGGTTTAACTTACTGCGGGTATGACGTTTCTGATTTAGCTGATAATGCTACTTTTGAAGAAGTCGCTTATTTATTATTCAACGGTGAATTGCCGACCGAAACTGAGTTAACGCAGTATAAAGCAGAGCTAATGGCGATGCGGGATATTCCAAAAGCATTAAAAGAAGTGTTGAAACTTATTCCAAAAGACGCACACCCTATGGATGTTATGCGCACTGGTTGTTCCTTTTTAGGTAATCTTGAACCAGAAGCTGACTTTTCTGAACAAAATAGGGCCGCTAACCGCTTATTAGCGGCGTTTCCTGCAATAATGTGTTATTGGTACAAGTATTCACATGACGGTATAGAAATAGATTGTACAAGTGACGAACCCTCCCTAGGGGGTCATTTCTTACGTCTGCTTAAAGGCAAAACTCCGTCCAAGCAACATGAGCGTGTAATGAATGTCTCTTTAATTTTGTATGCTGAGCATGAATTTAACGCCTCAACCTTTACTGCACGCGTGTGTGCATCTACTTTATCAGATATGTTCTCTTGTATTACCGGTGCAATTGGTACCTTACGCGGCCCACTTCATGGCGGTGCTAACGAAGCGGCAATGGATATGATTGAAAAATTTACATCACCCGCTGATGCGAAAGAAAAAATGGCGGGTATGCTTGAGCGCAATGAAAAAATTATGGGCTTTGGGCATGCCATTTACCGTACCTCAGACCCTCGTAATGTCATTATTAAAGCATGGTCAGAAAAGTTAGCGGCTGAAAATGGCGATACCTCGCTTTACGATATATCGGTTGCTTGCGAAGAATTTATGTGGGATACGAAAAAATTATTCTGTAACGCAGATTTTTTCCATGCATCTACTTATAGCTATATGGGTATTCCCACTAAACTGTTTACGCCTATTTTTGTTTGTTCGCGTTTAACCGGCTGGGCAGCGCACGTCATGGAACAGCGCGCTAACAACCGGATTATTCGTCCTTCTGCAGATTATACTGGCAGTGAACCAAGAAAAGTGACTCCCATCGCACAGCGATAATATAAATTAGAATATTGAGTAAGGGTCTGCAAAGTGATGCTTAGCCCTGTTTATTGCTCAATATTCGTTCTTTCATTTGGAATCATATTATGAATTACAATTACCGCAAGCCTTTGCCCAACGCAAATATCGACTATTTTGATACTCGATCTGCAATTGAAGATATAAGCGCTGGCGCTTATGCAAAATTACCGTACACCTCACGTGTATTGGCAGAACAATTAGTACGACGTTGCGATCCTGAAACCTTAACGGATGCTTTAAAGCAAATTATTGAAGGCAAGCAAGACTTAGATTTCCCTTGGTATCCTGCTCGTGTTGTTTGTCATGATATTTTAGGCCAAACCGCCTTGGTAGATTTAGCGGGTTTACGTGACGCTATTGCTGAGCAAGGTGGCGATCCGGCCAAAGTGAATCCTGTCGTCCCTACTCAACTTATTGTGGATCATTCACTTGCGGTTGAAGCACCAGGTTTTGATCCAGAAGCATTTGAAAAAAATCGAGCAATTGAAGATCGTCGTAACGCACAGCGTTTTCATTTTATTGAATGGACCAAAACGGCATTTAAAAATGTTGATGTTATCCCTGCCGGTAACGGCATTATGCATCAAATCAACTTAGAAAAAATGTCACCGGTTATTCAAGTACGTGACGGCGTTGCTTTCCCTGATACGTGCGTGGGTACCGACAGCCATACACCGCATATTGATGCACTGGGTGTTATTGCCATTGGTGTGGGCGGTTTGGAAGCTGAAACCGTTATGCTGGGTCGTCCAACAATGATGCGCTTACCCGATATTATTGGGGTTAAATTAACCGGCAAACGTCAACCCGGTATTACCGCTACCGATATTGTATTAGCAATCACTGAATTTTTACGTAATCAAAAAGTAGTGTCTGCGTATTTAGAATTCTTTGGTGAAGGCACTAAATCTCTAACTATTGGGGATAGAGCCACTATTTCAAACATGACACCCGAGTACGGTGCGTCTGCAGGTATGTTCTATATTGATGAACAAACCATTGATTACTTGAAGATTACGGGTCGTGAGCCCGAGCAAGTAGCACTGGTTGAAAATTACGCGAAACACACAGGCCTTTGGGCTGACGATTTAGTTGAAGCGAAATACCCACGTGTTCTTGAATTTGATTTATCTAGCGTGGGTCGCAACTTAGCGGGGCCTTCTAATCCGCATCGTCGTTTGGCAACCGCTGATTTGGCCGCCAAACACATTGCGAAAGACTTAGCCGCGTGTATAGCACAAGAAGTTAATGGTGAAATGCCAGACGGCGCGGTAATTATTGCCGCGATTACCTCATGTACAAACACTTCTAACCCACGTAACGTAGTGGCTGCAGGGCTTATTGCTAAACGCGCTAACGAATTAGGTTTAGTCCGTAAGCCTTGGGTTAAAACGTCATTTGCACCGGGATCAAAAGTCGCCAAACTCTATTTAGAAGACGCGGGTCTTTTATCTGAAATGGAAAAATTAGGTTTTGGTATTGTAGGTTACGCCTGCACCACGTGTAATGGTATGAGCGGCGCGCTTGATCCCAAAATTCAGCAGGAAGTGATTGACCGTGACTTATACGCAACCGCGGTGTTATCAGGTAATCGTAACTTTGATGGCCGTATCCATCCTTATGCAAAACAAGCGTTCTTGGCATCACCGCCATTAGTGGTTGCTTATGCCATTGCGGGTACCATTCGTTTTGATATTGAAAAAGACATTTTAGGTCAAGATCAAAACGGTAACGACATTACCCTAAAAGACATTTGGCCTAGCGATGAAGAAATTGATGCAATAGTCGCTGCTTCTGTTAAACCAGAACAATTCAAAAAAGTGTACACACCCATGTTTGATTTAGGTTCGTTTGAACCCGCGCAAAGTCCATTGTACGCGTGGGATGAAACCAGTACTTATATTCGCAGACCGCCTTACTGGGAAGGCGCATTAGCGGGTGAGCGCACCATGAAGGGCATGCGTCCGCTAGCCGTGCTTGGCGACAACATTACAACTGATCATTTATCGCCTTCTAATGCTATTCAGTTAGACAGTGCGGCCGGTGCTTACCTACACAAAATGGGGTTACCTGAAGCCGACTTTAACTCGTATGCAACCCATCGTGGCGATCACTTAACCGCGCAACGTGCAACCTTTGCTAATCCTAAATTATTCAATGAAATGTGTAAGGATGAAAACGGCGAAGTAAAACAAGGCTCTTTAGCTCGCATAGAGCCTGAAGGCGTTGAATCACGCATGTGGGAAGCGATTGAAACGTATATGGAGCGTAAACAGCCATTAATCATTATTGCAGGTGCTGACTATGGTCAAGGCTCCTCTCGTGATTGGGCAGCAAAAGGTGTTCGTTTAGCCGGTGTTGAAGTGATAGTGTCGGAAGGTTTTGAGCGTATTCACCGTACCAACTTAGTCGGTATGGGTGTTTTACCACTTGAATTTGTTAAGGGTGAAACTCGTCACACTTACGATATTGATGGTACTGAAACTTTTGATGTGAATGGCACTCCCGCAGCTGGTGGTGCAATGACAGTTGTAATGACTCGCAAGAATGGAGATGTGGTAGAAATTCCCGTTAAGTGTCGTTTAGATACTGCTGACGAAGTGTCAGTATACGCCGCGGGTGGAGTGCTTCAAAAATTCGCAACTGATTTTCTTGAAGCTACCGTTAGTTAAGTTTCGCTAAAGCAATTATTTAAGCGGTACTTAACAATTGGTTAGTACCGCTTTTTTAGTATACAAATAAATAAAAGGAGAGCGCGATGAATCACGTTCCTCAGGTCAAAATACCAGCTACTTATATGCGCGGCGGTACATCTAAAGGTGTATTTTTCAATTTAAGCGATTTACCTGAATCCTGTCAGCTTGCAGGTGAAGCGCGCGACAAAATGTTACTGCGCGTCATTGGTAGCCCCGATCCCTACGGTAAACAAACCGATGGTATGGGCGGCGCAACTTCAAGTACCAGTAAAACGGTTATTTTATCGAAATCAGAACAAGCAGATCACGATGTTGACTATTTGTTTGGACAAGTAGCCATTGATAAAGCATTTGTGGATTGGAGTGGAAATTGTGGCAACCTAACCGCAGCGGTTGGTTCGTTTGCTATCAGCTCAGGATTAGTCGATAAAGATAAAATACCAGAAAATGGGATTTGCGAAGTAAGAATTTGGCAGAAAAATATCAGCAAAACCATTATTGCTCATGTCCCTATAACAAAAGGCGAAGTGCAAGAAACGGGTAATTTTGAACTTGACGGCGTAACGTTTCCTGCGGCAGAAGTGCAAGTTGATTTTGTGGCACCAGTGGATCCTAGCGAGGCGATGTTCCCTACGGGTAATGTGGTTGATGAGCTTGTAGTACCCGATATTGGTACGTTTAAAGCAACCATGATCACTGCAGGTATTCCCACCATTTTCTTAAATGCAGATGAGATAGGCTATACCGGAACCGAACTTCAAGAAGCCATTAATGGTGATGAAAAAGCGTTAGCACGGTTTGAAAAGATTCGTGCCTATGGTGCATTAAAAATGGGCTTAATTAGCGATATTTCTGAAGCGGTATCTCGTCAGCACACGCCTAAAGTCGCGTTTGTTGCTGCGCCGCAAGCGTACACATCCTCTAGTGGCAAAAATATTGCCGCAAATGAAATTGATTTACATGTACGCGCGCTGTCAATGGGCAAACTACATCACGCCATGATGGGAACCGCGGCTGTTGCAATTGGCACCGCTGCCGCTATTTCCGGTACCTTGGTAAACATAGCCGCGGGTGCAGGCGAACGCAATTCAGTGACCTTTGGGCATCCATCGGGCACCTTAAAAGTTGGCGCTAAAGCACAATGCATAAATAACCACTGGACAGTCGAAAAAGTCAGTATGAGCCGTAGTGCTAGAGTATTGATGGAAGGTTGGGTAAGAATTCCAGGTGATTGTTTTTAACCGCAGAAAGGGAACACCTTAATTTGGGCTATACGTGCTAATTGAAAACTTGATGGGGAGCTTGTGTTCACCCCGTTTGGCAACTAAAAAATTACCATGCAATTACGCGATCTCGGTTTATACTTTGGCCTGCTATTCAGCAGGCTTATTCTTATGAATTTCGATACCATCCTAACGACCGTAATAACTGCTTTATAAGCTTCTAAGATAGGATCATCATTAACTTTCTTAACGATACAGATTAAATGAAAGAGACAAAGCGTGTAAAAGGAAAACTCGTAAAATGGCACGAGGATAAAGCGTTTGGGTTTATTGCACCCAATAGTGGTGGCAAAAATGTGTTTATTCATAAAACAGCACTTTGCAATAAAGATCGAGAGCCAAAGCTTAATGATATTATTACGTTCTCAATGTCCAAAGATAGAAACGGGCGGTATTGTGCTAGTAATGCAACATTCACGGGTGAAAAACTAAAGATAAAAGAAGCAAATAAGGCGAAAATGTTGTCTGTTTATTTATCACTAACTTTCTTGGCTACTTTATCTTTTGCATATTTTGTGGGTGAACTTCCAGTAAAGATTTTGTCTGTATATATTGGTCTAAGTGTTTTCACTTTTATTGCCTATGCTGTCGATAAACTTAAGGCTCAGCGAGGCGCTTGGCGCACTCAGGAAAGTACATTGCATTTATTATCTTTAGTAGGTGGGTGGCCTGGAGCGGCTTTTGCACAGCAGTTTTTGAGGCACAAGTCAGCAAAGAAACCATTTTTAATTAGTTATTGGATGACCATAGCGATTAATATTGCTGCGCTAACGTGGTTAGTTTTGTCTGATAATGTTGTGTATTCAGCTTTTGCTTAGAAGTCGAGAGTAGGGTGATGATAAACGTCTTTGGACAAACTTTATTAACTAGCCATTCTATAGTTTTTTTGTGGAGCTATATCGTATACCTGTCGATTGCGGTGATAGATACTTGTGGATTATTCAAGAAAACATTAGAGAAAAAATTTTCTCTAATGGGAGCAATAAGCGCCAATTTGAACGCATAAAATGTTAACGCAATATTTTCTACTCTAAGCATATCGCCTAGCTTGTTGATGTGAGTATATCAAGAGTAGTTGAGGCACCTGATTTATTCAATTTTTATTGAATAAATCAGGTAATTGTAATTTTACCCGTAACTCTTAACGATCAACAGTTCTACACTAAATACTGCCGTAGTTACTTGCCTAAGGCAAATAGCTACTTCCCATTAAGTAACGGTCTACTTCACGCGCGCAGCGACGTCCTTCATCAATTGCCCACACAATTAAGCTTTGGCCACGACGACCATCACCGGCAGCAAATACGCCTTGCTTACTGGTTGCAAACTTATCGTATTGTGCGTTTATGTTAGAGCGAGGGTCTTTCTCAAGACCGAACTGATCAATCAAACCACCTTCAGGTCCCATAAAGCCCATTGCAATGAGCACTATATCAGCAGGAATAACTTTTTCGCTGCCCGCTACTTCTTGCGGAAACATTTGGCCCTTTTCATTTAGCTGCCAAGTAATATCTACAGTATGCACTGCTTTAACATTTCCTTGACCGTCACTTTCAATTTTTTTAGTCATAACTAAATAGTGACGAGGGTCTTGACCTTGAACTTTAATCGCTTCTTTTTGACCATAATCGACTAACAAACGCTTTGGCCATTGTGGCCACGGATTTTCTTCAGCACGTTGCGGTGGTGGGCAGGGCATAATTTCTAATTGAATTGCGCTTTTGCAGTGATGACGTAACGATGTACCAATACAATCGGTACCTGTATCACCACCACCAATAACCACCACATTCTTGCCTTTCGCATTAATAAACTGACCATCTTTGTGTTCGCTGTCTAGTAAGCTTTTAGTATTGGCTTTCAAGAAATCCATAGCAAAATGAACGCCTTTAAGTTCACGCCCTTCAACCGGTAAATCGCGCGGCACCGTTGCACCAACACATAACACTACAGAATCAAACCCGTTTTCAAGCTCAGACACACTAATGTCTTTTCCAACCTCTGTATTAGTCACAAAAACAATGCCTTCTTCGGCTAAAATATCAATACGGCGTTGCACCAATTCTTTTTGCAATTTCATATTTGGAATACCGTACATCAGCAAGCCGCCAATGCGATCGGCGCGCTCATACACAGTTACCATATGACCGGCTTTATTCAACTGCGCTGCGGCAGCAAGACCTGCAGGGCCCGACCCAATTACCGCCACGTTTTTACCGCTACGCGCTGAAGGTGGCTGGGCAACTACCCAACCTTTTTTAAAGGCATGATCGATAATTTCTTTCTCATGCAGTTTAATCGTGACCGGATCAGCATTAATACCCAATACGCAAGCGCCTTCACAAGGTGCAGGACATACCCGTCCGGTAAACTCAGGGAAGTTATTGGTTTTATGTAACAACTCGACTGCGTCTTTCCAGCGTCCTCGATAAACTAAGTCATTCCATTCAGGGATAATATTATTAACCGGACAACCCGCCACGGCAGGGGCAAATTCAGATTTCGCCGACTGGCAAAATGGCACGCCACAGTCCATACACCGAGAGGCTTGCTGCTCGATCTTTGCTATTGGCATTTCTTCATATACTTCTAGCCAGTCAATTAAGCGCTCTTTAGGGTCGCGCTCAGTTGGCAAGGCACGACCTACGTTGATAAATCCTGTTGGATTTCCCATATTATATTCTCCTTGGCAGCTTAAGCTTTAGCGCTAGCTATATTGTTTAAGTGGATGTCGAAAGCTTCAACGGCAATGTCATATTCAGACTCAAATTTTCCGGTTTTGCGTACGTCATTCATATAACCTTGCATTCGTTTGTAATCAGTTGGCATTACTTTAACGAAGCGCTTAATACTGCAATCCCAATCTTCTAGCAAATCACTTGCTACATCTGAACCGGTTGCTTCAAAATGCTGCGTAATTAAGGCTTTTAATTCTGCATTTTCAAGTTCGGTATCAACTGTTTCCAAGGCAACCATCTCCATATTGCATTTAGGCGCAAAATCATTGTTTGCATCAAGCACGTACGCAATACCACCAGACATACCCGCGGCAAAGTTGCGACCTGTTGTGCCTAAAATAACGGCTTTACCACCTGTCATGTATTCGCAACCGTGGTCACCCACGCCTTCAACAACCGCTGTGGCACCCGAGTTACGAACGCAGAAACGCTCGCCTGCAATACCGCGTATAAACGCACTACCTGAGGTGGCACCAAAAAAGGCGACGTTTCCAATTAGGATGTTATCTCGTGCTGAGAACTTAGCTTGCTTACTTGGGTATACCACAAGGTTTGCACCAGAGAGCCCTTTACCGAAATAATCATTGGCATCGCCTTCAAGTTCAAAATACAGGCCTTTAGCTGAGAAGCAGCCAAAACTTTGACCTGCAGAACCGTTAAACTTCACCTTAATGGTATTTTCGGGTAATCCCTTTGCATGGTACTTTTTTGAAATTTCGTTTGAAATCATCGCACCAATGGTTCGATCTGTATTGATAACATCATATTCAAGCGACACACTTTGCCCAGAATCAAGTGCGGCTTGCGCATCTTTCATCATTTTGCGATCGATAATATCGTGTATCAAATGTTTTTGATTAATTGATTGGTAAAGTGTTTCGCTCTCATCGCACTCTTCTTTGTGCAGTAATGGCGACAAATCGACCCCTTTATATTTCCAATGATCAAGATTTTCAATTTGCTTAAGACACTGGGTTTGACCAACCATCTGCTGAATGCTATTAAAACCAAGCTCAGCCATAATTTCGCGTAAACCTTGCGCCATCATAGTAAAGAAGTTTACTAAAATATCAGCACGACCGGTAAAACGCTCACGTAAACCTGGATCTTGTGTGGCCACTCCAACTGGACAAGTATTTAAGTGACACTTACGCATCATAATACAGCCTTCAACTACTAGCGCCGTGGTTGCCATGCCGTATTCTTCGGCACCAAGTAAGGTCGCAATGGCTAAATCTCGTGGTGTTTTAAGCTGACCATCCGTTTGCACGGTAATGCGGCTACGCAGTTTATTACGGACCAAGGTTTGATGAGTTTCAGCCAAACCAAGTTCCCACGGCAAGCCTGTATGTTTAATTGAGCTTAGTGGTGAAGCACCCGTGCCTCCATCGTGGCCCGAAATCAATACAACATCAGCGTAGGCTTTAGCCACACCCGATGCGACGGTTCCTACACCTGCTTCAGACACTAATTTAACATTTACTCGCGCTTCACGGTTGGCGTTTTTAAGGTCAAAAATAAGCTGTGATAAATCTTCAATCGAATATATATCATGATGTGGTGGCGGTGAAATTAAGCCAACACCTGGTGTTGAACCACGTGTTTTGCCAATCCATGCATCCACTTTATCTCCAGGTAACTGACCGCCTTCACCCGGTTTTGCGCCCTGTGCCATCTTAATCTGTAATTCGTTAGCATTGGTTAAATAATGACTGGTTACGCCAAAACGTCCCGACGCCACTTGCTTTATGGCTGAATTCATTGAATCGCCATTTTCTAAGGGCGTAAAACGTATTGGATCTTCGCCACCTTCACCACTGTTACTTTTACCACCAATGCGATTCATGGCAATGGCTAGGGTGGTGTGTGCTTCCCACGAAATAGAACCAAATGACATGGCTCCAGAAGCAAAGCGTTTGAAAATGTTTTCAATTGGCTCAACTTCACTTAATGGAATAGACGGACGATCTGCGCTCAGTTCAAGTAAGCCACGTAAGGTAAAGGCCTCTTTACTTTGATTATCAACTGTATTGGTGTACTGCTTGAATTGATTAGTATCATTACTGGCAGTTGAATGCTGCAATAACCGAATAACCGTAGGGTTAAATAGATGTCGTTCGCCATCATGGCGCCACGAGTACTCACCGCCTGTGGGTAATAAGTTTTCAATCGCGATACGGTCTGCTTCTGGGAAACCTTCACGGTGGCGCAACAACGCTTCTTGGGCGATTTGATCTAAGCTTAAGCCCTGAATTCTGCTAACGGTGCCCGTAAAGTACTGGTCAACGACATCAGCGTTTATCCCTAGTGCTTCAAAAATTTGTGCGCCTAAATACGACTGTAAGGTTGAAATACCCATCTTCGAAAAGGTTTTTAATAAACCACTGCCAACTGCTGAAATGTATCGGTCGGTAATTTGATCATTCGATAATGTGGTATCAAGTACGCCCTCATCACGTAAACCATACATACTTTCTAGCGCTAAGTAAGGGTTAACCGCGGCAGCACCATAACCAATAACGGTCGCAAAATGGTGTGTTTCACGAATATCACCCGATTCTAGAATAATATCTGCGTAAGAGCGGAGTTTTTCACGAATTAAATAATGGTGTACAGCCGCTGTTGCTAATACCGATGGTATTGCTACATGGTCATTATCAACTTCACGATCACTTAGTATTAATATAGAATAACCATCTTCAACCGCATCTTTTGCATATGAACATACACGATCAAGCGCCTTTTTAAGCGCTCCCGCTTTACCAGTAGATTTAAAGGTAATACTAATAATTTTTGATTGCAGATGATTATTATCAATATACTGTAACTTACGTAATTGCTCGTTTGTAAGCACAGGTTGGTCTATTTCAACCTTATGACAATGTGCTGCTGTTTCATCAAGTAAGTTAAGTGACTTACCGATATAACCACGTAGTGACATCACCAACTCTTCACGAATAGGATCAATTGGTGGGTTAGTCACCTGCGCAAACAACTGCTTAAAATAATGCGATAGTTGTTGCGGGCGGTGTGACAGAACAGCCAATGGTGTATCTGTACCCATCGCGCCTAATGGCTCTTTAGAAGTGCCTACCATGCCAGCAAGGACTAAGTTAAGATCTTCACTGCTATAACCAAAGGCTTTTTGTATTTTGCGAAGCTCTGCTAATGGAGGCTGTGCAATGGAAGCTCTTGATATAGGAAGCTTATCTAGTCCAATTTTGTTTTTTGCCAGCCATAAACCGTAGGGCTTAGATGAACTTACTTGCTGTTTTACTTCGTCATCGCTGATAATGCGACCTTGTTTTAGATCTGCAATAAATATTTTACCAGGCTGCAAGCGTCCTTTTTCAACAACGGTTGATTGGTCAACGCATAAGGTACCGGTTTCAGAACCCATTATTAAGGTGCCATCGTCGGTTAACAGGTAACGCGAAGGGCGCAAACCGTTACGGTCAAGTGTCGCCCCAATAACATTACCATCGCTAAACGATAATGAAGCTGGGCCATCCCAAGGCTCCATAATACATGCATAATACTCATAAAATGCGCGCTTAGTGGCGTCCATATCCGTTTGTGTTTGCCAAGCTTCGGGAACCATCATCATCATAACCTGTGCTAGCGAACGTCCACTTAGCACTAATAGCTCAATTGCCATATCAAGGTTGGCGGAATCAGAGTTTTCTTTATTACAAATTGGAGTTAGCATTTGCAATTCAGCATCGCTAAAATTAACTGAACTAAACAATGCCTCACGGGCATTCATCCAGTTAACGTTACCGCGTACGGTGTTAATTTCACCATTATGAGCAATATAACGAAACGGCTGGGCACGACGCCAAGCCGGAAAGGTATTGGTTGAAAAACGAGAATGAAACATCGCCAAACCAGAAATCGTTCTTTCGTCTTGAAGATCTAAATAATACTGACGCACTTGCCTTGTTGTAAATTGCCCTTTATAGACAAGCTTGGTTGACGACATTGAAGGCACATAAAATTCGTCACGTTCTTTAGCAATGGTGTCATTAATTTTATGCGAAGTGTATTTACGCAGTACAAACAACTTACGCTCAAACGCTTGTGCAGATAATGCATCTGGCTTTGCAATAAACACTTGCTCAATATTGGGTTCGCTTTCAAGCGGCGCCGCACCTAACATTGAGTTATCACTTGGGACATTACGATAACCAAGTAAGCTTAATCCCAAATCAGTAATATGTTGATTTAATATTTTTCTGCACGCTTCACCTTGCTCTTTATCACGAGGAAAGAAAATCATGCCGACTCCGTAATTTCCGGCATCTGGCAAAGTAAAGCCTAAGGCTGCAGCTTCTTGGCTTAAGAAATCATGAGGGATTTGAATAAGTACACCGGCACCGTCACCACTTTTTACGTCAAAACCAGTACCACCACGATGTTCCATGCAACTCAACATTGTAAGTGCATTTTCAATAATATCGTGCGATTTTTTACCCTTTAAATTGGCTACAAAGCCAATGCCACAGCTGTCATGTTCAAACTCGGCGCGATACAGGCCTAGGGATTTTTTGCTAATATTATTCATTTCTTAATTCTCATATCATTCATTCCTTATTCCTATTTCATCAAACTATCTCTATCTGCTAATTTCTAATTAGTGAATAGAAGATAGTGACGCCCAACCTTACCCTCTTTAAAGTTTCACATTCAAAATGGATATTCAATGAGGTAAGGGTTCTAACTAAAACCAAGTACCAAAAATGAGGCGTCGATGATACGCAATACCTCGGCTGTGCTTTTTGAGTCAAACACTGACGAAGTCCTAACCTTTAAATGCTGACTTACTGTAAATGGATTGATGTACCAGTAAGAGAAGTTTAAAAGACTTTTAGTGGTAAAGTTTTAAAGCTTTGCGACCTAGCTTATTAACCCAATTATACAATATGAACGCTAAGGCTCCTATACTCAGCCTTAGGCTTTTTACAAAAATGATATATAATTGTCGCCCCACATTAGCGGCGTTACATTTTACGCAGTTTTCTACGGCAATCAAGCCCTGCTATCACTAAAATAGTATTTATATCCACTTTTACTGCATATATATTTATATTCCATCTGGATTTTGATAGTATTTTAACACATCATGCTTGGTCCGGTAAGCAAGCTAATTCAACGCCAATAATAATATTCAAGTAATTGCTTTTGTTGAATAATATTAGCTTTGAAGCCAGTAATTTGTTTAGACTTGCTTTATTCAGGCATTAACCATACGCAATTTTAGGTTTTAATCCATGTAGTAAATATCATGTAAATGTAAAGAAAGTGGGACAAAATATTTCGTCGAATACTACATTTGCCAATTAACTTGAAAATAAAGTGGAAATTTAACAGCCTAACCGCCTCTATTTTTATCGAGCTGAATCACTATTCATATCAAGTATTCAAATTATGATAAACCAACTCCTGTTGCATAGATTAGGCTTGTGAACGATGATGGAGCCTATGTGCATAATCACCCAGTTGATATCTGCGGAGTAAATAAAAAGTGAATGAACAGGATAAAATTCAAAATATGGCCAAAAGCTATTCCGTCAAAACCCTCGACGATCTCGCGAAGCTTGCAGACTATTCGCTCTTGGACACTTTAAATTGCGATCCTGATGCGAAAGCAAACGGCGCAGACCATTCGCCGCGACAAGTTTTCTCAGGGCATTATGTCCCTGTTAAGCCCACGCAAATTAGTGACCCGGAATATGTCGCGCATAGCAAAAACTTTTTTCGTGAACTTGGCTTTGCAGACGAGATTGCACAATCGGCCGATTTCATTCGAATGTTCAGCGGCGATATCTCGCAGGTTCCAGAACCGATGCGCAAGGTTGGTTGGGCAACTGGTTACGCACTTTCCATTTTCGGCACCGAATATGTTCAACAATGTCCGTTCCAAACCGGCAATGGATATGGCGACGGACGAGCCGTTTCCGTGCTTGAGGCGGTCATTAACAATCAACGCTGGGAAATGCAACTGAAAGGTGGCGGCCAAACACCATACTGCCGCGGCGCAGATGGTCGCGCTGTATTGCGCTCGAGTATTAGAGAGTTTTTAGCACAGGAGCACATGCACTCGCTCAACGTGCCAACCTCAAGGTCTCTATGTTTATACGTTTCAAAAACGGAAAGGGTCAAACGTCCTTGGTATTCCGAAGGCTCGCGCTCTAAGGATCCCGATAAACTTATAGCCGAAGCCGTTGCCATCTCGACACGTGTTGCACCGTCGTTCATCAGGGTTGGTCAACTCGAGCTTTTTGGTCGACGAGCACGTAAAAATGAGCACCCAAGAGCGCTGGAGGAACTTGAAAAAATAGTGCTTCACGCAATTGATCGTGAATACGCTAACGACATTGAAAATAATCTAGACACCGCCGAAAAAGTGATATTGTTGGCGCACAAGTTCCGCAATCGACTTACGTCGCTTGTGGCTAACTGGATCCGCGTCGGCTTCTGCCAAGGCAACTTTAATAGTGACAATTGCGCGGTCGGTGGCTTCACTTTGGATTACGGTCCATTTGGTTTTTGCGATGAGTTCAACCCTTACTACCAGTCATGGACGGGTGGCGGGCATCATTTTTCGTTCATGAACCAACCGCAGGCAGCACAGCGCAATTTCGATATGTTTTGTACGGCGCTACAGCCATTGCTAGCGTCTCAACAGGGCTATATGCAGCAGCTTGACGAGATTAAAAGTGGTTTTTCGAAAGAAATGCAAGTCAAAATGGAGAAAATGTGGGCTGCCAAACTTGGACTAGACTCATTTAACGCTAGCTTGTTCAATGAACTCGAGACGCTCATGGCGCAAACTCCCGTCGATTACACCATTTTCTTCCGCGAGCTCTCAAAGGTGCCCGACAACATTAACACACTTAAAAAAAGCTTCTACACAGACTTGAAGTTCACCAATACTGCTATGCAAGCAACGTATCATTCAGACCCCAAAAGAACACAAGAACGCTGGTCAAAGTGGCTCACAACATGGAAAACGCTGCTTGGCACAGCTAATCTTGCTTCGCGTAGGTCGAAAGAAGAAATCTCTAAGCAGATGAAACTCGTCAACCCAAAATATATTTTGCGAGAGTGGTTTGTTGTTCCAGCTTACCAGCAAGCCGCCGCAGGGGACTACTCATTAGTTCAAGAATTGCAGGACGTTATGACACAGCCATATGCTGAGCAGTCGAAGGATGTGGAAGACAAGCACTATAGGCTGAAACCGCTTGAGCTGTTTGACGTTGGCGGATTGTCTTATTATAGTTGCTCGTCGTAATCTGATAATAAATGAATAAGTTATTTATGCTTGCGCTAAACCAACGCAAACTCATTAGCTGGAATATTGTAAATATTTAGGAAAAAAATGTCTGATAAGAAAGTGAAATTTGAATTCGAAAAGCACAATAAGAACAGCGTTCGGTATAAGGAGGTGCCAGAGGACGGCATGCCGCCGGTTATAGGTAGTATTTATGTGCAAAAATGGTTTGCTGGCGAGAGTAAAAAAATTGAACTGGTCATTACCAAAAAAGATTAAATTAAATTTTAGTTAACAATCAGTCAGATATTAAAGCAATTACCAACGAGTAGCTCGTTTAAGTTCTATCAATTCCTGTCTGTCATCTGACTAGCGCATACGCTCACATTTCGCACTCTCGTTGTGGATAAAGCCCTCTTTAAAATTTCCTTTAGGAAAATAATTGTTGCAATTCATAAAATGCTTGAATAGTATACTAAAGACGCAAACGGGCACCCGTCAGTTGATTGGTTACTTGCCCATATTTGTGCAGTAATAATAATTAACAATAAAGGATAAACATGGATATTCAACGCGTAATGCGTAATTCGATGTTGGTGACTAGTATGTTTATAGCATCAACGCAATTACATGCAGAAACATTTAAGTTGCAGTTGCCAAAGTCCGCACCTGATGAGTCGTATGACGGGCGGATGATCTTAATTTTAGCCGTAGATAACGAAAAAGATCCCTTAAATCAGGTTAGTGCTGACTTTGATGCTGCACAGATTTTTGGCGTCAATATTGACGGCTTAAAACGGGGTAATTCCGTCACTATAGGTGGCGATATTCTTGGATTCCCAGCTCGCAGCTTAAGTGAAGTGCCTGCAGGCGAATACTATGTACAAGCCGTTTTACACAAGTACGACACTTTCAATCTTGCCAATGGAAAAACGGTAAAGCTTCCGGCTGCTAGAGGCGCTGGACAGAATTGGCGCAAAGAGCCAGGAAATCTTGTCAGTAAACCGTTCAAGGTGAAGTTTAATCCAGAAAGTAAAAAAACCATAAATATTGCGCTCAGTGAAGTCAATCCAGCTATTGAAGAACCCATGGATACAGAGTTTATCCGTCATATTAAAATTCGTAGCGAATTGCTATCTGAGTTTTGGGGAACCGATGTCTTTTTAAGAGCACATGTTTTGGTGCCCCGTGATTTTGATAAGCATCCTGATGCGCGATTCCCACTTTCAATCTTTCATGGGCATTTTCCAGATGACTTTGGGGGCTTTAGTGAAACACCACCAAATCCAGACGAAGAGTGTGTATATAGTAAGCGCTTTGACCTTGATTGCTATAACAAAGTAGAAGCTCAAGAGGCTTATGATTTTTACAAATACTGGATTGCAGAAGATACCCCGCGCATGTTGATAATTGAAATCGATCACAGCAATCCTTATTACGATGACAGCTATGCAGTTAACTCTGAAAATCTTGGTCCTTATGGAGATGCACTGACTTATGAACTAATTCCCGCAATTGAAAAAGAATTTCAGGGTATTGGCGAAGGCTGGGCGCGATTCGTTTACGGCGGTTCTACGGGGGGGTGGGAAGCATTAGGAGTTCAGATAAAATATCCAGAAGAATACAATGGTGCGTTTGCAGCATGTCCTGACCCTATCGATTTCCGCCAATTTATGACGGTAAACCTTTACGAAGATGACAACGCCTACTATCGAAAAGGTCCGTTCTCCAAAATTGAACGTCCTTCACATCGTAATTACCTTGGTCATATTTCACGTTACATGGAAATGGAAAATCGCTGGGAGTTAGTGTTAGGTGATAAAACACGCTCAGGTCAGCAGTGGGATGTTTGGGAAGCTGTTTTTTCGCCAAATGGCAAAGATGGTTATCCAATGCGTATCTGGGATAAAACCACAGGTAAGATTGATAAAGATGTCGCTGCACACTGGCGTGAAAACTATGATTTGCGATATATCATGGAACGTGATTGGGCTGAACTAGGGCCAAAACTGCAGGGAAAAATACACATCTATACTGGCGACATGGACAACTATTATTTAAATAACGCGGTATACCTTGCACAAGAATTCTTGGAAAAAGCAGATCCTCCTTATGAAGGAGTCGTGGACTATGGCGATCGCGATGAGCATTGTTGGAATGGTGATCATGAGAATTCAAATGCGATATCTCGTTTGCGTTACAACACTTTTTACATGCCATTGATACTTGAAAGACTCAATACCACAGCTCCGCAAGCTGCTGACTTGAAGAGCTGGAAATATAAGTAGTTTTCAGCATACATATCTAAAATTATAAATTATAGCAGCGCACGTTATGCGCTGCACACTTAATACAGTTAGGGGACACAATGTTTAAGAAAAATAGCGTATCAGCGATCGTATCAGCTGCACTTTTAGGTAGTGCTATCACATCATTACCTGTAATGGCGCAAGAAAATAATGCAGATGCTATCGAGCAAATTCAAGTTACAGGTTCCCGTATTCGATCTTCGAATGCGGCGAGTGTAAGCCCTATTACAACCGTTTCGGGAGATGAATTTCAGTCGCGTGGCGTAATCCGCACCGAAGATTTAGTAAACGCTTTACCGCAAGTCTTTGCAGCGCAGGGTTCAAGTGCATCTAACGAAGCTACTGGGACTGCGCAAGTGGATTTGCGTGGCCTTTCAGCTGACCGAACCTTGGTACTTGTAAACGGTCGTCGCTTGCCATATGGCTCACCAATATCGGTACCATCAGATTTAAATCAGATTCCATCATCTTTAATAGAATCAGTAGATGTTCTGACTGGCGGTGCATCAGCCGCATATGGATCTGATGCCATTGCGGGGGTCGTAAATTTCAAGTTGGTCAATAATTTTGAAGGCATTAAATTTAACACTACCCTAACCACCACACAACACAATAACGGTAATGACAACATCGAAAATTTGTTAGATGCTAACAATTTTGATAAGCCTAAAAGCTCAGTGTGGGACGGTTACGGCCAAGAGTACTCATTAGTAATGGGTACTAACTTTGAACAAACACGTGGCAACATTACCGTTTATGCCAACTACCGTGAAGTGGAGCCAATTTTGCAAAGCGAGCGCGATTTTTCGGCTTGTGCACTAGGTAGTGCTGGTGATGTAGGCGAACGATTTGCATGTGGGGGGTCAGGATTTTCTTTCCCCGCTAACTTGTCAAACACGCTGGGCTTAGATGGCGTACCCACTGGATTTCGAGTCGATAACGGTGAATTTGTTGAAGGTAGTTCGGTATTTAACTTCGCGCCGTTCAACTACTACCAGCGTCCCGATCAACGTTATTCTGTTGGTGCCATGGCCCATATGGAGGTAAATGATCACTTTGCACCTTATCTAGAAATGAGCTTCATGGACGACCGTTCTACTGCGCAAATAGCACCAGGGACGGTATCGGGTGGAATTTTTGGTAGCCGTGGGGGAATTAACTGTGACAACCCATTATTGAGCGACCAGCAGTCTGCTTTCTTATGTGGCTCTGCAGGTCTTTCGACTGGTAGCAATTACGATGCTTCGGGAAATTACTTAGGTCCTGATGCGATTGCCGAAGGCATATTAGTTCGCCGTCGTAATGTTGAAGGTGGACCAAGGCAAGATGAGATACGTCATCAAAGCTTTCGCTTTGTAATTGGTAGTGAGGGCCAGTTGGCTGGACCTTTTGAGTATGATCTTTTCGCGTCGTATGCCAATGTATCATATCGCAGTCGCTTTGAGGGCGACGCAAACCGTGATCGTCTTGGCAATGCCTTAAATGTAGTGATCGACCAGCGCGAGAACTCGTCTAGTTTCGGTCAACCAGTTTGTGCAATTAACGCAGATGCTGATGCTACTAACGATGCGGCGGGATGTCTGCCTTTAGATTATTTCAGTCCAAATGGTGCATCCGCTGAAGCAACATCGTATGTTTTAGAAAATAAGGGAATAACGGGTGACACGTCATTAAAAAATATTGTGTTTTCGGTTAATGGTGATCTTGATGAATGGGGTATTCGCTCACCTTGGGCTGACTATGGAGTAGGCGTTGCGGCCGGTGTGGAGTATCGCGAAAATACCTTAGAATATATTCCTGATGAAATATATCGCACCGCAGTTACACCTGAATTACCGATAAGTGGTGACGTATCGGTAAGAGAAGTATTCGCAGAAGTCAATATTCCATTAATAAGCAATAGCCCGCTAATTGAAAGTTTGGGTATTGAAGCGGCGTATCGTTACTCAGATTACAGTAGTGATTTTGAAACCGATACCTACAAATTAGGTCTGAACTGGACGCCAATTCCTGAAATGCGCGTTCGTGCCAGCTATCAAAGAGCGGTGCGTGCACCCAATGTGGTTGAGTTGTTTTCTACTCAGCAGCGCTTTGAAGTGGATTTAACACAAAATGAAAATGGCTTGTTTGACCCATGCTCGGGTGAAACTCCCTTTGCATCACGTGAACAGTGTGCTCGTACGGGCGTTACGGCAGCTCAGTATGGTAATATTCAAGATAACCCCGCTGGACAGTTCAACACCTTAGTGGGAGGCAACCAAAACCTTAAGCCTGAAACGGCCAATACCTATTCTTTTGGCTTAGTTTATAGCCCAGAGTTTGTCTCAAACATGACCGTTTCTGTCGATTATTTCGATATTGAAGTCGAAGACTTAGTTGGCAGTGTAAATCCTAATTTGGCGATGAATAATTGTCTTACAACTGGCAGCGCTTATTTCTGTGATCTGATTAAACGAGGTCAAGGCGGTTCTTTGTATTTATTTGAAGATGGTTACTTTGAACGCTTTAATCTTAATACTGGTTCATTAGAGACAAAAGGTCTTGATTTATCCGTCGACTATGGCTTTGAAGTGAATGACATGGGTGATGTGAGTATTAATTTCATAGGGACTTATTTAGATGAGTTTACTTCAACTCCACTGCCAAACTCAGGTAGTTCAGAAATATACGACTGTAAGGGCCTTTATGGTGGTTTGTGCGGACGTCCTCGTCCAGAGTGGAGGCATAAAATGCTCGTTAGTTGGGTAACTCCGTTTGACTTGAGTGTAGGGCTCACTTGGCGCTACATTTCATCTGTAGATATCGCACAGACGAGTTCGCAAGAAGCACTTACCGGTAGCTTCGCGCAAGTCAATAAAACACTGGGCGACCGTCACTATATCGATCTTTCTGCTGGCTATATACTGAATGACGAGGCAACTATTCGCGTGGGTATTAACAATATACTTGATCGCGATCCACCATTAACAACATCTGCAGCAATTGAAGATGGTGGAAACGGTAACACTTATCCACAGTTTTACGACGCAGTTGGCCGAACTATCTTTGCAGGCTTCACTTATCAGTTTTAAGTAAGGCCTAATGTCATAGAAAGCAGAATGTTTCGATAAGTATTCTGCTTTCCTTTTTTTAAACATAAAAAATTATAAGGTGCTTTTATGCATTTTAAATACCACGCTTTAACTGCGGCATTGTGTGTTGCATTCGCAGTATCTTCGCCTAGTTACGCTGCAGTGGAATCGCAGAAAAAAGCAGACGCGCAAGTTCTACTCCAAGAGTTGATCCCATACCGCACTGCAAAAGGTTATGGTCAAGTTCCAGACATGATTGATCATTTGGTCGAAAAGTTAACCACCGCTGGTTTTACCAAGCAGGACATTGTTCGTGTGCCCGCAGAAATTGATGGTGAAAAGGTTAGTGGATTAATTGTTCGTTATGCTGCTAAAGGTAAAAGCAAAAAGGCCCCAGTAGCCTTTTTAGCGCATATGGATGTTGTTGACGCGCTTCCAGAGAATTGGGAAACCGATCCTTATGAACCTAAAGAGCTTGATGGTTATCTTTATGGCCGAGGAACCCAAGACAACAAATTTGGTGTTGCCTTATTAGTGTCCACTTTTGCCAATCTAAAGGCATCGGGTTACGAGCCTAAGCGCGATTTGATTTTAGCCTTTTCGGGTGACGAAGAGACAGGCATGCTAACAACGCGTAAAATTATTGAGCACCCCTACGTTCGCGACGCCGAGTACGCGCTAAATTCTGATGCAGGCGGCGGCACGATGACTCGCGACGGCAAAGCGGTTGCGTTTTCTATGCAGGCGGCGGAAAAAACGTTTGCAACGTTTATTTTGTCGACTAAAAGCTCTGGTGGTCACAGCTCTGTGCCTCGCCCTGAAAATGCCATCTATGATCTTGCACGTGCATTGATAAAACTGGAATCTTTGGAGTTTCCAATACAGTTTAACGAAATAACGCGTTCTATGGCTACGTCAGTCGCTGAGCGTGAAGGTGGAGAGGTGGCTAAAGCAATCACCACTTTACTGAGCGATCCTCTTGATAAAGACGCGATTTCTGTGATGAAACGTCATCCAGAGTTCTCCACAATGATGTGGACTACCTGCGTAGCAACTATGCTCAAGGCCGGGCACGCAGAAAATGCACTACCACAAGATGCTAAGGCAACCGTAAATTGCCGTATTCTTCCCGATACTGGCGGTGTAGATCATGTAGTAAAGATGATGAAAACCGCGATTGCTAGTGACGATGTTAGCATTGCGCAGTTGGGTGAGTCTGTTGAAAGTCCGGCATCACCCATGCGAGACGATATTATTGAGATTTTGCAAGGCGGCGTTGCGGTTAATTACCCCGGCGTGACATTGCAGCCAACTATGTCATCGGGTGGTACTGAAGGACGCGAATATCGTCGTGTAGGCATTCCTGCTTATGGCGCCGGTAGCTTGGCGCTGGTGCGCCCGGATGACAGTCGTGCTCACGGCACTAATGAACGGATTCCACTTAAGTCCTTCCTTAAAGAAATGGATTATTGGGATTATGTTGTGCGCCGTGTGGGTGATGGGCAAAGCGAATGAATATAAACTCTCGACGTGATTTTCTTAAAGCCGGTACGGCTCTAACATTGGCGACAGGCAGCTTCAGCTTATTGGCGGCTGAGTCTGTTTCGCCTGCCGCGATATCGGTGCCAATGTTGGACAAGTTAAAACCGATAACCCAAGACGCTCGCTTAATTACCGCACAAGAGCGCAAAGCGCGCAGAGACAAACTCAGGGCGGTGATGCAAAAGCAAGGACACGCCGCCGTGTTAATTGAACCTGGTTCTACGCTTGAATATTTCACTAATGTTAAGTGGTGGATTAGTGAACGCATTACGGCCGCTGTGATTGCCGCAAATGGTGATTTAATGTTTGTGACACCTGCGTTTGAAGAAAGCCGTCTTTTGGAACTCCTCGAAATGCCGGCCGATATTTTGACGTGGGAAGAAGATCAAGACCCTTTTGAACTCATTGCGGCGTGGCTCAAAAAGCACGCAATGAAAGAGGGTACGATAGCATTGGATGAATCCGTTCGGCACTTTGTGGCGCATCAACTCGCAGCCGCTGCGCCGCAGATAAAGGTGACGTCGGCTAATCTGGAAGTAAATGAGTGTAGGATGATCAAGTCTGCGGCTGAAATTGCGTTGATGCAATTAGCCAGTGACGTCACAATTCAAGCATATCGAACGGTCTACCCCTTGATCAAGCAGGGCATGGGACGAGAAGATGTAATAAGTCTTATGTACCAAGCGCAGTCTAAACTGGGTGCAGACAATCCTGCCGGTGGCGCTCAAATAGGCAAAGGCAGTGCGTTGCCGCATGGATCCACAATACCTGAGTATGTTGATGAAGGCGTTGTAGTCCTGATGGATTTTGGCTGCAGTGTAGGGGGGTATCGTTCAGATATCTCTCGTACGTTTGTGTTTGGTGAAGCCGATACCGCGCAAAAAACCTTATGGCAGCATGTGCACAAAGGCCAACAAATTGCTTTTGAGACAGCTCAGCCAGGTACAGCTGCGGGTAAAGTTGATGTTGCTGTGCGTAAATATTACGAACAAATTGGCTACGGACCCGACTACCGTTTGCCCGGTTTATCACATCGAACCGGACATGGTATAGGCATAGACGTTCATGAACCTATCAATTTCGTACGCAATGAGACCATGGCACTTGCGCCAGGAATGTGTTTGTCGAATGAGCCTGGTTTATATCGACCTGGTAGTTATGGTGTACGCCTAGAAGATTGCCTGTACATTACTGAAACAGGTCCCCGTTGGTTCACGACGCCACCACCTTCTATTGATCAACCTATGGGCTAAATCGATGCCCGGAGATAAATATGAAATTAGCTCATAAAAAAATCACGGCTGCGCTTTGTTTTAGCAGTGTCTTGTTATTCACCGGTTTTACACAAGCCAGTGAACCGCCACAAAGTGAAGCGGCCGATATGCGCCCAGCGATGCCAGAGATTATGCCTTTGCGTGAGCAAGCAAAGATTCATGATGAATTGTTGCTAGAGCGATTTGAAACAGTATTGCCTGCGCTTATGCGAGAAAATAAGGTCGCGATGTGGGTGGTTATTGCGCGGGAATACAATGAAGACCCTGTGATTACAACAATGCTTGATGCGCGCAACATGCGTGCACGCAGGCGAACTATATTGGTGTATTTTGATAAGGGTAATAATGAGCCAATAGAGCGACTTGTGATCAGTAAGCACGGCATGAATGGTTTGTTTGAGCCGGTATGGGACATGCAAGAACAGCCTGATCAATGGCGCCGCCTAGGCGAAATTATTGCACAACGAAATCCAGCATCTATTGCAATTAATACCTCGCATTTAACGGCTTTTGCCGATGGCTTGACGCATTCGCAGTACACGTCTTTTATGGCATCATTACCAGATGGTATGGATAGTCGGGTCGTCTCAGCGTATCCGCTTGCTGTGGGTTGGCTGGAAACGCGGACTCCGCGCGAAGTAAAATTATATCAGCATATGGTGCGAGTAGCGCACAGCATTATCGGTGAAGGATTTAGCGCGGCCGTTATTAAGCCCGGCACCACAACCAATCAGGATCTTATTTGGTGGTATCGTCAGCGAGTTGCTAATCTTGGGCTTGGCTCTTGGTTTCATCCGTCAGTTGAAATCACCCGCGAAGGAGTAGAGGGCGTTTTACGTAGTGAGTCAGCACCTATTGAACGAGGTGATATGTTGCGAGTCGATTTCGGGATTGTATACATGGGTTATAGTACTGACACTCAGCATGTCGCCTATGTGCTCAAAGAGGGTGAAACTGGAGCCCCCGCTGGACTAAGAGCAGGGTTGGCAGCAAATAACCAAGTACAGGATGCACTTACCTCATCCTTTGTTAGCGGACGTTCGGGAAATGAAACCTTACGAATAGCCAGAGAAAAGGCGATAGCTAAAGGTCTCAAGCCCACGATTTATACTCATCCTATTGGTTATCATGGGCATGGTGCAGGTGCATCAATTGGTTTATCTGAAAATCAGGTTCACGTGCCGAAAGGTGAATACCCAGTTCGCGCAAACACGTTATGGTCAATCGAATTAAAAACGGCTGAACCAGTGCCAGAGTGGAATAATCAAATGGTGGATTTCAAGTCAGAAGAAGATGCTTTTTTTGACGGTGAAAAAGTACGCTATGTTGATGGGCGTCAAACCCATTTTCATTTAATAGAGGCTCCGTAAGCTTATGAATGGTAATTATTTAAAACTTGTTGCTCCATTATTGTTATTGACGTTGTTGCTTAACGCAAAAGCGTTCGCCGCAACGCCACCAGCAATGCCTGGGTTGCCAGATTTACAACAGCGTGCGGCAATTCAAAATAGTTGGCTTAAGCAGCGCTTAGACGTTTTAATTCCGCAGTTGTTGCGTGAAGCAGACGTAGATATGTGGGTGTTAATTGCTAGGGAATATAACGAGGATCCGGTACTTGAAACCATGCTGCCCGCCACATGGATGTCGGCTCGAAGACGTATGGTACTTATCTTTCACGACCGCGGTGAGGACTTAGGTGTGGAAAGATTGGCGGTTGCACGTTATCCCGTGGGTGACGTATTTCCCTCCGCATGGGACCCAGATACTCAGCCAGACCAGTGGGCTAGGGTTGCGCAGATTATTAAAGAAAGAAATCCCGCGAGTATAGCGATTAATATTTCTGACACGTTCCCGCTAGCTGATGGTTTATCAGTGAGTCAATATCGACAGTTACGTGAAGTGCTAGATGAGTCACTAGCATCACGCTTAGTCTCGCACGATTCTTTGGCTATTGGTTGGTTAGAAACTCGTATTCCTGCCGAAATGGCCACCTATCAAAGCATTATGCGCGTGGCGCATCGTATTGTAGAACGTGGTCTTTCAGAAGAAGTAATTACACCGGGCGTAACCACAACTGACGATGTTGTTTGGTGGTATCGTGAAACTCTTGCTTCATTAAAGGTATCTCCATGGTGCCAGCCTAGTGTTAGCGTGCAGCGTGCAGGTATGTCAACGTTTGATATTCAGAAAATGGTACTTGAAAACGGCAATGTCATTTTACCTGGTGATTTGGTACATGTTGATTTTTGTATGAGCTACATGGGGCTTATGACAGATACTCAACAAATGGCCTATGTGCGTAAAGCTGGGGAAAATGAGGCTCCACAGGGTCTACGTAAAGGTTTGTATGCCGCGAATAAAGTACAGGATGCCCTAACTGACAACTTCAAAACAGGCCGCAGTGGCAATGATATTCTGTTTGCAGCTCGCAAGAAAGCGCTTGCAATGGGATTAAAGCCAACTATTTATACCCACCCAATTGGGTATCATGGTCATGGTGCTGGACCTGCAATAGGCTCGTGGGAGCAGCAAAATGGTACTGCGGGTACCGGTGACTACCCAATGCGTGCTAACACGGCCTATTCCATAGAGTTAAACGCCATTGAAGCTGTGCCTGAATGGAATGATCAGGAAGTACGCTTTATGCTAGAAGTGGACGGGTTTTTCACTGGCAGCAATTTTTACTATATAGATGGTAGGCAAACTGAATTATTGCTGATCCCAAGATAGATGATGGATGGCGGATCACATGTCCGCCAAAGATAAAAATACACTGAAAACCAATAAGGTGAATGTTATGCGAAGTATTTTAGTTTTTATTCTTGTTCTAACGTGTGCGCGAGTGTGGGCAGCAGATGTGGCCAGTATGCAAGAGCGCAGTGAGATAATCGATCGTATTTTGAATCAGCGGTTTGAACAAGTATTGCCTAATTTGATGCGCCGCGTAGACGTTGATATGTGGGTGATAATGTCTCGTGAATACAATGAAGACCCGATTATTAAAACCATGCTGCCGTCTACATGGATATCGGCACGCCGCCACACCATGCTCGTAATTTACGATCAGGGTGAAGGAAAGCCGCTCGAGCGATTAGCTGTGGCCAGATACGCAGTGGCTGATTTATTTGAAAAAGCATGGGATAAAGAAGCACAGCCCGATCAATGGGCAGCACTAGCGAAAGTGATTGAAGATCGTAATCCGAAAAAAATAGCGGTGAATGTGTCGGATTCATTTGCTTTAGCCGATGGCATGAGCAGTACCGAAAACCGCAAATTTTTAGAAGCATTGTCGCCTAAATTTCGCTCACGCGTAGTGCCTGCTGAAAATCTTGCTATTAGTTGGTTAGAGACTCGTAGCGACCTTGAAATGGAGTATTATCCAATACTGGCTAAGATGGGTCACAAGCTTATTGCAACCGCGTTTTCTAATGAAGTGGTTACGCCGGGTAAAACCACTACCGATGATGTAGTGTGGTGGTTGCGTGACCAAAGTACCGCTCTGGGCGTAGATAACTGGTTTCATCCTACTGTTTCAATTCAGCGCGCTGACAGCGAAAAATTTGATCAACTTACAGCGTTCAGCAAACGTCCCGGTCAGAACGTAATTCAACCAGGCGATTTGATCCATGTCGATTTTGGGATCACCTATTTACGCTTAAATACCGATCAGCAGCAACATGCCTATATACTTAAGCCCGGTGAAACAGAACCACCCGCAAGTTTGGTGAAAGCATTAGCGGCCAGTAATAGGCTACAAGATATCCTTACCGATAATTTTAAAGTAGGGCGCAGTGGCAATGAAATTTTGCGTTTGTCGCGCGAGCAAGCGCTTAAAGAGGGACTCAAGCCTTCTATCTATACACATCCTCTTGGTTTTCATGGTCACGCTGCGGGTCCAACTATCGGTATGTGGGATGCGCAAGAAGGCCTGCCTATTAAAGGCGATTACCCAATGTATCCAAACACCGCGTATTCTATTGAGTTAAATAACGCGAGTTACATTCCAGAGTGGGACAAGGAAATTCGTATCATGCTTGAAGAAGATGCTTTCTTTGATGGCAGCAAGGTAAACTATATTGATGATAGGCAGAAAGTTTTTCACCTTATTTCTTCAGATTCATTAATATCGAACTAACACGCAATTAAGAAAAAGTGGGTATTTAAAACAATAACTAATAGTTAACTATATGATTTTTTTAGCACAATTGAGGTAAAGATTAGGGTGTATTGCTGATGTAAAGTATTGAATAGATTGGAAAAAAATGTCTGAAAAAAAATTAAATTTTGAATTCGCAAAGTCGAATAAAAATAGTGTTCGATATAAAGAAGTACCTGAAGATGGTATGCTGCCAGAGGTCGGTAGTAATTATTTGCAAAACTGGTTTGCTGGTGAGGGTAAAAAAACTTAATTAAAACCATACTCTAGCAAGCTATACTGTTTACTTATATTTAATTGATTAAACCAACTAGTTTTGATTAAGCAGTAAATCCAATGTCTAATAACTACTATAATAATAGGGTTGAAGAATTAGCCCAACAATACTTGTCATTAACATTCGACGAAGTGCACAGCCATTGGCAGCATCATCTAAACGCGACCTTAACAAAGCCAAGCCCTTCTATTCTTGACGTGGGTGCGGGGGCAGGACGAGACGTTAGTCATATTGCAAAACTAGCCGCTGAAAATCTCAAAGTTATTAATTCACTCAGCATATATGCCATAGAACCATCAATCGAAATGCTCAAAGTAGGGCAGTTAACAACAAAAGATCAAAATGTTCATTGGTATCAAGACTCACTTCCCGCTTTAGACAAAACCACAAAATTAGAAATCAGTTTTGACTTGATTTTATTAAGCGCAGTTTGGATGCACGTCCCAAAAAGCCAAAGAGCACGCTCAATAAGAAAGCTAGCAAACTTACTCAAGCCCGGTGGCAAGATAATCATTTTACTTAAATTTGGGATGAGCGAAGCAGAACAAAAACAACGTGATATGTACGACATAAGTGTAGAAGAAGTTGAGAGGCTTGCTCATGATCTTGGACTCATTACTAAACTTGAAGCACAAAATAAAGAAGACAAATTAAACCGGGATGGCATTTACTGGCAGACAGTTGTACTGCAATTGCCAGACGATGGAACCGGTGCATTTCCCTTTATACGCCATGTAGCCATTAATGACGGTAAATCTGCCACACATAAACTCGCATTGCTGCGAGTATTATTGAGGATTGCAGATGGTCATGCAGGCGCAGTGCTTCGAAGAGAAACGTCTTTAAGTGGCGACAGGGTGATATTGCCATTGGGTTTAGTGGCATTATATTGGGTCCATCAATACAAAGATTTAATAGATCATCATGGCTTATATCAAACACCCAATGAAAAGCCAAACATGGGCTTTATGACCGCTGACGGCTGGCATAAATTGAATCATCGAGCGGCAGCTGATTATCGTATTGGTAATTTGTTTGTAGGTGATGATGCCGTTGCATTGCACCGAACACTATCGGCAAGTGCACAAAACATAAGAGACATGCCGTGTAAGTATATTACGCTTCCAAACAGTGATACACGGGTATTTGAAGTTGCTATAAAAACGGTACGTGCGAAAAACAGCTTGTTTCTAGATTTAGAATCCTTAACCCAGTGGGGTGAATTCTCTTTACCTGAATCAACATGGTTGGCTCTAAGTCGTTATGCGTGTTGGATAGAGCCTGTTTTGGTAAGTGAGTGGGTAAAAACGATGTCGATATATAAAGGTAACAAAGAATACTCAAGACCAGAGAAACAAGCGCACTTGTATCAAGCACTGCATTGGTTAGAGCCCAAACGCACCACAACCGAAGTGCGTAATCGATTTGAATCGTTAAAAACAAATCAAGTAATGCAATGCGTTTGGTCGGCTAAAGCGCTAAAAGATAAATATGATATTGACCACAGCATGCCATTTGCGCGTTGGCCTAATAATGATTTGTGGAACTTAGTGCCAAGCGACACCACCGTAAATAATAATAAGCGTGATAGGCTGCCAACAGAACAAAAACTGAAAGATGCTAAAGACCGCATGCAAGATTGGTGGGTGATGGCTTGGTTACAAAATAATACTCCCGATATTAGTCCCAGCCAACATCATCGATTTTTTGCCGAAGCCAATATTGCATTGCCAGGGCTACCAACAGACAATGTCTCAATAGATGATTTGTTCGAAGCACTTTT
>RCMY010000037.1_pt1 | contig 109421 bp, 99 predicted proteins | sample 2041341 | NCBI WGS metagenome assembly RCMY01 (sample SAMN09708234, study PRJNA481090) | Marine sediment metagenome, whole genome shotgun sequencing project. | reverse complement strand
AAGTCATTTTAAAAAAAATATCCATTATAGAATTAAACCCTTTTATAAACATTTCCATATTTTTCTCCATTCTTAATATTTGTTAAACCGGTTATACGAATAATAACACAAATAAAAAGCTATTGTCAATTTTTTTTATCTTACTTGTTACTATTTTCTAATTTTTCAATTCGTATATATTACTATTTTTCTTATATAAGTCATGGTATAATACTCTTTTATAGTATATTTATATATTGAAAAAATTTATATTTTTAACAGGAGAAATATATGAGTAAAAATAATAAATTATTATTACAGTATGCTGAATCACTTTATAATGCTAAAGTGATAAATGAAAATATTTTGGGGAATTCCGCAAACTTAATATTTGAAATAGAAATAGAGCAAGTCCCTTTTATATTAAGGGTATCAGAATATAGCAGCCAAAAAAAATCACATATAGATTTTGAATTAAACTGGGTAAATTATTTAACGAATAATCTAAATAATATAGTTAAGCCTATAAAAAGTATCAATAATAATCTTTATGAAGTTATTCAGGCTGATGATAAAAGCTATATTTTATGTTTATTTGAAAAAGTGAAAGGTAAAATCGCTGACTGCAATAACCCAATGGAATTTAATGACAAATTATTTTTTGATCTGGGTATATTAATGGGAAATATGCATAGATTAACAAAAGAATACAGCAAAAATCTAATAAAACAAAAGTTTGAATGGTGTGTTAACAGAGATGACAATACATTTTGCAGGGATGAATTGATTTCGGATGAAGATATTCATCTGTTTGAACGAAGATACTATACTGAAATTCAGGCCCTTCCAGTCTCAAAGGATACTTATGGAATAATTCACAGCGATATACATTTATATAACTTTTTTGTTGATAACGATCACATTAAACTATTTGATTTTGATGATTGCCGATTTGACTGGTATGCCAATGATATTGCACGCACCCTTTTTTTTATGGTACAAATATTCGGACGTTCAAAGCCAGAAAAAGAGCGTACAGAATTTGCAGAATCATTTTTAACAACATATTTAAAAGGATACAGGCAAACAAATATAATCGATAAATATTGGATTCCAAAGTTTAATTTGTTTATGAAATACAGCATGACAGACGGATATAAATTTGTGAAAAATCATTGGAGGAATGAATCTGTTAACCCTCATCAAGAATATCTGGACTGGCATAAAAATAGAATAATTAATGATTTGCCATACGTGTTTATCGACTATAATAAAATCATCGCCGGACTATAAGTTTATCTGTACAATAAAGCACCTCTTTTACGTACTTTTTCTATATTTGGGCGGGTAAGTTACTCTAAAAGGAGCAGATATAACGATGCGGATTACAAATCTTTATTTCCTGATGTATTACGCCTGACATAGATAATAATATTTTCTTTCAACCATTTATAACAGATATAATAAGATATTTTCTGATGTTAACATAATTTCATTTCATCTCTGACATATCATTAATACTTTTACCATATATTTTGTAAATAAAATAAAATATTTTTTTCAATATAAATACTATACTTGAATAAAATAATAATTTTTTTGTATAAAAAAATCTTGACAAAAAAATATCTCAGGTGTATACTGAGAAAAATCGGTAGGTGAGGCTAACATAAGGATAAGGATTGCTGCCGCGAAAAGATGGAGACATTTTTAGCAGGTCTGAACAGTCTGGGTCGAATAAGGCTCAGAATAATGCAATTTCATTGCCTTATGAAGTTAAAACTTGAACGATAATTACATTTTATAGTGATCTGTAATTTTTAGTTCGTGTTTTAACGAACTTTTTTTATTTTTACAGAATAGGATTTTTTGTTAGTATAATCGGTAGGTGAGGCTAACATAGGGATAAGGATTACTGCCGCGAAAAAATGGAGACATTTTTAGCAGGTCTGAACAGTCTGGGTCGAATAAGGCTCAGAATAATGTAATTTCATTGCCCTATGAAGTTAAAACTTGAACGATAAACTGCATTGTATAAATATACATATGTTTTTTTGGATTCGTGTTTTAACGGATCTTTTTTATTTTAAATTTAAATTCTAACCGGAGGTGAGAAAAATGATGAATTTATTAATGCAATTATCTTTATCAGTTATTTTAGGAACTTTAATAGGGCTGGAGAGACAATGGCGTCAAAGAATGGCGGGTTTACGTACTAACGCCCTTGTATCGCTGGGGGCAACTCTCTTTTGTATTTTATCTATTCGAATAGGAAACGGAGCAGATGCAAGGATATCAGCTTATATTGTCAGCGGAATAGGATTTTTGGGAGCCGGGGTTATTATGAAAGACAGCGTAAATGTAAGAGGTCTTAACACCGCCGCAACATTATGGTGTTCTGCTGCAATTGGCAGTTTTTGCGGGATGGGTAACATGACAGAGGCAGTAATAGGAACAGGATTTATATTAATATGTCATCTTTTACTCCGTCCGATTGGGAACAAAATAGATAAATATGCATTTTCTGCTAAACATAGTAAAAATGGTGACCTTGAGTATGAAATAGTAATTATTTGTAAGCCTAAAATAGAAAATAATATCCGGATATTACTAATAAACTGTATTGATAAAGATAAAAATCTATTGCTGCATTCTCTGAACAGTATTGATGAAACAGAGAAGGAAAATGTAACAATAGTGGCTGGAATTTTATCACAGGAAAAAAATGACAGTTATATTGAAAAAATTGCTTCCAGACTGACCATAGAGCCGGATGTTTCAGTGGTAAAATGGCAGTTATTTGATAATTAAAAAGGAGTGGTCAATTATGTATATATGTTATGTAATGTCATTTATTATGATTTTTATTAGTTTTTTATTTTTTACATTGAAAATAAAGGATAAAATTAACGGGTTTAAAATCCTTAGTTCCAGTGAAAAAGAAAAAATTAATATAAAAGGACTTTGTTATAATATCGGGGTTTTATTTGTTATCTGTGGTCTTATATGGGCTCTGGCCGGTTTTTCAATTCTTTTCAGAAGTAATTTTCTTACCGGCGCAATATTTTGCTGGATATGTATCTGCATTATAAATATTATAGCTATAAATAAATTTGAACTTTATAAAAAATAGTTAACCTGTTTGTAAAATATAATATATAATTTTTTTATCTGAAAGGCGGTGAATGGAAAAATGAATGAAGGCGAATTATGCAGGAGTGAGAATTTTATAAAGCATATGGTGATAAACAGCAGGCAAAACGCTCTTTATTCACTCATTCCGTTTCTATGAAAATTTCACTCTTCTAAAACAATTACACTTTAGAGGAGGAAAGAAAATGAAAAATAACAAAATGAAAACTCAGGAAAATGTTTTTAATAACAATATTTCCACAAAACTAAAATTTCTTGCTGGTATAGAAAGCACAGATCTTTTAAAAAAATTAGGAACTTCTGATACTGGATTAAAAAATGAGAATATTGAAAAACAAAGGGAAATATTTGGGGATAATAAAATAGCATATCAAAATCAAAAGTCACTTATACATAGAATTTTCAATGCTTTTATAAATCCTTTTACTATGATTCTCCTGTTTCTTGCAACAATATCGTTTGTTATGGATATTTTGATTCCCATAATGAATAATCATGCAGACGAAGCTGATTTTTTAACATTGATAATTATCATAACAATGGTAATTATAAGCGGACTGCTTCGTTTTACCCAGGAAACACGTTCTGGAAATGCAGCCCAAAAATTACTGGAAATGATTACTACTACAACATGTGTAGAAAGAGGTAATAACGGGAAAACAGAAATATCTCTGGATGAGGTTGTAGTGGGAGATATAGTCCATCTTGCTGCCGGAGACATGATTCCGGCAGATATGAGAATTCTGAAGGCCAAGGATTTATTTATCAGTCAGTCTTCTCTTACCGGAGAAAGCGAGCCTATAGAAAAATTTCCTGCTGCTGTCCAAAAAGAGTATGACTCTTTTACAGATTATCCAAACCTTCTTTTTATGGGCAGCAATGTTGTGAGCGGCACTGCAAAAGGAGTTGTTGTATCGACTGGCCAAAATACAATGTTTGGAACAATGGCAAAATCTATTTCGGATAAACCTGTGATAACAAGCTTTGAAAAGGGCGTCAATTCGGTATCATGGGTACTTATTCGGTTTATGTTTGTTATGGTTCCGATTGTATTATTTGTCAATGGATTTACAAAAGGTAACTGGATGGAAGCTTTTTTGTTTGCAATATCTATTGCTGTAGGATTAACTCCTGAAATGCTTCCTATGATAGTTACTACTTGTTTGGCAAAAGGTGCAGTGGCCATGTCTAAGAAAAAAACAATTATAAAAAATCTGAATTCTATACAGAATTTTGGTGCAATGGACATTTTGTGTACTGATAAGACCGGAACTATCACACAAAATAAGGTTATCCTTGAGTATCATCTGGATGTTCAGGGAAAGCAAGATACACGGGTATTAAAACACGCTTTTTTAAACAGCTATTATCAGACCGGTTTGAGAAATCTCATGGATATAGCCATTATTAACAGAACACTGGAAGAAAAAGGAACAGAAGATATATTAAAAGATCTAGCCTTAAGATATGAAAAAGTAGATGAGATACCTTTTGATTTTAACAGAAGAAGAATGAGTGTAGTGGTATCTGATTCAAACGGGAAGAAGCAGATGATAACCAAAGGTGCTGTGGAAGAAATGCTGTCTGTCTGCTCATTTGTAGAATATAGCGGGAATATAGAGCCAATTACCTGTGAATTAAAGGAAAAAATTTTGAAAACTGCAGATGAGCTTAATGAAGACGGGATGAGAGTAATAGCAGTAGCTCAGAAAACTAATCCTTCACCTGCAGATTCCTTTTCCGTAAAAGATGAAACAGATATGGTTCTCATGGGATATCTGGCATTTCTTGACCCGCCTAAAGATTCGGCAGCGGCAGCTATTAAGTCATTATCTGAATATGGTGTCACAACAAAAATTCTTACAGGTGATAATGATAAAGTTACTGCCTGCATTTGCAAGCAAGTCGGTATAAAGGCGGACAATATTTTATTAGGTTCTGAAATTGAAAGCCTCACAGATACTGAACTAAGTATTCTCGCGGAAGAAACTAATGTTTTTGCTAAATTGTCTCCAAATCAAAAGAAAAGAATTGTAGATATTCTAAGGGCAAATGGACATACTGTCGGATTTATGGGTGACGGAATCAATGATGCAACTGCAATGAAAGCTTCTGATATTGGTATTTCTGTTGATTCAGCCGTAGATATTGCAAAGGAATCTGCCGATATTATTCTTTTGGAAAAAGATTTGTCTATATTGAAACAAGGTATCATAGAAGGTCGAATCACTTATGCAAATATGATTAAATATATAAAAATGACTGCTAGTTCTAATTTTGGAAATATGTTTTCTGTTTTAGCAGCAAGTGCATTTATCCCTTTTTTACCAATGATGAGTATTCACTTAATATTTTTAAATCTTATTTATGACATTTCTTGTATAGCTATCCCTTGGGATAATGTAGATAAAGAATTTTTGAAAATACCAAGAAAATGGGATGCTTCATCTGTAGGAAATTTTATGATCTGGATTGGTCCTGCCAGTTCTGTTTTTGATATAACAACTTATTTATTAATGTATTTTATTATTTGTCCAAAATATGTGTCAAATGGTGTTTTATATAATTCAATACCAGAGTCGCAGACAGCACTAAGAGCTTTGTATATCTCAGTCTTTCAGGCCGGATGGTTTATTGAATCTATGTGGTCACAGACATTAGTAATCCACATGATCAGAACCCCAAAAATTCCTTTTATTCAGAGCCGGGCATCTTTTCCTGTATTTTCTCTTACATTTACGGGTATCGCTTTACTGACAATAATACCATTTACAAAATTCGGAGCGAAAATAGGACTTGCTCCGCTGCCGTTTGAGTATTTCGGATGGCTTATACTTACAATTATTTTATATATGTTTCTTGCAACAATACTTAAAAACCTTTATGTAAAACGTTATAAAGAATTATTGTAGCGAAAAATTAACTCAAAAGAGGCTTCCGCATAATTTAAAGCCTCTTTTTTAATAAATTTAAAGTACTAAATATAATATTGCTGACAAATTCTGTTACTGCATCGTCATAAGGATTTCTCTTCCCGAGCTATAACCATGATATTTCAAAGGCATCGAAAACTTCATCAATATTATGATTATTTTAGAATAACTTATTTTTTTGACCAGTTTAGTCTCATATAAAAGTAAAGAAACTAAAAAATTCGTCTGAATTTCCATTGCTATTCAATATTTAAATATGCTAAACTTAAATATAGCCAGTTAAAAAAGGAGGAATAAAATGAAGAAAAATATAGTAACATTATTGTTATTCTTAGGAACAATAATATTTTCAACTCCATATTATCCAAATGGTATACCTAGTATAGGACCTTTAAAAGGAGGAGTTACTTTTTGGGGGGAGGACGGACAGGGAAACTATATTGACGGAGTTTCATATGGTGCTGCTTATGAGATAAAAGTACCTGGTTACGAGAGTTTAGTGCTAGTTATTAATGTTTCTAAGTATTCAAACGGGAATTTAAAAGACAGTCAATCATTTGATATTACTTTAAAAAAAGAGATAAAAGATTTTACAGGTAATATAAACATGATAATTAAGAATAAAAATGGTAAAGAGATAATAAAAGAGTACAAGGGATATTTTCCCAATCCCAGTTACAAAGTAAGATACGGATTTGAGAGTCCGCTTGATTTTGATGGTGCAGATGATAATGCAGCAGTTACACTGGAATTAGTACTAAATAATGGTAAAAATATCATAATAAAGCTGGATAAATCAGTGGCAAAAGACTTGATATTTATCGCGAAACAATTTCCAGGTAAATAAAAGGTTTTGTTGTAAAAATCAGCGAATATTATAAGGAAATATCAGGAATTCTGAGGAACTCTGGTAATATTAAAAAAATTCATATATGCAGGGAATTTTATCCCTGCTTTTATATTCTTCCTTCATAACAGCTTAATAACTATGAATTTATTTGACCTCAAACATAAACTTTCTTCATAAAAATCAGCAGAAATTACACTATAATATTAAAAAAGACAGAATGAACTGAGGAACTGCCAATATAGAACTTTAGTGATTATTACTAATATATATCCGAGATAAAGATTTATGCTTTTTGTTAAACTGCAAATTATTGTAAAAAAAGCCAGACTTATATCCAGCTTAATTATCACAAAATTTTAAATTTCTATACTCATTTTCACTGTTCTTATATCATATTTCTGGAAAAGCATAAGTCTTTAGAAATATTTTTTATTTATATTATATCAAGAATTTTATCTGTATGATATTCAGAGGGACTTCTGATTGTATATTATTTCCAGATATCTATATTTGATTTCCTCTATTACTATAAAATATTTTTCTCATTATTACTGTAAGAACTTTGTATACCAATTCTGCATTCTTTTTCTTCTAACACTGACGTATATAAAACTAATTATTACTATTTCACGAATTAATATAAAAAAACTATATTTTACTATAATTTATTTACTCAGTTATTTATGATTATGTCCACAAGAATGTCCGTCTTCATGATTATGATGATTACAAGCAATGTCAGCATTATAGTCTAAGTTTCCTTCTAGAAAAGCTTCCACTTGTCTGTCAGCATTCCCTATAGCACCCGGATAAATTTTTATTCCGCTTTCTGCTAAAGCATTTCTTGCTCCTCCGCCTAGTCCGCCACAGATAAGTATTTCTACATTAAGCTTTTTCAAATATCCTGCTAAAGCTCCATGACCATTCCCATCGGTATCTATTACTTTCTGAGATGATATATTTTTTCCTTCTACGTTATAAATTTTAAAAAATTCAGTTTTCCCAAAATGCTGCCCTACATTTCCATTGTCATATGTTACTGCAATTATCATTTTCCCATCTCCTTTATTATTTTCTTTATTTGTAAATTCTTTTAATTGATAATTTCCTCCGGATATAACTAGACCTATTCCCTCTATCAAAAATCTTGCTAACTTTCTTCTGGCATCAGAGTATAATGACTGGACACTGGTTCTAGCAATATGCATCTCCTTTGCACACTCTTCCTGAGAATAGCCCAAATAATCAATTAATCTTATAGTTTCATATTCTTCTACAAGTAAAACTATTTTTTCTTGAAATTTATTTTCACCATAAAATTTTTGATATTGTGGAATTTTGCTTATTCTCTTTCCTTTGGTAGGTCTTCCCATATATACTCCTTTTAAATACTCATGTCTTCAAAATCATTATATCACATTATTAACATATGTCAATAATTTTGGTTCAATAAATTAAAAAGAACTCTTATGAGTTCTAATTATCTATAACCACTATCTTTGCAAGATAGAAGACTTATTATATGCATATATTAACCTGCGTTCCTATATTTCTATAATAAGCCTTTTCATGTATACATTATACCCATAGCATCTTTGTTAAGGCATATAAATCACTTTTATTTTTATATACAAATAATTATATATTCATTTGATTATACTTATAATATTTTCATTATAAATCAATATATTTCAAAACAAATCATTATTATAGTTATGAAAAAAAATATTGAAATTATATTTAAAAGATGCTAGTATACTTATATAGTAACATATATTAATTTACACTAAAAACATATTACAAATTTTTGGTAATGCGGGTACACTCCTAATTAACTTTAGGAGTGTTTATTTTTCATTCATCTCTTTCATTTATATATTAAGGTAAATTCTGGCATATAAATAAATCTAGTTTATTAAATAGTTTTTAACTCTAATTCTTGATAAATCTCCCGGCCTTTTTTGGGGTTTCTCATTGTTATAGCAGTATGAGACTTGAATCCCCTTTTCTCATATATATTTTCATAGCTACTCCTTCTATTTTAAAAAAGTACTTCATTCTCAATTATTCTATTAAATTAAATTCTGGAAAAGATTTACTATCGATTTTTTCATAAAATACTTTATTTAAATAATTTAATCCTTTTTCAGTCAATACTACTTGATAATCTAAATAAGTTTCACTCCAATTATCTTTATCTTTCAAAAATTCTTTTAGCACATTTAATTTCATATATTCGCTATTATAATAAATTCCTATTATTCCATTTTCCAAATAATAATCAAATACTATTTTAAGGTTTTCAAAATCGATTAAATCAGTACTTATATTTTCACTATAATAATCAAATATTGTCAAACCTTCAGTTGCAGATATTAACATTTCTTTTAAAAATTCCTTTTTAGTCATCTTTCTCCCCTTCACATTTTAATACTGTATTTCCTTTTAATGATAGTCTCACAGTCCCATTTTGAGTTCCTGGTATTCTGACATAAGGTCCATTATGTAATGGATCTTGAATTCCCCCACCCTTTTTCCAAAAATATAGATTTCCCATTTGCATGACTTTATGAAACTTAAAGTATTACTTTCATTTTGAAGTTCGGAAAATCACTATTGTCTATTTCAATTTCATAAATTCATTCATTAAAATATCTAAATCCTGACTCCTCAACTAAAACTAATTCACCATGTCCTATAATTTTTTTCCAATTTTCTTCTATTTCTAAGTACTCATGTGCTTTTTGAGAACTTAATAATCCTTCAGCATCATAGGAAATAACAATACCTTTATTTATTAAACGGATTGTTATATTAAATAAACTTTAAAACTACTCAGTTCTGTATCAACATGTATATAAAACTCATATAATGAAGAAGATTCCAAGCAGCATACTAAAAATTTTTTGATATATTCCTTTTTTCTTTTGTTACTTACTTTTAATCTCCTACTTTACTAAATTTCTATGCAACAATGACATCAAAAAAACTATTCTTTATTTACTAAAAATGCTGACTATATCAGTATTTTTTATATTAATATTTATGAGTTATTTTCTGGAAACTCTTCTGGCAAAGGATCACGCCAATCATTTTTTCTTAATCCTTCACAACATACTCCAAATATCTTATAATATTTTTTTGCATCATTTAAAGATATATGGTTAGGTCCTATTATTCTATCTGGATACTTCTGAGCTGCCCAATCATATTGCCAACCACAAACTTCACAAAAATCTATTATTATATCCTGAGTTTCATCCACTGAAATTGTGTAATAACCACAACACGGACACTGAATTATTATCATATACTTATTTTTTTTCTGCATTTATTTTAGACACTTATAAAACCATCACTCCATTCAAAATGTTTGTCTACTTCCCATTTATCTATCCAAAAACCATCCATATGGGACTTAAATCCTTTCTTTTTCATATAACTTTCCATAACTTGTTTCGCTTTCTTTCTGGTTGAATATAATCCTATCGTCCTAACTTCTTCATAATCCTTATCTTTTCCTACATTATATGCATGCGTTAATCTATAAACTACTATTTTTTTCACTTCCTTTTTTATACCAAGATTTGAATCCTTTTCCATGATAACTTTTGTCTAATTCCATTCGCTTTATCTTAAAGCCATTTTTATATTTTTTAAAACCTGTTTTTTTCTTATATTCTTTTACTACTTTTTCCGCTTTTTCCTTAGTACATGTTATACCTATTATTTTCCCTTCAGAAAAGGTCTCTACTTTTCTAATATGTTCTATTAAATATAACTCCATGTATCTTCCTTCCTTTTTACTAAAAATAACCGTATCTCCGTATCATCAAAATTCTTTTCATCTGTTTATATTTTTCTAATCAATTATTTTTTTGAAAATCTTGTACTTTATTTGTAAAAATGCTGACTTTCATCAGCATTTTTATCTCTTGTTTTTTAATCAATTTTCTTAAAAAATATATTCTTTTTAGAAGATAAAATTTTTATTTTTTCTTCATTATAATTACCCAGTATAGTAAATATATACTCATAACTTCCCTTTAAAAATAAATCCAACTCTTTAAAAAGAAAATCAATAGTTCTTGATGTACGTAACTGAAGTTTTAGTATAACCCTTAATTCTTCTTTCGTTTTCAGTTGAAAACATTTTCCATAAAATATTTCTTTTCCTGACAAAGATGAAAAAATTTTCTTTAACTCCTGCTTATCTTTTTTATCATATAAATCATCTTCGTCAATTCCTAAATCAAATTTTTCTATATAATAAAGTCTAATTTCGACTACTGACTTGTTTAATTTAAATAGATATTCAAAGAAATCAAGAATTATATTCTCATAATAAATATGCTTTTTTTTTATTTTTTCATCCATAGTATCTGGATTATCTGGAAATAAAATTTCATACTCTTTTCCACTTAGTGCTTTATCAAAAACACTGATATATCCTATCTCTTCACACATTTTCCTCATCATCCTCTCACAACCTTACCATCTTCACCAACGGAACGTCTTTCCCCCCCTTCTTTAGATTGTATTTTCCCCAGTTTCTTCTCACAGGACTTATTAATTTAAATCCTTTTACTTTAGGAACTCTTCCTAATTTTCTCTTTGTTTCATAAAAATATTTTACTATTTCTTCTCTTGAATATTCTACAACTCTTTTATATATTTTTTTATTACAAAACTACACTTAATCTTATCTCAATTTTTTTAAATATCATATTACAAATTCAAATTTATACTAAAAAGAATAACATCATTAGTTTGATGCTATCCTTTTTTATTTTAATACATTCTATCTTCTACTGTTGGAATAAAAACTACGGGACAATACTGTCCTGTCTATAATAATGCTCCAAGTGCTCCAAGGAATGCTCCCCCTGTTAATTTCTATCTTTTTGTAGTTCCAACAAATAATAAGCCGTATGGTCTTGTTGATTTAAATACAACAGATTTTTTAAAGGCTCTGCCAATCGGATGTTATGAAGGTAGAATCTGTTCTAAGGTCACAATACGTGATTATATAGCTGTGGTAGCTTCCGATGATGGAAGAATATTTACAGGGTCATCTGATACTTTTCATAAAGGAAGTGCCAAACAAGCAGAAAAACAGGCTAAAAAAGATTGTAAAGAGGGAAAAGAGTCTAATGGAAAAGGTTATAATGGAGACGGAATAAAAGGAAAAAACTGTAAACTTATAATGACTGTAAGCCCGAATTTTAAATTTGAGGATAGAAGAACTGGTGAAAAATATGATCTGAAAGTTACTGATTCTATCAAAATATAGATAACTTAATAAAATAAAGAAAGCAAAAAAGGAGAAATCTATGAAAAAATTATTTTTATTTATCTTTGTACTATTTTGTGTTTCAACTTCTCTTTCTTATGCAAATGCCTGTAATTCACAAATATGTACATGTCCTAATGGAAGTTGGGTTACATTTGGTCAATATTGTTCTGCTGTAGTAAATACAACGCCTACAAAACAAAAAGCAAGACCAGTGGACTGGATTATTTTTGCATATAGTCCAAGTACAGGTAATTATGGTTTAGCACATAATAAGAATAAAAATGTTGCTACACAAAATTCTTTAGAATATTGTGGTGTCAATGACTGCAAAGTATTATTAACTAACAAAGCTTACACACATGGTGTTATCGTTACTTCCTCTAATGGTATTTATGTAGCAGAAAAATATAATGGATTTAGTTCAATTATAGGTAAAAGACCCACTGCTCAAGAAAAAGAGCAGGCGTATTTTGATAAATTAGTATCAAAGTGTACATCTAAGGGGGGTATCAAATGTAAAGTTTTTTTTGATTCTTACGAATATTCACGAAAAATGAATTTGGATAAAGCGTACTAATTAAAATTATAAAAATTTATTTTATTTTGAAAGAATAAAATTGATTTTTAATATCTTACTTTACATAAAATTAGATTAAAAAGATTTATTTTTCTGGATTGAAAAAACTCTATCAATAATTTGTTTTTTAATCTAATTATAATCTTTTTTAACGTTAAATAATATTGCTTATGAAAATAGGTCATAAAACTTGACCTATTTTTTAATCAAAAAAGAGAGACCTAACCCTCTTTCTTCCAAAAGAAACTCCACCAAATAGTTGCTTTTATATAAGAGCATAATGTTCTTTTCCAGAGTTTGACATAACTCCCTTAACCTCTTATGTATGCACTGGACTTATCTGAATTTTTGTTCATCTAAATTTTCCAGTACTGATACAACATTACCTTTCTCACTAAACAGTATTTCAAATCTTCCAACTTTAACGATGTATCCTTTTTTACATGTTTCATGTTTTCCAGTTTCTACTCTATTCTGTTTACCTTGCCCTTCCATTTTTGTGGTTTTCATACTACCTCCAGTTGGAGTATGCCTATGAAAATTTAGAAATAAAAACAAAATTGGAAAAGAAAATAGAAAAAGAAGCTGATAATTCAGATTAAATAATTTCTAAAGAAATAAAAAAAATTGAATTACCTAAAATTCAACTTAATAATAAACAAATAAATTTATTTTTCAACGCCACACCTAATAAACTCGGATATAAAAGAAATAAACAATCTTTAATTCGCTTATTTTAACTTAAGTATACGCTAAAAAAATGGAGCGGGAGACGAGGGTCGAACTCGCGACATTCAGCTTGGAAGGCTGACGCTCTACCAACTGAGCTACTCCCGCAACTATTCTAGTATATCTTATTTTTATTGCTTTGTCAATTGTTTTTTCAGTTCTTCTTTTACTTTCCCTATTACTTTTTCAGGGTTTTCAGCGGTATTAAAGCCTGCCGCCTTCTTGTGACCGCCTCCGCCGAAACTCATTCCTATCTCATTTACGTCATAGCTGCTTTTGCTTCTCAGACTTCCCTTGACCTTTCCTTCTTTTTCATCTTTCAAAAATAGTGAAGCTTCTATTCCGACCAGATCAAGAAGTGTTTCTGACATTCCGTCTGTTTCATCTCTGCCTATTTTTAATTCCTCGGCTTTTTTATCTGATAAATAATAATAAGCAAACTTTAATTCTTTGTCTATTTCAAAATTTCTGTATACCTCTCCAAGAAGTCTGGCTTTTCCCAATGTTACACCAAAAAGAACATCAGTTATTTCACTATTGTCTATACCTGTCTTAATTAATTCCGAAGATATAAGAAAAGTTTCCGGTGTTACATTACTATGCGTAAAATTTCCCGTATCATTTATTATTCCCAGATAAAGAAAGGAAGCTATTTCCTTATCCAGCTCTATATCAAAAAAATCAAGAAATCTATAGATTATCTCTGATGTGGAAGATACATTTTCTACATAGTTTATATCAGCATACTTTGTATTGCTTATATGATGATCAATGTTTATCATCTTTTTTGCATTTTTTCTAAGTTCGGCTGCATTGCCAATTCTTTCAATGTTGGCAGAATCTATTGCTATAAGCAGATCAATATTTTCCATTTGAAAATTAGGATAATATTCTACAAGTGCTCTTTCCTTAAAATACCCCATGAATTTAGGCAGCTTATCATCCAAAACCAGACGTACATTTTTCATTTTATATATTTCGTCACTGAAATTTTTCTTGTTATATCTGTCCAGTATCAGCATTAGTGCCAAAGCAGCTCCTATACAGTCTCCGTCAGAATTTACATGTATTGTCAGCACTATATTTTGTGCTTCTTTTATTTCATCGGCAATCCTTTTCAGCTCCATTTTTTCTCTCCTTCTTTTTATAAACTGTTACTCAATAAATCCTTCGCCCAATACCTGATCAGCCTCGGTTATTATTACAAAAGCCTCTTTATCTATCTCTTTTATATAAGATTTTAATTCAGAAAGCTTTCTGTTATGAACTACTGTAATGATCATTTTTTTCTCGTCATCTGTAAACATTCCGCTGGCCTTTATAAGTGTTCCGCCAAGCTCCATATCAGTTATTATGACTTTTTTTATATCCAGATATTTGTCAGAAATAATATATACCATCTTGGCATAGCTTTCACCTTCTGTTATTACATTTACCACACGACCTGTTATAAAAAGACAGATTATGGAATATAGAGCTATCTCAACACCCATTGAAAAAGCTGCTGCCAGTACTACCATCAGATCTGCCAGTGCCAGTGAGTTCCCAATCGATATTCTGAACAGCTTGTTTATTATACTTGCTATAATTACTGTTCCACCGGTACTTCCTCCCACCTTAATAACTAAGCCTACCCCGATTCCTGAAATAATCCCGCCATAAATTACAGGAAGCATAAGATCTCCAGTCTCTCCGTTTTCGTGCAGAAGCCCCTCTGTCCCCAGTATTTTTATAAGTATATATGTAAAAAATATTAAAAGTCCTATACTTAATATTGTCTTATATCCGTATCTTTTCCCGAACATTTTCATTGATATCAATATAAGCGGAATATTAATTACTGCTGTTGTAATAACCGGACTTATCTTAAACAGATGAAACACAATTGTCGCTACTCCTGAAACCCCGCCCGGAGATATTTTTGCGGGCAGCAAAAAATGTATCGTTGCATATGCCGTCAAAAAATTCCCCAATACCAGAAAAAATATTGTATATGTTTTTTTCAAAATTCCCTCTTTCAAAATTTCCCTCCTATTTCCAGCCTTTTCCCCTTATAATCCAAGGCTACTGCTTCTACCAGTGTGGCAGTATTTCTCCCTGTATTTATATGTATTATTTTCTTTACTATTTCTTTTTCCAAAAAACTTTCTGTAAGTGTCAGGTTTCCTATAAATTCACTTGCTTCATCCTCTACTATTTCCACTACCATATTTATAGATTTGCTCTCTTTTACCGCACCTATCCCGTAAAGAGATTTCACATTAACGATTCCCACTCCTCTTAATTCCATGAAATACGGTATTTCCCCGCAATATCCCTTTAGAATTTTATCAGGTGTAAGCACTATTTCCACTCTGTCATCTGCTATAAGCCGATGCCCTCTTGTTACCAGTTCCAATCCTGTTTCACTTTTTCCGACACCGCTTTTTCCTGTAATCAAAACTCCCAGCCCGTATATTTCCATTAAAACACCATGGACTGTAGTGTGCGGTGAAACCTCAAATTCAAGCAGATCTTCTGCCAGATCCAGAGTTATATTGAATTCATCTGTATTCTCATATAAATTTATATTTTTCATTTCACAATATTTCAAAATTTCATTTTTTACAGAGCTTTCTTTATTTATTAAAATACCGCTTATTTTTCTTTCAAAATATTTCTCCAGTATTTTAGTTCTTTCAGTATCTGAAAATTTTTCCAGACGAACAGATATATCCTCATCAAAAACATGAAGCCTGTCTATGCCGTTTTGCAGATCTGATGCTTCAAATACGGGATAATATAATACCGGACTGTCAATAAAAAGTTTACTTTCTTTACCTGCTATTTTCTTTAATCCGGCTTTATTTTCAAAAGTTTCTATAAGAAAAAGTTTCTTATCTGAAATTTTTTCAGCCCTCATTTTATTTCTCCCAATCAGCTTTTTAGTTTCATCGAAAAAGGTCATTGAAGAATTTTCTCCCATTGATTTCAGTCTGTGGTTTAACGCCACAGCTTCCACTATTACCGAAAGACTTCTTCCAGTTTTTATGGGAACAATGGTTTTAGGTATATTTATATCCAGTATTTTTTCAAATTCCTCATCCAGCCCTAAGCGTTCGAATTTCTTTTTAGGCGACCAGTTCTCCAGTATAAGAAGCATATCTATCCTTTTACTTCTTCTTCCTACTGCAGTTCCAAAATTTTTTAAAATATCAAACTCCACTCCGCTGGTCATTTTTAATATATATTTACTGTAATCATTTATCATGTTTTTTCCGAATATTTCATTACTCTGGTACTTTATTACTCTTACACCGTTATTTGAAATAAAACTGTGTTTTTTCTTTATGAGCTCCAAAACCAATGAATTTCGAAGGTTTTTATCACCCTGTATCAAAACTCCCATTCCAAATATTTCCAAAAATAATGTATTTTCCAGAACGGTTTCCTGTCTCATTTTCTTCCTGATAACTTTTTTCAAACTTCTGTTTATTTCCTGAAAACCTGCTGCTGTTCTTAATATCACACAATCTGTGTTCTCCGCTTTTACGAAACTCATAATTTCACTGATATTTATTCCGTCAGATAAAATTATAAAGACCGGAGAAGTTCCAAAGTAATTTTTCAGCTTTCTTTTTCTCTCTTCAGCGTTCTCTTTTTTTAGATATTCAAGCTCTTCATTTCCCATGATATTAATACAGTTGTTATTCCCAGATATTACATCTGATACTAAGCTCCCAAGCATTTTTTGAATTTTTGGAGCAGTAATTTTCATATCTTTCAGCTCACAGTTTTTGTATACTTCTTCCAGAGCGAGATATTTTCTTATCTCCAGTGCAGAAATTTCTACCATTTTATTCTCCTAGCTTTTTATCCGGCTCAAATATTAAAGTAACTTATGACTGTTCATGTCAGATTTTATTTATATCTTTCCAACCCAGATAAAATACTACTTTTGATTTATTATCTGATAACTGTAATTCTTAACCTTTTCCTTCAGTTTTTCCAAATCTTCATTTGAAGATACAGTCTTGGAAATAATAATATAGACTTCTTTTCCGCTGCTTGTTTTGCTGTTTCTTATTTTAAAGTCACCGTCTAATTTTTTAAGTGCTTCGTCTGCATCAGTTTTTTTATTATATGTTGCTACTCTGATATAGGCCTTTGTCTTGGCTTCCGTATTTTCTTCCTTTGGTTTCGGCGTTTCTTCCGGAGCAGCTTCTGTATTCTCAGGCTGATTTTCTGCAGGAACAGCTTCCGGAGTGTTTTCAGAATTATTTTTATCTGCTTCTGTTTTCTCCGGCTGAACTTCCTGTATCTGTTCGCCTTCTGCAACAGGTGCTTTTTCAGAGTCCTGATAAAAATCATCTCTTCTTATTTTTAACTTCGAAACAATATCATTTGTTACTTCTTTACGCTGCTTAAAAAATCCATATGTAAGATAAAATACATATGTAAGAAATATCAAAAAGATAAAAAAACTTAAGAACCCATTGTTTCTTCTCATATTCTCTCCCGATTTTTTTATATTTGTTCCTGTGACAGCACTTCTGCAAGATGGCATACCAGCTCTTTGGAATTATTCGCGGCCAGCTCTGTAAACTGTGAATACTCCATTGTGGAATCATCTGTTACAGAATCTGAAATCGATCTTATTACAATACATTTTTTATCCAGTCTGTGGCAGACCTGCGCTACTGCAGCACTTTCCATATCCACGCACATTGCATTAAATTCGGCTGCCAGTTCCTGTTTTGCCTGTTTTAGGCTTATGAACTGATCTCCTGAAATTATAGTTCCCGAATAAATTTTATTATTTGACAGTTTGTATTCTTTTACTATCTCCATTAATCTGTCGTTTGATAAAAATACTGAAGTATCCATTCTTGGAATTTCACCTTTTTTCAAACCAAATTCTCTTACATCCATATCATGCTGAAGCATTTTTTCCCCTATTACTACATCTCCGACTTTAAGCTTACTGTCCAATGCCCCGGCTACTCCTGAAAAGCATACAGCCTTTACATTAAATTTTACTATCATTATAGTTGCCAGCATAGCAGCATTTACTTTTCCTATTCCAGACTCTGCCAGTACTATTTTTCTATTTCTAAGACTTCCTATATAAAATGTAAATTTACCTATTATCTCCTCATAACTGAACTGCATCTCGTCCTTTATTATATTAACTTCTTCAGACATTGCACCGATTATACCGACCATAAAAAAATCCTCCTAAAATTTTTAATCATTCAGACTAAATTATATCATAAATGCAGAAAAAAAAATATCCTTTCCCGTTACAAAGTTTTCGTCTCCCGGAAAAGGATATATATTTTATTTCTTATCTTTTATTAATCAATTAATTTTTTTATATAACTGCTTATAGTGAAATAATCCACTGAATTACATATGAACTGTACTCCCAGAAATGCTGCTATAAGTGCTATTGAATTTTGCGGCCATGATATTATCAGAAAAACAGCAAGCAGTATTTCCACTATTCCTGTAAATATGAACAGACCCATTCCCGGATATCCTTTATTAGAATATGCTATTGTAATCCTCATTATCCCGGCTGCCAAAAACATAAAACCTATGAAGAAAGCCAGTGATAATACACCCACTAACGGATTTTTCAAAAATTCATATCCCAGAAAAATATAAGCGATACCTAAAAGTATTTCCAGTATCAGAGACCATATACTCTGCAGATTTTTAAAGAATAAAGTCGTAAGTATCAGTATAATTCCTCCTGCTATGAATAAAATACCCATTAGTACACTTATTGCCCAGCCTGAAACTACCGGCTTCGCAAAGCACAAAACTCCTGCGACTGCAAAGAGAATCCCCAGAATAATATAATATATTCTTTGTTTTTTCAAATTTTCTTTTCCTAAATTTTTTAACTGCTCTAAATCTAAATGAATCATAGTAAACCTCCTGATTTAAAATTATAACTGTTACATTTCCCCAGCTTAACTGAAATATATACTTTTCAGGACAAAGCTGATATTTTCTTACAATCTACCTAATTTTCAGAAATTTTTCCTCATAAGATTTATTCTCTTCTTTATTCTCTAGTACAGGCAGTCTAAACTTTTGGTTATATTCAATTAATTATTTTATGTCAAATTAATTGAATTAATTAGTAAGACACCATTTTTCTTCATTTCTTCCACGGCTTTCTGACTGTCATCAGGATTAATATTTACTCCCATACACCCGTCCTCTATAAGCCAGACTTTATATCCCAGTTTCAATGCATCCATAACTGTATACTTCACGCAATAATCCGTCGCAAGACCCATTATATACAGTTCCTGTACTTCATTTTCTCCAAGAAAGCAGTTCAAATCCGTCTTATTTTTTCGGCCGTTATCAAAAAATCCGCTGTAGCTGTCTACTTCTGTATCTCTTCCCTTATACACTATTTTACTTATATTTTTCCTGTTTAACCTGTCATGAAATTCAGCTCCCGGAGTATTCTCTACACAGTGTACAGGCCACCATACCTGAGGAAGTCCGTTTAGCATACCTGTTTCTCCAATATTTGCAGAAGAATTTACTGCAAAACTTTTATGTCCTGCCGGATGCCAGTCCTTTGTAGCAATGATCAGATTCTTGTTTTTGACAAATGCTTTTATTGCTCTGTTTGCTGTTTCTATTACATCATCACTGTTTCTTACTTCCAAAGCACCTCCCCTGCAAAAATCTTTTTGTAAATCAATTAACAATAATGCTTTTTTCATTGCTGTCACCTCACAAAAAAATTATTTTTCATCCCAGTTACAGTTTACCATGTATTTTATTTTTATAAAAGTATTTATCATTTATTATTACAATTTTTTTTTTATAATAGTTTACTGCTCTTATTTTTTATCTCTCAATATATCAAAATAAGCAGCATCAAAATTTTTATATCTGTTTAATATTTTTATATTTTTCGAATACAAACCTCTTTTTTATCTTTATATATTTTCTTATTTCGTGTATAATTATTCTTGGTGATAAAATGAATATTGATAATATATTAAACAAAATTTTCGAACTAAGGGCAGTTCCAAAAAAGGATCTGAATAATATAAAATTTGTATTGAAGAAATTAGGAAATCCCGAAAAGAATCTAAAAATAATACATATTGCCGGAACAAACGGAAAAGGCTCTGTCGCTTCCATGCTGGAATCTGTACTCATGACGGCAGGCTATAATGTAGGAAAATTTACTTCTCCGCATATTATCAGATTTAATGAAAGAATTGTCTATAATAAAAAAGAGATTCCTGATGAAGAAATAGCAGGATTTTTTGATATAATTGAAAAAATCACAGAAAAATATAATATTTATCTGAATTTTTTTGAAGTTACCACAATAATAATGTTTTGTTATTTTAATAAGCTAAAACCTGACTACACAATTATAGAATGCGGTCTTGGCGGACGTCTTGATGCTACGAATACCGGCGATTCATATTTATCTGTCATTACTAATATAAGCTTTGATCACACAGCTGTTTTAGGCAACACGCTTAAGGAAATTGCCTTTGAAAAAGCAGGGATAATACATGACGGACAAATTTGTGTCTTTGCAGGCAACCACTCCGAACTCACAGAAGCTGTAAAAAAGAAAACAGATAATTTTGTTGACATTATGACAAAATATAAAAATATTGATATTTCACTTGATAAAACTACCTTATATACAAGAATTTCTCTTAATAACAGTATTTTTGAAATTCCGCTGTATGGTATTTTTCAGGGCTGTAATTTTTTACTGGTTTATGAAACCGCTAAAATACTTAAAATCGAAGATTCTATTATTGCAAAAGGTATTTCCAATGTAAAATGGCCGGGAAGATTTGAGATTTATTCAAAGGATCCGTTAATTATCCTTGATGCAGCTCATAATACCGATTCAGTTAAAGTTCTGAGAGATAATGTTCTCTCTCTTTATCCTAAAAGTGAAACTGCTGTGATTATTTCCGTTTTAAAAGATAAAAATATTAATGAAATCTTTTCTCTTGCAGAAGAATTTACGGATAATATTTTTTGTACTTCATTAAGTGAAAGTCACAGAGGATTTACTTCGGAAGAATTAAAGAATGTTATAAAAAGGAATGATCCCTCTATTGAATACTATTTTGATGATGATTTGGAAAAAATTACCAGAAAAGCTCTTTCCCTGAATAAAAAAGTTCTTATAGTATGCGGTTCATTCTATCTGATTTCAAAATTTAAGGATCTTAATAATCTATAATCAGACTATAAAAAAATCAGGTCTGTATTGTATTCAAACAATACAGACCCTTTTATATTAATTTTATACATTTTCACTAAGAGTTGCATTTCCCATTTTACTGTCTTCTTCTACAGACTTTTCTATTTCGTTTTCTGCTTCATTTAATTTTGTAACAATATTAGATGAATTATCATCTTTTTCTATTTCTTCCACAGTTTTCCCTGTAATTATTGCTCTTACTTCCGCACCTGTTATTGTTTCTTTTTTCAGAAGAAGCTCTGCAACCTGATCTAATTTATCCCTGTTTTCTCTTAATAAATTTAAAGTATTTTCATATTCTCTTTTTACGAGATTTCTTACTTCCATATCTATTTCTCTGGCTGTTTCATCACTCATTCCGTTTCCGAACATAAATTCCCCGTCATTAAGCGGTTCAAAATTTATAGGTCCCAGCTCTTTACTCATACCTACTTTTGTTACATAAGCTTTAGCAAGATTAGTAACATGTTTTATATCTGAGTATGCTCCTGTACTTACATCGTCCAGTACAAGCTCTTCCGAAGCTCTTCCTCCCAGTGATACTCTCATACTTGCTATTATTTCCTTACTGCCTGTAACAAGCTTTTCTTCAGGAAGCGGCATCATAAATCCTCCTGCACTTCCTCTTGGAATTATAGTCACTTTATGTACAGGATCAGCATTTGGTGTCAGCTCTGTTACCAGGGCATGTCCTGCTTCATGATATGCAAGCAGTCTTTTTTCTTCCGGCTTTATTATCTTAGATTTCTGACCCAGACCCATTCCGATTTTATCTACAGCTTCATCAAGGTCACCCATATTTATTACATCTCTTCCTTCTCTTGCAGCAAGAATTGCAGCTTCATTAAGAAGATTTTCCAGATCGGCGCCTACGAATCCCGGAGTTATTTTTGCTATATCCTCTAATTTTACATCATCAGCCAGCTTTTTATTTTTCGCATGAACCTCAAGAATAGCTATTCTTCCCTGTACATCCGGCGCATCTACGCTTATTCTTCTGTCGAATCTTCCTGCTCTTAATAATGCAGGATCTAATACATCTTCTCTGTTTGTCGCAGCTACTACTATGATTTTTTCATCAGTTTCAAAACCGTCCATTTCTACAAGCAGCTGATTCAGTGTTTGTTCTCTTTCATCATTTCCGCCATGTTTTCCTGTTCCTCTTTTACGTCCCACAGCATCAATCTCATCTATAAATATGATTGCCGGTCTGCTTTTCTTAGCTTTTTCAAATAAATCTCTTACCCTTGAAGCTCCGACCCCCACGAACATTTCTACGAATTCAGAACCTGATATGCTGAAGAATGAGGCTCCCGATTCACCTGCTACTGCTTTGGCAAGTAACGTTTTTCCCGTTCCCGGACGTCCCAGAAGCAGAACTCCTTTTGGTACTCTTGCTCCTGCTTTGGTAAATTTTTCAGGATTTCTTAAAAATTCCACAATTTCTTTCAGTTCTTCCTTAGCCTCGTCTACACCTGCTACATCATCAAATTTTACTTTAGATATATTTTCTTTTTTATTTGTTTTTGTTTTCCCAAAGTTAAATATCTGACCGGGTCCTCCCTGACCATTTGACATTTTTTTACTTAGATAAACAAATACTCCTATTATTATGACAAACGGCAAAAAATTAAATACCAGAGGCCAGAAATAATTTGGTCCTGTGGGCTGCTGTACTTTCAGGTTAATATTTTTTGATTCTATTACACCCATCAGATTAGTGTCTTCTCCAACTCTGTCAGTAATTTTTCTTGCTTTATAGATTACATCTTTATTGTTTTCTTTTAATTTTGTTGTTATGAAATCGTCTTTTTCTTCTACTTCCTGTATTTGTCCGTCTTTGATCTTATTGATAAATTCAGTATACTGTATCTCTTTTACATTTTGCATTGAAGTATTCAGCTTATCGGTAAGATTCGGTGCAGTAGTCAAAACCAGAATAAGCAGGACCAGACCCAGAATAAACGGAAGTTTGCTATAAGGGGGCTTCTGATTATTGTTATTATTTTTATTATTTTGTTCCCTCCTTTGCTTTTTCAGCTCTTCGAGTCTTTTCGATATATCATCTTTTTTATCATTATTATTTTGCATTTTTCCTCCTAATAATTAATTTCATCTGTTCTTTGCTAACGGCATTTCTGCTTAGTTCTAATTTCCCTGATATTTTTATATCGCCTATTGCAGCTATTTCATTATCTAATTCAATTACAGGGATCCTCTCCCTCTCTTTTTTTTCAATTTTTTCATCAATTAATATCTTTTTTATCTTTTTATATCCCAGATTTTTCAGATATATTCTGTCTCCCTCTTTTCTGCTTCGTACTTTTATATTTGTTTTATCCCCGAGAAAAATTATCTTTCCGTTTTCCCGAGAACTCTCTTTTATATCTCTTTTTGTTACCTCAAGCAGATAATCTCCCCATTCTGTCATTATTCCTTCTTCCAGTATAAGCTCTTCCGGAAGAGGTACATATTCATTTTGAAAAATCACCTCTAGTTTATCATAATTTTTGTAAAGTATAAAGTTATTTCCTAAATTTATTTCTTTATTTCCTTTTGAATTTATCAATTCTCCTATCTGTCTGATTTTTTCCCTGTTTATCTCTATGTCATACATGGAAATCAAATCAAAAATCCTTTTATTCTGCACGGTTTTATCCATTTTCCTTAAGTCTGAAAGCCACAATACGGATTCTTTGCTTTTTTCGATATCTTCAAAATTATTTATCTCTTCAATCAATCCTGCTATTTTTTCCCTGAACAAAGGATTAACCTCGCTGAACAAAGGAAAAATCAAATTTCTGATTTTATTTCTGGTATATTTTGTTTCAAAATTCGTAGAATCCAGTCTGTATTCTTCATCTGCACCATCCAGCACTTCTAAAATATAATCTTTTCTGAATTCCAGTATAGGTCTGATAATTGCTCCCCTTTTTACAGGAATCCCCTTTAAGCCGTTTAATGCTGTTCCTCTCAGAAGCCTGAATATAAAAGTCTCGATGTTATCATCCAGATTATGGCCTGTAGCAATTTTATCAATATTATTTTCTTTCATAATATCAAAAAATATTCTGTATCGTTCTTCTCTTCCGGCCTCCTCCTCGGAAATTTTTTCTCTGGCCGCAGTTTCTTTTACATCTGCCTCTCTTATATGATACCTTACCTCATATTTTTCTGCAAATTCCTTTACAAATTTTATATCTTCATCTGCATCTTCTCTGAGTTTATGATTTACATATACTAATTCCAGTTCAAGTTCAAGACTTTCCCTGAAAAAATTTATACAGTGAAAAAGAAAAACCGAATCCGGTCCTCCTGAAAAAGCTATTAATACCTTATCATTTTTTTTCAGTAAATCATATTTTCCAATAATTTTTTTTAATTTATCGGTTATTCTAAAATCCAGCATCTCTATATTCCTCTATTTTTATTCCTGTAAAATAGTATTGCAAAATCTGGTCGTATTTTTTATTTTTTTCCGCCTGAGCATAAGCTCCCCACTGAGACAGTCCTACTCCGTGTCCTGAACCGTTTCCGTTAAATGTAAATGCTCCCCCGTTATCTGAATAATCAAATACAGTACTGAAAATATTGGTATAACCAAGTCTTTTTCTAAATTCATTTCCGGTAACTGTTACTGTCTTTCCGCTTCCTGTTAGAAACAGTTTTTTTATTCTGTTATCTTTTTTTTCCACTTCTATTACTTCAGGATAAACACCGAATATTTTTCTTAATCTGTCTTTTGTAATAGTATAAGTCCAGTATCTTCTCGGAGAATCCATTATATTTCCCGAATCATCCACTGCTTTCAGATATTCTACAGGTATACCTCCCCATACATCTTCCACATTAGCCGTAAATCCTCCGCTGTCATCGTGAAATATTGCATTGATGGGTTCACCCTTATATGTCATTACTATATTTTTAGTTTTGTCTATAAGACTGTTGATTTTTTCATCTTCTGCTGCTATTCCTTTATACACCTGTGAATTTACATTATCCACCATATCATAATTTTTGAATTTTGAATTTTTGGCATTATAATAAGAATATGTTCTAGATGTTACTATTTGAGCCTTTACAGCTTCATCAGGAAATTTTTTCCCAATTTCCGAAGGTATCACACTGTAAAGATACTGATCCATTTCTACAAGATTTACAGGGACTATTCTTCCATTTTCGATAATCAGGTCAAAATTTCCCCGATAACCGTCGAAACTCTTCCCGCTCTTGCTTATATATAAAAAGTCAGTTCCCTCAGGCTTCAGTATTATATCACTGTAAGACTGCCCTTCATAAGTTACTGCATTTTTTCCTGCAGAAAATTTCACTTCTCTTTTTTTGCCGAGAAGTACTCCGTTGGAAAAAACTTCTATTTCATTATTTGCTCTCACATATAACTGATTTCCCGAATTGCTTAAAATGGCTATTTTCATCTCTTTTGCAGAAAGCAGTCCATAAATCATAAGGAAAACAGCTGTTAATATTATTTTTAGTTTCATATTATTTTAACTGTCCAGTCTCCTTTCTTTTTCTCAAATGCTCATCATGAGTTTTTGAATAATAAGTCCCTCCCTTATATGTAAAAAAGAATAAATCTCCGGTTATTTCCGCATTCACTACAGCATCAAAAGTTTCTTTCGAAGGATTTGACACCGGAGTAGGAGGTAAGCCTTTATGCTTATAACTGTTGTATGGAGACATATCCGTAAGAAGTTCTTTTCTGTATGCCTGTCTTCCGAGCTCATACTTTAATGTTGCATCTGATTCAAGCCTCATATCTATTTCCAGCCTTTTCAAAAATATCCCGGCTACTTTTGTTTTATCTTCTTTTTTCGCTACTTCCAGTTCTACTATTGATGCCAGCTTTAATTTATTGTAAAAATCATCTTTATCCGGATATTTTTCAGGAGGATAATTTTTCAAAAATTCTTTTAGAACAGCATTTACTACTTCCCTTTCACTTGTTCCTTCATAAAAAAAGTAAGTTTCAGGGTAAAAATATCCTTCATAATTATTATTCGGATGCGGATAAGGAAAATCTGCTTCTTTTAGTGCCTGCTCCAGCTTTTCTTTTGTTCCAAGCCCCAGCTTTTCTATTCTCTCAAATACCTGTCTGTTAGAAAATCCTTCCGGTATAGTCAGTCTTATTTCATCACTTTTTCCGCTTACAATTTTACTGATGATCTCCATTCTGCTTACTTTTCCGTCGAATTTATAAGAGCCGACCCTTGCTTTTGAGCCATTGCCGGTAATTTTCAGGTATACCTTATCAGTCAGGGTATATTTTATTCCAAGATCATTATAGATTTGGTTAAAACTCTCACCCTTTTTCACCACTACATATTTATTTTTAAATTTTTTTACCGGTGTAAGCATCATCATAAAAAAAAGTAAAAATAAAAATATTAGTATACCTATAAATGTGCTAAAACATATTATAATTTTTTTCATTTTTCTCCTTTAAAATTAGTTTTTAGGTATTTCTACAGCCTCGTCAAAGTTTATTGTACCGCTTTCTCCGAATCTGCTCAATCTTTCATAAAACTCTCTTTCTTCCTCTGCCTTTCTCAATTCTTCCTCGTCAAACACCGCAGGATTATAGCTTATTCTCTTCAGTCTCGATACATTATAGCCCTGCTTTTTTACTTCCGCCATTATTTCATTTATCTTTTCACTGCTTGGCATCTCACTTCTTGTCAGAACTCTTATTATATTTTCTTTCTTAAAATAAATAACAAGATACTTCATATCATCATCAAAATATAAAATTTCATTTTTGTAGTTTATCGGACCGTTTCTTCTTACATAAAAATAAACGCTTTTCTTGTCTTCCTGTATCCAGGCCCTTTTTTCTTCCTTTATCCATACATTTCTTTTAGGATTATAGCTTTTGGTAATATAGCTGTACCCCTCGCCTTCCTGTGCGAGATCTATCGTTATATTCTCAAGATTTTTTGTTTTTATATCATTGTCATAAAGCAAATACCATACTCCTGATGCTTTACCCACATCAAATCTCAATTTTGGATTTACAACATTGTCTATTTTGTTAATGACATCAGACAGCGATGAATAAGACACTGTATTAAATATTAAAAATGAACCAAGAATTCCGATATATAATTTTTTCATTTTAATTTCACCTTTTCATTTTTTAAATATTATAGCATATTACGGCTTTTAAATAAAGATTATAGTAGAACTATAGGGTCAAATATTTTTCTGAAAAAACACTGCATTTTATCAACCAAATATTGTAGTTTCAAGTTATAAACCGTTATTTTTCTGTCTATACTGTTCAACGATCTTTACAGATATCATTTTTTTTGAATTAATAATTTATACCAATGTATTCCGATCTTACTATTTCCCTTCTGAAAATATTCTATCCCTGCTGATTTTCTCATTAAAAAATTCTATTATTTTTTCTTGACTATATTCCACTTGTATAATATACTATAAGTAGAATATTATAAGGAGGTGTTATTTTGTCACTAAAGCATGGATTATTAGGTCTGTTAAACTATGGAGAAATGACAGGATATGAGCTGGACAGAACGTTTAACGGCTCTCTTGATTTTTTTTGGAAGGCACAGACAAGTCAGATTTATCGTGAACTTAATCATATGGAGAAATCCGGCTGGCTTACTTCCAAGACAGTTTTCCAGACTGAAAGACCCAATAAAAGAATATATTCACTCACTGATTCCGGCAGAACGGAGCTGCATAACTGGCTGCTGGAAAATAATTTTGACAGTGAATTTCAGACTCGCAGTACTTTTCTTATGAAGATATTCTTTTCCGATCAAAAAAATATAAAAGAAAATATAGAAATGTTCAGAGCATACAAAAAAAAGTGTCTGTCTGAATTAAAAAATCTGGAAAAAGCCAATAATAACATCAAGTTTTACAGTGAAAGAGAAGAAGAAAAAGGTAAAAGCATCTATTGGAATCTTACTGTTCTTTTTGGGGAGAAACATCTGAAAACATCTCTTGAATTTGCTGATGAAGCTATAAAAATTTTGGAGGAATTATTATGAATATATTAGTATTAAACGGCAGTCCGAAAGGTGAAAGAAGCAATACTGTAAAAATAACAAATGCTTTTTTGGACGGGATAAATACAATACAGGAAAATAATATAAATTTAGTGAATATCAGCCAAAAGAAAATAGAACATTGTCTGGGCTGTTATATCTGCTGGAAAAAAACTCCCGGTATCTGTATTATTGATGATGATATGTCAGAATTGATAAAAATGTATATTAATTCTGATCTCATAATCTGGAGCTTTCCGCTTTATTATTTTGGAATGCCTTCGAAAATCAAGGCATTTCTTGACCGTCTCCTGCCGACGAGCCTCCCGTCTATTAATATAAAAGAAAATCAAAGCTGCGGACACCCGGGCCGTTATGATTTATCACACCAGATGCATCTTCTTATCTCCAGCTGCGGATTTTATTCGGTAAAGGGCAATTATGATGCTTTATTCAAACAATTTGAAATTATGTTCGGGAAAAAATTAAGCAAAATAATCTGTCCTGAAGGAGAACTGCTCAACGTACCTGAATTATCAGGACGCATTAACAGTTATTTATCAGATGTCAGGGCAGCAGGAAAAGAATATTTTCAGCATAAATCATTTTCAGAGGAAATGCTTCATAAATTAGATAAGCTTTTTTATCCTCCGGAAATCTTTATAAAACTGGCCAATATGAGCTGGGAGCTGGATAATACAGAGGATGGAGATGTGTCGGATACGGACCGTCTGGAACTTTTTCTCAGGCAGATGGCTGCTTTATATGATTCGAGTATGTTTATTAAAGATATTGTTTTTGAAATGCACTTTACCGATCTGAATAAAACATATCAGCTTTTACTGGAAAAGGAAACCTGTACAGTAAAGACCGAAGATTTTCTGCCGTATACTACGCGGATCGAAATTCCTTTCACTTTATGGCTTCAGTTTTCAGAGGGAAAAACAAACGGTTCAGAATATGAAAAAGACAGTTATAAAGTATTCGGAGATACAGAAATCCTGTTAAAATTAAAGAGCTTTTTTAGTAACTAAAATAGTGACATTTCTATATTTTATTTATTTTATATCTAAAATTTTTATTTTAAAATCAACAATAAACCTTAAAATTCTGTTTATAAAAAAATCCCGTAATTTTTATCACGGGATTTTTATCTGTATATATTATTATTTTTTACTATTTTTTGCCAGAATTTTACTTAGTTCTTCCAAAATTGCACTCGCACTTTCTTCTGAAATTTTTTCCTGCTCTTGTTCCTCTTCCTGCACTGCTTCCGGTTCTGGTTTCTCTGTTACGTTATTTTCCGGAGATGCTTCGGCTTCCTCTTTTTCTTCCAGCTTCTCCATATATTCAGGTTCTTTTTTTATTATATTCTCTATATCTACTTTTATTTCATCGGAAACTTCCTTTGTTTCCAAGAACTCAGGTTCAGTAATTTTTTCTTTTTTTACCGGTTCTCTGTATGCCGCATTTTCCAAGCCGCTCATTTCTGCCAGCTTTATATCCTTTATTCCTGCATCCAGAAGCTCTATCCCGTACTTTCTTTCCTCTTTTTTTACTTTTTCCAGAACATATTTTCCTATTTCTATTCTGTTTTCCAAAAGGTCTTCCAGATAGTTTACACCCACATATCCTCTTAAGATCATCTGAACAAGTATATATATCTGGTTCTCTACATTATTTATTTCTTTATAGTTGGTAATAGGATCTACTACTCTGTATTGTGCTATAAAGTTAAACTTCAGCAGCACTCTGTCCTTGGTAAGGATTTCCTCACCCTGCATGTCCAGCTGTTTTATTCTCAGATCTACAGGATATACCTCTATTTTCTGATGACCGTTCCAAAAATAATACACTCCAGATTTTAACGTTTTTCTGTACTGATTATCTATAATCAGCAGACCGGCCTCATAGTCTTTTACTTCATACTTGGTATATACGCCTTCGAGCTTATCCAGAATATCCAGATACTTTTCATCTATTTCTATTCCGTTATTCAGATCTATTATCTCAAAATAATTATCTTTCAGTTTATTCCAGAAAAGATAACTTCCTGCAAGACACTTTCCCTTAAAAAGATCATCCTGATACCAGAGCAAAAGCTCTTTTTCCCTTACTTTTTTTATATCAAAATCATGAATCATTTCAGGTTCTGTATCAAAGATTTTTTCCATTGTTTCGTCATAAACCATGACCTCTCTCAGGTCTATTTTCTGAAAAGTATTTTTGAAATATTTCTTTGAAGCTGCGTATGTTCCGCTTTTCAATACTTTTTCATATACTCCGCTTTTAAAATAAAGAGCTATATGATAATCCTCTATTTCTATTATATCAAACATCTCTCCCAGTTTTGTCTTGGAAAAGACATTTTTTACTTTTTCATCCATTTCAAATGCTGTTTTCAAATCCAGCTTTGCATATGAATTTCTTCCCACGACATTCCAGAATGCATATTTACCTTCGTAAAAACCGCCTTGGAATATTCCGTCCTTATAATATATTAGTATTTCATCTTCCTGAACATCCAAAACCTGCAGTTCCTCAGCCAGTCTCTCATACTGAAGAAGAAAATCCAGATTTCTCTCAGTTTCAAACAAACCTTCACAAACATATTTTTCATATTTTTTATTTGATAAACGGGAAATTTTATAAGTTCCGCTTTTCAGGTATTCCACCAGTCTCTCATTCTTAAATACCAGAACTCTTTCTCCCTCGCCTATTACATATTTCATTCAGTCATACCTCCTTACCTTACATCTTCCTATCTATCTAAACTTCTGAAATTACTTTTACAGTCATATAACACCCAAATAATAGCATTTTTTAAGTAAAAAGTAAATTAAATTAATGTATTTATTCAAAAAATTGTTGACTTTTTCTATTTCATTCATTATTTTAACTCTATATTTAAATTTAAAATGTTATTATTTAACATAAATTGATAATATTTATGATATACTATATAAAAATAGCTTTAAAAGGAGTTTGAAAATGAAAAAATTTTTTGTATCCTTATTTTTGTTTTTATTTTTATTTTCATGTGGAAAAAAAGAGAAAACAATTGAAATAGACAACGAAAATAATTTATCTGATAATATAACCGAGGAAGTACCGGTAGAACAGAAAAAAATAATCACCATTACTGCTGTTGGAGATATTATGCTCGGGAGCAATTATCCTTCCGATTCGTCACTTCCGCCTGGAAATGAAAATATATTAAAAGATGTAGAAACTTATCTTAAAGATTCTGATATTACATTCGGAAACCTTGAAGGAACTCTTTTTGACAGCGGCGGAAATCCGAAAAGCTGCTCTGACCCTTCTGTATGTTATGTTTTCAGAACACCCTCTTCTTTCGGTCAATACCTGTCAGATGCAGGATTTGATGTAATGAGCATTGCCAATAACCATAACGGGGATTTTGGTCCTGTAGGAAGAGCAGAAACAAAGGAAAATCTTGATAAACTTGGAATTAAATATGCCGGACTTCTTGGAACCGATGAATTTATTATCTTTGAAAAAGAGGGAATTAAATACGGCTTCGCTGCTTTTGCACCTAATAACGGTACTGTGAGCATAAACGACATTCCATATGCCGAAAAAATTGTAAAACAACTAAAGGAAAACTCTGATATAGTTATTATCTCTTTTCACGGCGGTGCTGAAGGCGATCAATTTCAGCATGTTCCCAAAAGAAATGAAATATTTTTCGGTGAGAACAGAGGAGATGTACATGATTTTGCCCGTAAAATGGTTGATGCGGGTGCCGATATTGTTTTCGGTCACGGTCCGCATGTTATAAGAGCTGTAGAATTATATAATGATAAATTCATATCTTACAGTTCAGGAAATTTTGCTACTTATGGAAATTTTAGTCTTACAGGTGTGAAAGGAATTTCTCCTATTTTCAAAATAAAGCTGGATGAAAACGGAAATTTTGTAGAAGGACAGATTATCTCTACATATCAGGTAAAAGGAAGCGGCCCGAAAATTGATCCTAAAAACAGAGCTCTTCAAAAAATAATTGAGCTTACGGAAAGTGATTTTCCTGATACTCCTCTTTCATTTACAAGCAAAGGAATTATTACCAGAAAGAAATAATTTTCTGACATAAAAAAATGAGCAGTAAAGCTCATTTTTATTTTACTCTGTGAAATTCTCAAATTAATCTTTTCTGTTTCTTAAATCTTCTGTTTTATACACTCCGTTTTTATCTTTAAACTCTGTAATATATGAAGTCTGACACCCTATTCCCCACACCGGGTCATTCGGTACAGGTATAAACCAGTCTGTAGGTTCAAAAGTATTTCTGTCTATATTTTTCAAAGCTTTCCCCATATAATAAACATAATTTTTGTCTATGCCGAATACATTATCCAGCTCTTTAAAAGTTTCTGTATCTGCTTCTTCCGCTATTTTTCTCTCCCCCAGACCAATATAAACTATTTTCCCCTTATCAGTACTGTAATGCGGAAAAAAACAGCTTAATGAAAATCCTAATTGAAAAAACATAAATAATCCTGCTAAAATTAATAACTTCTTTTTCATATTATACTTCCTTTCTGTATAAATTTATTTTTTTATTATAAAACTACTTATATCACAGATTTTTTCAAATCTCTTAACAGTTCTTCCGCTAAGATTAGCTACAATATTTTTTTATCTGTATTTATAAATTCTGCGGCTGATTTTCCTAAAATAAATATTACTGTTCCTCATCTTCATAAGCCATTTTTATATCTATAAACTCAATTATAAGACAGCAGATACTGTCATTTTCATCATATCCAAAATAAACAGGATATGTCCCGTCTCCAAAACCGCTTTGAAATATAGGCATATACAGATTTGTCCCGGGTACGCACCAATTTATCCAATCTCCGCCGTCACGCTGATATTTTGGATTTTCTTCATAATTCTTTTTAAAAATATCTGCAAAATAATCATCATAAATATTTCCTTCCGGATTTTCCTTATGCCAGTTCATAAAAAATTCATCAAAAGCAAGAAGAGTTTCTTTATCAAGAATAGTCCCCAAGCCTGCATCCACATTAAAACCGAAATATTCTCCCTCTTCCAGATCCTTTATATCTTCATGTCCCAATAAAGCTTCCCCGAATCTGACAGCTTTATTATCATTGAATTTTACTCTGACAGCTGCATATCTGGCACAGTCCTCTTCTGACAGAACAACAGCCCCTACTGCTTCAAACTCTCCTGTAGGAACCTTTTCAAAATAAGGCTCTTCGTCTTTATTAAGATAAACAAGCGGATCTCTTACCAGAATTTCTCCGCTTGGTACGGATACCTTCCCGAAAGAAAGCCGGTCCAGCTTCTGTCCTGCTATTTCATCAAGTTCAAAGTATTCATTGATATCATTTGGACCTGAAAGAATATCTCTTTTTTCTTTCCATATTTTCATCCATTCATTAGTTGGTTTCATAATTTTCTCCTTTTCTGATTATTCTTCTCCCGGTTCCCATTCTTCTATTTTTTGAAATTCTCCGTTTTCATTTCTGATATATGCTGTATTTATTTCTGAGTCTAAAAAAGGAATAATTTCCATATCATAATTAGCTATTGTATTCAAATGATAAATACCTGAATTGTCAGGATTATCCATATATTCGTCACTCTCATCCCCGACAGTAAAACGCCATCCGCTGTCTCCGTCAAAATCTGCTTCTTCCCTGTACATATATCCGACTTTTTCCCCGTCAACCGTTATTCTGTCAGTGGCAAAGCACCCAGCAGCACCTTCATACTGAAGAATATCCCTTATTTCTTCTTTTCTCAGATAAAAATCTTTTTTAGGCTTCCATTCTTTCATATTTTCTCTGTTTATATCCACAATATGACTAAAATCATCACCGAATAAATCCAAAAGTACCTCGGCATTATTGGCTCTTTTAAATTCCATTTCTTCATCATAAACCGGAAACATCTGATAAAAATTCACTGTTTCTCCGTTTGGCAGAGCCATACTCCCTGCTCTTTCATCATCTGAATAAGGATTCAAAAGTAAAATTCCCGATAGATCAGTATTTTCAGCAAAAGGCTCTCCATTAGGAATAGTATGTCCCCATCCAAGCCATGTATTTTCCTCTAAAGGAAATCTGGCAAGTATTTTCAGCCATCTTAACGGCCAATACCACTCCTCGGCATTATTATTTATTTCCCAGTCAGACGGAAGTGTTACCATTAATTCTGCTCTTTCCAGCCTGTATTCTTTCAATCCGTCAGGAATATTCATTTTATATGCCCCCATACCCATAGTTACAAGCGTATAAAAATCCCTTCCTTTATCAGGCGGTATTATTGCTATATCCACATGAATATCAGGAGAAATCATTTCATGAAATACATTATGAAACTTCCCGAAATATTCTTCGATATGATTTTCCAAAGCTTCTATTTCACTTTCCTCATAAAAAAAACTTTCTTTCTTATTTTCCATAAAAAACCTCTTTATTCTTTTTATTTCTACTATTATAACACAATTATTTTATAAAACAAATTTCATATTAAACATATATTTTCTATGATTATAAAAAAACCATGTCAAAATTTTATTATAATTCTGATATGGTTTCTTATATATTAAAACATTATTTTAAATCCGCCGGTTATTGTCTGAAGTCTGTCGTCAGAAAGTACTCCGCTTTCATAACCTGCATAAAATGAAAGTTTGTCTTTATATGTATACTGCAGATCAACTCCGAGATCCAGATCATTTCTTTCTGCTGTTCTATTCTCTATCCCTATCATTCCGACAAAATCTGTCATTGTTATCTGTTTTCTGTCATAAGGATCTCCCATTTCATACGTATACAATATTCTAGGCTGTATCATAAATTTATGATTATTATTTTGAAATGCCGTAAAATCTGCCCTTACTCCTGCTGCTGCTTTTGCTGAAAAACCGTTATATGAGTCTGCATTTACTCCGGCCCCACCTTCTTCACTGTATGCCGACTGCTCTATATAATCAAGTATTATTCCCATTGTTGGTTTCAAGTCAATATAGTTATTTATTTTCTGTTTATATTCCAGGCTGCTGCTTCCGCCCGCGGACCATGAACGGAAATTTCCTGTTAAGATTGTACTGCTGTTATCATATGTTAGTTTTCTTTCTGTATCATTATCGCTTGTGTTATAGCTTATTACAGATGTCCACTTCAGATTCGGATTTAATTTCTGCTCGACTGCTCCTGATAATATCCATGTATCTGTAATTTGCTGAGACTTTCCATTATCCTTATAGTTATACTCAGCATTTACATATCCGAAAAAGCCTCCTACTGCTGTTTTAGATGTTATTTTCTCCATTCTTCCAATAAGAATTCCTGAAGTTCCGCTGTCATAGCCCTTTATATCATTATAATTATTCGTATTTGAATTGCTCCCAAATACATTAACATATGTCCCGCTTATATTTTCATCTCTTTTATGCAGCATTGTATTCAAACTGTTATTTATCATTTTATTTTGCGTATACTGCTGATAAACCTGATTTCCTGTAAGCGGAGCAGCTGTTAATTCATCAAAGGCTGTTTCCAGCTGCTCTGCACTCGAAGCCTGCTTTAATGCATTATATACTTTATTTCTTGTTCTATTACTTTCTGAGCCTTGATAATTATCTTCCAAAACCTTACCCAGATCTCCCAGATAAACATCTTGAAAATTCTTTCTTGTAAGAACAATTTTATACCCTTTATCAGTTTTTTCTGTACTTGCTGTAAAAAGCTCAGTATCAGAAATTATTTTTCCGTCTCCTGTTATCTTCTCTACATTAAGATTATTAATTTCATAACTACTTTTTGAAGAATTAAGCATTGCCTGCGAATTTATGTACATATCTGTTTCCAAAACTAAATTATCTGCCTGTATCTTACCGGTTTGACTGTCCATTATAAATTTACTTTCACCATTTATATTAATTGTTTTCCCAACTATAGAACCGCTATTTACAAGTGTTGATTTTGAATCAAGAGAATAAAATTTCCCCAATGTGCTTGTATTCTTTTCACCTTTTGAATCAAAATCGGTATTTTCATATACAACTGTATCTGTTGTAATTCCGTCAGTTAATGTAATTACAGAGTTTGGAGTTAGTGTTATAGTACTGTTTGCTGCTCTTATACCTATATTATTTTTTCCTTCAAGAATTATTGTGCCGTTATTTATAAAACTTGAATTTAGCACATTCACTCCTGTTTTATTGTTTCCTGTCAGATGAATTATTCCGTTATTCACTCCTGTTGAAGTGCTGTTTATATCCATTCCGTAATTACCATTATTTTTTATTGTTCCATAATTATATGCTACTCCGCCGTTCGCTGCAGCCATACCTGAATTTCCGCTGTTTTGTATAATTCCGCCTGCTTCATTTACTATAACTGAATTTTTATTATTTGCATACATTCCAAAAGATAAAGTATTTTGTATTATTCCTTTATTATAAGCTGTTCCACCAGTCACGGCACGTATGCCGTAGTATCCGTCATTTGCTATAACTCCGGTAGTTTCATTTATGACTATACTTCCTGAACCTGTCACATACATGCCATCCTGATCATTTTTTATCTCCCCGTAATTAGTCGCTTTTCCTCCCGATTCCGCATACATTCCATAAAGAGAAGTATTAGCTATGACACCTGTAGCTTCATTAACAGCATGTGATCCGGTCTGTGAAGATGTCATGCCATACATTCCTACAGTTTCTATCCTTCCTTTATTTATCGCTAAGGCCCCTGATGCTGCCTGCATACCGCCTATATCATACACATATGGTTTTTCTGCCGATCCGTTTTTTATTACTCCGCTGATTTCATTTATCGCTGTAGTTCCAATACCTTTCACATACATTCCACGACAATTGGCATTCATTATTAATCCTTGATTTATTATCATTCCTGAATCATCTGCATACATACCAAAATATCCGTATCCATATGCTGCCCCGTTACTTATTACTCCGGTACTCTCATTTATTCCTGCGGATCCTGCTCCTGTTACATATATTCCATAATAAGAAGTATTCTTTACAATTCCCATATTTCTTCCGGTTCCGCCTTCACCAGCATATATCCCGGCAAGTCCGGTATTTTTATCATTTATATCGCCATTTTCTATTATTCCGCTTTTAGTGTTTATTGCTTCCGAATTTTTTCCATATACTAAAATTCCATAATTTTTACCGTTTTTTATTATTCCGTTATTTTCAAAATATGAACCCTCAGATACTTCAACTCCTATATCTCCTGAATTTTCTATTACAGAATTATTAATCATTTTGGAAATTCCTGATAATTTTACCCCGGCATTGCTCCCTTTTATTGTTCCGTTATTTTCAAAATATGCCTCATTTTCTACCAATACTGTATAATCAGAATCAGAGTCAAGAATTTTATTATTATATACAAATGTATTTTTATCAGTCATCCATAATGCTTCCTGCCCTAATGAATTAACATCGTCTGGCACATTATATTTTAGTATTTCCCCGCTCATATTCTTTTCAGCTTTTACTACATTATTTTGTCTCACTACTGGAAAGGGATCTGAAATTGGCTCCGGAGCTGGTTCCGGCGGAATAACATCAGATTCATCATCTGAATCAGTATTAGAATCCGGTTCTGAGTCATCATTTTTCTTTTGATAGCTGTCCGCCTTACTTGAAAAGTTTTTAAAATAACTACCCAGCAGAAGAAATTCATCATTTATCTCCTCTGATTTCACCGTAACACTGCTTGTCAAAAGCATTGCTGTTAATATTAATAATGTTTTTTTATTTCTTTGAAACATTTTTTCCTTACACCATCCCGTTCACTTTTATTTTTTTATTGTAACATTGTATCAATATCATTTTAAGTTGTCAATCAATTTAATGAAAATAAATTTATTTTATAATTTTAGATAAACGAATACAATTTTATAATGATTATAATTAAAAAAATTACTATAAAATTAAAACTGCCGATTCATAATCGACAGTTTCTGTTATCTATTCTATTTCAAAATCTCTCCTATTATTTCCTGAACCTTTTTATCAGCTTCTTCTTTGGCTGCAGTCAAAACATCCTTTTTGCTTTCCTGCTGTATGTTTTTTAACGAGTCTATCAAATCCTGAGAAGCTTTTTTCTTGGTAACTTTTACATTAACATAGCTTCCTACACTTATCAGTGTATTTTTTCCTTTATTATTTACAGCTATTCTCACAGAATTCATACCTTTTTCAGGTATAGGTTTTGTACTGACTATTACCCCTTCATATTCTTTGTTATCCACACTGCTGGTGAGTTTCACAATACTTCCGCTTCCTGCCTTGCCGAGCTCCTTATCAGGAATCATAACATCTGTATGAAGATAGCTTGAATTTACTGTTTTAAATAATTCCTGTCCCGAAACTACATCCTGTCCCTGAGTCACATATAATTCAGTAGTTACCCCTGAATTTACTGCAAATATTTTTGTACTTTCATAATTGATGTAAGCTTCTTTGTACTTTTTTATTGCAGTCAGTACTTCAGCAGAAGCCAGTACTTTTTCCTTTTCTACGGGAACAGATTTTTTACCTGTAACTTTGGTATTTACTACCTTTGTTTCGGTTACTACGGCAGGAGGTGCATTTTTCTCTCTTTCTCTCGCTCTATTTATTTCAGCAAGACTCTGTTCATATTCTACTTTGCTTATCAAGCCTGCATTATAGGCCTCTCTGTCACTTTTAAATTTTTCTTCAGCTGCAAGTATTTCTTTTGAATATATTTTTTTTCCTGAAGCCGGCACTACTGTCTTTTTCGTAGTAACAGGCACTGCTTTTACTTCTTCTGTTGTTACTTCTGTATATGCATTCCTTGCCAATGTTCTGCGCAATTCTTTTTCCGCTTTATCAAGCTCGGTTTTATATTCAGGATTCTCCAGGGTAATCAGAAGCTCTCCCTGCTTTACCGGAGTTCCTTTACCCAGATTCATTTCTGTTATTCTTCCGTTAATCTGTGAAGTAACAGTTCTTTCATCTCCGAGTATGGTTCCTTTTATTTCCTTTGTTTCTGCCTTGGTAAATTTAGGCATATTAATAGATATCTTATCTCTGAAGTAATAAATTCCGCCCCCAGCTGCTCCGATAATAAGGAAAAACAGTGCTGCAAAGAGTAATTTTCTGATATCACCTTTATATTCCTGATGATTTCTCCGCTGATAATCATCTATATCTTTTTTCCCCATAGTGAGGGGGCTGTTTAAATTCTTCGGAACATTTATATTCAAATCTGCTTTTTCAGCTTCAGGTTCTATATATTTCTGTTCTGTTTGTGAACTAATTTCGCCAAAGTATTTTGTCCTGTCTTCTGCTATTATTTCTACCCTGTTTATACTGCTTTTTTTATTTTTTGCCGGTTCCATTCTGACCTCCTAAATTATAGATAAAATCTACTTCACTGATAAATGATTTAAAACCGAGCTGTATATTGCTTAATTCCTGTGTCAGATAATTGTACTGAATATTATAATAATCATATTTTGATACCATTCCTGCATCCAGCTTATTTTTTTTATCTGCTAAAATACTTTTCTGCTCTTCAAAAATTTTATCGTCATTTACCAGAGTCGAATAGTCTGTTTTAGCATTGCCAAGAGCGGTATTTACCTCATTATATGAATTTAATATTGCACTATTGTACTGTGTTATTGTCTTTAGAAGACCGGCAGCCGGTTTTTGATCAAAAAAGTTATTTTCTTCATATCTTTGAAAATAAAGACTGTCAGTTATTTTTTCTCTTTTGGCTGTCTGCTCATATGAAGTTATATCCTCACTATCACCCGTAATCCAGAAATTATCATATCCTGGTGCAGTATATGAATACAGGCTGTCTCTTTCCGCTTTTATTAGCATAAGATAAAAGCCTGCGTCAACTCTGTCTTTTATACTGTCTGACGGTACTCTGTCAGGTCTTCTTATCTTTTTGTATATTCCAGTATCTGGATTATTTTTTATACCTGCTGTGATATTTTTTACATCCTGTTTATTGCCGCCCAAAAGAATTTCCATACTTCTTTCCGTTGTTTTTTTATTTGAAGCATTTTCCGAAAGCTGATTTTCAAGCTTTATTTTTAAATTCTGGACATTTATAAGACTTTCACCGTCACCGCGTTTCAGACTGAGCTTTATTTCCTCGAGCTTTTCCAGCTCTGCAAGAATGTCCAGTCTTTCTTTGATATTTTTTTCTTCATTTTCAAGGTATATATAATATCCGTATAATTTTGCCGCAAGCATAGAAACACTGCTTGATGCCCATTTTGCTTCAAGCTCGAGTACTTCCAGCTCAGAATTTTTATTTGAGGTCATGGCATCCAGTTTGTTTATTAGATCTGCAGGATAAATCAGCCTGATTTTCAGACTGTCAGGCCCGTAAAAATCCCCAGAAACCAGTTTTACTTCATTAGTTTTTCTGTTTATTCTCTCGGTTTTGTCCGTACTTTCTTCTGATTTTGTCCTGCTGCTGTTTTGTATATCAGACATTTTCTTCTGCATTGTTTTTGCATTTGTACTTGCAGTAAATGCATTGCCTATAAAATTATTAAGCGCCTCGTCATTATACCCCAGCCACCACTTATTTGTATATCCGTATAATAGTTTATAATTAATCTTTGCATCTTTTTTAGCCTGGTCTATTATATTTTTATAGTCCTGGCTCAAATTATTTGTTTTATTGGAAAACGATACTATGCCAGTAAAGATCAATAAAACCAGAATCTTGTTTTTCAATATTTACCCTCCTAGAATTCTGTCTGAATTATATTTAAAATAACTAATATCTGTTATTTATAAAAGCCTTATTTATTATTGCTCCGGTATTCAGCCCTGAAAATATTAATATATTTAAATTTACATTTCATATAAAAATAAATTTTAGATATATTAACCACCTTCACTGCTTATTATACTAAAAGTAATGTGTTGGTGTCAATTATATGAATACCGAATCATAAAAAAAGAAAAATGCTCCTGCAATTATGCTATTTTATCTGTCTGCAGGAGCAATCAAAAATTTATTTACGGGAAAATATTTTCCCCAGTTCTTCCAGTATGTTGCCATTTCCGCTTATTTCTATATTTCCTATTTTTTCCACTATCTTTTCTATATATTCCATTTCTTTCAGTCTGTATAAAGTTTTATTTTCCTCCATTACCTTTGCAGTATTTAGAAGACTTCTTGTAGATGCTGTTTCTTCCCTTCTTTTTATGGTATTTGCCAATGCACTTTTTTCTGCTATAAGAACTGTATTCAGAATTTCCTTTATATCTCCCGGAAGAATTATATCCTTTATTCCTGCTTCCAAAAATTCTACGCCGTATTTTTCTTCTTCTTTTTTTATTCTTTCCAGAACAAATTCTGCTATCTCATTTTTACTCTCCAAAAGCTGCTCCAGATTCTGCATTCCTACATATTCCCTTAATACTATCTGCAAAAGTATATAAATCTGATTTTCCAGATTATTTATCTTTTTATAATTTTTCAAAGGGTCTGTAACTCTATATTGGGTAACAAAATTCAGTCTTAATGTTATCTTGTCTTTTGTAAGAATTTCCTGCCCCTGTAAATCTGTTTGTTTCAAACGTAAATCTACATTTATCAGTTCTTTTTTGTCAGTACCATTCCAAAAATAATAAATTCCCGGTGTCAGAGTCTTTTCATACTGGCTGTTCTTTATCAAAAGCCCTGCTTCATAATCCTTTATATCAAATTTAGAATATGTACCTGTTAATTTTTCCAGTATGTTATGATATTTCTTATCAATCTCTCCTTCCATATTCATATCTATAATATCAAATTCATTTTTTTCCAGTTTATTCCAGAACAAATATTCCCCTGTGAGGTATTTCCCTTTATAAATACCGTTTTGTGACCATATCAAAAGCTCTTTTTCCTTTACTTTTTTTATATCAAAACTATCTATAAGTTCAGGATTTTTATCAAACATCTTTTTCATTGTATTATTGTATACAATAGGTGTTCTCAGATCAAATTTTGTAAAGCTGTTTCTGTAATATTTTTTTGATACCGCATACTCCCCTTCAAAAAATACATCATCAAATACACCGTTTCTGTAATAAAGTACCATATTATAGTCCTCTACTTCTACAGTATCAAAAGATGAATTCAAAGTCCACTGAGAAAATACATTTTTTAATTTGGTATCTATTTTAAACAGCTGTGTCAAGTCCAGTTTTCTAAAACTGTTCTCGCCGAGTACTTTCCAGAATGCATATTTTCCCTGATAGTATGCCCCGGAAAATTTATTATCCCTGTAATATAAAAGAAGCTCATGTTCATCTACTTCCATTACATCCAGTTCTTCTTTCAGCTTTTCATTTTTTAATAAAATATCCAGTTTTTTATCTGATTTCAGCTGTCCCTCACATTCATGCACATCAAAAATTTTATTAAAAAAACCAAAATTATTATAAGTTCCTTCTTTTAGATAATCTACAAGTTTTCCCTCTTTAAAAACCAAGGCTCTCTGTCCCTCATTTATTACATACTTCATAATTCCTCCTTTTTTTCAGGCATTGTCGGGAAAATTCCCACTCTGCCGCATAAATGGAATCCGGCTTAAGTCTTACTTGTCTTTATATGTAAAAAAACAGTATTATTATAAAAGATTTATATCAGGTACCTATAAATAATATTATAAAATACGGATAATTTAGATAAAAAGATCTGTAACACGGTATCTGCCGGCTTTCAAAATTTTTGCAGCAGCATAAATGCAGTGCATTTATACGGGATTTTTCCCTGAATACCTATTTTATTTCTTTTTTACATATCCAATGTGACAAATTGGCTGTTTTTCGCACTTTTGATCCCGAGTCAAACGCGTATTTGAAGTTGGATGCTCTTGCCGACGAGCTATCGGAATGCCCTGCATTCCGTATTGGATTTGAACCAAACCTTCCAATTCTATGGTGGAATAAATTAGATTCGAACTAATAATGCCAGAACTTTCCTTATTACTTTAGATACTTTAGAATAGTATTCCAAGCACGGGATCATAAAAAATATAATCCTCGCATAATAATACTTCGTTCATTTACCGGTGTTTTCCCATTAAACTATTATCCCATATTCCTAAAGGATATCATTTTATTATTGGATTGTAAATAATTTTTAAAATAAATCAAATATTTTTATTTGCTTTTTTTATATTTTCAGAAAGTTTTCAGTTTTTTAATATCTAATTTATGCTATAATTAGTTATAATAAAAAAACTTTTGGAGGTTTGTTTTGAAAAAAGCCGTGATTCTTCTTATGTTTATTTCATTTTTTGTATATTCAAAAGAAAATTTCGTAAAAATTGGTTTAGGTGGTTTTTTTAGAAAAGATATATATAATTTTGAAGATAAATATCAATTTTACCCTGTTCCTGCAGTGGCCCTGCAATATGAAAGTTTTTATTTTATAGCTCCTTTGGAAGCGGGATATCATTTTTATCAGAATGAAGATTTAAGACTTACTGTTTATGGAAGATATAATTTATTTACCGGTTATGATTCTGATGATTTCAAAGATCCTCTCAAAAATATGAATGACAGAAAAGACGATCTTCATGTAGGTTTAAGAGGAAGATTTTTTCTGGGCCCTACGAAACTTACATTTACCGGCTTTGTCTCGGCAGATGTTCTGAGCGAGAGCAATGGAACCCTTGCAGGTCTTGAAGTAGCACAGCCTGTTCCGCTTGGAAAGAAAACTCTCATGGCTCCTTTTATAAATATGCAGTATCTCAGCCAAAATTACACTGACTATTATTTCGGAATAACTGACAGTGAATCAGCAAAACTAGTAAATACAGACCCTTATACACCCGGCAGATCTTATAAAATAGCTACAGGTATAAAAGGATACTCTAATATCACAGATAATATAGAATTGGTATTTTCTGGAGAATATAATCAATATTCCAGTGAAGTATCAGACAGTCCGCTTACCAGAGGCAGCAGCAACTTTTCCCTTCTGTTCGGTCTGAACTATAAATTTGGCTTTTAATTAATTATAAGTAAAACATAAAAATAAAAATTTTATAAATAAAATGAGGGTTCGCTTACGGTAAACACCCTCATTTTTTATTTTTAAAATTTTTCAATTATTTTATCTAGCTAAAGACGTGATAAACTCTCTCTTCCTTTATTTCAGTTTCTCCTCCGTGTCCCGGATAAACCACTATATCACCGTCCAGCTTTAATATTTTACTTATAGATTCTCTTAATGCCGAAAGGCTTCCTGTGGGGAAATCTGTTCTCCCGTATGTCATTTTGAAAATAGTATCTCCGGAAAATAAGAATTTCTCCTCTCTGTTCAGATAACATACACCGCCTTGAGAATGCCCCGGAGTGGCAATAACTTCAAGCCCGCATACCTTATCTCCTTCATTGACACCTATTACTTCTACATTTTTGGAAAGCTTAAAATCAAGATCATACCATAAAGATAACGATAATGTAGAGTCATATAAGAATTCTATATCTTTTTCCCCTATATAAACAGGTACTTTTTTATAATCAATTATATCAGGAATCCCTATTATATGATCGTAATGCCCGTGTGTAAGCAGTATTCCGGTCAGATTAAGGTCATTTTCTTTCATATATGAAATTATTTTCTTCATTTTCAGGCTTCCCGGGTCTATCATACAGCAGTTTTTATCTTCGTCGATAACTAAATAAGTATTTCCCTGTGTATCCATATTTACAAAAAGTTTAATTTCCACTATCATCACTCTCTTTCTTGCCGATATATATATCCATTTGAGGAAATGGAATTTCTATATTATGTTCATCAAATTTTATTTTTATTCCTTCATTTAAGTCATATTTTACAGTACCATAGTCTTCATTCTTTACATATACATATACAACAAAATTTAATGCAGAATCACCCATCTCACCCAGTCTCGCAACAGGCTCAGGACTCTTCAGAATCTTGGGATGACCGGCTATAATTTCATCCAGAATTTTTTTTACCTGACGTATATCGCTTTTATACCCTACTCCATATGTCAGATCAAGTCTTCTTACTTTATTTTTTGATAAATTTCTTATTACATTATTTGTAATTATCCCGTTAGGAATAATTACCAGTTCATTCTGAAAATTTTTCATTCTTGTATAAAATAATTCTATCGCTACTATTTCACCGATATATTTTCCGTATTCCACCACGTGTCCTACTTTAAAAGGCTTAAACACAAGAATCATCAGTCCACCGCAGAAATTCCCGAGCGTTTCCTTAAAAGCAAATCCCAGAACAATACCGAGAGCTCCCAGCAATGTTGTTATTGATGAAAGATCTATACCTAATATATCTATAATTATATAAAATAAAATCACATAATATATAAGCGAGTAAACCGATTTTATAAAACTTGATATACTTCTCTCCATATGGGTTCTTTCCAAAAATCTGTTAACTGCTTTATCAATATAGCTTTTCCCGTATCTTCCCACATAATATACAGTCAGTGCTATTATTATATTCAAACCGTGTTTTTCAAATATTGCCAAAAGATTATCCAGTGTGAGTTGCTTAATATCAAATTTCATACTCTGCTCTCCTTTTTATTCTAAACATTAAATCTGAAATACATCACATCTCCGTCATTTACTATGTATTCCTTACCTTCCAGTCTCATTGTTCCTTTTTCTTTTGACCCCTGCCAACCGTTATTCTCTATAAATTTATCATATGCCACTACTTCTGCCCTGATAAATCCTCTTTGTATATCTGTATGGATCTCCCCGGCAGAATTTTGTGCATTAGTTCCCTGTCTTACCGTCCATGCTCTTACTTCTTTCTCGCCTGCGGTAAAATACGTAATTAATCCCAAAAGCTTGAACCCTGCTCTGATAAGTCTGTTCAGACTTGGTTCTGTTATCCCCAGCTCATCTATAAATTCCTGTCTTTCTTCCTCATCCTCTATTTCTATAAGCTCTGCTTCCACTTTTGCGGAAAAAACAACTACTTCGCTGTCATACTGTTTTGCAAATTCTCTTACTATTTCCACATATTCATTTGTTCCTTTTGCCAGATCTTCTTCAGATACATTGGCAGCAAACATCATAGGCTTTTTCGTAAGCAGCTGGTATGTCTTCAGAAGTTCTTCTTCGATTTCGCTGAATTCAAAATTTTTCAGCAGTCTGAATTCTTCCAGTTCTTTTTTGCATTTTTCTAAAACAGTCAGCAATGTTTTGGCTTCGTTATTACCGCCTCTTGCCAGCTTTGTATTTTTCTGCATAGCTCTTTCCACTGTATCCAAATCTGCAAAAATAAGCTCTGCATTGATAGTCTCTATATCTCTTATAGGATCTACCGACCCTTCCACATGTACAATATTAGGATCATCAAAACATCTTACTACCTGACATATTGCAGCTGTATTTCTTATGTTTGTCAGAAACTGGTTTCCCAGTCCTTCTCCTTTTGAAGCTCCTTTTACAAGTCCTGCTATATCTATAAACTCTACTGTTGCCCCTAGAGTTCTCTGAGGATTTATTATCTTTGCCAGCTCTTCCAGTCTGCTGTCAGGCACGCTTACCATACCTATATTGGGTTCTATTGTTGCAAAGGGATAATTTGCCGCTTCAGCATTCTGTGTTTTCGTAATTGCATTAAATAAAGTAGACTTTCCTACATTTGGAAGTCCTACTATTCCTATTCCTATCATTTTATTTATTCTCCTTCTGGTATTTAGTTTTCTATAGATACTGGCGGGACCTGTATCTTAATTTAATTGATTTTATTATCGCTTTTTACTTCAAGAATCTAATATATTATTTAGTTTCTCTAATATCTTTACTAACTGCCATTTTTCTTTGTCAGTAGCCTTAAATAAATACATAAGATCATAGACAGGCAGTATTCTTATTCCTCCCGCATAAGGGAATTCTTTCCCCACAATATCTCTCATATCGTTAAAATCCTCTTTTATAAACTGTCTTGTTACCAATTCTCCTACTGTTACTATAATTTTTGGATTTACAAGTGCTATCTGCGTAAGCAGGTATTCCTCACATGCTTTTATTATCCTCTTTTCGGCAAGCTCTCCCTTGGCAGTACATTTAAAAAGATTTGTCATATATACCTTATCGGTATCAAATTTTGAAAACTCCAAAAACTTTAGAAAATATTCTCCTTTTTTATCTATAAGGAGTATTCCTCTGTTATCTTCCTGTTCGCTTATCTGATCCAGTACAAACATTACCTTGCTTGTTTTGTCCCCTTTTCCCAGTATGGGATTGCTTCTCACTTTTTCAAGAGGACATTTATGGCATATATTTATCTCCATTTCCAGTTCATCCCAAATATTCATTATAATACCTCATATATCAGCGTTGCTTTCTCTGTAACTACTTCCAGCTCCACATTGATTTTTTCCCTGTCCAAAAGTTCTTTTACTGTGTTATAAGCCAGCTCCGGAGTATTATTATCCCCGCTTATATGAAGCAGGTATACTTTTTTCAGTCTGCTTGTTGCCACTTCCATGATTAATTTAGCGGCCTCCCCGTTTGATAAATGTCCGTTTTTACTCTTCACCCTGTTTTTCAGATTCCAGTGATACGGTCCGTTCATCAGCATATTCAGGTCATAATTACTCTCAAGCACTATAACATCACTGTTTTTAAAATTTTCCTTTACTACTTTGTCAGCAAATCCTATATCACTGGCATAAGTAAGTTTTTTACTGTTGTATTCAAACGAAAAACCCAGACATCTTTCCGCATCATGCATTACATCAAAACTCTTTACGAAGCATTCCCCGAATATCAGATCCTGCTCTATAAAATTAAGGTTTTTATCTTCTATTTTCCCTATCTTTTCTTTGATCGAATAATAACTCTGTCTGGAAATATATATCGGCAGATCGTGTTTTCTGCTGAGTACTCCCAGTCCCTGAATATGATCGCTGTGTTCGTGTGTTATTAGTATACCGTTTATATCGCTTATATTTTTATTTATTGACTCCAGCTTTTCTATTGTTTTTTTCCCGCTGAAACCTGCATCAATCAAAAATCTCTTGTTTCCCATCTCTATAAAACTCGAATTGCCGCTGCTGCTGCTTCCTAATACTGAAAATTTCATTCTATTCCTCACAAAAAAAAATAATTTATATTTATTATATCATAATTTTGATTATCAATCCATTTTGAATTTTATTTAGATAATTAAATATTTTATATTGCTTTTTTTTAGTTTGTATTTTAAAAAATAAAAATAAATTCTTGATATTAAAATCCGGACCGGCTTTTTTGCTTCTATAATTAATAAACTTAAGATTCTGGGATTAACGGTTGTTAACTGCTGTAAACACTGCTTATATAGAGACCCTGTCTATTTAATTAAACATACCTCTAAAAAATTTCATTGATTTTTCTGCCCTTACAGCTGATTTTATAAGGAGTTTCTAATACATTATTTGTAAAATGATGTTATAATGTCTTAAGTTAAATTGTTCAAAAATAAAATTACCAGAAAGGAAGAAATGATGTTTGAGTATAATAAACTAGATGAAATGCTGAAAAACGCGAGTTTAAACTACAATACTCGTCCTGTTGAAAAATTTGAAAACTATTCTCCTTCTGAAATGTCAAATATTCTTAACCATAGTTTTGAAGATGACAGTATAATTAATTTTAGGAATGATTTTTCCAGACTCTCATTTAAGGACATACCATTTTTTAATTCTATAAAGTATTTTCTTAGTATAATAAACCGAGAAGGAGAAATAAAATTAACAGCTGCGGGAAATTTTCCCCCGAAATACATAAAAGAGCTTTACAGTAAAAGCTTTATTGATGATGCATCACTGGAAAATAAAAGTGTAAAAACATTAAACGAAATGGACATTCCCTACATACATCTTACCAAAGTAATATGTTATGTAGCCAAGCTTGTCAAAACACACAAAGGAGCCATTTCACTCACAAGGCTCGGAAAAAATATGCTTAATCAGGATTTTGACCTGCTGAAATTAATTTACACAAGCTTTTATCAAAGCTACAATCTTGCATATATGGATGATTATCCCGATTTTGATTTTTCACAGGTTTTCCCTTTTTTTGTACTTCTCATAGGAAAATACGGTGATATTTCCAGAAGTCTTGATTTTTATTACAGTAAGATGATAAATGCTTTTCCTGCTTTAAATGTACCGCTGGATTTGGAAGAATTCGCAGATATCGATATGGATGCGGACATAGACTTCAATGAAATTTGTAAAAGTGCTTTTGAATTTCGTATTATTGAGAACTTTCTTGTTCTTTTCAATGTTGTAGATTATAATCAAAATTCAAAAATAATAAAAAAATCAAATATTTTCAACGAATTATTTTTAATTCTTCCAAATAATACTTTATTGAAAATTAACTCTGAAAAAATCATGTAATTATATAATATCAGAACAGCCTTTTATACGGCTGTTCTGTTTTTTTATTTCCCTATGCTCCGAAACACTGTTTAATGGATGATTTTGAATATATTTTTTCCAAAAAAAATACACCTTAACTTCTTTATCAAAAAAGTTTACAGGTGTATTTTTATATGTGTTTTATTCTGTTATAGTTGCCTCTTTCATTACATCATCAGGTATTTTTATCCCAAGAAGCTCCATATTCTTTTTATTTACTGAAATCTTAGGCTTCTGAACTACTTCTATTGTAATATCTTTAGGAGTCTTCTCGCCCTTTAGTATAGCTGCGGCCATCTCCCCTGCTCTGTAGCCTATATCATAATCTGTAGTTCCCTGTGATATTAATGCTCCTCTGTCTGTATACACAGCATTAGCGCCAAAGATAGGTATTTTAAGAGCATTCATTTTTTCCAGTAAAGCCGGAAAGCTGCTTGAAAGAGTATTATCCTGTATTGCAAAGAATACATCTATATCTCTGCTTAGTTTTTCAAGTGCAGACATAAATTCCGGTGCTGAAGTAACTCCCTCAGCAAGTATTTCTATTCCTAATCTTTTTCCTGCCTGTTCTGCTATCTCTACCTGGAACACAGAATTCTGTTCAGAAGTATTATATATAATCCCTACTTTTTTCACATTAGGAAACACTTTTTTCAACAGCTCAAGATTTTTTTCTATTTCAGGTACACCGCTTGTTCCTGTTACATTTGCCTTATCTGTAAGCCCTGCTCCTTCCGGATCTGATACAGATGCAAATACCACGGGAATTGTGTCTGTAGATGATGCTGCTGCCTGTGCCGACGGTGTTGCTATTGCGAAAATAAGATCTTTTTTGTCTTCTGCAAACTGCTTTGCTATAAGCTGCTGTGTAGGTATCTCTCCATTAGCTACTTTATCATCTATTTCCGTTTCGAGTCCTGCATCCTTCAGTGCATCTATGAATCCCATTTTGGAATCATTTAATGCCGGGTGATCCACTATTTGTGTCACGCCTATTTTATATACTTTCTTTTGTTCTGTCTGTGTTTCTGCTTTCGGCTCTTCTGCTTTTTGTTCTTCTTTACTTCCGCAGGCCGTAAATAGTAGCAGCCCCGCAAACATCATTATTATACTTAAAATATTTTTTTTCATAATTATCAGCTCCTGTTATTTTCTATAGATATTAAATCCTGTTCCCTGCTGATTAGCCATTATTGTCACATCTGTTATCTGTACCCTTTTAGGCTGGTTCGCCACATAAAGGACTACATCGGCTATATCCTCAGGCTGTAATGCCTCTATCCCTTTATAAACTCCTTCTGCCCTTTCACTGTCACCGTGAAATCTTACTTCGCTAAAATCTGTCTGTACTATTCCCGGCTGTATTGTTGTTATTTTTATGTCTTTATCTATTATGTCTATTCTTATTCCGTCACTCAGTGTTTTCACTGCTGCTTTGCTTGCGCAGTATACCGCTGCTTTTTCATATGCATAAATACCTGCTGTGGAACCCATATTTATAATATGTCCCGAATTTTCTCCGGCCATCTGTTCTATAACTTTTCTTGTTACATAAATGAGACCCTTCAAATTGGTATTTATCATTTTCTCTATGTCTTCAATGCTGCTGTCCTGAAACTTGTCCAGTCCGCTTGCGAGTCCGGCATTATTCACAAGAATGTCTATTTTTATATCTTTATCTTCCAGATCCTTTACTACGCTGCTAACATCTTCGTAGTTTGTAACATCCAGCTCATATATGTGTACATGGCTGCGCCACTTGTTCTTTATATCCTGTGCAATCTCATTGAGATTTTCTTTTCTTCTTGCACATAATATCAGATTATCCCCGTATTCAGCAAATTTATAAGCTGTAGCTTTACCTATACCGGAACTTGCACCTGTTATAAACACATTTCTTGCTTTCATGTCAGCCTCCTTTAATTTATTATCCTAAAAACTTTCCGTTTTTTATAAAATGCTCTATCTTTTTTATGACTTCATCGGAATACATAATCATCGTGTGTCCTTTTTCCAGCTCTATAAATGATTTTTGTCCTTTGACCTTGGTAGAATCAACAGCTACTATTCCGTCGTTTTTCTTTCCCTTAAAATATTTATCCAGAAAAAAATAATAGTTTCTTCCGCCGGCTATTATACCGCATTCAAAGTTTATCTCCCCGAGTCTGTTTACAAAACTGTTTCTGCTCCTCATTATCTGTGCACATGCAGGACCGTGTATCTTATAAAATTTATTTGCCAGCTCGCTTCCTTTATTCGGCGGGGCTAACATTACCACACGTCCGGGATTTTTTATTTCATGGGTCTTAAACAGGTATCTTACCAGTATTCCTCCCATTGAATGTGTCACAAAATTTATTTTCTGCCCCTTATCATTAAGCTCGTTTACTATCTCCGTCAGATATTTTTCCACAAGTATTTCAATGGGGTATTTTAATGAATTATATCCAATATTATATACATCATATTCTTCTTTAAAATGTTTTTCTATTTTGTTCATTGAAGTTTTTCTTCTTCCTAATCCGTGAAGCAAGACTATAGCTTCTTTCATTCCGATTACCTCCCTACAGTGTCCGAAAGAATAAAAAAAGCCCCTACAGGCTTATGATATATCTATAAAATAATTTTATACATAAAATAAAAAAAAGTAAAACAAATAAACCCAATATGAAAAATATTCAATTTTTTAAGGTAAAATTTGCCAACTCCAACTTTTCATTTTATTTCCTCCAATATCTTTATATTATCTAGTATAACATTTTTTGAGATAAACTCAAATATATTTTCACTATATGATCTATATATTAAATATATTCATAATTCATTTTTTTCTGATTTTTTTAATATTAATAAGCATAATTAAAGTTACTAAGTATAGAATATGATCAGAAAATTGTGAGATATTCATATTAATCCGCTAAAAAAGCCGCTATTATTGTTCACGGCGGCTTTTATTATAAATAAATTATATCATCTGGCCCTGAATTTTTCAGCAGAGCAGCTATTCCTTCTATAAAACCAATTATTCCCGGTATATAAGTCCAGCAAAATAATATGCACAGTACACCCTGTACAGGTTTTCCAGCATAAAATTTATGTATTCCCAGCCATCCCAAAAAAATAGCAAGCAAAGCGTATACTACTTTATGTACCGGTTTTTTCCCGTAATTCCTTTCTGTTCTTTCTATTCTTTCTCTTGCCATATCTCTGTCTCTTTTTTCTTCAAATACACTAAAGTCATCATCATATCTTCCCATGTATATTTTCTCCTTCTATAAAAAATTTATTTTAACAATCCCTTACTTTATCACAATCAAGCTCAATAATTTTTTTTATTTTTTCTCCCGATGTTTTTATATAATTCTATCATATTTATTTCTTAATTTAAAATTTTTTCTGTATAAAAAAATCATCTACTATATTTATTGTATCCCAAAGCAGGAACTAAATCCCGAAATTTTGTTACTATATATTTTCATAACTATTATATCATATTTTTTTAAAAGTAAATCCTTCAAATTTTTCAGAAAAATTATTATAAATTTTCTTAAAACATATTTATATCAATTTTTTTAATTTAGATATTTTCTCCTCAAATGTTATTTTTCCTAAATTATCTGCTAACAGTATTTTATCATCTCTAATTAAAAATTTATTCTTCAAAAAATATGAATTTGAAATCCAGCTTGGTTTATCTGTCAATATATCCTTTTTGTATATTATTGTTGTTTTATCTAATACAATAAATTCCGCATAAAATTTATCCATTGTCACTTCACATATAATCTCACAGGTTAGAGCAGTTCCTTTTATTCTTTTTCTTCCCCATGTCCATTTGTTTTCATATCCGTTTCTTCTAAATTCTTCCAGTGATTTCAAAAGAAAATCAAGTGGAAGCTTATGCTTGGAAATACATATGTTAATACCGTATGACAGCATTTGAATAAATAATTCATTCAGAGAATCTAATGTATTCATTCAGATCAAACGGAACATCGACTGACAGCACATTACAAGAATTGACAAAACCTTTGTTAAAAGGTTTTTCCTTACCAATAAAACAAATTCTGTTAAAATTATCTGATATAATTTTTTTAGTTTTTATTTCCCTTATTAAATATACGCATACGCTCCAGCTTTGCATTTTGAAGCTTGTTACCACGGTGCTGTCATAATCAACAGGCTCCGGATATACAAAAATATCTTTAAATATCATAACTTTTTACCATCCTGTGTAAACTCCCATATAATTTTACTTAATTATATATTTATTTTTTATCTTTTTCAAGACTAAATTCCCTGTTCTGTCAGGAAAGAATATCTGAAAATTAAACTCATAAAAAAATGAGCCTTATAAAAGCTCATTTTACATCTATGCTCTTTCAGAGTATACACTAACTCTTTTTTTATTTTTTCCGAATTTCTCGAATTTCACATATCCGTCAGTCAGAGCGAATAATGTGTAGTCTCTTCCAAGACCCATGTTTGTCCCTGCGTGAAATTTAGTACCTCTTTGTCTTACTATTATATTTCCGGCTTTTACTAGTTCACCATCAGTTCTCTTTACACCTAAATATTTAGGATTACTGTCTCTACCGTTTTTAGTAGATCCTTGACCTTTCTTAGATGCGAATAACTGTAAATTTAATTTTAATAACATTAGGACTCCTCCTTCTCTATTAATTTTACTTTATCGGAATATTCTTTGGATATTCCTTCCAGCATTTTATACATAGATTCTAACAATATATTCAGTTCAGCTTCGTTTCCCTTTAAATCAATATTTACAAAATTACAGTCTATCAATCCTTCACTATATTTATAGTCCGGCTCTAATTTTAATAATTCCAATATACCATTTAAAGTCTGTGTAGCAGATGTCGTCACTGCTGAACAAACTATATCCTCACCGTACTCCCCGTAATTTGCGTGGCCCTTTACGATAAATCTTATAATTTTCCCGTTTTTCCGGTAAATGTTTATTTTAATCATGATTAAACAGTAATAGATTTTATTTCAATTCTAGTAAACTGCTGTCTATGACCTTTTTTTCTGTAGTAAGTTTTTTTGTTATACTTGAAGTTGATCTTTTTATCACCTTTACCGTGTGCCTTTACCGTAGCGACTACTTTAGCTGTATTAACTAAAGGCTTTCCTACTTCTACTTTATCACCATCGATAATCATTAATACATCCGTTAATTCTACATCAGAATCAACATCCGCTGCTAATTTCTCAACTTCTAAAACTGTACCTTCCTGAACTTTGTATTGTTTTCCACCTGTCTTAATAACTGCGTACATGTTTTCACCTCCATAATTTCAAATCGCTTAAGATAAGGCATTAGCTGACCTTCTTAAGGCGTATACCAGAATATAGTATCATAAATCCGGCATACTTGTCAATTATTTTATCAAACTAAGTCAATTTGCATAACAGATTTTGATAATTAATTTTTTTATTTTGTCTGATAATATCAAACATTATTTTTTTTCCCAACTGATGTTATTTTGACCTTTTTTATCGTAATCAAGGCATTTTCAAAAAAGTCTCTAAAAGCTTCCGATTCTTCTTTTTGCAGAATCGGCAGCAGATTCTGATTTTTTAATATAAATTCCGGAACCTCAAATTCAAATTCCTTGTTATGTGTAGAAAGCTTATATTTATTATCTTTAGTTATTTTTGCATAAATTACGTCATCCTGCTCCACTTCGCTGATTTCTTCCACTTTTTTTATTTCACTGTCCATTTTCAAAAATACTATATCCTTCGTTCTGTCATTATAAGCTGTTAAATAAGTTCTATACTCCTTTTTAAACAGACTTTTTTTCTTTTGCACAGCATAAACAATCTTATATCTTTCAAAATTTTCCAGATTACTGCTTATTATTTTTTTTATCTTTGCCGTACTTTCGTTACTTTCACGTCTGCTCGGCTTATCCTTTAACATTTTCCTCCAGTTACCTTTCCATACTTCACTATACTTTTTCCTAAAACAGATTATAGTCTGAAATTATTCCGTCTACTCCCATATTTTTATAATATTCTGCTTCTGCTTTTGTATTTACAGTCCATATATTCACGAAATAACCGTGTTTATGACACTCGCTTATTATTTCTTTATCCATAAAATAATAAAGCGAGTTATAACCGTCTGCTTCTGCAGCTTTTATCACGGATACGGGATCTGCCGGTCTTGAAACGACCAGCACAGCTGTTTTCAGCATTTTATCCCTCTTTTTTATCTCTTTCAGAATTACATGATCAAAGCTCGAAATAAGAACCTTTTCTTTGAATGAATATCTTTCAAGCAGGTATATAAGTTCTTCAATAATTCCGTTTTTTTGAAATAATTCTTTTATTTCAATATTTAGTTCCATATTTTTATCTTTTATATTTTTTATTACTTCTTTTAATAAAGGAATTTCATCTGTAATTGTCAGCAATTCCTCATATGTGAGTTCTGATATTTTTTTATTACTGTTAAAAAGTCTCTTTAGATCATAATCATGAAACACTATAATTTTCCCGTCTTTCGTCATCTGGATATCTATCTCAGCCATATCAAATCCCAGATTAACGGCTTCTAATATACTTTCCAGAGTATTTTCCGGCTTAATACCTCTTACTCCTCTGTGCCCTATCTTTTTCATAATATCACTCCCGAGATTTACCTTATATCTTATTTTCACAGTATATATCATCACATGTTGTCCGGTTTTATTTCTTTAATTTAGCATATATTTAGCAATCTGCTAGACAGAAAGCTCCATTCTTCTGATTTTTCTCATTTCCCAGCTGATCATAGTTACTGAAAGTACAAATGCCAGAAAGTCAGACATAGGCGCTGCTATCCAGATCCCTTCAGATCCCATAAATCTTGGAAGAATTAATAAAAACGGTATCAGCAGTATTATCTGTCTTGACATGGACAATACCATAGAGATCGCTGCTTTTCCTATTGACTGAAAAAAGCTTGATGATATTACCTGAAATCCTACAACTGCAAATCCCAGACAGTATATTCTTATTGCATGTGTACCGATTTCTATAGCCTTCATATCATTTTTGCTTATAAAAAGCCCTAAAAGAACTTCCGGCATTGTTTGAATTACTATAAAAGAAGATACACAAAGCACTGTAGATACTATCATTGCCAGCTTCAAGGTCTTTTTTACCCTGTCATACTGCCTTGCACCGTAATTAAATCCTATTATCGGCTGTGCTCCCTGATTTACACCGAATACAGGCATTAACAAGATTATTGTAACTCTGCTTATCACTGCCATTACTCCTATTACAAGATCCGACTCTCCGGAACTGTATGCATAAACTATTTGTTTGCTCAAAATAAACTGAATCAGACTTCCCGCCATCTGCAGCATAAACGGAGCGAATCCTATCGATACTATTGACCATACAATATAAGATGAAAGCTTAAAGTTCTTCAATTTCATTTTCAGCAGACTGCTTTTCCCGAAAAAATATGCCGTAACCCAGATACAGCTCACAGCCTGTGCTATTATAGTTGCCCATGCAGCACCTGCTACACCCATTTTAAACGGAACTATAAATATATAATCAAGTATTATATTTGTAATACCGCCTATAATCATAGTAAACATTGCTATTTTCGGACTTCCGCAGCTTCTTATTACATTATTAAGCCCCAGACCTACTATCTGAAATATTGACCCTATTAACATTATATTGGTAAATGTATTAGCATAAGCCGCTACTTCCGGATTCAGCTCCAGATAGCCCAATATCCCCGTAATCATAACTTTCCCCAAAATACCCACCAAAGCATATCCTATGATCATCAAAATTACTGCATTTCCAAGATATTTTTCTGCCCTGTTTTTTTTCTTTTGCCCCAAAGATATGGAAATTCTTGCTGCTGCTCCTATACCTACCAACATTCCCACTGCCATAATAGTATTTGTAATAGGAAAAGTTACGCCTACTCCTGCCAGTGCATTGGTTCCGACGAACTGTCCCACGAATATAGTGTCGACCGCTCCATATAGTGCATTTACGAGCATCCCCACCACTGCAGGTATGGAAAATTTAAATAATAATTTTCCTATACTGTCTTTTTCTAATGATATGCTGTTTTCCATTTTTTCCTCCTTACATTATTGTTTCTTTCAAAAAATAATAGAAGTCCTGTGATACAGACTTCTATATTTTATAATATTAAACTCAAAATTTATTACAAAATATTCCCGTTATTAAAATATTATACATTATTCTATTCATACAAATCAACTTTTTTTTCCGTCTCTGCCGCAAACTGAAACCAGATGCCTGATATAAAATATTAGTTAACGGAATAATATACTCTGCGGTATCTCGCTGCTGATTTAGTAATATACTTTTGATACCTCAAGCTCTATGATCCGAAGCATTTCCCATGCATCGGCATCTCCCTCCTGGGCTGCAATTGTATAATATCTTTTTGCCAGATCATATTTTTCCAGAATATAGTATAGATTGGCAAGGTTATATACCGAACCTTTTACATTTTTTACAACTGCCATTTTATAACATTCTTCCGCAAGATCGTATTTTTCCTGATCCATATATATCATTGCCAGATTATTCAGTGCATTTTTACTGCCTTCATCAATGGCTTTTTTATAGTATTCTTCTGCAAGATCGTATTTCCTCTCATCATTATACAGTAATCCCAGATAAAAATATGCATTTTTATTTCCATCTTCATTTAGTGCTTTCAGCAGATATTTTTCCGATTCATCATATTTTTTTTCATTCAGGCTTATTATCCCGGATTTCAGATTTTCCGTATCAGCCAAAAGACAAAATGAGAAAATCATAAATGTTATTACAATAAAAAATTTCCTTTTCATAAAAAACTCCTTGAACTTTTTCTGTTTGTTTTCATATTCTATCATAAATAAAAAAAAGATCATACATATTTGTTTATTCTTATTATTAAAAATATATATAAGATTCCATATCAAAAATAAGTTCTATTTCAGCTTACAATGCTTTGACCGGCTTCATTATTCTTGCGCCTTTTTCCGGTAAGGCGCCGAAATTAAACTCCGGTATTAAATCACAAGCAAACTTATATCCGAACATCTCCGGTTTATATTCTTCTATTGCTTTATTCACTATTTCTATGGCTCTTATGAATTCTTCTTTATCTTCATAAGGCATCCCCTGAAAACAAAGCATTTCACAGGCTGGAAGCTCTATAATTTCATATTTTTCCGGAAGTTTCCCCGAATAATCCGCAGGCACCTCTATTCCTGCTGCTATTGCAGAAGTTCCTTTTTTTACCAGTTTATCCGGAAGTGTGAGAATAGTAGCACTGTCGAATTTCTCCGGAATATTATTTAATATATCTTCCCAGTCACAGCCCATTTCTTCACAGTAAGAAAAATAATCAGATGCTTTGACCGATCTTAGCAGCATCAGCCTGCGGGCAGAGCGCTCAATAAGCGTAACAGTAACAATATCGACTGTCTTTTTTCTTTCCATTCTCCATCAATCCTTTCGTTAATTAAAATATAAACACAAGTTTTGATAACAAGGCCAGACATTTCCGCTCCGCAGAAAAATCCTTAATTTATTATACCTGCCGCAAAAAATAAAATCAAGCTAAGTATCAGTTTCCGAATAAAAGATCCTGTTTATTAAAAAAAGAAGCAGAATTTAATTGTTCCCGCTTCTTCTTTATTTTTAAAATATTGCTTTTAATGTTATTCCTGCTCTGTATTCATCCTGATTATGCTCCCCTAATTTATATTCACCGGTTACAAATACACCGTATCTGTCTTCTATTTCTACTCCGATACTTGCTTTTGTCCTTAACTGCCCTTTATCATCAGCAGGCTTAGCCAGTTTATGATAATCAGTCTCTACATTTACAAGTTTCGCATATTCTCTTTCATTCAGATCTGCGAGCTCATATTCATAAGCGATATCAAGTGCTCCTTTTAATTTCCATGAATCTTTTGATCCCAAAGGTACGGCTGTTTTTAGCTCAAAACCGGCTTTCGGTTTTATGCTCCATGCATCATTCCCGTCCACCTGAAGTGCTTCAAGACCAGATTCACTGAACGACGGTCTGTTAATATACATAAGCTTTACTCCGCCGTATGGTGTAATGCTTGAATTTTTGCCTATTGAAAATTCTTTACCCAGATTATTGTCGCTTGTCACGCTATATACCTGATAGTCACCTGTCATGTTTGAGTTTTCTGCATTTGCCCAGTTTAGATTTCTGTCAATATTATAAAAGCTTGCTCTTCCGGTAATATCATTTTTCAGTATCCAGTTATTAAAATTATAGTTATTGTGGAATCCCAGCTGCAGTGTATCTGCTTTTTCTTTGCTGTTATTTCCGTCTTTCAGATCAAAATCAGTATGTGCATATCCCAAAGAGTATCCGAATTTATGTCTGTAAGTTCTTTCTACTTCTCTCAAAGCCTGTATTCCCACAGTAGTATAATCATAATCCACTACTCCGTCAGTTTCTTCTTTTGATCTTCCTTTTCCTGTTATAACATTTAATTTTACATTTCCTTTTGTATTATTTTTAGAATCCTGCATTAAATTTAGTGAATTTTCAAATATTTCACCTATCGTTTCCTCTCTTTGATTCATATTCGCATATATGTCTCCCGCAAGATTAGACATTGTTTTTCTGAAATCCGGCTCTGTTTCTATTGTATCAATCTTGTCAAATATTAGTCCCATATTACCGTTTGACCCTGTATATTTTGTATCAAGAGCACGTCCAAAGTCTTCGTACCATAATCCGCTTGTAAAATTATCATACGGAATTTTCTGCATCCATATATCTACTTTCCCGCTTGAGTTTAGAACAGGCGTTGCAGACCAAGTCAGAGATTTGCTTCTTACCTTTACCAGCCCTGAATTCGGTCCTCCGTCATCTGTCATCGGATTAAATACATCTTTTAGTTTATACACTTCAGCATGTGTGCCAGATGCAAATCCGCTTAAGATCCCTATAGGCTCAGATGTATCAAATGAAGGTGCGTAGAATTTTACAGCATCAGATACAAAGTCTGCTCCCATATCCTCTGATAATGTCGGTGTGCTTATTGTTTCAGGATTTACTTTTATTGATATATCTATGCCGTTTAATTCAAAATTCTCGGATACATTTATTATTCCGCCGTTTACTATACTTGGAATTGGATAATCTGTAGCACTTCCGTAGGAAACTGTCTCAGAACCTTCAGCACCTATACCGAGATTAATAATTCCCCCTGTATTATTGACAAGATTTCCGCCGCCTTTTATAAGTATTCCCTGACTTTTTCCGGCATTTATATTTATTATACCATTATTCTCAAGAACTGAACCTATATTCAGGTAAACTCCCTGTGAAGATTCCCCGTTCATAGTTATTACTCCGTGATTCGTTACAGTCGAGAGTTTATTTGCATATATTCCTATTGAATTTTGCCCGTTTAATGTTATATCACCAAAATTTTCAAGCGTGCCTTTTTCTATAAAGAGCCCTATTGCCCCTTCTGCATCAGATGTGATATTTCCGTGGTTTTCTACACGTCCGCCCGAACCGTAGACTCCGATTCCGTAATATCCTACTTTCACATTTCCGCTGTTATATACATTTGAATTTTCTCCAAATATACCCACAGTATACTTATTCTTTTTCGTATCCATAAAGTCATTTATTACTGAATTTCCGAGTATTATTTCACCGGTATTTCTAACAGTTCCGTTTTGTGAGTAAATACCTATATTGGCTGTTCCGGTAATACCGTTAATACTTCCGTTATTTTCTATATTTCCGCCATTTACCGTATAAAATCCAGTTATATCAGAACCGTCCATTGTAATCCCTGCATTATTTTTAATATTTCCGGCTGAATCCCCGTAAACAAATACTGAATTATTTTTCAATGTTATTTCAGAATTATTTTCCAGCCCCGATCCGGATTTCAATGCATATCCGTAGCTGTTTTCCCCTGCTGTCAGGTTTCCGTTGCTTATTATACTTGTTCCGTTTAACGCATAAATACCTGCTGCTTTATCATTTCCGACATTTATTTCTGAACCTGCATTTAATACGATATTGGCTCTGTCACCATAAATACCTGTTCCGCTGCTGCCCGTCATTATCAGACCGCTTTGATTTACCGTTCCGCCGTCGGCATAAATTCCCACAGAATTATTTCCGGTTAATATATTTCCGGAATTCAGTATAGTATTTCCTGAACCAGTACTGTAAATTCCTATTCCGGGATTATTTATATCTAATGAATTCCCTATTTTTACTGTTCCGTTATTTGTAATAGTTTTTACACCATTTCCTTTTACATAAATCCCTCTTGATTTATCGCCGTTTAGTTCTACAAGACCGTTATTTACAAGCTGAGCTGTCGCTGAACCGTCCATATATATACCTGCTGTTTCGGAAGCATTGCTTAATATTTTTCCATCAACTGTATTTTCTGTAAAACTGCTCTCTGAACCATAAATTCCGGTTGAAATTTCTCCTATTGAAATAGTCCCGCTGTTAACTGCCGAAGAAGCTGTTCCTTTTGTGCTTATTCCGGCTGAATTATTTCCTACAGTTATATTTCCGCTGTTTTTCACTCTTGAAGAATTTTCAGCATAAATTCCGGCTGAATTACTTCCTGTTAATGTAATATCCCCTTTATTTACTGCATCAACTCCGCTTTGAAATCCTGAAGGAAGGCTCCCGTTATACTGCCCTTCCATAGAAATCCCCACCACATTATCCTCTGCGGCATTTATCACAGAACCCGTGTCTAAAAGCACTGCGGAATTTTTTCCGTATATAAAACTTCCGTTTCCGGCAAGACTGGCACTTCCTGTATATCTGAATGTATTATCCGCTACATTTCCAAGTGTATATGTAGAACCTGCCGATGAATTTATAATAAAATCGTTTGTAAATGTTCCGTTTGAATTTATGTTAAATACCAGTATTCCGTTACCATTTATGTTTATATTGCCGTTTCCTGTAAAATTAGTATTTCCGTCCAGATAGAAGCCGAGTGCCTTGTCTCCGTTTAGGTTCAGCGTAAAATTATTCAGGTTTACATCACTGTCTTTGGCATAAAGTCCTACTCCGCTGTTACCTACACTCAGACTTCCTTCTCCTGTCAGCCTAGTACTGTTAGCATATATCCCTACTCCTCCGCTTGAAGATGACAGGTCTATATTAGAGCCGCTTCCCAGTCTGACATCCGAATCATTTCTTGATAAATATTTATTATCAGCATAAATTCCGTATACTTTCCCGTTTCCTTCAGAAATAATTCTGCCGTTATTAGAAATATCTATCTTATCATCCCCGTACTTCAATACTGCTGACGAATTTATCCCGTCCAGATAATTTGCTCCGTAAATTCCGGCACTATTATTTCCTCCTATTACAATTTCCCCGTTATTTTCCGTTGTTGTTCCATTTGCTGAATATATTGCCACGGATTTCTCCCCGGTAGTTTTCACTATGCTGTTATTTACCACATGACCATAATCAGAAGCAATTCCTACAGCATTATTTCCTGTGAGAGCTATTGAACCGTCATTAGTTATTTTCACCGCATCTTTACCGGAAGAATTCTCATAATTTCTTTGTGCTATACCAGTCTGGTCAGACTGAGAACCTGTTATTGAATTTCCGCTTGTTAAATCCACTTTTACAGATGAAAATTCTGATCTCTTATATAATTCACTGCTGCTGTCCAGATTTACATTTCTGTCCAAAATCAGTGCTCCTTTATTCATTGACAGCGGTATATAGTCACTTGCACTTGCAGAGCTTATTATTACATTGCTTGTAAGCGAAGATCCGGGATTTACCATTCCGTCAAGAGAACTCAAACTCAGTGTTGTTCCAGTCCCTTCAAGAATATATAACTTTGATCCTGAATCCATTGTTAATTCAAGTTTTCCGCTTCCTGTAAATGAATTATTCAGATAATCTGTTATTGAAGTCCCTTCTTTTACATAAAACGCACTTCCGCCATTTTCCACAGAAGCTCCGACAGCCCCTGTAAGATCATATTTTCCTGAAACTGTGGAATTATCATAATTATAAAATAATAACCCTTTATTTCCCGAGCTTAAATTTAGCCCCTCATGGAGATTCATTACAGAACTGTTGCCTGCATAAAGACCTATTCCCCCGTTTTCGGCTCTTATGCTGCCGCCTTTCAGATTTGTATCCGTATTTCCGGTTTCACTATACATTCCCACTGAAGCAAGACCATTTGATACTATGCTTCCTCCGTTCATATTAAATGTACCGTCATTATATATTCCCAAATTACTTAAACCTGTATTGATAATACCATTGCTGTTCAATTCTCCGGTTCCGCTGTTTCTTACAGCTACTCCAGTATTATTAACACCGTTTACATTAATAATTCCATTGTTATGAAAAAATTTTCCGTCATTTTCTACCTGTGATCCTACCTGTGCTTTACCATCTATATTTAATATCATTCCATCGGTTTTTACCTGTGCCTCTGCCCCGGAAATATATATTCCGGCATTATTTTCCCCTCCGGCAAGAAGATTTATTGTATTTGACTTTGAACTGTCTGTCGAGGATCCGAGTGTTACATCTGCATGTTCTTCCACTCTTACAGCTGCTCCGCCTCTTGAATATTCTCCTACATTAAAATAATAGTCATTTATTACCACGGGTTTCGCCTTTTCTTCATAAGTATTTACACATGTTCCTCCTCTGCAGTCATTTATGTTTATTGAACTGTTACTTTTTTCAGAACTCAGATTTATATAAGCACCTACAGAATTTTCAGTGTAATTGCTATCTCCTCCTAAAATATTCCCGCTGTTTTCCAAACCGTTATATCCTGCTGAATCAGCAACAGCCTGTCTTGGATTCTCTGTTCCTACATCTACTTTCAGCTTCGAATTTTCAAAGTTAATACTTCTTTCTATATCTAGTCCTATACTTTGATCTCCAAGCACAGCTATTGGTTTATAAAGCTGCAGTTCTGATTTAAATAAGCCGCCCCCTGACTCATACCAAGCCCAGCTTCCGTCTTCGTTATACTCTAAGTTATAATTATAATAACTTTGTGTGGCGTTATTTGTATAAAACCCCACGCTGCTGTTACCGTAAAGCTTCATATCCCCGTTATTCATCATTACATGTTTACCAGCACCGGCATATTTATTATGTTCACCCTCACTGTTCATATCTTCTGTGAAATAACCAGAAGACGCATTATTAGTCATCAGGAAAATTACACTTTCCGGTGCTCTCATCTCTATTTTTCCTGTATTGTCAAAACCTTCCTGTTTATTATATGCATCACCTTCTGTAAACATAAATGCTACTTGTTTTCCTAACAGATTATTTACTGTACTTGCTTCATTCAGTCCTGTTATTGTTCCCCTGTTAGTAAAAAAACTGTTTGCTTCTTCATACGCTCCATGTGCCTGCAGATTCACAGCCACTACATTCGAACCTTTTAGTTCCCATGTTCCATTATTTTCAACATACTGAAACCATCTGTTATCTGCTGTGTGACCCAGTGAAGTATCTAAAAATTTATCTCCCAGTTCCTTCTTTTCTGCTGCTGTTATCCATCCGTTATTTTCCATATCTGTCAGAGTATATTTCAGCATTTCTCCTGTTTCGGGATCATATCCCATATAATGCTCGTCATAATGCAGGATCTGTACCAGATATTCCGCATCAGGAACATCACCTTCAAGTGTTACTTTCAGGTCTTCCGGATTTCCTCCTGCTGCTCCTAATCTTGTTATCGGGTTATCTACTACTTTAAATACACCTTGTACATACATTCCATAAATATCCTTATAATTAAGAATAGAATCGTTATATATTCCTGTAGGAAGTACTGCCAGTTCTTCCTCCCAAGTTCCGGCTACAGGATCATAAATCTGTCTCATATCATATTTCAGACCTGCTGACGGAGTTCCTATCACATTGTCTAATGTATAATTATAAAATCCCGGATTATTCGGCGCCCATTCATCATTACCCTGTGTCCTTACAGTTATTGTACCGCTGGCTATATCCATTTGTGATATTATGGAATTACTTCCATTGGAATCACCATATGGAAAAAATCCTGTTATTCCTCCGTTTCCACCGCCTGTTCCGTTCAGATTCAGAATCGGAATCGGATTGAAGTTTATTGTGGTGATATTAGGTATACTAGGATTAAATGATACTATATCCAATACTGGTATATCTAATTCATCAGGAAGTGAGACCTCTATCATATTAGATTGAATATTTGGTACAATTATATCCGAGACCTTTATATCGGATACTTCTCTGTCTACACCTTTAACATCTATACTAAGACCCAGATCTACTACTTTATAATCACTGTCTTTATAATACGGCTTAAAGTTCCCCTGTGTTGCATGCTGACTGCCCGAGAACAGCTTATCAACCAGAATTTTTTGATCTGCCGTAAGCGCTGAGTACAGTTCTTTATTCCCATTTAGTATAGAGAATAAAATATCATCGCTTATTCCGCTTTTTATAATACTTTCATATATTTCCCCGTTTATCTTGTTACTATCTCCGGTAGTTTTAGGATTGGAATAATACAGGGCATTTTCCATAGTATTATCGTTACGCTGTTTATTATTATAGAAACCGCTGAAGAATACCTGCCATTCCAGATACTCAGGTTTAACAATATAGTCTCCCTGTATGTATAAATCTTTCAGTTCTTTATTTTTTTGTTTGAGTATTCGTTCTATAAGTTTATAATTTTTTTCATTTGATTTGTTTACATTTATATTCTTTAACATATTTTGATATAACCTGTTATTTTTTATCGTTTCCGATTTATTTGTATCAGCAAATAACGTCGATGCCGCATTTAATGTCAAGAAAAATAACATCTTCTTATTTTTCATGTTTTATTCCTTCCACTCTCCTAAATTTATTTTCTAAATTTATATTAAAATTTTGTTCTTAATTGTATTACAAATTTCTATTTTTGTCAAGTTATTTTTATTTTATTTTCAAAATGTTTTATTTTTAAAATATATTTCCATCTTTTGTTTATTAACAAATACTCTATTTCAAAATAATAATTAAACTCACATTCTTTTATATACTTTATTGTTTCTCTTTTAAAAATACTTTTCCTAAGAATTTGTCTTACCTTTTCTAATGAATTAGTTTTTTTATATTGCTAAAACAAAATTAAGTACAGTTTAAAAAGCCAGCTTCAGTCTCTGGCTTTCTTTTCCGGTTAAAATTCCGGGTTATATTTGAAATCATCTGTTATTTGATTCAAAAGCTGTACAGCCTGCGGCCATCCTATATAAAATGCCAGATGTGTTGTTAATGCAATTAATTCCTCCCGTTTGACTCCGTTTTTATGCGCAGTCTGAATATGAAATTTCATTTGCTCGGTATTTCCAATCGCTGCTAGTGCCGTTAATGTAATAAAGCTTCTTGTTTTCTGATCTAAGGTTTCATCCATCCAAACCTTCCCAAATAGTATATCTCTCGTATAGCTGTCTAAAACAGGATTTCCATTCAATATTACCACTCCTGAATTTCCAGCTGTAAAAGGATTTTTTTCTCTTTTCTCTGTAACTGCCTGTGCCTTCCCCTCACCGAATGACCAATTTTCTCTTGAAATTTCATTAAGTGTAATAAAAATATCTTCTGCCGAAATATTTGTTTTATCAGCTATCTGTCCGGACACTGAAAGATACAGTTTATTTTTTTGTTCTGTGCTTCTGCCCTCTGCACATAAGATATCTATATATAAAAAGCCGTCACTTCTTTTTTTGCCCTCTGATAATATATAATAACTGTCTATCTGTGAATCTGCTGCATTAAAAGGCAGCCAGATGTGAAAAATGTCATCTTCCGGAACATCAAAACAATCCATTAGTGATTTATGAATTGAATCATTTACTTTATTAACTGTTTCATCTGATATTTCTTTTTTATAATATATTTTTAAAAACGGCATATATTTTCTCCTTTACTTTATTAATTATTTTATCTGAAAATATAAAATATTTTTATAAAGTTGGGAGAAATAATATGGAAATTAAAGAATTAATATCTTTCAAAACTATAGTAGAAAGTGGAACTTTCTCTAAAGCTGCTGATCTGTTATATTATACACAGCCCACAATTACGAATCATATCAAGCAATTGGAAAAATCACTCGGATTCAAATTATTTGTACGCGGCTGGGATGCAAAATTAACCAGACAGGGTGAGCTTTTATACAGTCAGCTGGATAATCTTCTGGATCATTGGAATTATTTCAAAGGTGTGGCGTCAGATATTGAAAAAGAAGAAATCGGGACACTCCGCATAGGGGTATTGGAAATATATGCTTCTCAGACTGCCGATCTTATTATGGACTGGACCCAGGAAAACAAGCCTTATATGAATATCGAATTTCTGCTGGGAAACACAGAACAAATGTATAATTCTTTGATTCAAAGAAAAATTGATTTTGCTTTCAGCACAGAAAAGGAAGAAAATCACCCAAAGACAAAATTTTCCAAAATAAGAGATGAAAATTTTGGATTTGCTCTTCCGCCTTCTCACCCGTTATTGTCTAAAGAAATCATTCAGTTATCAGATATTCTGCAGTATCCGATAGTTATAGGAGATAAAACATGTATTACAAACCGGGCTTTTATGAAAGCTCTTGACAAAAATGATCTGACCGGCAGATTAAAACAAGTCTTTATATGTTCAAATCAAATACTTATTCCTGATATGGTCAAATCGGACAGAATTGCAATACTTCCGGAATCATTGGTACTAAATACGAATTTGAATTTTTTCGAGCTGGAGGATCTGGAAATGAAATTAAATTACGGAATTATTGTTCTTAAGCAGAGAGAAGACTATTTATCCAAAACTATGAAAGATATTATCAAATTATTTATCTGATATAAAATATTCCATATATTTACACCATATTACAGCATTTATCTTTCATAAAAAAAATTCCTGCGACATCTTCAACAGGAATTTTTTCATTATTTTCCCCAGCTTTCAGGATTTTTATTCCATTCCAAAGCTGTTTTTGCTTCTGTTTCATTAAGATATTTTTCGTTTTTCAAAAGCTCTATCAAAATATCAAAATCCGATATTGTAGCCCATTTACAGTTAATTTTTTCAAAATTTTCAAAAGCACTTTTAAAATTATAGGAAAATATAGCTTTTACTTCCACGCTCTCCGCACCTGAATTTCTAAGCACTTCTGCTGCATTAATACTGCTGCCCCCTGTAGATATCAGATCTTCTATTACAGCTACTCTTTTCCCAGCTGTTTCTGCTCCTTCTATTTGTCTTCCCACTCCGTGGCCTTTAGGTTTGCTTCTTACATAGGCCATTGGTTTCCCTAATTTTTCCGCTATAAAAGCTGCCCATGAAATGCCTGCAGTTGCTACACCTGCTATCACATCTGTATTCTCTGTATCTATTATATCTAAAAATCCCTGTACTATCTGCTCTCTTGCCTCCAGATATCCCAATATCACTCTGTTATCACAATATATAGGGCTTTTTATCCCCGAAGAGAATGTAAAAGGCTCTTTTACATTTATTTTCACTGCTTTCAGATCAAAAAGAATTTTTGCTGTCTGCTCTTTTTTATTCATCAATTTCTACTTCCTTCCCTTTATTTTCAAATATTTCTCCGTCTTTATAAACAATATTGCCGTTAACTATAGTAAGTATATTTTTACCTTTTAATTTCCAGCCTTCATATGGAGACCAGCCGCACTTTGACAAAAGCTCTTCTCTTTTTACCAGCCATTCCTGCTCTGTATCCACTGCTATTATATCAGCATCATACCCTTCTTTCAATACGCCTTTATTCTTTATCCCAAATATTCTAGCAGGATTTTCACACATTAATTCCTGTATTTTTATAAGACTTATTTTCTCCTGATTATATGCTGTAAGCATTAGTGCAAGCGAAGTTTCTACCCCCGGCATTCCAAAAGTAATTTTTTTCATTTTTTCACTTTTCAAATGAGGTGCATGATCAGTTCCTATGGTATCTACAGTCCCGTTTTCTATACTCTGCCACAGATATTCCCTGTCTGATTTCGTCTTTAGCTCAGGCTTCATTCTGTAAAGCATCTTTTTTTCCTCATCTGAATCCTTCATTTCTTCGTCCAAAAACAAATGGTGAGGTGTAACCTCGGCAAAAATCGGATGATTTTCATTATTAAATATGTTATCAGCCTTTGCTTTTTCTATTATTTCCATTTCTTCCCTCGAAGATACATGACATATATAAAGTCCTTTTCCAAACTTTTTATTAAATTCAAGAGCCTTGTTTATCATTTCGCCTTCAGCATGAACAGTTAAAAAATTTGCAGCTTTTACTATGCTTTCCAGCACCTTGTCATCCTCTACAAGCATTTTTCCCGTACTTACATTTAAAAATACCTTTGTTGACAAAACACCTTTTGCCTTCCCAATTTCTTGCGAATTATTATCACTGCTTCCTCCAAAGTGAAACCCGTAATTCACGGCAGATTTTTCGCCGGCACTCTTTCTCTTCATTTCCAGTGCCTCTTCTGTTATAGTTGCCGGATTAGTGTTAGGCATATCTATAAATGTAGTTATTCCAGCTTTGGCACATGCTTTGGAACCGCTGATAAAATCCTCTTTTTGTGTAAAACCCGGGTCTCTCATATGCGTATGTACATCTATAACCCCGGGCATTATATATCTGTTTTTAAGATCTATCTCCTCTAATTTCTTCCCGGTTATTTCAGTAAATATTCTTCCGGCTTCCTTAATTTCTATCTCTTTTTTTATAAGATGTATTTTGCCGTTTATAATCAAAATATCTGCTTTTTCTCCGTTAACCAGCGTTCCGTTTCGTAACAGCATTAGTTCACCGCCCTTTTTATATTTTTATTTATAACACAGCTTCTATCTCTTCCAGTATTCTCATTGCAGCCTTTTTAGGATCATCCGCCTTAGTGATGGGTCTTCCTATTACAAGATAATCTGCACCGTTTTTTACAGCCTCGGCAGGTGTCATTATTCTTTTCTGATCATCAGAAGCAGACCATGCCGGTCTTACACCGGGACATACTGTAACAAAATTTTCACCGCATCTTTCTTTTACTTTTGCTGCTTCCCATGCAGAACAAACTACACCGTGAAGCCCGCTTTTACCAGTAAGCTCAGCCATATTCATTACCATATTGTCAAGACTTGCATCTGTCATAAAAGTTTCCTGCATTTTCTCCTCTGTCATACTTGTCAATACTGTCACAGCTATACACAGACTTTTAGAATTCATATCCTTTAACATCTTTGAAATTTCATACATTGTTTCTGTACCGCATGATGCGTGTATATTAAAGATAAATACTCCTTTTCTTGCTGCAAATTCACATGCCATTTTAGTAGTATTATTTATATCATGAAATTTCAAATCCAAAAAAATTTTTTTATTCAGGGAATGCAGATAATCTACTATCTCCCCGCCTGTATTCAGAAATATCTCAAGTCCGGCTTTATAATACTCTATTTCATCTCCCAGAAGCTCCACAAGATTTTTTACATCATCCATATTTTTATAATCCAGTGCTGTTATTACTTTTTTTCTCGCCTTCATATTTTTACCCTCCGTTTTTATTTTGAAAAAATTCTTTTTCTATAAGCCTTTCCGTCATCTGTATGAGCATATGCCACTATTTCATTTATATTAGACAGATTATTTTCAGTACAATAGCTGATAAGTCCCTGTTTTATCTCAACAGCTGCAAGAGGATTCTGAAAAAATCCTGTCCCTACAGATATTGCCGAGGCACCTGCCATAAAAAATTCCAGAGCATCTTCCGCAGTGCTTATTCCGCCCATACCAAGCAAAGGAATTGATACCGCATTAGATACCTGATATACCATTCGCAAAGCTACAGGCTTCACTGCCGGTCCTGATAAACCGCCGAATATATTGCCGAGCAGAGGCTTCTTTTTATTTATATCTATGGACATGCCCAGCAGTGTATTGATCAAAGAAAGCGCATCTGCCCCCTCGGCTTCCACTAATTTTGCTATTCCCGCTATATCGGTAACATTAGGTGAAAGCTTTACTATCAAAGGTTTTTTAGTGACCTTTCTCACTTCTCTTGTTACTTTTGCTGCCATATCAGGATTAGCCCCGAATGCCATTCCCCCGTCTTTTACATTAGGACATGATATATTCAGCTCTATCGCTTTTATTACATCTATAGCTTCTGCTCTTTCAGCTATTTCTATATACTCTTCCAGAATTTTTCCGTTTATATTCGCAATTACAGGAACTTTTAGTTCTCTTTCCAGCAACGGCGCTGTTTCTCTTTCAAAATAATCTATCCCGGGATTTTCCAAGCCTACTGAATTCAGCATTCCGGCAGGAGTTTCTGCTATTCTTATTCCATAATTTCCTTCTCTCGGTTCAGGAGTAAGTCCTTTTATCAAAACTGCACCAAGTTCATTTGGATCAAAATAATCCTTATATTCCAGTCCGAATCCGAAACATCCGCTTGCAGTCATTATCGGATTTTCCAGATCCAGACCAGCAAAATTCATTTTTAAAAAATTCAAAATTCCACCTCGCATTTATTTTTTCCCGTTTTATTATTTATATACATTTCGCACTGCACTCTTCCTCTGTCATACGAGGAAGACTTTTTATTATAATTTTACTGTTAAATACAGGACCGTCATGGCATACCTTTTTCATACCCTCTGCGGTTTTTATCGAGCATCCCACACACGCCTTTACTCCGCACGCCATTCTCTCTTCCATGGAAACTTCACATTGTACATTATTTTTTTCTGCAATTTCTGCTATTTTTTCCATCATTATATGAGGGCCGCATGTATAAATTATATCAGCTGCCCCGTTTTTTAGATAGCTTTCAAGAAGCTCCGTTACAAAAGCCTTCTTACCTATACTCCCGTCATCACTGCATATTTTCAAATCGATATTTTCACTATCAAAATTTTCCAGTATTTTCAAGGCTTCCAGATCTCTCCCCCCTGCTATGAAAACTATTCTGTTGCTTTCCTTTAGATTTTTGATAAGCTGCTTTAAAGGGGCAAGTCCTATTCCTCCGCCTATGACTACAGCAGTTTTATCTTTTATCCCGGTACCGAACCCTTTTCCCAAAGGCCCTTGTATATTTATATATTCGTCTTTTTTATATTCTGATATCTCTTTAGTCCCTTTTCCTGTTATTTTATATACGAACTCAAGAATTCTCTTATCTTCGTCTACATAATGAAGACTTATTGCTCTTTTTAGAATTTTAGCCCCGTCACGGCATTTCAGCAGATAAAACTGACCGGCTTCCGGTACTATACATTCATCATTCATTTTTACCCTTAAAAGGTAGTTATCTTTTCCAATCTCTCTGTTTTCCAGAATTTTTACATCATTTAAAAAATTTTTCATTTGCCCTCCTTTTATCAGACTTTTACTTTAATATTATATCTGTATATTTTATCACTTTTTCACAATATATACATCTATATTTTCTTCCGTGATTATCACTTTCATTTAAAAATTTTGTTTCTACCTTCTCGCTGTTTGTTATGCATCTGCTGTTATTACACTTTACTATCCCGTTTATTTCCTTAGGCTCAGGTACTTCCTTTTTTTCTTTTACCTTGAAGTCTTCTATTATATTTATTGTAGCTCCCGGAGCTATAAGAGATATTTTCTCCAGCTCTTCTTTTGTAAGAGTTCTGCATGCTACCTTTACTATCCCTTTTTTCCCCAGTGAATTGCTTGTAAGATTAAATGCCACCGTCACAGTTTCCCTGAAATTTTTCAAATCCAGTATTTCTACTACTTTCAAAGCAGTATCTGTAGGAAGATGATCTATTACAGTTCCGTTTTTTATTGCAGATATTTGTAATTCCATATTTTCACTACCCTTCTATCTTTTCTTTTATTCCCAGTGCTGTCAGCATCATTGCCTGTCTTACGGGAACTCCGTTTTTTGCCTGCTTAAAATAAAGCGCATGTTTTGTATCGTCCAGATCTGTATTTATCTCGTCTACTCTTGGAAGCGGATGTAATATTATCATATCCTCCTTACACTTCCCTATTATATTCTCTTTTGAAATAACATATATTCCTTTTACTTTTTCATACTCTTCCTCGTCGGGAAATCTTTCTCTCTGAACCCTTGTCATATAAAATACATCTATGTCGGCAAGACATTCCCTGAAATCTTCAAGTACTTCATATTCTATTCCCAGTTCTTCCAGATCATCCAGTATATATTCGGGTATTCTCAGTATTTCAGGTGCTATAAAGTATATTTTCGGATTAAAATGACTTATGGCCTTTACCAGTGAATGTACTGTTCTTCCATATTTCAGATCTCCTACAAAAGCTATTTTCATGTTATCCAAAGTCTTTTTTTCTTTAAGAATCGTATACAGATCAAGTAAAGTCTGGCTTGGATGCTGATTAACCCCGTCTCCCGCATTCAGCACAGGCACCTTTGAAGCTTCTGCCGCTACTCTTGCAGAACCGTCAAGAGGATGTCTTATTACTATTAAGTCCGAGTATGACTCCGCCATTTTTATCGTATCTGATAATGTTTCACCTTTTTTTACCGATGTCCCGTCCGGCGAGTCAAATCCCAGTACCTGAGCCCCGAGTCTTTGTGCTGCTGACTGAAATGACAGTCTTGTTCTTGTACTTGGTTCGAAAAATAAAGTCGATATAATTTTGCCTTTTAACAGCTCCCCCTTATTCTCATCGTTTTCCACTTCTTCAGATATTTTCAAAATATGAAGTATCTCCTCTTTACTAAAATCCCTCATAGATATAATATCTTTTCTAGACTTTTTCAAAACATGTCCTCCTTATATTTTAGAATTAGTGTATATTTCCATTTTATTACTGCTGTCATAATTACTATTTTTGACTGTTCATTTCATAAATTTCTGTTTCTTTTTTATGCAGTCCTTTTTCCAGTATCCCTAATACTGCGTTTAGAGTGTCCAGTGATGTAAGTACCTCTATCCCGTATTCCACAGCAGTTCTTCTTATTTTAAAACCGTCTCTTTGTGAATCATTTGCTTTGGTAGGTGTATTTATTAATATGTCTATTTCTCTGTTTTTCAGCTTATCAAGTATGTTAGGCGAGTCCCCGCTGATTTTATTTATTACCTCGGATTCTATGCCGTGTTCTTTTAAAAATTTATATGTTCCTTCTGTCGCAGACAGCTTATAATTTTGCTTGGCAAGCTTTTTTGCAAGCGGCAGAAATTCAGCCTTATCATTGTCATTCAGAGTAACAAGGGCTTTTTTCCCACTTTCCGGATATTTTTTATCTGCAGCAAGAAGTCCTTTGTAGACAGCTTCCTCGTACGTCTTCCCTACACCCAGTACTTCACCGGTAGACTTCATCTCCGGTCCCAGTGATATTTCAATTCCTTCTATCTTTTCAGTAGAAAATACAGGTACTTTTACCGCTATCAGTTTAGGCTCCTTATACACTCCTGTTCCATATCCCATATCCTTCAGCTTTTCTCCCAGAGCTGCTCTTGTTGCCAGTTCAATTACCGGAATGCCTGTTATTTTAGATACATACGGAACAGTTCTTGATGATCTTGGATTTACCTCGATTATATAAAGCTCCTCCTTGTATGCAATAAATTGTATATTTATCATCCCGAGAATCTCCAGCTCTTTGGCAAGTACTTTTGTTATTTCTTCTACTTTTTTCTTTATATCCTCACTTACGTTCTGAGTAGGACACACAGTTATGGAATCTCCCGAGTGGACACCGGCTCTCTCAAGATGCTCCATAATGCTCGGAATCAATATGTCTTCACCGTCACATATAGCGTCTACTTCTATCTCCGCCCCGTTTAGATATTTATCTATAAGAACGGGATTTTCACTGTCTCTGTAAAATGCAGATTCCAGATATTTTCTCAGGTTGCATTCGTCATAGCATATTTCCATTCCCTGTCCGCCGAGTACATAAGACGGTCTTACCAGAACGGGGTATTCTATAGCTTCTGCTGTCTTCACCCCCTCTTCTGCTGTCCATACTGCTTTGCCTTCCGGTTTCTTTATTTTCAGTCTGTCAGTAAGTTTGTCAAACTTTTCTCTGTCCTCTGCCTCATCTATTTTTTCAAAAGATGTCCCTATTATTTTTATTCCTTTTTTTGTAAGCTCTCCTGCGAGCTTTATTGCAGTCTGACCGCCAAACTGAAGTATAACTCCTTCCGGTTTTTCTTTTTCCACTATTTCCAAAACATCCTCCGCCGTAAGCGGCTCAAAATAAAGCTTATCAGCCGTGGAAAAATCTGTTGATACAGTTTCCGGATTATTATTAATTATAATTGATTCTATTCCCATTTTTTTCAGTGCTGCTATATTATGAACAGTGCAATAGTCAAACTCTATACCCTGTCCTATTCGTATAGGCCCTGACCCTATTACTATTATCTTCCTTCTGTCACTTACCACCACTTCGTCATATTTGTCATAAGTAGAATAATAATAAGGGGAAACTGCCTCAAATTCTGCTGCACATGTATCTACCATTTTATATACCGGTTTTATACCGTATTCTTTTCTTTTCAGTCTTATATCTTCTGTGCTTATTCCCATAAGCTCCGCAATTCCCTTATCGGAAAAACCTTTTCTCTTTAATTTTTTCAGATACTCCATATTCAGATCGTTAAATGTCATATCCTTCAGCTGTTCTTCCTGTTTTACTATCCATTCTATCTTCTCTATAAAGAAAATATCTATTCCTGTAAGTCTGGCAAGCTGTCTTTTTACATAACCTCTTCTCAGCATTTCTGCAAGATCAAATATTCTCTCATCATCTGGCTTTTGTATTCTTTCTTTCAGCTCTTCAAGACTTCTTTTCGCCGATACCGGATGCATCAGATTATCACGGTTTATTTCCAGTGATCTTATCCCTTTCAAAAAAGCACTTTCAAAATTATTTCCTATAGCCATTATTTCTCCCGTGGCCATCATCTTCGTTCCAAGCTTTCTGTCTACCTTCTGAAATTTATCAAAAGGCCACTTTGGTATTTTTACTACCACATAGTCTATAGCAGGCTCATGGCAGGCAAATGTCTCCCCGGTCACCTCATTTTTTACCTCATCCAGTGTATATCCCAGCGAAAGCTTTGCCGCTACCCTTGCTATGGGATAGCCTGTTGCTTTGGAAGCAAGTGCCGATGATCTTGAAACCCTCGGGTTTATTTCTATTATGGCATATTCAAATGACAGGGGATTCAGTGCAAACTGAACATTACATCCCCCCACTATCCCTATTTCATTTATTATTTTTATCGATGATGTACGCAGCATCTGATATTCTTTGTCCGAAAGTGTCTGTGACGGTGCTGTTACTATCGAATCTCCTGTATGTATCCCTACAGGATCGATATTTTCCATGTTGCAGACAGTTATACAGTTCCCGTCTTTATCCCGTATTACTTCGTATTCTATCTCTTTCCATCCAAGTATTGATTTCTCTACAAGAACCTGTCCCACTCTTGATAATTGCAGTCCTTTCAAAAGTATATCCTTCAGTTCTTCTGGACTTCCGGCTATACCGCCTCCGCTTCCCCCAAGAGTATATGCCGGTCTTACTACTACAGGATATCCTATCTTTGCGGCAAAATCCTGTCCGTCCTCAAGGTTTGTCACTATACTGGAATCTATTACCGATTCTCCTATTTTCATCATGCTTTCTCTGAAAAGCTCTCTGTCCTCACCCTTTTTTATAGATTCTATAGAAGTTCCTATTATATTTACATTATACTTTTCTAGTATTCCCGCATCTTTTAGCTCCACAGCCAGATTCAGGGCCGTCTGACCGCCCATTCCGGGAAGAAGTGAGTCTGGTTTTTCTCGTGCTATTATTTTTTCTATAGTCTGTATATTCATTGGTTCTATATATATCTTATCAGCCGTTTTACTATCTGTCATTATAGTTGCCGGATTTGAATTTATCAATACTACCTCTATGCCTTCTTCTCTCAAGGCTTCACATGCCTGTGTACCTGAATAGTCAAACTCTGCCGCCTGACCTATAACTATAGGTCCCGACCCTATTACAAGTACTTTTTTTATGGAATCGTTTTTCATTTTTTCCTCCTGCCGATGGTTTATTTTACCTCTGTTCAACTACTTTATAATATCTGTAAAGACAGCTAAATTTCGTTTTTATCCCTCTCTTATCATATTAAGAAAATCATCAAAAATATATGCAGTTTCTTCCGGACCCGGAGAAGCTTCCGGGTGAAACTGTACTGTATATACCTTCAGCTCCTTATTTTTCATTCCCTCAATGGAATTATCATTTAGATTCACATGACTAAGCTCTGTTCCTTCCGGAAGCTCGGTTACTTTATAACCGTGATTCTGTGAGCTTATATATATTTTATTTTTTTCTATGTCTTTTACCGGATGGTTTCCTCCCCTGTGCCCGAATCTCATTTTTGCTGTTTTTCCGCCCATTGCCAGTGCAGCTATCTGATGTCCCAGACATATTCCTATTACAGGTTTTTTTCCTATTACTTTTTTTACCAGTTCTATTGCTTCCGGAAGATCTTCCGGATCTCCGGGACCGTTTGAAAGAAACAATGCGTCCGGATTATACTCCATGATTGTCTCATAGTCAGTATATGCAGGAAATACTCTTATATCACAGTTTCTCTTTGCGAAAGATTCTATTATATGTTTTTTTATTCCAAAATCTATTATTGCTATTTTTTCTTTGCTGCCCTTTATTTTCAGTATATCTTTTCTTGTGACCTGCTTTACGGCATCAGAATTTGAGAATGAAGAAAATATATTCCCGAGTTCTTCCTGTGACAAATCTCGCGTAGTAATAACTGCCTTTTTTGTCCCAGTATCCCTTATTATCCTTGTTAGGTGTCTTGTATCTATATTTTTTAGTCCCATTACTTTATTTTGCTTTAAATATGCCTCAAGCGTTATCTCACACCTGAAATTATTTGGAAGTTTTGCATCCTCTTTTATAATAAACCCTTTTACCCTTACCCTGTCAGACTGCATGTCCTCCAGATTAATTCCATAATTTCCGATAAGCGGATAAGTCATAACCACTATCTGCCCGTGATAAGACGGATCTGTAAGTACTTCCTGATATCCTGTCATAACTGTGGTAAATACAAGTTCACCCACTGTTTCTTCCAGATAACCGAAAGCTTCACCGTGAAAAATCATGCCATTTTCTAAAATCAGTTTTGCTTTCATAATTCCTCCTAAAATGTATATCATAAAAAAAGAATAATAATTATTAACTAAAATAACCATTATTCCTATTATGTTTATTATTTAAAAATATAAAGTAAGTATAAATATTAAAATATTTTATAATCTTAGTAATTAAGAGTACAAATAAGTAAGTAAAATAATCAGAACTTTTAAAAATATCTTTTAACTTTTCAACAACTTTTTCTTTTAATATGTTTAGTCCCATTTCCCGACTTACTCCTCTCTTTATTTTAAACATTTCTATTAGTTTAACAAATATAAAGAAGCAAGTCAATAGATTTTATTTTTATTTTACTAAATTTTTTTTTATTAATCGGCGCCTTTTGCAGCAATATTCCAAGTAGTTTTTTAGATAAATTTTTCATTTAAAATTCTTATATTTTATTTAATCCTTTTATTTCCACCGTAATTATTGCTGTCTTTCTCCTGTAAAAAATCTTTTTAATATACCGTAAATATTATTTATCTTTACAGATTTTAAGATTATTTCATTAACATGAAACAATATATATGAAACAGTGAGACCTAAAGCTATTCCCGCCATGACATCGCTCAAATAATGAACTTCGAGATAAAATCTTGACACTGCTATAATAAGTGCAATAACTCCTATCACATATTTATACCTCAGATTATAAAAATAATATACTCCGAAAACTGCAAATGCTACTGCACTATGTGCCGAAGGAAATGAAGATGTCCCGGAAGTTTTTACTTTAGGTATGAAATTCATGTATTCATACGGTCTTACCCTGTGAAATTCCTCTTTCATATAATTGGTGAGAATGAAAACCGTTATAACTGTTATTAACAGAACTACTCCTTTATTTCTTGTTTTCTTTCCTGACAGTAATACTATCAATAAGATTATCCATATAATACCGTTATCTCCCAATGAAGTAAAAAATATCATTATCTTGTCCAGCAATGGATTTTGAATTAATTTTACAGCATTTACTGCTGTTTGATCCATAATATTTAACATCCTTTTGCTCCTGCCTGTTTATTATACTATCATTATATAATCCAATAAATAGACCAGACTGTAATATAACTGAAAGTTTTATGAAAATTGCAGGTAAAGCGGATATTTTATTTTTATATTTGAACATATGTATAAAAAAAGCCTTCCATAAATTTTCAGGAAAGCTGTTTTAAAATCTAAAGTGATTTTTATTTTGTTAAAATTTTTTTAGATAGTTATTTTTTCAATACTTAAGTTATGTTTTCAAATATTTTTTTGATAAATTCACATTGCTCTTTATGCTTTTAGTATGAAATAACAACTATTATTTTTTGCTCTAAGATAGTTATATTAATAGATTCCAAGTTTTAAGCAATTTCCCAGTGTCTAATAAATTTACATTCTAAGATAGTTATATTAATAGCCCAGCCTCTAAAAACCTTTTATTTATTATACCTTGATTATCAGTTTTTGTCGATCTCTTTTTTTCGTCTATTCTATTCTTGACAAAACCATGTCATATTTAGGGTGGAATATCAATCAAAACACTGATTATTTTAATGTTGTCGATCCCCGGTACTTTTACCCCTATCAGAGGTCGACAGAAAATATCTCCTTAAAATATATCTCATAAATCAAATAATTTTTTATCATACAAATAAAAAAATAACCAAGAGTAAAATAATACCCTTAGTTTTAATAAATTTATCTCTGTAATTGTTTTATAAAATCGTTATATTCGTTTAATGCTTCTATTATTTCAGATTCATAAAAACCTTTTCTCAAATAAATAAATAATATCTCGACATCTGACTTATACAGGCTCTTATAAGTGTCAATTTCCTGAAAGTATATATTCTGCCTGTATTGTGCATACATTCTCCTTAAAGCCAAAGGATTCCCTTCTTTCAGTTTCCCCAGCAATGTTTTACTATTACTTGTGTATTCCATTTTATTTCTCCTTCAATTATGATATTATCATAAATTGATTTGTTTTACAAGTTGATTATTTGTATTATTTATTTTTATATAATATAAATAATATGTTTTCTTTTTTATAAAACTAGCAATCCTTTATCTTTATTATCATTTCGTTTAATAAAATTATATTTCCATATTTTTAACAGTATCTCTGAAATAAAATTTTATTGTATTTTTACATTTATTTTCATTTTAAAAAAAGATATTGTCTTTCAACTTGCTCTGTGTATCTGCCCAAAAGTTAAAATAAAAAAATCCTCTGACACCATAAAAATATGTTCAAAAGATTTTTACCAAAACTGATTATATTCATTTTTTAATTGAATAATTTCTTTATTATTTTATTTGAATTTATTCTGTCTGAATTTTTTTTATAGTAACTGCATACCATATATGCAACACCCATACCCAGAATTATTCCTCCTATAATATCCGTAAAATAGTGTACTCTCAGATATATTCTTGAAAAAGCTATAAAAAATGCTATAAAAAATACCGGCCATCTATACCTTAATTTTAAAAAATAAAATACTCCAAATGCTGTAAATGAAGAAGCTGTATGCCCGGACGGAAATGAATAAGAGCCCGGCGGCGGTATTAGAAGTTTCAGATCATTTAATACTATAAAAGGTCTGTTTCTTTTTATAATATTTTTTAATATCCCTTCTCCAAGAATCGCTGTAATTAGTAAAGCCAGAAGTAGAATTATTCCATAATTGCGGGTTTTTCTCCTCATAACGAGAACTAATGCCAAAACTATCCAGACTATTCCCAAATTTCCAATGCCGGAAAAAAATATCATAACTTCATTAAGTACAGGGATCTGTAGCCTTTGAAGTCCTTCTGTTATTGCTATATCTATGCCAAAAATTTTCTAAACCTCCTTTATATCAATTTTCATACTGATTTATTTTTAGTTACAAAACAGAAGAAAGGATTGTAACAGTATAGTAAGTATTGAAAATAAATCCATTTATTGAAATGAATGCCGTCATTTGTCTAATAACAAATAAAGCATTACAGTAGAATTATACAAAATTTTTACATTCTTTTATACTGAAATTTTCCTGAAATCTTTATATATCCTATATTATCTTTTTATTTATTTTCCCTATGTATGTCTTTATCACTTCCGCTGATCTGTTTAACTGTTTCTGTTCCTCTTCGGTAAGCTTAAGTTCTATTATTTCCTCTGCCCCTTTATTTCCAAGTATTACAGGCACACTTAAACATACATTTTTTAGTTCATATTCTCCGTCAAGAAATACTGAAACAGGGTGCACACTATATTCATTATTAAATATAGACTTTATCAATGCAGAAGCTGCTGTTCCTATACCAAAACACGTAGCTCCTTTTCCTAGCAATACTTCCCATCCTGCATAAGATGTATCTTTTAATATTTTATCTAAATCTGTATTTTTCAATTCTTCTTTGGACTCTATATACTGCTTGAAAGGTTTCCCCCCCACATAAATATGCGACCATGGAATCATCTGTGAATCTCCGTGTTCACCCAAAGAATACCCCGATACACTCTTAGGATCTATTCCCAGAATATCTCCTGTTATTCTTCTGAATCTTGCACTGTCAAGAGAAGTACCGGTTCCTATAACTCTGCTCTTTGGAAATCCTGATTTCTCCAATACATAATGAGTTATCACATCGCAAGGATTTGTTATTACCAAAAATATCCCCGAAAAACCGCTTTCGAGTATTTTCGGCATAATATCATCTATTATTTTTATCCCGTCATCCAGAGTATCCAGCCTTGTCTGCTCAAATCTCGGAAGAGGCCCTGCTGCTATCACTACTATCTCTGCATCCTTAAGCTCCGAATAATCCTGTATCTTTATTGTTACATTAGAATTAAGATTGGCAAGTGAATCTTTAAGATCTAACATTTCACTCTTTACCTTATCTTCCTTTATATCTATCAATATCAGCTCATCGGTTATACCGCGTGTCACAAGACTGAAAGCCACATGTGACCCTACATTCCCCACTCCTATTACCGCTACCTTTCTGCTCTTGATTTTCATGTTCCTCTCCTTTCAGGATGTGCAAATCTATTACTTTTTCACTATTTCTATATATTTTATATTCATATTATGCTTGCTTAGAAACATCTGTTCGAATTCAGTCTGAATATTATCCTTAACCTTTTCTGTATTGTAAAGATCATCTGTATGAAATACTATTTCATATTTAGTCAGCCCCTTTACCAGCTCCAGAGTATCATGATAATACCCCACATGATCGGTCTTAAAAAAGAATTTCCCCGATGGCTTCATTATAATATCCAGCATATCAAACAATTCTTTATTTATAAGTCTTTTATGCTCTGATCCGGTCCACGGGTCAGGAAAATTTATATATAATCCTGATATCTCGTCCTTACCTAAAAAATCAAGAAGCTTTTCTCCCCTTTTTCTGAGAAAAACAATATTTTTAAGTTCTCTCTTTTTAGATTTTACAGCTGCCATTACCAGCCTTTTGAATCTGAGCTCAAGAGCAATATAGTTTTTCCCGGGAAATTTCTGCGCATTGCCCGCTGTAAAATTTCCGCTTCCGCATCCTATTTCCAGATATACCGGATTGTCATTTCCAAAATATTCATTCCATTTATTTTTTTTACTGTCCGTTATCTCTTCGTCATATATTATGTATTCAGGATATTCAGTCATTTTCTCCATGTAGATATTATAATGTTTTTTTGGATAATTGAAAAAATATTCCCATAATTCTTTCTTCTGCTTATTTTCCACGCTCTCTCCTTTATTTTGTTATAAAATTTCTTTGATTATCTCATCTATCTTATTATATTTTTTAAAAAATTCGCTTGTTTCCCTGTTTTTACTATTATCGGAATCCAGAAAGAAATCTTCCAGCTCACTTTCTGTTTCTGCTATATTTACCAGATTAAGCGGTTTTGCATTTTCCGCCACATCTTTAATATTGGAATAATATTTTCCTATTATAGGCACCTTCCCGTAATAAAGAGGCTCAAGAATTGAATGTCCCCCTATCTCAACAAATGTTCCGCCTACAAATACCAAATCAGATATCTGATACATCTCACGAAGAATTCCCATTTTATCTACTATTATTATTTCAGTCTTTTTATTTTCGGAATAAAGTGAAAAATCAAGACCTTCACATAATGCTGCTACTTCTTCAATTCGCTGTATATGTCTTGGCACCAGTATCATCTGATATTTTTCAGCCTCATTTATTTTTTTAAATATATCTATAAGGATTTTTTCTTCTCCTTCTCTTGTGCTTCCTGCAGTTATGAGCTTTCTTCCGTTTATTTTTATTCTTTCTTCCAGTTCTTCCTTCTGTTCAGTATCCAAAACAGGATAATCTATACTGTATTTCAAATTTGGATATACTTTCAGTATTTCTTCCCTTACTCCTAATTCCTTATATCTCTGAAAATCAAGATTACTTTGAACAAGGATTTTACTGCATTTATTCAAAGTAGCTGAGATCATTCCTTTGATTTTCTTGTATTTATCAAAGGTTTTATCGGAAATACGTCCGTTCACCACGATTACCTCTGACTTTTCAGATACAATTCCATAAAGATTCGGCCAGATTTCAGTTTCTATTATAATAAGTTTTTCTATATCCAGCATATTTACTGTTTTTTTTATCAGAAAATAGTCATCCAGAGGAAAATAAGACCCTTTTATATTCGGGTTCCCTGAATATCTTTTTCTGAATAACTCCATTCCAGTATCGGTCATCACTGTCAAATAAATTTTTTTATTTCTGTCCAAAATGTTTTCTATTAATTTCTCCGCTAAATTCATTTCACCCACTGACGACAGATGAATCCAGTAATACTTATCTCTTTTTATTTTTTCTACTCTGATTCTTTTATAAAAAAAAGCTCTGATTTTTTTCTTGAAAATTGCTGCAATAAATAAAAAAGGATATAAAAAAAATCTTACTGTATTATAAATAAATAACATATAATCCCACCATAAATCTTAATATTATTTTTTATGTTCTATTTTTCTTGCTACTTCTCCATGTTCATAAATAACTTCCGATTCAAGATCACCATTTTTATCATAGAAATAAGCTTCTCCGTGAAATTTACCGTCCATGGCCCTTCCCTCGAATTTTCTGTTTCCGTCTTCATAAAAGCTCACATAGCTCCCATGCAGCAGTCCTTCCACATAATTGGCTTCCAAAAGAAGAATTTCCCCGTCATCGGAATATTCTTTTTCCGTTCCGTATTTCATATTATTTTTATAATCTGTTTCTTTTTTCACTTTTCCTGCTTCATTATAAAGAATCTCTTTTCCGTTTTTCCGTCCCTTTTCATAATGAATCAGATGTATTATATTCTTATTTTTACCATATATTATGAATTCGCCGTCAAGCTCGCCGTCCACATAATTGGAACTCATCTGAACATTTTCATTTTCCAGTTCTATTCTCTGTCCGTTCAGCTTTCCATCTTTCCATATTTCTTTTCTTCTGAGGTTCTCATTTTCATCATAAAAATTCCAAATCCCTGTTTTTAAATCCTCTTTATACATTCCTGTATGTGAAAGCTTTCCGTTTTTATGAAATTTTGAAGAAATTCCGTCAAGATTCCCATAATAATAATTATTTTCCTCTTTTAGACCGCCTTCTTTATAAAACTCCTGTAATTTCCCGTTTCTTTTACCCTCTATATAAAAACAATTTAATTTTACTTCTCCGTCTTCAAAGTATTCTTCATACTTCCCTTCTTCCAGACCGTCTATATAATTTTCCGAAGCTTTTAAGATACCATTTTCGTAATATTTTTCCTGAACACCGGATTTTTTACCGTTTTTAAATCTTTCTATGCTCTCCAGCTGTTGCTTTTTATCATCATAATACATATGAAGTTCTCCTTCAAATCTTCTGTTTTCATAATAATAAACTTCCCTGTGATCATAGTCTTCTTTTATTGCAAATATTACCGTTAACTTTTCCAGATAATGTTTTTTTAATATCATTTCTACTCCTTATTTTTTCATCTTCGTTTTGAAATTATTTTGTCAATTTGTATTATAACATTTTATGACCTAAATTTCTAATTTTACAAAAAATTTTATTTCCAAAAATCAACAAAGAAAACTGCTCTGCACTTTTGATTTTTATATCATTTATTTTATGCTTAAATAGAAAAAACTGCCCGTTTAAAGGCAGTTTCCTGATTTATTTATCCTTTTCTTTTTTCTACGGTTTTTTCTACAGCATCTATTATTTTCTGGTATCCAGTACATCTGCACAGGTTCCCTGAAAGCCCCCTTCTTATTTCATCTTTTGAAGGCTCCGGATTATTTTCCAAAAGAACTTCAGTAGAAAGAATCAGGCCGGGAGTACAAAATCCGCATTGTACTGCTCCTGCATCTATGTAGCTTTCCTGAATATCAGATAAATTTCCGCCGCGATCTGATACGCCTTCTATTGTTTTTATACTCTTGCCGTCCGCCCAGACTGCAAGATATATACATGAATCTGCAGTAACTCCGTCTATAATTACAGTACATGCTCCGCATTCACCTACTGCACATCCCTGCTTTGCTCCTGTATAATTCAGTTCTTCTCTCAGTACCTCAAGAAGTGATTTTCTTATATCTACATTTATATTATATTCTTTTCCGTTCACAGTAAATGTAATACTTTTTACCATTATCTGCCACCTCCGATTATAGCTTTTACAGCTCTTTTAGGCAGTTCTTCCACCAGCTGTTCTCTGAATGCCTTGGAAGCTCTCCATGAATCTCTTGCTCTCGCACTCTCGAGACATATTTTTCCTATTTCATTTAATGTTTCATCATTTATTGATTTTCCTTTGGCAAACTCCTCCGCACCTGCTGCCCGAAGCGGTGTAGGTCCTGCTACCCCGTAAGCAATTCTTATATCCTCAATAGTTCCGTTATTTTCTTTCAATAAAACCGAGCATCCAAGTGTAGCTATATCCATTGCCTGTCTGGGACTGAATTTTATATAATGACCTTTATATCCTTCGTAATTTTCTTTTGTTATTTTTACTGCTGTAAGTATGTCTCCCTGCTCAAGAAGAACTTTTCCGGGTCCGAGATAAAAATCTTTTATGCTTACTTCTTTATTTCCGTTTTTCCCTGTTATCATAAGCACTGCATTATAAGCAAATAATGTAGAGGCACTATCCGCTGAAGTGGCTCCGTTACAAATATTTCCGCCTACTGTCCCCACATTTCTTATTTGTGGACCGCCTACGCTTCCCACTGCATCAGATAAACTTTTCACATTTTTTACTATAAATTCGTTACCCTCTACTTCTGTAAAGGTAGCCGCAGCACCTATGATTATGTCACCGCTGCCGTTTATTTTTATTTCCTTTAATTCCGGAATTCTTGTAATTCCAATTAAATCTCTTCCAACATATCCGTTTTTTCTCTCTCTTGATTTAATAAGAACATCAGTTCCTCCGGCTATTATCTGCGCATTTTCATTATCTGCAAGCAGTTCTACAGCTTCCTGTACAGTTTTTACCTCAGTATATGTCTTTATATCATACATTCCTTTTACCCTCCTAAACTATTCCGTTATTTTTTAATATTTCCATTAATTTCTGAGGCTTTATAGGGAGTTCGTCAACCTCTATACCTATTGCATCCAAAACAGCATTTCTGATCGCTGCAGCAGGACTGCATATAGGCGGTTCTCCAAGAGCTTTATTTCCATAAGGCCCCATAGGATCGTCTTCTTCCACAAATAACGTTTCCATATCCGGAAGATCCATAGAAGTAGGCATCTTATAATCAAGCAGGTTATTATTCAGCGGTGCACCTGTTTTCTCATCATATCTCAGTTCTTCAGCCAGAGCATAAGCAACAGCCATTCCCATACCGCCTTCTACCTGACCGCTTGCCAGCAGAGGATTTAGTATGTGACCAGAATCATGAACATTTAATATATTCAGAATTTTTACTTTCCCAGTTTTTATATCTACCTCTACATCTGCAAAAGTAGCTCCCATTGCATTAGAGTTGCTGTGAAAATTATTTGAAACCTCTGCTGTTATACATTCTCCGTTAGCCAGGTCATAATACGATTTCAAAGCAAGATCACCGACACTTTGGATTACTTCTCCGCTGTGCTTGTATACTATATTTCCATTTACTATATCTGTATGCAGCTGATCTATATCGTCAAATTTCTTAACAGCATCAAGTATTTTTTCTTTAAGCTCTATAGCAGCTTTTCTTACAGCCATTCCTGATACATAGCTCTGTCTTGAAGCATAGGCTCCTGTATCAAAAGGTGAGTAATCTGTATCTGTATTCATGTCTGTATAAATATGATCATACGGTATTCCTGTAGTTTCAGCTACCATTTGCTTAAATACTGTATCAGATCCCTGTCCTATTTCTGTAGCTCCTACCATTAATTTTACCGTTCCGTCCTGATTCAGCGTAAGACGGCATCCGCCTATCTCAAGGCTTTTTGGATATACCCCTGTGGCATAGGCAAATACTGCCATACCCACTCCTCTTCTAAAATCACCTGTTTTTTGACTGTCAGCCTGTTTTTTTCTCTCGTCCCAGCTAAAATTTTTCATTCCTTCTTCTACACATTCTTTTAATTTATTAGAAAAGAACATAACATGACTCACAGGATTCTCTGTATTCGGTCCTACCAAGTTTTTGAGTCTTAATTCCACAGGATCAATTCCCAGCTCCTTAGCTGCTTTTTCTATTACAGATTCCATTGCAAATATAACCTGAGGAACCCCGTATCCACGCATTGCTCCTGCAGAAGCTGTATTCGTATACACAGTTTTTGAGTTATACTCCATATTTGGCATTTTATATAATGACTGTAATATTCCTGCTCCTTTTCCGGCTATTGAATGACCGTGTGATGCATATGCACCGTTATTTGATACCGCATCCATTTCCAGGGCAGTTATCGTACCGTCTTTTTTTACTCCCAGCTTTACTTTATATGATATAGCATGTCTTACTCTTGTCCAGGCAATGCTTTCTTCTCTCTGAAGCTCTACCATAACAGGTTCTCCGCCGACTGCCATACTCATTGCCACTGCAAGCGGTTCTATAGTAACATCCTGTTTATTACCGAAGCCCCCTCCTATAAATGGTTTTACTACCCTGAACTTTCCCCAAGGCATTCCAAATGCTTCACCTAAAATACGACGGCAAATATGTGGTATTTGTGTAGACGATACACAAACCCATCTTTGATCCGAACCTTTGTAAGCATAAGCAATCTGGTTTTCCATATGACAGTGCTGTACTATTTGTGTTTTGTATTCGCCCTCTATTATATGATCAGCTTCTTCAAGTCCTTTTTTTAAGTCTCCCACCACTGCCTTTGTAGAAGCTATTAAATTTTTTGAACCATCATGAATTTCCACTGCACCTTCAGCAAGTGCTTCCTCCGGCGAAAGATAAAATGGAAATTCTTCATACTCTACTTTTATTTTTTCCAGTGCTTTTTCTGCTGCCAGTTCATTTTCTGCTATTACTGCCGCTATCTCATCACCATACAGTCTGACTCTTTTGGTAAGAATATTTCTGTCTGCAATATCTGCCAGCTTGGGATCCAGAGTATACGGGTGACCTGCTGTGGGAAATTTTAAATCCGGCAGATCATCAGGGGTCAGAACCTTTATTACCCCTTCTACTTTCAGTGCTTCACTAACATCTAATTTTTTTACTAATCCATGGGCTATAGTTGCTCTCAAAATTTTTCCGTATAATACATTTTTCTTAGGCAAATCTGCTGTATAGTCTGCTTTTCCCTGTACTTTTGCTATTGCATCCCATCTTTCTACACTTTGCCCTATAATTTTATAGCTCATAAATTCCTCCTCTCAAATAATTTCAATATATACAGTATTTTAATAAAAAACTTATTTTTTAGCATTATTCATCCTTAATTTTATACTTATTTTTTTCATAATGCTAGGACATTTGTCCTTAGAATTTTTCCATACTACATTATACCTCATAAATAAGTTTTTTTTTACTGAGTAATTTTTTTATCATTAGTCTTTTTTCTGTATTATAAGTATCTTTTTAATTTGCCATTGTAATTTCTTTAGTTATTTGCTACTATTAAGTGTAAATATTTTTTATATATTTCCGTTTATTTTATATAAAAATTAATTTATAAAATAAAAAATTATAAGGAATGATATTAATGAAAATAAAAGGAATTATTTTTGATTTTAATGGTACTCTTTTATTTGATTCTGACAAACATGAAAAAGCTTGGCATATTTTTATAAAAGAATTTTGTAATAAAGAGATATCCGATGAAGAATTTGAAAAAAATATCCATGGTATTGTCAATAAAAAGGCTCTTGAGTATCTGTATAAAAGAACACTTTCCAATGAAGAGGTTTTATCTCTTGAACAGGAAAAAGAAAAAATATACAGAAGACTAGTTTTGGAAGATACGGCAAATTTCAGGCTTGTTCCCGGTGCCGAGGAGCTGCTGGATTATATCTGCAAAAAAAACATACCGCACACTATTGCTACAGCTTCGGAAATTGTGAATCTGGAATTTTATATAAAATCATTTTCCCTTGAAAAATGGTTTGATACAGAAAAAATTATTTATAACGACAATACGTTGCCGGGTAAACCGGATCCTGCCATTTATATCAAGGCTGCCGAAACTATAGGAGTTAATCCTGAAGACTGTCTTGTTTTCGAGGACTCTAAAGCCGGTCTTACCTCAGCACATAATGCCGGAGCAGGTAAGATAATTGCAGTCGCTTCTACTCCCGGAGAACGGGAAAAAGCTGAAAGTATACACTGGATATCAGATATTATAAGTAATTTTTATGATTTTGATATGAATATCTTAAAAAAATAATTTTATATACTTTGATATATCTTAACAGAATAAAATTATTATACAGAAATCTTTTATTCTGTATTGTCCTGTTTCTGGATATTTTTATTTTCTTTGCAGCAAAATACTAATATTTTATGTTATAATTTTATTATATTAAATTAAAAGGACTGATGAACTTATGAAATATAGTTATTTATTTCAAGACCCGTATATAAGTAAAACTATCCTGAAAAAAATAAATATTCTTTTTAATTCTGTCCGTACACGTCCCGGAATGTATTTCGGAACTAATATTTCACTGGATATTCTGAATATGTATATTCAGGGAATAATCATGAATTTAGAGTCTGACAGGAATATTCCGGAGAATTCAGTGATTCCTAGTTTTTACTTTAGAAACCTGCATGATTTTTCTCATAAATGGTGTCTTGAAAAGTACTCTGTCTATGTTACCGGTACAATAGGATACTCCGGTGTTTTATCCAGAATATTCGGAAATAATATTATCGGGCTGGATTATTTTTTTGATATGTGGAATGATTATATAGACGAAAAATACTATGAAAAAGACAATACTAAAAATACTCTTCCGTATTATCAATTGAAAGATACCGAAGTTTCAGAAACCGATATACTAAAGTTTTTCCATTCATTTAACAGAGATCTTTCCGAAATAAAAATTTATCTTTTTAAAGAAAGCTGTTTTCAGCATTTAAAAATATATAAAGACAAAAAAGAAGCAATTATACCTAAAGAAGCTCTTTTCATACTGCATGAATTTTTTTATGAAAGCTTTGAGCATGGTATATATTCATTGGAAATAACTGAAAATTCCCTGCTTACCAAAGAAACTAACTGCAGAAACTTTATTTCCGACAGCTCCCTTTCCCTGAAAGATTCCGCTCTTTTATGGGAAAAACATAATCTTTAGAAAACCTGAATAATTATATAAAAAGCCGTCAGAATTTGACGGCTTTATTCTCACTATACTATTATTTCTCCGTTTTTCATTACCAAAACTTCATCCAGGTACAGATCCGGCTTTAGAATAACACCGTCCATATGACAGTCTGCCTTCACTGTTCCCCCGAAAGACGTATTTGTTCCAAAAGCAATATGCACTGTTCCGTATACTTTCTCATCTTCCAATATTATCCCGCATAATACAGCACTCTTATTTGTTCCTATTCCAAGCTCACCCAAAGATGAATTATTTTCATTTTCCAGAAGTATTGATATCTTTTCCGAATTTTCACCCTTTACTTCCTTCAAATGCCCGTTTTCTATTCTCATATATAAAGGGCTGCTGAGCTTTCCTATTCCTACCATACTTCCATCTATGAGCATTTCTCCGTCTGCAGTACCTTCTACAGGTGCAATGTAAGCCTCTCCTGAAGGAAGATTGCCTGCTGTCCCTTTTTTATCATATACTCCTGTACTAGGTACACCTTTCCTGTCCTTCAGACTCATTGTCAGAGAATACTCTCCTTTTACTATCTTTGCACTTCTTGCATTAGTCAGCATATCGGTCATTCTGAGAGTAAGCTTTTCTACCTCGTCATAATCAGCTGTTATCGCACCCTTAGAAAACATTTCCTCTGTTATTCCGGGCATTGTGGCTACTCTTGCTCTGTTTTTTACAGCATTTATTCTTGCATTAGTATGTGTCATGGAAACTGTAGTAGGACAGATTACTACATCTGCATCAAGCATAGCCTTCGCTATTAACTCATCAGGTTCTTCCCCGCTTACCTTCCCTGGTCTGCTCATCATAAGAAAAGGATTTGCCCCTGCATTTTTTGCTGCCTCAAATAAAGCCTGTCCCATTTTGAGCTTATTTTCATCAGTTACTATTAAAACTTTTTCATCTTTTTGTATCTTCAGACATTTTTCTACCACGGTTTTACTTCCCTGTGATAAATCCATTTTCTACCTCCATTCTCCGGTTAATTCCGAAGCAACTCTGGCTACCATTGTTCTTGATAAGACTACAGGCTTTCCTGTAATCTCTTCCGCTGCCTGCTTCATCTTTTTATTGTAGCCTATACAATCAAGCACAATTACATCTACATTTTCTGTTTTTAATTTTTGGGCTGCCTTTTTTACCTCTTCTATTCCTTTATATGGAGAACCTGCGGCAGCACTTACTTCTAATCCAGTTTCTTCCCATTTTTTTCCCATCTGATCTATCTGATCCTCTTCAGGTACTATTACACCTATTTTTCCGTTTACACTAAAATTAGGTACTAATGAATACAAAATTTTCTGCGGATAGATAAGCGGAACTTTCGAAGTCAGAAGATTTCCGAAATATCCTGTGCAAATTACTATTATTAATTCTGCTCCCTGTTCTTCCAAACTGTTTATGCAGTTTTGCAGTCTTGGGATAATATAGGATTTTCCGAATTTTACATGTGAACCGTCATTCAATCTTGAAACAAGAACATAGTCATTTTCATCAGGCTGAAATTTTTCTATATCTTTTTTTGTCAGTCCGTCAAGAGCACCTGCTTCAAGAATTATTACATTTTCCCCAAGAATTTCCTGCATTTCCGGAATCACGTCTATTCTTGGTGACTGTCCTATTGTTATGGCACCTATTTTCTTTTTCATATCGGACCTACTTTCCAAAAGTCTGAAAATGCTTCATTTCTCCGTACTTGCTTATTATTTTACCGAATTCTTCCTTATCGTAAAAGTCACACTGATTCTTACCAAATGCCTTTGCTACTTCCAGGCTGAATCTTCCTGCCGCTTCCATATCTATAAAATGGCTTGCTCCCGTTGCACATCCCGGAACAGGTACTTCTGTTGTTATTGCTATTCCCACTACGGGTGCAGAAGTCGCAGTAGCAGGCTGCAGTATGCTGTTCAGGTGATAAAGATCATTTCCGTAAGGTGTTATATCCTGAATTGAAAGCGGAAATACTGCCGGAAGCTTTCCGGTTGTTATTTCCATAAAAGTAAGAATATCACTGCTTACTTTAAGAATGTACCCTTCTTTTACTGTAGGCGATATTGCAAATCCTCTTGTATTGATAACCTTATTCCCTTTTGTAGTATCTATTGATAAAATAGCATCCATTTCATCACTTATTTCTTCTTTATTAACAGTAGCCATGTCTACAGGCGAACCCATAAATGGTACCGGCTCATGCGGCTGTGTCGGCGCATCCGGACATATATGTGTTCCTACTATAACATCTCCCTCAAGGTAATCTCCTTTATTCTGCATATCCAAAATTTTAGCTGCTACCGAAAGGGCTACCATTGCTCCGTCAGCATCTGATACCATTCCAGTCATTACAGGTCTTGCACCAATACCGCCCAATCTTCCCAGTATTCCAATAGTAGGGGCATCTCCTCCCTTACTTTTACCATTCTTTCCCTCTATTTTTATTTTTACAAAATCAGTAGAGCCTTTTTCTCCTGTTATTTTTTTTACTGTTATATTTTTTCCGCCGTAAGATTCCAAAAGCTCCTTTACAAGATTCCCGCTTGCATCTGCACGGTCAATAACTTCATATACATCCATCAATTGTTTTAACAGCACTTCATTTCCCTCCTAAAATACATATTTTATTATTTCTTTGTCCAATATTTTTTCTACATCTTCAAAAAGCTTTTTATCCTTCATGCCGCTTCCCAGTTTCAGATTTGATTTATCTGCTTTTATTATTATTATTTCCTGACCATTTTTTATTTCTGCACTTGTTACGGGAAAGCCCGTATTTTTATCAAAAGTCATTATCAAATCAGGAAAAGTTGCTATTCTTTTTCCGTCTGCCTCGGCAGTCATATATTCATTCCAAAAAGTAAGCTCATATTCATTTACCCAGAGGCTTCCTACATCGAATCCTCCGGAAGTATTCAGATTAAATCTTCTTATAGTTCCTTCTGTAAGTATAATTCCGTTTAATATCTCTGCTACATTTTTCACTGCCTTCTCGCCGGATTCTTCCAGACCATCATAAAAAGCTTTCCCTAATTCTATTGCGTGATGAATACCGCCTATTGCCGCATTCTTTTTTAGATATTTTACACTTACGGGATTTCTTGCTACTGCTACCAGACCTCCCGCAGCTATTGCCGCCTGTCTTACCAGCTTAGCAGTATTATCTATGCTTCCCTTGGTCATTATCTCTGTATACATTCCGTTTTCTTTGTTCCCGCCTGCTGCTGCCTGATAAGTCACATAATTTTCCAGACTGTGCAGTCCTATACTGCCCATTACTCCTGTAGGATGTGCTCTTCCGTTACACGGGGCATCTATAAGCGGTATTCCCAGTTTTGCTGATTGGAGCCATCCGTTGATTGTTGCTATTCCCCCGTTTTCATTTGTAATTATTCCGGCTATATCTTTACCGGAAATTTTCTTCAAAAGCTCTATAGTCCGTACATAGTCATCACCTGTTATACATTTATCCTTTGCTGCGGGAGCTCCCACTGCAGATACTGTTACCACTATATCCTCGTCTTTCAGTACTTCAATAGGCATTAATTCCGGACTTCCGTATTTAAGGGCTTCTCTGCCGAGAAGAATACCTTCTTCTCTTGAGCCTCCGCCGCCTCCCCCGAGTATAGTTCCTCCTATCAAAGCATGTTTTAATACTTCTTCATTCAAAATCATAAATAATTCCTGCTTTCCGAGTTCTTTTACTTACTCATAATTCCAATGGCTACTAAAAGGGCATAAACAAATCCTCCAAGTCCGTCACCGGCTATTAATCCTGCATCTATAAATTCTATAACTTTATTACCGAATATAAGTCTGACTATTACAGCAGCTATTACACCTATTCCGTAAATAGGATTATTTATAAGAAGACCTGTAGCAAACAAAACTCCTACCATTCTTTTTGGTCCTCCTAAAAGCTGAAGTGCCGCACCCGGTACCGCCCACAATAACAGCGCCTTTAACACCTGAGGATCCGAAGCCTTGCTTATTGCTTCTGCAAAAGTTTTACTTACCGGTGCCAAAAGAGGTGTTTCCTGTCCGAAAACAAACATTTTCAAAGTGGCAAGAACTACAATTATTCCTATGATTCCGCCTATCATCTCAATTATTACCTGTTGTTTTCTTCCATATTTCTCATGCTCTACATTTTTTCCTCTTCCTCTGATGATCCATCCAGTTTTCAGGTCATAACCCATATCTGCAAAACAAGGCCCTGTAGAACTTATATATCCTGTAAGAAGTGCAAGTGAAATCAATGGAAATTTTAAAAAGATACCTATTGTCATGAATATAGTAGTAATAGCAAAAGCCGGAAACCATCCTGAATGCATTGCAGCCATTCCTACTATCAATATTGCCACTGTACATGAGATTGCCGCCCATAACACCCACAGAATAAGCATAAATATACTCATTTGTGTAACTATTCCTGAAATAACTGCTATTACTACCGCTCCTGCCAGATACAAAAAGAATCCCATTAGGATTGTTTTTTTAGCTTCAGTTTTTGTAACAGTATTTTTTGTATGTACATCTGTATCTTTATTTTTGTGTTTTGTGTCTTTTAGTATAATAATAAGTGACTGAATAAGGGCCATAAGTCCTGCTCCTATCATAATACCGCTTGGTATGGAAGTTTTTCCCAGTTCCAGACCTCCAAATAATACTGTAGAATATCCTCTTATTAACAAACCTACTCCGAGTCCGATCATTGAAAAAATATTTGCTATGAAAACTATCCCAATTCCTGCTGCGGGTATATTAAAAGGTACTTTTCCGAAAGGTACTTTGAAAAGTCCGCATAATGCTCCTATTACTATACCTATCAGCAGTTTTATTCCTTTAGTTCCGCCCTCGTCTCCGGCTTCCAGTGCTTGTGCTGTAGCTACTCCCGGAGGCCATGCTTCATCAGCGGGAAATATTTCCGAATCAAATATTTTTCCAACCACAAAAATTGATATTGATACTCCTATTATTGATCCTATTGCCATTGGCAGTATAAATTCATTTTTTCCAAGAACTATAAATATCCCCACAGCCAGCAATCCGCAGTTTGCTGCTGAAAATCCGGCTCCGGATACTATTGTCTGCACCATATTCTGTCGTTCAAGCGACTTGAATTTTTTAAATACTGATAAAGGTATTCTAGCTATTACCATTGCTATTATTGCACCTATTAGCGACGTATTCGGCGTTACACCAACCTTTCCTATTATCTGCATACAGATTATTGCCGATAATACAGCAAGTATAACACCCAGTACAAGAGTTGCCGGTTCAAATGCGCTTATCTTTTCGAACTTCCCTCCTGACGGCGTGTTACTTAAATTTTTCTCGTTCATAATTCCTCCTCCGTTTATATTACATATTATCTTATATATTAGCATTGTTTTTCACTTACCGTCTAATATATTTTGTTTATGTGGTATTATTTTCATTTATAAATAAAGTTGTTCACAAATTTTATTTTATTTAATTAAATACTCTTAAAAGAAAAAAATTTAATATAGATGTGAGAGCAGTTTTAGAAATGAATTGAAACATTTACTGAAAATTTATCATATAAAATAAAAAGGCTGTCCACATCAGACAACCTGTTTTTTATTTACTTAGCAGCAACTTTATCAGCTAATTTTTTTCCAACTTTGAATTTTACTACTTTTTTAGCAGCTATTTTAATTTCTTTTCCTGTTTGCGGGTTTCTTCCTTTTCTAGCAGCTCTTTTTTGAACTCCGAAAGTTCCCCATCCTACGAATTGAACTGTTTCTCCTTTAGTTAGAGATTTTTCCACAGTTCCTAAAAATTCATTTACTAATTCTTCTGATCTCTTTTTTGTCTCTCCAGTTGCTTTTGCATATGCCTCAATAAACTCTTTCTTTGACATATAACTACCTCCTAAATTTTAGTCATGTTTATTATACACCTTTTATAGCACAATTTACAACACTTTTTTGCTATTTTTTGCTAATTTATTTTACATTTACTGTCTAAGGAACATTCCCAATTGATAGACTTATCTATTTTATTAGCTTTCAGAGCTTTTCATAAAAAAATATTTATTTTAAAAAATTTAAATTTTTTTCATTTTTTCCTCAACCAGCTTCTTTATTTTGTCCTTTATCTCCTCTGCACTCAAGGAAGTTGAATCTAAGATTACGGCATCCTCTGCAATTTTAAGCGGACTTTCTTTTCTGTGCATATCATTGTAATCCCTTTTTGTTATTTCCCTGAGAATTTCCTCATATTCCACATTTTCTCCCTTATTTCTCAGTTCCTTGCATCTTCTCTCAGCACGTATTTCCGGATCTGCATTCAGATACACTTTCAGATCTGCGTCAGGAAATACTACTGTTCCGATATCACGCCCGTCCAGAATTACATCCTTTGACTTTGAAAATTCCCTTTGAAGCTCCACCATTTTTTCTCTTACTTCTTTTACAACAGAAATTTTTGAAGCATTGCTGGAAGTTTCCCTTGTTCTTATTTTATCCGTTACATCTTCATTATCCAGATAAAATCTGTTATCCTTCATATCTATATTCAAATCTTCCAATAGTTTCAGTTCTTTTTCACGATCAGAAAAATCTATATTTTCTTTCATTAACTTATATGCAAATAATCTGTACATTGCCCCGGTATCCAGGTATGTAATTCCCAGCTCGTCGGCTATCATTTTTGAGACGGTACTCTTCCCGCTTCCAGCCGGACCATCCACTGCTATTATCATATCAAAACCTCTTTATTTATATTCAAAAACATAAGAAATCCATCCGTTTTCTTCTTTTTCATCTATTTGTTCAAAATTATGCTTTTCAGTTTTTTCCAGTATTTCATACTTTCTGGTTTTTAAGATTCCTGAAAATATTACCAAAGCTCCCGGCTCCAAAACTTTTTCTATATCGTCCAAAAGTGCCATAAGTGTATCAGCCAGAATATTTGAAACTACAATATCATATTTTTTATCAGTATCATCTACCAGATTTCCTATCACTACACTAAAATTATCTATTTCATTATCCTCAAGATTCTCTTTGGCAACACTTTCCACTGCAGGGTCTATATCTATACCGTCCACTTTCTCTGCACCAAGCTTTGCCCCTACTATCATCAATATACCTGAACCGCATCCTATATCAAGAAGATTTTTCTTTCCTTGTGCATATTTTTCCAGCATTTTTATGCAAAGCGAGGTAGTCTCGTGAGTTCCGGTTCCAAAAGCCATGCCGGGATCTATTTTTATGACGGTCTCGCCCTCACTTGGAGTATAATCTTCCCAAGAAGGCTTTATAACAATTTTATCTGTTATCTTGGTAGTATGAAAATATTTTTTCCATTCGTCTTTCCATTCATTTTCATCACATTCATTAGTATAAACAGTAAATATCATCTCTTCAGTTTCAGACAGTTCTTCCAGCTTTTCCGACAGCATTTTTAACTTTAACCGTGCAAATTTATTATTAGGAAAGTATCCTATTATCGTCCATGTATCATTAACTATGCTTTCCTTATGAAAATCCAGAGCATTTTCAGTAAAAAAATCAATGAATTCAAATTCGTTTACTCCCAGTTCGGAAAAAATACCTATTATTTTTTCTTTTGTTTCTTTTATAAAATCCGAGTAATAATCTACTTTTACTCTAAGCCATTTCATTTATTTAATTCCTTTTCTATCTGAAGTCCGAATTTTTCATCTGTCAGATCTAATGCTACAGGTGTAATAGAGACATAATTATCCTTCAGTACATAATAGTCACTGTGGTAATTAGACGAATATTCCACTGCATTTCCTGTTATCCAGAAATATTCATGTCCGTTCGGATCAAATCTTTTATCAAAATTCTCTTTATAGTTTCTGTCACCCTGAATAGTAAACTTATAGCCTTTTAATTCCTCTGTCTTTACATTTGGTACATTTATATTTAGAAGCTTATATCTCGGAAACTGAAAATCTTTTATTTTTTCTATAAAATCTGCCGCAAAAACTGCCGCTGTAAGATAATTTTTCCCGTGATCAAAGGGCTCTGAGAGAGACAAGGCTATGGATCTCACCCCAAGAAGTGCAGCTTCAGACGCGGCACCAAAAGTACCGGAATAAAATAAATCTACTCCCAGATTTGCTCCCCTGTTTATACCGCTTATCATAAAATCAAAATCTACATCTCTGTATATTTCCCATCTTGCAAGTTTTACACAGTCTGCAGGCTTTCCATTTACCATATAACCGAAAAAGTTTCCGTTTATATTATATTTTCTATATCTCAAAGGTTTATTAATTGTAAGTCCGTGTCCTGTACCGCTGGCATCTTCATCAGGGGCCACTACATATACATCATGTCCTCTTTCTATTAGAACCATAGCCAGAGTTTCTATCCCTTTAGCAAAAATTCCGTCATCATTTGATAGTAAAATTTTCATTTTGAGCTCCTCTTATATTGAAATATGCAGATTCAGTCTTTCGATTTTCTCTGTTCTCCCATATTCATTTATATCTACTATTATTCCGTTTATTTTTATATTTTCTTTACATACGCTCCATCTGGCAGGAAGACCGTCCTTGAATTTCTGTATACTTTCTTTCTTGTTCATGCCCAGTATTCCGTCATGTCCGCCGGTCATACCAATATCAGTTATATAGCCTGTACCTCTGTGAAGTATTCTTTCATCTGCTGTCTGTGTATGTGTATGTGTACCGTACACAAGTGACACCTGTCCGTCAAGATTCCATCCCATTGCCTGTTTTTCAGATGTTGCTTCTCCATGGAAGTCTACTATTATATTATTTGTTATTTTTTTTATTTCTGGCAGTAATTCGTCCACTGCCAAAAAAGGGCATGCTATAGGAGGCATAAATACCTTGCCCTGTATATTAATAACTGCCAGTTTTTTTCCGTTCTTTTCTACTATTGTATATCCTTTTCCCGGTGTTCCCGGTGCAAAGTTCAATGGTCTTATCATTTTTTCCGTTTCATCTAAATAAGGATAAATTTCTCTTCTGTCCCAAGTATGATTACCCAGCGTAACTACGTCTACTCCCAGATTGAATACTTTACTGGCAATTTTCGGTGTTATGCCAAAACCGCCTGCTACATTTTCCCCGTTGACTACAATAAAGTCAAACAACTCCCTTTTATTATCCAAATATTTCGCCAGTGCTTCTCTGCCGGGTTCCCCCACCAGGTCTCCTATTATTAACAATTTCATGCAAATATTTTCCTTTCTAAATAACAGAATAAATTTTATAAAATTAAGGACGGTTTTTTCAAACCGTCTGTATTATTTAGCATATTCAACTGCTCTTGTTTCTCTTACTACTGTTACTTTTATCTGACCCGGATACTGCATTTTATCCTCTATCTCTTTAGCTACTTCCCTTGCTATCAATGTCGATTTATCGTCATCTATTCTTTCAGGGTTTACTATAAGTCTTATCTCTCTTCCTGCCTGAATTGCATACGAGCTTTCGATTCCTTCGTAATTATTCGCTATTTCTTCAAGCTGCTCCAGCCTTTTCAGATAATTTGACAATGTTTCCCTTCTTGCTCCCGGTCTTGAAGCCGAAATCGAATCCGCCGCCTGAACAAGAACTGCTTCCACACTCAGCTGTTCCACTTCGTTATGATGTGCTTCCACTGCATTTATAACAGTTTCGTTTTCCTTAGAAAATTTTCTCAGGAATTCTCCTCCGTTTAGTGCATGTGATCCTTCCTGCTCATGTGAAAATGCCTTCCCAATGTCATGAAGAAGTCCTGCCCTTTTGGCTACTTCTACGTTAGCTCCCAGCTCTGCTGCAAGTGTAGCTGCTATATGTGCTACTTCTATTGAATGCTGTAATATATTCTGTCCAAATGATGTTCTGTATTTTAATTTCCCCAGTACTTTTAGAACCTGATTCGGAAGAGTCGGTATTCCTACTTCCAAAATAGCATGTTCTGCTGCTTCCATTATTTTTTCGTCTACTTCTTCTTTTGCTTTTTCTACTACTTCTTCTATTTTTGTCGGATGTATTCTTCCGTCTGAGATCAGCTTTTCCAGAGTTATTCTGGCTACTTCTCTTCTTACACCGTCAAATGAAGACAGAACCACTGCTTCCGGCGTATCATCTATAATAAGATCGACACCTGTTACAGCTTCTATCGCTCTGATATTTCTTCCTTCACGGCCGATGATTCTTCCTTTCATCTCTTCACTCGGCAGCTGAATTACAGAAATTGTAGAGTCTACTACATAATCTGCAGCTGCTTTTGATATTGCTGTAGACATTATTCTTTTTGAAATTCTTTCTTTATCTCTTTCGATATTATGCTCAAAATCTCTTATCATTACTGCCTTATCGTGCTCCAGCTCACCCTGAAGTCTGTTCAGTATTACTTCTGACGCTTCTTCCTTAGTCAGCTCAGATATTCTTGTAAGCTCGGTTTCCTCTTTCTGTATCAGGTCGCTCAGAGTTTGCTCCTTAGTTATCAGAATTTCCTTCTGTTCTTCAAGCTTAAGTTCTCTTTCCTCTAGTCTTCCCGATCTTGCTTCAAGATTTTCCTCTCTTTTCAGCAGTCTTTCTTCTTTTACGGATACTTCGGCTTTCATCAGCCTTACTTCTTCATCAGCTTCTTTTTTTACACCGAGCATCTCTTCTTTTACTTTTATTAATTCCTCTTTTCTATAAGATTCCACTTCTCTTTCAACTTCTTTTTTAGTATCATCTAACTCTCTTTTAGCATTGAATATTTCCCCTTTTAAGTTATTCAGTTCTCCATATGTATTTTTATACTCTTTTTCTACTACAGATCTACTAATTAGATACCCTATAAAGAAAGTCAAAAGAAGAAATATAATTGCTACTATTATCCAGACAAATGTCATTCTTCGTTTCTCCTCTCTACTTTCTCTCAGCTACATTCTGTATCTTCCATTCATCTTCGACAAATTTCCATGTTATGTTAAAATACATGCTTTCAGAAGCATAATTCAGTATCATAACATTTTTAGCTCTTCCGTTTCTCTCGAAACTAGGTTCCGAAACTATTATATTCACTTTTGAAAGATCATATTGTTTCAGATATTTCAGGACTATATTATTTTTAAATGTAGGTAAGAAATACTTTTCTAATTCTTCATATTGATTATTAACCGCAGTTTCTCTAAGCTCAGCAATAGTTTCCCCCAATAATGCCTTGTTTTCAGTGGTATAATTTACTGCTGCACTTGAACAATTTATATAAATAAGCAATAAAGGTACAAGAAAAAATTTTTTCAATTCTCTTCCTCCGTACTACATGTTATTCATCATGTTATTTTAACATAATAAATTCTTAAAAGCAAGTTACAGATGCTTTGCTTTCCATACTTTAAGAATTTATCCGGTCTATATATAATTATGCAAAAATTTAATTAAATATACTGTTTTTAATATAAAAATTTTACAGACTCTTTTCAAAATGCTGGTAATCTTTGAGAGATTTCCATTCTCCTCCCCAGGTCCAGCCTCTTTTTTTAAATGCGTTATAACAGACATCCCCCTTGACTATCATACCTTTTCTTATACTTTTTCTATCAAGATAATCTATGGAATTTTTAGGCTCTATTACATTATTTTTAATATAAGGATTTTGTACGGGATTAATATCCACAGCAAAACCGTACGCATGCTTTGAAAAAGATTTTTTTCCCGTTTTCGGTCTTACAGAAAATGCGTATGTATTATTATCTTCCATGGATAGTTCGTCAGAGTTCCCATACTCATCTATTAATCTGATTTTATCTATAGGGAACTTTGCTTCGTATAATTCACCAAAAATTGCTTCTATATCCCCGGCAAGCTTTTTATGTATAATTATTCCCCCGGTTCTTTCCTCATTTTCAAAATTAATATATTTTACCCTTACTAAAACCAGTTCTGATAATTTTACGGGTCCCTCTTGCTTGTATGAATTGTCTCTCATGACTGTTTTTATATCATCAGGAATTTCAAAAATACCTGTCTGTTCTGTATTTGCAGATAAGATAAAGCTAAATGCAAGTATTGTAAGTAAAATTTTCTTTTTCATTATCAGAGTTCCTTTCAAAATTATCAAAACAACAGATATTTTCTGATACAGTATTCCGTACACTTTTAGTCAGACAACACCGAATATCTTCTAATTCTGCCGGACAGAAAAAGAAAACATGTCCTTTGACTAATTTGTGAATAACATTATACTATATGTCTGCTAATTTTTTCATATTTTTAAGATTATATTTCCTATTTTTCAGCATATTTCTAAAAAAACAACTTGTTCTACAGATTTTTTTAGAAAATAACGAAAATCAGAACAGCCGAATTTTTACATGACATATTTATGTCAATAATAAATTTTCGATATAACACCTGTTTTTCGTTTTATTATTTATACATGATTTTTCACTCAAAGTGACATTCTCTTTTTTATCAGAGACATGTCCGCTTTCATTGTACCTTTCAAAAAAATACGGCTTACTTTTTTATAATAATCCGCCAGTACTTTATACTACGGATATTTTATAATAACATATTAAAATTTAAAATAAAAGATAATTTTTTTCTTATTCTCTATTTTATATTGTAAAAATTATAATTCTCATATTAAAACAGCCTGCTTTTTCGGATATGCTTATAAAAAAATTATTTATAAAAAAAACGTGTCCGTTTTTAACAGGACACAGTTTTTTATTATATTATTTTTGCATTTGACAGCATTAATCTTATTCTGTTTATTTGATTTACCTCACTTGCCCCGGGATCATAATCTATAGGCATTATGTTAGATGTGGGATTCAGATCTCTTATTTTCTTTATCATTCCTTTTCCGCTTACATGATTAGGAAGACATCCGAAGGGCTGGACACAGACTATATTATTTACTCCGTCTTCTATAAGATGAAGCATTTCTGCTGTCAGAAGCCATCCTTCACCCATATTGTTCAGTGAAGACACATAGCCATCTCTCAGCTCTTCCATTTCCTCTATTCTTTTAGGAGCCTTGAATCTCGTATTTTTTAGTTCCTCTATAATAGTATTTCTGTATTGCTGGAGATATTTCAAAAGAAATCCTGATACTATATTTCTTTTTAAATTCTTCTTATAGTTCCTGTATTCGAGTTTTCCTACCTGCAAAGTATACAGGAAGAAATCATATAATTCAGGGACAGAAACTTCTGCACCCTCTTTTTCAAGGAAATCCACAAGATAATTATTAGCAAGCGGCTGGAATTTTACCAGTATTTCTCCTACTATTCCTACCTTAGGCTTGACTTCGTCTGTTATCTCTATATTTTGAAAATCTTTGATTATCTGTTTTACATTTTTATTAAATGTTTTTTTATTTTCTGTATTTTCCAGCGAAGACTTTAATCTGTTTATCCATCCTTCATAAACTTTATCTGTATCACCCTTATTTTTTTCATAAGGTCTTGTTTTATAGACAAGTCTCATTAATAAATCACCATACAGGACACCGTGAAGAAAATCCTTCAGTATTTTTGTATTTAGTTTAAATCCGGGATTCTTTTCCAGTCCTGATATATTAAATGATATTACCGGTATATGCTCAAGTCCGTTATCCTTCAAAGCTTTTCTCAGAAAAGAAATATAGTTGGTTGCCCTGCATCCGCCGCCTGTCTGTGATATTATAAGCGCCACTTTATCGAGATCATACTTTCCTGATTTCAATGCGTCCATAAATTGCCCCACCACTATAATAGACGGATAACAGGCATCATTATGTATATATTTCAATCCTTCCTCCACTACATTCTTACTTTCATTAGCCAGTACTTCTGTATTGTACCCTGCTATATTCAGTGCTGTTTCCAAAAACTGAAAATGGAAAGGAGCCATCTGAGGTATGAGTATTTTATGTGTTTTTTTCATTTCTTTTGTAAATACCGGTCTTTCATACTCCGCATTGTCTGTAACTGCACAGGAAGAACACTTACTCTCAAGCAGCTCTTTTTCAGACATAGATGCCAAAAGTGATCTTATTCTTATTTTTACTGCTCCCAGATTCGTTATCTCATCTATTTTCAAAAGAGTGTATACTTTATTATTTTCCTCAAGAATTCTTTTTACTTCATCTGTAGTGATAGCATCAAGCCCGCACCCAAATGAATTCAGCTGAATAAGCTCCACGTTTTCCTCTTTTGCCGCAAAACTTGCCGCTTTATAAAGTCTTGAGTGATATGTCCACTGATCTACCACATGGAGCGGCTTTTTTATTTCCCCGAGATGTGCTATAGAATCTTCTGTTAATACAACCAGATTGAATGAATTCAAAAGCTCCGGTATTCCGTGATGTGTCTCGGCATCAAGATGATACACTCTTCCTGCAAGTATTACAGATTTCAAATTATTTTCCTTGGCATACTTAAGTGCCTTTTCGCCGGAATGACGTATGTCCTCCTTATAATTATGAAGTTCCTTATACCCTTTTTCCACGGCTTCTTTTAATTCTGATTTTTTTATGCCATACTTTTCACTTAGTATTTTATGAAGTATTTCAACAGTCATTTTTTTATCATATATAGGCAGATACGGGCTTATATAATCCAGATCCTTTAATTCATCTATATTCGCTCCTATTACTTCCGGATATGAATTCACAATCGGACAGTTATAGTGATTAGTGGCTGTTTCATCTTCTTTAATATTATACGGAACACAAGGATAAAATATTGTTTTTATTCCCTTTGATATTAGATTTTTTATATGTCCGTTAGTCAGTTTTGCCGGATAACATATAGTATCCGATGCAATACTGTCCATTCCTTTTGTTATCAGCTCTTTGGTAGATTTATCCGATAAAACTACTTTAAATCCTAAATTCGTAAATACAGTAAACCAAAGAGGAAAATTTTCATACATATTCAGAGCCCTTGGTATTCCTATTACCCCTCTGTAGCTTTTATCATCCTCAAGAGGTTCATAATAGTCAAAAGTTCTTTTATATTTATAATCGAACAGATTTGGCAGCTTATCGTTTAACTCGCCTTTTCCTAATGGTCTTTCACATCTGTTTCCAGAAATATATTTTCTGCTGCCGAATTTATTTATTGTCATCAGACAGTTATTCGTACACAAACCGCATCTTGCAGTACTTGAATCATGTACAAAAGTTTTCAGTTCTTTTTCACTGAGTATTTTGGAATATTCCTCATCATGCCTTGCTTTCTCATGTGCAATCAATGCCGATCCAAAAGCTCCCATTAACCCGGAAATTGCAGGTCTTACTACTTCTCTTCCCAGAAGCATTTCAAATGCTCTTAATACAGAATCATTATAAAAAGTACCACCCTGAACCACTATATTTTTCCCCAGATCATCAGGATTCTTTACTCTTATTACCTTATAAAGGGCATTTTTTACCACAGAAATAGAAAGTCCGGCTGACAGATCCTCTATGGAAACACCTTCTTTCTGAACCTGTTTTATTTTAGAATTCATAAATACAGTGCAGCGTGTTCCCAAATCTACAGGAGCTACAGCCCTGAGACCTTTTTGTGAAAAGTCTTCTATTTCCATATTAAGTGATTTTGCAAAAGTTTCTATGAATGAACCGCATCCTGACGAGCATGCTTCATTAAGCATTATGGACTCTATTACTCCATTATTTATTTTAAAGCTTTTCATGTCCTGTCCGCCGATATCTATTACAAAATCCACATCAGGATTAAAATATTTCGCAGCCTTATAGTGGGCTATAGTTTCTACTTCGCCCATATCAAGATTAAAAGCATTTTTTATAAGTGCTTCTCCGTATCCTGTCGTTACTGCTTTTCTGATTCTTATTCTGTCCTTTGTCAGAGTGTAAATTTCCTGCAGCTGTTCCTTAACAATTTTTACGGGATTTCCCTTGTTGCTCCCGTAGAAAGACCATAAAATGCTGTTTTCCTTGTCAAGAAGCACCATTTTTGTCGTTGTAGAACCGGCATCTATCCCCAGATAAGCATCACCGCTGTATTCGCTGATATTTTTTACATTTGCCTTTGCTGTACTGTGTCTGTCTCTGAATCTCTTGTAATCCTCCTCGTCTTCAAACAGGGGATCAGTTTTTTCTATCTCTGCATCTGACTTTTTACTAATAATGTCAGCATACCTTTTTATAAATTCATCATAATTAACACTGTTATTTTCTTCTTCAAACAGCGCAAGAGCAGTACCTATAGCCACATAATACTGCGAATTTTCCGGAAGAAGTACCTGTTCCTCTTTTAATTCCAAAGTTTCCTTAAATCTCTCTCTTAATTCAGAAAGAAAGTATAAGGGTCCTCCCAAAAAGGCAACATTTCCTTTTATTTTTTTTCCCTGTGCAAGACCCGTTATCGTCTGGTGTACCACAGCCTGAAATACAGAAGCAGCAACGTCCTCCTTCATGGCTCCTTCATTCAGGAGCGGCTGTACGTCTGTTTTAGCAAATACTCCGCATCTTGAAGCAATTGAATATAGTCTTTTATGATTTTTAGACAGTTCATTCAGTCCTGCGGCATCAGTCTCAAGAAGTGTTGCCATTTGGTCTATAAAAGCTCCTGTACCGCCGGCACAGCTTCCGTTCATCTTCTGGTCCAGAATTTCTTCAAAAAAAGTTATCTTGGCATCTTCACCGCCAAGCTCTATGGCCACATCTGTATGTGGTATATAATTTTTTACTGCTTTACTGCCGGCAAGAACCTCCTGAATAAAAGGAATTCCTAAATCCTCTGCCAGCTTCATACCGCCGGATCCTGTTATGGCAACTTTGACATCACTGTCTTTCAGTATCTCTTCCATATCCTTCAAAATCGTATACAACGTTTCTTTTATCTGTGAAAAGTGTCTTTCATAACGTTTATAAATTATATTTTGTTTTTCATCCAGCAGTACTGCTTTAACTGTCGTTGATCCTGTATCAACTCCTAAATATGAAATCATCATTCTCATCTGCCTTAATTTTTTTATTGTTGTAATGTTTATTTATATGTATTTTATCATAAATATTTTTTTATACAAGTGTTTTGATAAACCTTGTATGACGATACTTTTATTCTATATAGTAACATTTTTTTGACATAGT
>RCMY010000052.1_pt1 | contig 110202 bp, 96 predicted proteins | sample 2041341 | NCBI WGS metagenome assembly RCMY01 (sample SAMN09708234, study PRJNA481090) | Marine sediment metagenome, whole genome shotgun sequencing project. | reverse complement strand
ACTTACATTCCTATGAACTAATGAACTAATGAACTAATGAACTAATGAACTAATGAACTAATGAACTAACGAACTAACGAACTAACGAACTAACGAACCAGCAAACTGACAAACAGACGCACTTAGAAACAAACCTTGGAACGAAACAAACTGATGTGAAGTCCAAAGTTGTCATGATCTCGGCCCGCATCGATCGGTAAGAGGGTGGTAATAATTTATTTTATTCAATGCGTTGAGTTTTTTATGGATTTTATTTCTGTGGTTCGAGCGTTGGACCCAAGTGTTTTTCATGAGAATACAAGGAGTAAACTCTCATGAGAACACCACTATTCACCAAAAACCAAATCATCGCGAAGGGCATCGAACTGACCCAAGAGCTTGGCCGTGAGCCAAGCGCGTGGGAGATACACAAAGCGCTCGGCGGCAAAGGTAACGTTAGCCGGGTCAAAGAGATATGGGACAACCGCGAGGCTACGCCTGCAATCGGTGAAACTGACGCAAATTTCCTTCTACCATCAGGATTTGAAGAACAAACGGAAACAGTGTTTACGGCCTTTCGTAAAGACCTGGGCCAAGTTTTGTCGGCGGCACTGGCAACCGCCCAATCGTCGAACAATCGATTGACCGCGTTAGCGGAGCGTGACCGTCAGGAACAGGTGGATGGCTTGCGTGCTGAAATTGACTACCTCACGGCAGTTTTGGAGGATCGCGAAAGAGAAATTACTGAACTCTCTGTCGCACTCGCACGCGCAAAACCTCCAAAACCGGCTTCTCCGAAGCCGCCTTCGAAAGCGAAGCCTGCCGCTCAAAAGTCTCCACGTCGAGCGTCTCGGACGGCCCCGCTTGTGATTCCCAAAGGTCAGGATTCGTCGAGAGAGCCGCGGCCAAAGCCTGGGCAAGAGGACTCCCGGTAAGGGGGCTATCAAGGTGGTTCGAAGACGCAAGCACGTCTTCGGCTTCCTCTGGCGCTATCATCCTACTTTGCATCTGCTGGCTCTCAGCGGCGGCATTCCTACGCTCGATTTCCCGCTCGGCAGCTATTCGTTTGGAATCTTCCTTGCGGGCTTTCTGACGCTCCAAGTCGCGAAGCAGTGCCCAGTTTTTCCACAACTCCTCATTGTGTGCACGGACAGCTTCTCGATTTCTGCCGGCTGTGGTGCTGTCCTCGCCCTGGTCCCGTATCTGCTTGCGGCTTCGTTCGGTTCGGCGAGCACCAAGATGCTCCTGCGCCATCAGGCCTTCGGGGGCATCACCAACCGAAGCCATATCCGCGTAGGATCGCATGTCGATCCGCGCCGCGCTGCCAATCTCGGCTAAGGCAGCATTGGTGCGCTTTTCCCATTCAGCACGGATAACTTTCAACGCCGCGGGACCATCCTTTTGATCGTCCAACTCGCGGGTTTTGCCACCGAACGTGCCGTCCGCAGGGTCCACCTGACGCGTGGTAAATAGGATGTGCGCGTGAAAATTCTTGTTCGTAATTTTTGGGTTCGCCAGCATCGCCGACCGGCGCTCCGAAAGGCCTTCCAGTTGAACCCGTTTCCAAAAAAGATCACCCAAGCTTTTCTTTCTAAAGTTGGGCGCATGAATGACTGCGTGAGATGCCACGCCGTATGTATCTCGGAGCCAGAGGCACATACCCCGAACGAGCCTGATCTGCTCCGGTAACGGTAGTTCCGCGGGCAGAGCAGGGCGCAGTTCCCGCGCAACGCGCGCATTGCTGCGGGTTTCGGAAGCTTCGGCGGTATTCCACAGGTCTTCGGCGGACCCATGCCAGCCTATGGTTTCACTCGAAAGCAGTCCAATTTCTGCGCCGTAGCTGTAACGGCGTCCACGTCGATTGTCGTAAAAGGAGGTGCGTGCCCGGTAGGCAGCAGCTTCGACGGCGGAGTTTCCGCGAGCTCGAGAGTATGTGGTCATGGCCATGCGGCTTGCGGGATGTATCATGGACTGGATATCTGGCCTCAAACCCGATCCCGCTCCTTTTAGCCCCACCGGCGAGGTGCGCGGCAAACTTGGGTTTGCGTAACTGCGCCCTTGGGCTCCGCCTTGGGACGGGGACGGCCCTTCAAATTAAGGGAGCGTGATAGCGACCTGAGCACCATTTCCTGTTTGAAACAGAATGCAGGAACTCGACATGACAGATATCAACTTACAGATTGAGCAGACCAAGGCGCGACTCCAAGACCTTCAAGCCAAAGCACGCAAGAATGACCGCCGCGACGAAACGCGGCGAAAGATATTGTATGGGGCGGCTTACCTTTCTGGACTCCGAGATTTGCCAAAGGAAAAACGGGCGGCCAGCTCAGATCGGGTGCACAAATACATAATTAGGGCTAAGGACAGGGAATTTTTGGGGCTTCCAGTTCTCGGAGGTCCTGACCTTAGATCTGATGGCAAGTGATGCGCCCTAAGACCGCAGGAATGCGAGAGATTTGAGGAGGAAGGTTTAAGCTTTGAAGATGGGTCTTTTCTCGCTGGCCCACATCGAGGGTTCGCAAGACGGAGATCTGTCGTTCACTCATGAGGTTGACCTGAACTATTTTCATAGTCTGCATCGTTTGGTCATCCAAGGATCCCGAACAGCCACCTGACTGTCCATCGTGGCAACTGCCACGGCGTCGTAAAATGTTCGGTTTGAAAAGCTTCTTAAACCCTGCGCGATGTGTTCTCTTCTTTAGAAGCCTATGTGTGAAATGCCGCCAAATGTCTGATTGAAGATATGTACAGAATTTAGCTCTTCAAAGCCTGAATTCTGATGCGCATTTTCGGCGCGCTTCCGGCCCTAATCGGCCATTGACGTCGTCACCTAACGCTGGGGTGCGGCTCTCGCATTGCTGCCATTCGTGCAGCACGCAGCATTTTGTTGAGTGAAACGTCGATTAGCGGACTTTGCGGCCGTTTGTTGCGTGCGCTTGACCAGCTGTGCGCCGCAATTATGCCTTGAATACAGACTGAGTGTTTCCTAATCGCTGAAATCTGAACTGCACGCCACCACAGCTCGAAATGGATCTGAATTGAACGCGGGATGGTTGGGGCAGTTTTCGGTTTTCATCAAGTCAGACATGTTGCAGAGTCGACGGGCAATTGAGGAATTCATTCGGATGCTCAACGGAGCGGGGCATTTACTTTGCTGATCGCTCCTTAGGTATTGAAGAGCCGACGAACCGTCAGGAGACAAGAATGAGCGACAAGATGCTGCGGCAGGCAATTATCCAAGATCATCAGGCGTTCCTGGCGGGAAATCACGATTTTCAGGCCGATATTCAGATGCTCGCGGGTAGCGGTCTGGTTGGCACCATCCTCGAGACTGTCATGTTGGCCACGAACATGCGATTTGCGGCCGTAGCGCGCGTGACTGCAGATCGCTGGGTCGCTTGCCGCACCGTGGACGAAGTCAATTTTGGCTTGGCCGAGGGCGACGAGATTGAAATCCAGTCGACTTTTTGCCAGTCGGTCCGCGAAACATCGGAGAAAGTCCTCTTCAACGACAGTACCACGGACGATGTCTATGGAAACCATCCCATCGCGGCCAAGTTCGGTATTGTTAGCTATGCCTCGATTCCGATCCACCGCAGTGACGGCAGCTTCTTTGGCACACTCTGCGCAATCGACACCGAACCACGCGACGTCAAACATCCGCGAGCCGTGGCCATGCTTGAAATGTTTGCTGACGTGATTGGCCAGAGCTTTGAGACAGTGGAACGGCTGGAAGAGCAGGAACGCTTGTTGGCGCAAGAGCGCGAGTTGACCCACATTCAAGAGGAGTTCGTGGCGGTTCTCGGCCATGACCTGCGTAACCCGGTGACGGCCTTTGGGGCTGGCATTCGGCAGTTGCAAAAGGAGCCATTAACCGACAGGGCGCAAAAAATCCTCCCGCTAATGCGCTCCTCGCTCCTTCGTATGAACGATCTGATCGACAACATAATGATGCACGCCAAATCACGGCTTGGCGGTGGCATCCGTATTTCTGCCACGCCGGGTGCGCCGCTTGAGGAGGCCATCACGCAGATTGTCGAGGAAATCCGCGTGGCCTTTCCAGAGCGCGAGATCTTGCTTGATGTGTCGTTTGGCCAGCCAGTTAGTTGTGATGCGCCCCGAGTTGCGCAGGCGATTTCGAATCTTTTGTCGAACGCCGTGCGCCACGGTGCGCAGAGCGCGCCGATCGAAGTGCGCGGTCTGACTGGCCAAGGTGAAATTGAGATCAGTGTCACCAATCAAGGCAAGGCTGTGCCCGAAGAATTGCGCCAGAACTTATTCCAACCGTTTCGGCGCGGCGCTCACGCGGAAGGAGATGGCTTGGGGCTCGGCCTTTACATCGCATCCTCTATCGCCATGGCCCACGCTGGCCAAATCGACGTAACGTGCGAGAGTGGGACCACCACGTTCGCTCTGAGGATACCCTTGGCTGCAAGCTAAACCCGTCAAGGAATGCGACCTCCGCTTTACGTGGCGCACACTAAATTTCACCGCGGCGTCCAGCCGCGAGGCGTAAGAGAGAACGGCTAAGTGCCTATCTCAGGACTGCTCGATGCCAGATCTTGCGACCTATATTGCGTTGAGGGTGAGTAAGCAGTCACCAATCGCACTATCGGTTGGGGCTCGAAGCGGCGTTACAGAGAATTGCTCAGCTTCAAGGCTGGACGAACGCCGGCTTCCGAAGTCGTGGGGTGCCGGTTCGCACCTGCCGCGAATGACCGGAATCCGCCCTTCGTGGTCCTGACTGTTTCCGGCCCAGAGTGGCCGTTCACGCTCTCACGAAATGCTGCGTTGTTGTGCGGCGAGGCGGCCATCCGTGCATTGTGCCGCATTTCCTAAGGTCATGCGGCAGCAGTGCGACCTTTGCTGTCACTGGCATCGTGAAATGAGGGCCCGTCAGATCAGCCCATTCACATGGTTTTCAATCTCATCTGTTCAATGAATTTTGCTGGTTTTTGCGCCGCAACTGCGACAGGATATTGAGAATAGGGAGATACTGATCTTTCTCCGGCCGTTTTTGCCGCAATTGGTGGCACCATGGAGAAGGTGGTAAACTGCTCAAAAGGAAACGCTATGCTGGAAGTCTGCAAGTCAGGTCTAACCGCACTGATAATCTCAACTCTGAGCGCAACGATTGCGTCCGCCGAGCCGTTCAAGGTCAAGGTCTTTATCGGCACGATGTTCGAGATCGGCGAAAACTCTGGCGATCGCGCAGGCGAGTTTCAGCATTGGTTCGAAAAATACTGGACTGGTACCGAACCGCAGGACGTCGCAGGTGCCTTTCGGCCGGTGCATTGCAACGACGATGGCGTGTGCGGATCTGTTCTTGGAATGGGGAAAGTCAATTCCTCTGCGTCCATGCAAGCGATCCTCCTGAATCCAAACTATGACTTTTCTGAGGCTTATTATTTGCTTGCAGGCGTTGCGGGAACTCCACCTTCAAAGGGCACGATTGGTGACGTTGTCTGGGGAACCTGGCTTGTGGATTATGACCTCGGCCATCGCTGGGCACCGGAAGAAGGTGAGCCGGGCGCTCCCGTATTCATGCCACGCAAAGGCTATGAAACTTATCGACTGTTTGAAATGGACCCGGTATTGGTCGCCTGGGGTGTCGCTCTGTCCGGCGATATCGAAATGCGAGACTCAGAAGCGGCGCAGGATTACCGGCAGCGCTATCCCGATGCTGCGGCTCAGGCCGCGCCCAGTGTGAAAACCGGAACGCACATGACAGGGGATACGTTTTTCCACGGTCCCGGGCTTTCAAACGAGGCTCAATACATGACCGAGCTTTATGGCGCAGATGACTATCTGATTACTGAAATGGAGGCTGCTGCGATCGCCCTTGTGATTGGTCGCCAGCAGGGGATCGACCGGATGATCAGCTTGCGAGGCGCGGTAAACTTCGATCAGGGAAATCCGGATGAAACAACACTTCAACACCTTGACCCCGCACCGGGTGAGACCGCTGGCGGCTTCGCTGAAACCGTGGAGAACATAACCTTGGTGGGTGCGCCGCTGGTGGATGAGATCGTCCTCAATTGGGCACAGTGGAAAGCCGGTACTCCAGCGAAAGTCGCCAAATAACGAGCCCCCTAAAAAATCGCCACGTTGGTTGTTAATCATGGGTTCAATGAGGTGATCACTTCGAAGTAGCGTACACCTCGATGCCCTGCATCTGATGTAGGGGGGCGCTTTGGTTTAGACCAACTCATGTCTGTAAAAGTTTGACGCAGAGGGTGCTGCTTGGAGTCTGCCCGATCCGGACATTGACGGTGTTGACCCGCCAGCCAACCAAACTGAATTGGTTGAGGTGATCGCAGATCAAGGTGAGCAGCACCCGCTGTATCTACGACCCCGGTGATGGCTGGGAACATGGGTTGCGCATCGCCCTCATTCGTGCCGACCGCAGCGAACGGTCTCTTACCGTCTTCCTTGCATAGCTGCTGCGAATGGCTCAGAGCGGGCCTTAGTAGACATCGCGGCTAAGATCGCTTCAGGCCTGCGCCGCCCGGCCCAGAGATAGCCGGGCTGGGCGGCGCATCTCAGACGCTGTGCCAGCGACCCCATTCTTGTGTATGGATGACCGCATTGCTTTGCCGTTTCACCCCCGGGCGGCAGTGGCAGCGATCACGTCCACTGCGCGGAGCGACAGTGCAGCGATGGTGAGACTTGGGTTCGCGGTGGCTGACGTGGGAAATGTCCCAGAGCCCAATAGGAACAGATTGCTGTGATCGAAACTCCGCATGTCGGCGTCCACAACCGCAGTGACTGCATCGTCGCCCATCCGCACCGTTCCAATGACATGCCCCGCGCCCTGAATATCTGGCGAATGGTTTACGCCCGTCGCACCAAGTGCTGCAAAAATCTCATCATGCGCCTCTTGCGCCGCATCCAGGCCAGCACGGGTGTAGTCGTCGAAGTCGAAGTAGATGCGCGGTAGTGGCATGCCGTTCGCGTCCTTCTTCTCTGGATCCAAGGTCACACGGTTTTCTGCGTTCGGGGATTGCTCCACCAGGGACGCAAGACGGATGTGCCGTGACGTTGCATCCTTGATTGCCGCATCCAGCTCTTCTCCACGCAGGCCAGAATTGACCAGTTCGGCAGCGGTGGAGACGGGCGCGCCCGTCGGCCAAGAGTGACCGTCGTTACCAATCTCGATGCGAAATGCTGCGCGATCCTTGCGAAACTCTCCATCGCGAAAGTTCTCGATACCCGAGGTCGACAGGGGGCCACGGTAGGGCCAGACGGGTTCAGGCGCGAGCGCCCAACTGAGCTTGGTCGGATGATCCATCAGGTTGCGCCCTACCTGGTCCGAACTGTTCGCAATCCCGTTCTCGGCACCTTCCTGCGCTGAGTTTAGCAGCAGGCGGGGCGTCTCAATTGCATGGGCCGCTACAACAACCACTTTGCCACTGGCCGTGCCGGAGCTGCCATCTGCGCGGCGAAAATCGACGGAGGCAATCTTTCCGTCCTCTCCAAGGTTAAGGCGCATGGCGGTTGTCTCTTCGTGAACAATTGCGCCCGCATCCTCTGCCAGACGCACGTGAACGGTGGCATCGTATTTAGCCTGAATTGGGCAGATCGGAATGCACGATGCATTACCGCAGCACTCAGGGCGGTCCGCGTGGAATATCGAATTGCGGCCCTGCGGGGTCGCGCTAACCTGATATTTTGACCCTTCCAGTGATTGTGCGAACTGCTTGTCCAGATAAGTCAACGGAATCACCGGCATCGGGAAATCGCCTGACCGGGGCGAGCCGAGATCTTCGGAACTATCGCCCGCGACCCCAATCTCCTGTTCCGCGGCGAGATAATACGGCTCAAGTGCGTCGTAATCCAATGGCCAGTCAACAGCATGGCCGTAGAGGGAATGGAGTTTGAAATCCGCAGGCACATTTCGTAGCGTGGTGCCAAGCCAGTGCCATGTCGTCCCACCGACAACCTTTAGATAAGTCGATTTGAAATTCTCTGGGCCCATCTGCTGGTAAAAGTCTTCAATTCTATGGCTGACCGGATGGGGCGCTGTGGGATCGTTCGGGTAGGCTGATTCAGGGACTTTGATCTTGGCATTCCAGAATTTTTCGACAGCTTCAAAACGGTCGATACGCTTGCCGCTTTCCAAAAAAGCGACCTTCAGCCCCTTTTGAGCAAGCTTTGCTCCTGCGATCGCGCCCGCAATGCCTGTGCCAATAATGAGAATTTCTGTGTTAATGTCAGATGCCATGGGGAATATCCTTAGGTCGAAAATGGGGAAGAACGAAACGGGTGTTTTTTTCAGGTCGCGGGCGGTTCAGCCCAATACCCCATGGCACCGCCACAGTAGCCCATCGGCTTGGTGTAAGGCATCGCCTGCCACATCAAGGCGTCCGTATAAGTAAGAACCTTCAAATCATCGGGGTCTGGCGACACGCCCGAGTACCATGCTGCCAAGATCGCGTTCGAGAGCGCTTCGTCGTCAGTATCGCCGGCAAGAGCGGCCAAGTCGTCTTCTCTTCCGATTGAGCCAAAAGCCTTCAACATTTCCGCTGCAATGTCTTCTGACAGATCATCCTGCCCCACCAGTTTTTGCGATAATGATAGGAAGGCCTTCAGATCTAAATTGGCGGCAAACGCTCGCCCAGGCATCTGCGTCAAAGAGAGGAGCGCAAAAGCGGAAGCAGCTGATAACAGTCCTCTACGGGTGATACATAAGGATTTGGAATTTCTATATTTCATTTGCCTCTCCTGTACCCCAAATTGCGGTTAGCACTCCCTTGAATAGAACAACGCACTGGTATCGCCCTTGGTTCCCGGCATTTAACCGGACCCAATGTCAATGTGCCGACAGGTAATAGGACACCTATCGAGATGCCTACGGAATGAACGCCTCAGTGGAACTGATGCAAAGCGGAGAGGCTTATCTGGCCACTACAACATCTGGAATGAAAGACATGAGATGTGGGATGTGGCACCGCTTGTGTGCAGGCGAAGTAGACGTTAAGCGTACTGCCAGAACACGCTCGAACTGGGCATGAGTAGAACACTATCCCGGGCTCCAATCTTCACTTGGCCACACGCAGCTTGTGGGCAAAGCGGACGTTGCTGTTGGGTGCAGCGAATGTTCCCAATCAGCCCTTTCTATTCGAATGCCTCTGTTAAACACTTCGGTAGCGGATTTTCGGATATGTGCTCAGAGGGCGTTGCGCTTTTGCAGCGAGCTCCCGCATCAATCCAAGGATTTTGGAGCAATACGATACGGCTATTAACCCCGTGTCAAAAGAGTTGAGGGCCCGTCCGTTCCAATAGGAATGTGCGGTGTCAAAATCTGATGATCTATTGCTCTCCTTAGGCTAAGTTGGCCCCAGAGATAGTTTACAGAAACAACGTAAGGTATTGTTCTCCCGTGCACCAAAAGGTCTCGAGTTTACAAACTTATCGTTATTAATCAAAGGTAACGGATTGCAAATCCGTGTACAGGAGTTCGAATCTCCTACTCGCCTCCATTTATCCAGCGTAATTTATGCAACACTATCTGCAAACGTCTGGCATTGTTTCCATTCATTCGTTGCGTCAAATACCCTGGCAGTGTCTAATTGCCGAAAATAGTGGCCATGGCAGGTCACATGGAGCGGGGCAGAGCAATGAGCACAAGCACAATGAACGACGTTGTCGCGACCTATCATGGGGTGGAGGTATTGGATGCGCCGTATCTGGGACCGACCATGATCAATAACATGATCGAAGGCAGATATGAGCGCCGCGAGGTACTGTCTGCCCTTAAGTTTATCGAAAAAGGCGATGTTGTTATTGAGATGGGAGCAGGGGCGGGGATAGTCGGTGCCGTGGCTGCCAAAAACTGTGCGCCGGCTAGGATTGTGTCCTTTGAGGCCAATCACAAACTGATCGCATCAATTAAGGCGCTGTATGCGCACAACGGGATCAAAAGCAAAATTGAGGTCCGCAACAAGATCGTTATATCTGATCCGGATGCGCCCAAGTCTGTCGACTTTTATATCCGTGGAAATTTTTTGGGTTCAGGTATGACGATCACCAAGGGGGTGGAACGGGCTGAAAAAGTCGACGTACCAGTGGTGAAGTGGGAGGCGATTAAAAAGCAGATCAAGCCGACCGTTTTACTAATGGACATCGAAGGGGCCGAACTGGATTTCTTTCGCCACGCAGATCTAAGCGGGATCAGGGTGATCATCGCCGAATTGCACCGCCATATTTATCATCGCCCCGGAATGCGTGAAATCAGGGATGGTATCGCCGAAAAAGGCTTTGTCGAGGACAAGGGTGCCTCGGGCGGAGGTGTATTTGTATTTACTGCGGTTTAACCTGTTGTTGGATTGATCTGTCTAAAGGAGGCAAATTATGCTTGTTACCTACATCACGCCCCCTGTGCGATAATGCATCATTCGCTCGCAAAAATGCTCAACCTCAAGGGAAACGGGCATCTTAGCGTTGCTGGTTCGCTTGGGGTATGGCATTGCAGAATAAAATATCTGAACGAAAGTGTTTAGCTCATGTCCGACTTTTCCGCCCGCCGCACCATGATGGTTGATACGCAGGTTCGCCCTTCTGATGTGACAAAGTTTCCGATTATTGACGCGATGCTAAAGGTCGCGCGCGAAGATTACGTGCCCGTCGCGCAGCGCGAGGCCGCATATCTGGGCGAGAACTTGAACTTGGGCGGCGGGCGTATTCTGCTGGAGCCACGGACCCTTGCGAAGATGTTGGACGTGCTGGCCATCGACAACAGCGATCTGGTCCTCGATATCGGGTGTGCCTATGGTTATTCGACCGCTGTCATCGCCCATATCGCCGAAGCTGTGGTTGCTGTCGAAGAGGACGAGCAGTGGGCGAAAGAGGCGCAGGAAACGTTGATGACGTCGGGTGCTGACAATGCGATTGTTCAGGTTGGCCCTTTGGTCGAAGGCGCTGCAAAACACGGCCCCTATGACGTGATCTTGATCCAGGGTGGTATCGAAACGGTTCCAGATGCTATTCTGGACCAGTTGAAAGTTGGCGGTCGCATTGCCTGCATCTTTATGTCGGGTGCCTTGGGCGAAGTGCGAATTGGTTATAAAGATGAACATGGCGTCAGTTGGCGCGTCGATTTTAACGCAGGTGCGCCTGTGCTCAAAGGGTTCGCCCGCGAAAAGGCCTTCCAGTTTTAGGCACGTAATTACACGTTTTCCTCGGGAAACAGGCACGGACAAACGGAGTGTATGTGATGAACTTTAATATGCTGACCAAGAATTTACGCCGGTCTCTTTTGGCAGGTACCATTGGCGTGGGCTTTCTATTTCCCGCGGCATCCACGGCTGAAACCTTAGCCGATGCGCTGGTTGGCGCATATAACAATTCGGGCCTGCTTGATCAGAACCGCGCCCTTCTGCGTGCGGCCGATGAAGATGTCGGATTGGCCAAATCCGCGCTAAAACCTGTCGTGCAATGGACGGCAGGTGTGGCGCAGAACTTTAACAATACGGTCAGCCCGGGATCGGCATTTGTCGCTGCCGGCACGCGGACAAACAACGATGCGATGACGACCACGGTCAGTCTGATCGCATCGCTGCTGGTCTATGATTTTGGATCCACAATGTATTCCGTTGAGGCCGCCAAAGAAACCGTGCTGGCAACCCGTGAAAGTCTGGTTAGTATTGAGCAGCAGATTTTGCTGCGTGCCGTCAGCGCCTATATGGGCGTGATCCAGACGCAACAATTGGTGGCTTTGCGTGAAAATAACGTACGCCTTCTGATGCAAGAACTGCGGGCCGCACGTGACCGGTTCGAAGTGGGCGAAGTAACCCGCACCGATGTTGCCTTGGCCGAGGCACAGCTTGCCCAAGCGCGCAGCGGTCTGGCGGGGGCACAGGGTGATCTGATTTCAGCCCGGGCATTCTACAAAGTTGCGGTTGGCCGCGATCCAGGGCGTCTTAGCGCGCCCCCAAGCCTGCCAAATATTGCAAATAGCATCCGCAATGCCAAAGCGATGGCCGTGCGTCGCCACCCCGATATTCTGGCGGTACAACACCAAGTTGCCGCAGCCGAGCTTTTGATCCGCAGCAGCGAAGCGCGGATGCAGCCACAGGTTTCTATTCAAGGATCTGTAGGGTTGAGCGAAACTTTCGGTTCCGAGGCCTCAAGCCGCACAGGTGCCGTCGGCGTTCAGATTGGCCAAACAATTTATCAAGGCGGTGCTTTGTCGGCTGGTGTTCGCAGAAACCGTGCCCAACGTGATGCGCAGCGCGGCAACTTGCATGTCGTTGTGAAAGATGTCGAACGGGCCGTCAGTGACGCTTATGCAGGTCTATCGTCGGCGCGGGCGCAGATCGAGGCGTCCCAACGCCAAGTCCGCGCTGCACGGATCGCATTTCAAGGCGTACGCGAAGAAGCTGCTTTGGGCGCTCGTACCACATTGGATGTCTTGGACGCCGAGCAATCATTGCTGGATGCACAGTCCAGCAATGTTACGGCAGGCACCCAGATTTATGTAGCGGCCTATTCGGTCCTGCAGGCCACGGGCCAATTGACAGCTCGGGATCTTAAGCTGCCTGTGCAGATATATGACCCGGCCGCGTATTATAATCTGGTTAAAGATAGCCCTGCAAAACTGTCAAAAGAGGGCAAGAAGCTGGACCGTGTGTTGCGGGCGATGCAAAAAGACTGACAATTTTACGGGAGCATTGTGAGAAACAATCTCATCGTCTAAGTTGAATTCGAGGAACGAGTGGTGGTTGAAATATGTCCGAAGCTGTTAGCAACGCAGAAGTAGAAGATGTTCTGTCTTCAATTCGCCGACTGGTGTCTGAAGACAGGCGTCCGGTAAATCGGACCAAGGTGGATGCACCCACACCGGACAAGCTGGTGCTGACACCATCGTTGCGCGTTTCAAACGATGCGCCTTTGGTTGACGCCTATCGTAAGCCAGCAGAGCCAGCTGAACCGACCGAATGGGACGATGGTCAATCGGCATCAGATGACGAACAGCTCGGATCAGACTTCATTTCTAGCGACAGCACCGCTGTGGATGAAGATAAAACGGCTGGAGCTTCCTTTGACGGAACGCATGACGAATTCGAATTTTACCACGATGCAGATGAATTCGAAGACGAGGGTCTGATTGACGACGTGATGTCAGACGAGGTCTCGGACAGCGACAGCCTTGGCGATGCCGATGTTATAGAGGGCGCGGTTGCAGTGGACGCGTCAGATGATGATATGCGGCCCAACTCAGTAAACAGTATCACTCCGCGCCCCGGTATGTTGAACCTTGGCGCATCTGAGCTGGTTGAGGGCAAGGTAGAGCCCAGCAGTTCAGACCGTCTAAGTGCCAAGATCGCAGCTCTTGAAACCGCTATTGGTCGCATTCCAGGCGGATGGGATGCCGAAGAGCCGGAAGTCAGCGAATTCATAGCACCTGAACCGCTGGCCATGGCTTGGGAGGACGACGTTGATTTGGATGCAACAGGCGCGCCCATGTCTACACCAATTAAAAAGGCTGTCCCCAAGCCAAAAGCGTTGGATGCTGAAAAAATAGCTGATGTCAGCCCCCAAGCTGACGCTGACGTAAAGGATGATGATGATACGTCTGAAATGTCTGAGGCTGCCAAGGGTTTTGGCGGCGATGAATATTTTGACGAGGAAATGTTGCGTGACCTGGTCGGAGAGATCGTCCGCGCAGAGCTGCAAGGGGCATTGGGCGAGCGGATCACACGCAATGTTCGCAAGTTGGTTCGCCGTGAGATCCACCGCGCTTTGACGGCGCAAGACCTGGAATAGCGACATTTTAACCGGTTCGGTCTATGGCGGCATCTGCGAGGGCAGGTGCCGTTTTACATTTGGAGAATGCCTGTTGGGTGGCTTGCGATCAGGCAAATAAAAAACGCGGCCCGAAGACCGCGTTTTCAAATTCTGAAACTTCTGAAGAAATCAGGCCGCTTCGGCTTGTTGTGCCGCATTGCGACGCTCTGACTCTTCGCGAGATAGTGCAACAGATGTGCGAACACCCTTGCCAACAAAATCCATCAGGCCAGAAACGACGCGCTCGTTCGGGTCGATACCGGCACAGCTCAATACTTCGCGGCCATCGCGCGAACGTGCCCAGCGTGCAATCTGCTCGGGTCCGTTGCCATATTTCTTGTCATCGGCAATTGCATCGTCCAACGCTGCCAGTACCACGGCAGCAAAAAGTTTGCGGGCACGGTTACCTTGTTCATTGTTAAAGGCAGTGCCATCAACGAAATCTTTCATCTCGTCGTCCTTTCTATTATTCTTGCTCTTGTCATTTAGGCGTGGAGTTCCTTATGACTGAAACAGTGCGATTCGGATACACCTTTATTGCATAACACCTATGCGTTTTTTACATGGCTCTTTGCGCTTGCAGCATGAGCTTGGCTGCCTTGCGCGACCACATCTTACTAGGATATAGGTCGCCCAACTATTTCTTCAACTTTTTGCCACGGTGCCATCAAATGCCAAAGATCAATGGAAACGAAATTCGTCCCGGAAACGTGCTTGAACATAACGGTGGTCTTTGGGCCGCGGTAAAGGTTGATCACGTCAAGCCGGGCAAGGGCGGTGCCTTTGCACAAGTCGAGATGCGTAACCTGCGCAACGGATCAAAGCTGAACGAACGTTTTCGCAGCGCCGATAAGGTTGAAAAGGTCCGTCTTGTGCAAAAAGACCAGCAATTCCTATATGAAGACGCAGGAATGTTGGTTTTGATGGACACCGAAACCTATGAGCAAGTGCAACTGTCAGCCGAGCTTTTGGGCGAACGCCGTCCGTTTTTGCAAGACGGTATGATGGTCGTGGTCGAGTATCATGATGACGAAGCGCTGAATGCATCGCTGCCCCAGAAAGTGACCTGCAAAATCGTCGAGACAGAGCCGGTCGTAAAAGGACAGACAGCAGCCAATTCGTTCAAGCCTGCAATCTTGGATAATGGTGTCAAAGTGATGGTGCCACCCTTTGTCGGTCCAGACGAAGCTATCATCGTAAACACCGAAACGATGGAATATTCCGAGCGCGCTTAAGACCAAGCGTTGACGCTACGTCATGGCTTCGCTGCACTGCAGAGCCCCGGATCTTCCGGGGCTTTTTGTTGTCCGGGCTAGGGGTGACTAGCCGGGATAAAAGCAGGCAACGCGGTGATCGTTGTTATTTTGCAACATGGGTCGTTCTAGTTTGCAGCGATCCTGAACCTTTGGGCATCGCGTCGCAAAGGCACAGCCCTTGGGCGGGTTGATCGGGCTGGGGGGATCGCCTTTGACTTGCATGGCACGCGTATACCCTTGGCTTTTGCGCCGTTTCAGGGACGGGGCGGCCGCCAGCAATGCCTGCGTATAGGGATGCTGCGGCACCTCGAACAGTCGTGCGACCGACGCCTGCTCAACAATCTGCCCTAAATACATCACCGCTACATCGTCACAAACGTGGCGCACTACACCCAGATCGTGACTGATGAACAGATAGCTTAGGCCCAACTCTAATTTCAGCCGTGCCAGCAGGTTCAGGATCTGCGCCTGAATAGCGACGTCCAAAGCCGACACAGGCTCATCACAGACCAGCAGCTTTGGGTTAGTGGTCAAAGCGCGGGCGATGGATATCCGCTGGCGTTGACCGCCTGAAAACTGATGGGGGAAAAGGCTCAGCTGATCCTCTCGCAGACCGACGAGGGTGAATAATTCGCGCACGCGGGCCAATCGTTCGTCTGGGGTGCCAATCTCCATCAGGTCCAAGGGTTCGCGCACGATATCAACCACCCGCGCCCGTGGGTTCAACGACGAATAAGGATCCTGAAAGATCAGCCCAATGTCCCGTCTGCGCAGACGCATGTCCTCGCTGCTAAGTTTAAGCAGGTCGACTCCGTCAAAGAACACTTCGCCTGCCGCCGCATGGGTCAACCGGATTGCGGCCATTGCCGCCGTGGTTTTGCCTGACCCGCTTTCGCCGACAATCCCAAGGGCGCGGCCCTTTTGCAGAGTGAACGACACAGCGCGCACGGCCTCAAGCTGGGGTCTTGCCCCAAACAGCGATGCACGTGGCAGATCGAAACGGACAGTCAGATCTCGTACGTCCAAAAGGGTGCTCATATCCGTCCTTCCTCGACTGCATGGCATGCAGCAGGATGGTGGCCATGCCCGGCAAGAAATGGCTTTTCACGTAAGCACCTGTCGTTTGCATGAGCACATCGCGCTGCAAAGGCACATCCAGCACCCAGCATATGCAGGGGCGGCACGACACCGGGAATTTCACGCAAGGTGCTATCGCCTTTGGCAATGTTCGGAATACAGTCGATCAAACCCCGCGCATAAGGGTGCTGCGGATGGTCCAACACGTCATCTGCCGTTGCGGCCTCAATTACGCGGCCTGCGTACATTACGGCAACGCGGTCGGCCATTTCGGCAATGGCCCCCATATCATGGGTGATCAGCACAATAGCGGCACCGAAATCACGTTGAATTTCATTCAGCAGATCAAAGATCTGCGCCTGCACCGTCACGTCTAGCGCGGTTGTGGGTTCATCCGCGATCAGCATTTTTGGGCGACAGGAAACGGCCATAGCGATCATTACCCGTTGGCGCATCCCCCCCGACAGTTGATGCGGGAAATCGCGTGCGCGGGTGTCGGGCGATGGGATGCCGACGCGGTCCAGCAGCGCAATAGCATCCTTCATAGCGCGGTCACTGCTGACCTTCTGGTGCAACATGATGGCCTCGGCGATTTGCGCGCCGACTGTGAAGACGGGGTTCAGCGATGTCATCGGTTCCTGAAAGATCATCGCGGCCTCGGCACCGCGGATCTGGCGCAACCGTGCAGGGGTGGCGGTGGTCAGCTCCTCTCCATTCAGGCGAATGGATCCGCCCGCAATGCGTCCCGGTGGGGATGGGATCAGCCCCATGACGGACAAAGCGGTGATAGATTTTCCGCAGCCTGACTCTCCGACAACGCCCAAGGTTTCACCAGCGTTGACATGTAGAGACACGGAATCAAGCGCTGTGACCTCGCCGTGGCGGGTGTTGAACGTAACCTTCAGGTCTTCAATCTCAAGCAGTGCGGTCATCGTTCCCTCAGCTTTGGGTTAAAGGCGTCGTTCAACCCGTCGCCAACGAGCGACACGGCAAGAACGGTCAGGAAAATCGCCAGCCCAGGAAAGGTAACAGGCCACCATGCCATCAAAAGCTGGTCGCGGTTTGCCCCGATCATCAGCCCCCAGGACATCACGTTGGGGTCGCCCAGCCCCAGAAAGGACAGGCCAGCCTCGAACAAGATGGCGACGCCAATGGTAAGGGTCGCGGAAACGATCAACGGCGGGGCAGCATTTGGCAGGATCACCTTCCAGATGATGCGCCTGTTCTTGGCACCGATGGCGCGGGCAGCGGTGACATATTCCAGCTCCTTGATCTTCAAAAACTCGGCGCGTGTCAGTCGCGCTGTCTGTGGCCAGCTGACCACCCCGATGGCAAAGGCAATCGTCCAGAGCGATGGGGAAAATAACGTGACCAGGACCATGGCGAACAACAACGCAGGCAACACCTGAAAGAACTCGGTAAACCGCATAAGGGCGGTATCGACCCAGCCGCCATAGAACCCGGCTAAGGCCCCCAAAGTGATCCCGATGACCATCGTTATCATCGCCGCCGCCGCACCCACAGCCATGGTCGGTCCGCCACCCTTTAACATGCCCGCAACGATATCGCGTCCCAGATAATCGGTGCCAAGAGGGAATTCGGGTGTCACCATTGGCGGTTCATGCGGTGCCCAGACAATATCATAGGCATCGCCGCCATAAATAAACGTGCCGTAAAAAGTTATAGCAAGGATAAGTCCCAGCAAAATCAACCCGAACACGGCCGTGCGGTTGCGCGAAAACATGCGCCATGCCTCGCGCCCCGGACTTTCAGCGATGTAGACCTGTTCGGTCGATGGCACGGCTTCACCGCCAAGGGATGCGCGCAGCGTCGGGTCTTTCACGCCTGTCCTCCTTCATTTTGCCAAGTAAACTCCGGGGGTTTGGGGGCTGGCCCCCAATAAGAGGTTTGTTTGGGGGCCAGCCCCCAATTTGAACCACGCATCATCCGCGCCCTCTAAGTCGGGGATCTGCCCATCGATAGCTTAGGTCGGTGATGATATTGGCAACCACCACCATTGCGGCTGCGAAAAATAGCACCCCCAGAACCGTCGGATAATCACGGCGCAGAATGGAATCAAACGCCAGCCGTCCCATGCCGGGCCAGTTGAACACCGTCTCGACCAGCAACGCGCCCGAAATCAAGTTGCCAAACTGCAACCCTGCGACGGTCAATATCGGCAAGGCGGCGTTGCGCAGGGCGTGTTTGAACAACACAGACCGTTCCGTCGCCCCTTTGGCCCGCGCAGTGCGGATATAGTCGGACCCCAACACATCCATCATCGACGCACGCGACAGCCGCGCATATTGCGCCAGATAGATGATCGCGAGGGTAAAGGCAGGCAGCACAAGATGATGTGCCACATCAACAATCTGGGTGAAAACCCCAGCATCGCGCAGCCGGACAGAGCGCATCCCCTCCACCGGAAAAATTGGGAAGACAGACGCAAACAGGATCACCAGCATTATTCCGGTCCAGAATACCGGGACAGCATAGCCGATAGTGGCAAAGACCGACACAAACCCTGACAAAGGGCCATTAGGTTTTTGTGCCGCAATCACACCCAGAAATACGCCAATCACAATCGACAGTATTTGCGCTGTAAGCACCAACAAGATCGTCGGGCCGATCCGCGCCGAGATCAGCTTGGCCACGGGCTGGTTGAAAAAGAAGCTTTCGCCCAGATTTCCCTGAGCGACATTGGCAAGATATATCCAGAGCTGCGTCAGCAGGGGTTTGTCCAACCCGTAGTCGGCGCGGATGGCGGCCAACATATCGGCATCAATCCCGCCCATCTCGCCCGCAATCACAACCGCTGGGTCGCCCGGTGCCAGCCGGATCAATAGAAAATTCAACACGACTACGCCCAGCATCAGCAGCAAGCCATAAATGATGCGTCGGATGAAAAACGATGCCGTCATGAGGGGGAGGTCTCTTTCGCTTGCAAAGGCAGCGGTCGGGGGCGATTTGCGCCGCCCCCGGATCAAGTCATCAAATCAGTCGGCTATTTCGACCATATCCATCGGGTGCATTGTGCCCCAGATGCCTTTGGGCGGGTTGACCAGCTTGGCGTTATAGGCCGTGTGGTAAGGCGTCGCGTTGATCCAATAGATCGGCAGATCTTGGGCGACGATCTGCTGGAACTCAGCGTAAAGCGTCTTGCGTTTGTCCATGTCCAACTCGACTGCGGCAGCGTTAAGCAGTTCGTCCACCTTTGGGTTGGCATAAGACTGCGTGTTCGACCAGATCACCCCTTTGATGATGTTGTCGCTAAGATAGGTGCGATGCACACCAATCACTGGATCACCCCAGTTGAAGACAACATCCATCGACAGTTCGAAATCATGGCTGGCAACACGACCGGCCCAAGTTGGAAAGTCGGGTGCAGCGCGAACAGTTACATCAATGCCGATCTTTTTGAGCTGGGATTTCATGTATTCCGCGACCGATTGTTGTTGCTCTTTGGGGCCGGGAATATAGTCGATGGTCAATTCCATCCCGTCGGCAAACCCTGCCTCGGCCATCAGCGCATTGGCTTTTTCCAAATCCACATCATAGGCTTCGATCGTTTCGTCAAAAAACGGCGAGCTTTCGATGATTGGCCCGCGTTGCGGTGACGATACACCACGGTGCAATGCCTTGGTTATAAACTCGCGATCCACGGCATAGCCGATGGCTTGGCGCACCCGCACATCGCTTAGCTTGGGTGATTCAGTGTTGAACGCCAGCCAGTTGATCGGACCCACCGCAGCATAGCCTTCGGCAGTAACCTCAAGCGCATCCACATCCGACAGACGCTTGATTTCCTGCGCACCGGCCATGAACGGATAGATATCGGCCTCGCCATTTTCCATCGCGATCAGCAATGCGGATGGGTCTTTGATGATGCGAATAATGATTTCGTCCAGCTTCGGGCGGCCTTCGATAAAAAAGTTCGGGTTCTTTTTCATGACGATGGCTTCGCCTGCGGTGAATTCCTCCAGCATGAACGGGCCAGAACCGATAGGTGCGGAATTTGCCGGATGGCTTTTGATATCCTGTCCGTCGCCGTAAATATGTTTGGGCAGGATCGGGGCCAGTGCTGGCGACATCGCCAATAGCAGGGCAGGGTGCGGCTGGCTTAATTTGATTACCGCTGTCAGTGGGTCGGGGGTTTCTATCGTTTCGACCGGGGCGAACATGGATTTGAACGGGTGGTTTTCCTTGATCGTCATGATCGAAAACGCAACGTCTTCTGACGTGACTGGTTTGCCATCATGGAATGTCGCGTTGTCGACAAGGTTCAGCGTGACGCTTAGGCCGTCCTCGGACACCTCCCAGCTTTTGGCAAGATAGGGCTGAGGTTCCCAATTTTCGTCATAGCGCATGGGGGATGCAAAGATCTGCGTCGATGGCACCGCAGTCGCGATACCTGACTGAACAGCGCCATTCAAATGGCGTGGTACCTGGCTTGAGGCGATGACAAGCGTACCGCCTTCGGCAAAAACAGGCGCTGCGCCAAGGGTGACGGTGGCAATAGCAGCGGCCCCCATCAATCTGGAAAAAATCGACATGTGTTGAACTCTCCAAGTTTGTTCTGACTTTATGCCTAGAAGGCTAGCCAGAACACTTAGTACAGAAAACAGTGTTTAATGTGCCGACTAAATTCATTGAATGAGGTTATCCCCCTTGGGCTGGGCGCAGTTCCAAGCTGTCAAATTGCCCCTCGCGCACCAGATCATCCGAGATTTGCAGCACTGCCTGTAATACTGCGGATTTCTCGTTTCCGGCACTATACGCAACGCCAAAGTTGGGTTCTTCTAGGTCGCCCAACAAGGGTTTCGTGACATACCCCGACAGATAATCAGCATCCACACGGCTGTGAATATTCATCAACGTATAGCCCAACCCCGCCGCCACCATGCCGCGCAAGACAGACGATGATTTTGAGGTGTGCACAATTTTTGGGCTTAGTCCCTGACTGCTGAACAACCGGTTGAAATAGCTTTGGGATGCGGGCAAATCCAGCATCAACATGGGAAGGTCGGCCATGTCCTTTAGGGTCAGGCTGGGCTTGGCCGCCAAGGGCCAATCAGCGGGCAATAACACAAAGGGCCGCGCAAAGAACAAAGATCGAAACGGCTGATCCGCGGCCAGCTCGACGTTGTAGGTCAAAGCCATATCCACGCCGCCATCTTTCAATAGCTGTGCAATTTCTTGCATGTCCCCTTCCTTGAGATCGATGCGGATGGACGGGTAAAGTGCTGAAATGCGTTTGAGGATCGGCGGCAGGACATAGGGGGCAGAGGGTTCGAAACAGGCAACGCGCAGGGTGCCGGTGGGACTGCCCTGCAGGCTCATCAGCTCGCTTTCGAAATGGCGGCACTGCTCAAGAAATGCGACGACCCGCTTGCCAACTTCGCGTCCAGCATCGGTGGCGACGATCCCCTTGGCAGGGATGCGGCGAAAAAGGGCGGTTCCGATATTTCCCTCCATCAGATCAATCGCGGCGGTGATTGACGATTGCGAGATGTTCATTTCCTCGGCCGCCCGCGCGATAGAGCCATAGCGCAGCGCCGCATCAAAATACCGCAATTGTTTGAAGGTAAAGCGCATTGGTCATTCCCCTAAAATTGTGGGCTTTTCTAGACAGTAAATCTATTTTTCCGCTGAACCAAGCTGCGATAGCTGTTGAACGGAATATAGGGGGCATCATGTCGGATATCGTTGTTTTTTCAGCCAAAAAGATCATCACAATGGACATTAACCGGATGGAGGCGACCCATGTTGCTGTCCGTGAGGGAGAGATTCTGGCCGTGGGCGACGCGACCTGCGCCGACCAATGGGGGACCGTGACCCATGATGACAGCCTAAAGAACGCTGTGCTGATGCCCGGATTTATCGAGGGCCACGCGCACATGATGGCCGGCGCGATGTGGGAATACGCCTATGCAGGTTTCCACGACCGGATCGACCCCGATGGCAAATTGTGGCCGGGACTAACGGATATTGACGCAGTGATTGGGGGGCTGAGTGAGTATGCCAAGACATTGGACGACGACGCACCGCTGGTTGGCTGGGGCTTTGACGCGATATTCCTGACGTCCGAACGGTTGAGCAAGAAGCATCTGGATCAAATCAGCACCACGCGGCCGATTGCGATCATGTTCTCGAATTTCCACCTGATGTGTGTGAACTCGGCGGCGCTTGATCTTGCGGGATTTGACCAGACCACCAACGCCGAAGGCGTGATAAAAGGCCCTGACGGCTTGCCCACGGGCGAGTTGCAGGAAATGGCCGCAATGTTTCCCGTTATGCGGCGGTTGGGGATCGATTTTCGCGGCCTCAGCCAGAAAGAAGCATCCATTCGCGCCTATGCAGATGTGTCGCGGCGTGCCGGTGTGACCACGGTGACAGATCTGTATTCGCAGATGGAGGAGGAAGACGTGACCACTATGCTACGGGTCACAGGGTCCGATGATTTCCCCTTGCGTGTGGTGCCGGCGGTGGGTGCCATGGACGGTCCGAAAGCCATTGCAGACAAGGCGCAAGCGCTGGCCAAACGCAGCACCGACAAGTTGCGGCTGGGGGCAGTGAAATTGATGACTGACGGGTCTATTCAGGGTTGGACGGCGCGGGTAAAAAGCCCTGGATATGTTGGCGGTCAACCTAATGGCATCTGGAATACCCCGCCCGAAACGATCTTTGCACTGGTCGAGGAATTGCACAGCCGTGGCATTCAGATGCATATCCACGTCAATGGCGACGAGGCCGCCGAGGTATCGCTGAACGCGATCGAGGCAGCACTGCGCAAGCATCCGTGGACAGGGCACCGCCACGTCTTGCAGCATTGCCAGATGATGGGGCGCGATTTGTTTACGCGGGCCGCTGATATGGGCGTGTGCTGCAATATCTTTGCCAACCACCTCTACTATTTCGGCGACCAGCACGCGGCTTTGACCATCGGCACAGACCGCGCTGAACGCATGAACGGGTCGCGCAGTGCGATTGATGCGGGCGCAAATATTGCGATCCATTCGGACGCACCCGTAACACCCATGGCACCGCTGTTCACCGCGTGGTGTGCTGTAAACAGGCAAACCATGTCGGGGCGGACCTTGGGGGCCGCGCAATGTATCGACGTCGAAGAGGCGCTGTTCGCGATCACCATGGGGGCCGCCTATACGTTGAAGCTGGACAGCGAGATCGGCAGCATCGAGACAGGCAAACGCGCGGACTTTGTCGCCTTGGCAGATGATCCCACGGCCGTTGACCCGATGGCATTAAAGGATGTGCCGATATTGGGAACGGTGTTCGGGGGGCGCGTGCACCTTCTATGAAACCACGGCTGCCCCTGACTGTGATCTCGGGCTATCTTGGTGCCGGGAAAACCACCTTGATCAATCGCCTGCTGGCCGAGGACCATGGGCTAAAGCTGATGGTGATGGTCAACGATTTCGGTGCAATCAACATCGATGCTGCGCTTATTGCCGATGCGACCGGGGACACGATGACCCTGACCAATGGCTGCGTATGCTGTACGATGGGGGCTGATTTGTTCATGGCCATCGGGGATGTCCTGGACCGCCCGCGGCGACCGGATCATCTGGTGATTGAGGCGTCCGGCATCGCAGACCCCGCGCGCATTGCCCAAGTGGCGCAGGCCGAGCCCGATCTGGCCTATGGCGGCATTGTAACCGTAGTGGACGGCCCGAGCTATGATCGGTTGGCGCGTGATGGACAGATCGGGGCACAAGTGGCGGGGCAAGTCAGCGCGGCTGATCTGGTTTTGATTAGCAAGCAAACTGCACCCGATCCGGGGCTCGCATTGCGGTTGGGGGTACAGTCGCGGTCGCTGGTGGTTGATCTGGCGCAGGTGGATAAGGTCGCCCCGATTGTATTCGGCGCGGCAGAACGATCTGTCCCGACCGCATCCACTGCCCGGCACGCCACCTATCGGGGGTGGAGCGATACCAGTGAAGTGACCATGGAATACCCAGCGTTAATGGACAAACTAAAAAATCGCCCCAAAGGTTTGTTCCGTTTCAAAGGGTTCGTTGGCCATGATGGTTCCAGTAGCTGGGAAGTGCACTGCGTCGGGCCCAGCGTGAATATAAAGCCGATTAATGCGGAGCAGGCGACCCAGGTTGTGGGAATCGGCTTGAAGGCCGAGATAACCGCGGCTGAGATTTCAGAGTGGTGGAATGGCTGTGCCACTGGCCGAGATTAGCAGAATTCTGATCCCCGATCTCAGCCGTCTGTGACCATAGTGACGGTCGCGCCGTCGGCCTGCATCGCCGCTGTTGCGCGGTCGTAACGCAGATAGGCCAGCGCATGGTTGCCCGATTGTGTGAACACAGTACCCGCCGGTTTGCCGTTCGCAGAAATCTCGGTACCTGCGTCAACCGGCGCGCTGATATTGACCTTGGCCAGTCCTTTGCGAAGTTCTGTCTTGTGCTTCATCCGCGCTGTGACCTCCTGGCCTACATAGCACCCTTTGCGGAAATCAACGCCGTTCAGACGCTCGAACCCCATCTCGAGGATAAAGCTATCGGGGGTCAGTTCGGCCCCGGTTTCAGGGATCATGTGGGCGACACGCAAAGCGTCCCAATCGGTTGTGTCATCGGTTTGTGGCGCATCGCGGTAGGCGCGCCAGCCCATATTTGGATCGCGCGGATCGGCGTAGCCATCGGCAGGCACTTCACCCAGCCCGCGGTGCAAATGCAGGCCGCTGGCCTCGATCTTCACATCGGCACGCAGTTTGTACATGTTAAGCCGTTGGACGAGTGCATCGGCGCTGGCATCAGTGACATCCAACAGCACATCATCGCCAGCAGCGGACAGAAAGAAATCAACGATGAACTTGCCTTGGGGCGTCAGGAACGCGGCATAGATCGGCGCTGTATCCAATTTGTCCACGTCATTTGTGACCAGTCCCTGCAGAAAGCTGCGGGTATCTGCGCCAGAGAGTTTCAGGATGCGGCGGTGGTTCATATCGCGTTTCCTTGCGTTTGATAGCATGACATATATCAGGCCGACCAAAAGCCGAAAGGGGCAACCATGCCTGCGCCAATAACCGTGATCATCCCAACCTTGAATGCGGAACATAGTCTGACGGGCTGTTTGACCGCTTTGATGGAAGGGGTGGATGCAGGATTGATCCGCGAATTGATCGTATCAGATGGCTGGTCAGACGATGCAACGCGGATCGTGGCCGAGGCATGGGGCGCGGAAATCATCGAAGGGGCTGCATCGCGCGGCGGACAATTGCGGCGTGGTTGCGCCAAGGCCAAGGGCGACTGGTTGTTGGTTTTGCACGCCGACACCCACTTGGATCAAGGATGGACAGCCCCTGTGATTGCCCATCTAAAAGGGCAAAAGGCGGGTTGGTTTCAACTGCGATTTGACAGCACCGGATTTGCACCGCGGTTTGTTGCGGGCTGGGCAAACCTGCGCAGCCGGTTTGGCTTGCCCTACGGCGATCAAGGCCTGTTGGTGCCGCGTGCGCTGTACCAGTCGTTGGGCGGATACCCCGACCAACCCTTGATGGAGGATGTGGCGATGGCTCGCTTGTTAAAAGGTCAACTGGCGGCCATCGATTGCGCCGCGATCACCTCTGCCGCCAAGTATCAAAAGGCTGGCTGGCTGCTTCGCGGAGGGCGCAACCTGTGGACGTTGATCCGCTATTTTGCAGGGGTATCCCCGCAAAAGCTGGCAGAGACCTACGCCAAATAGACGCGCGCTAACTTAACCAAAAAGATGCTGGCCAAGCCGTTGCAGCAGGTTGGGTTCAGTCGGCTCAAGACCCTTTTCGACCGGACGCAAGGCAGGTGAATTCCGCCCGTCTGAAATGGTTTTGCCATCCTCGAATTGCAGCCTGTACAGATCGGCATAGATGCCGCCACGGGCCAGCAGTTCTTCGTGCTTGCCCTCGTCCATAATACGGCCACGGTCCATCACCACGATCTTGTCCGCACCGCGAATGGTGGACAAGCGATGGGCGATAACAATTGTGGTGCGTCCTTGGGACAGGCGATCCAACGCTTGTTGAACGACTTTTTCAGACTGGGCGTCCAATGCGCTTGTCGCTTCGTCCAACAGCAAGATCGGTGTGTTGCGCAACAGCGCGCGGGCGATCACAACCCGTTGACGTTGCCCGCCAGAAAGCGCCGATCCGCGCGGGCCGACGCTGGTGTCCAAGCCATGCTCCAGTTTGGGAAGGAAATCAGCAACATGCGCTGCCTCAAGCACAGACTGCAATTCGGCGTCAGATACATTTTCGCGGCCCAATACGATGTTTTCGCGCAGTGTCTCGTCAAACAACAGCGCCTCTTGTGTCACCACAGAGAATAAGCCGCGCAGATCAGAGATATTCATGTCTTTTAGGGGGACGCCGCCAATGGTGACGGTGCCAGATTGCGGATCAATGAGACGTGTCAGCAGGTTGAAGATCGTAGATTTGCCCGCGCCAGAGGCCCCCACCAGCGCGGTCGTCTGACCCGCAGTTGCCGTCATTGACAGATCGTCCAGCACCTTTGCCTCGCCATACGACAGGCTGACCCCGTCCAGCACGATGTCCGACGATCCCGCAGGAACGGCCACCGGCTTTTGCGGGGATTTCAACGTGATCGGCGCATCCATCAATTCTTTGATCCGCTCAAGCGCTGCCGCAGCAGTTTGCCACAACCCACTTATGCCCCCCAACCGGCGCAGCGGGCTAAAGGTAAACCCCATAGCCGTGAAAAACGTCATGAACTGGCCGATGGTCTTGTCGCCCGAGATAATCTCGGAGCCGCCATAGAGGATCACAGCCATAAAGCCGACGCCCGACATGATGTCGATCATCCCTGGAATGGCCGAATTGCCAAAGGCCGCGCGGACTTCGGTTTTTACGTAAGTCTTTGTAAGGTCGCGATATTGGGTAGATTGATACCGTTCTAACGCGTTCAGTTTGATCTGGACAATGCCGTGAAACACTTCGTCCAAACGGGTTGACAGACGCGCACCCAAGTCGCGAGCCTCGCGTGACCGTGCGCGCACAAACCGTTGCGCAAGGGCGGCTGGCATAACCATCAATGGCACACCGATACAGGCCAGCAAGGCCCAGACCGGGTCAATAGAGATTGCGACCCCAAGCAGGACAAACAGCCCGATCAGATCGCGTCCGGTGCCGGTGATAATCGCACGCCATACATCATTGACTGCGTTCACATCCGATTGCACCCGCTGGATCAGAAACCCGGGCGGATGCGACTGATGAAAGGCCCCGTCCTGCATCATCATCCGGTTCAACATATCAACCCGCATATCCGCAGCCGACGTTTGGGCGATCCGCGTCAAAAGCACTTTTTGGCCAATGCCAGCCGCAGCACGCAACACAAAAATCCCCACCAGCACCAGCCCGACCCACAAAAGCGCGGATTCATTGCCGGCGACAAAAACCTGATCGAACATAGGCTGCATTAGCTTGGCCAATGCACCAAGCGTGGCCCCTTCGACCGACATGAAAAAAATGGCCAAAGCCAACAGCCACATATGCATTTTCAGATAGTCGTGCCAAAGCCACTTCAGCAACTCTTTGGAACTGTATGTTACATCACTCATTAAAGCGGCCGCGGTCCTTTGGGCAAATATCAGTATGGTTTACGCAGCCCAAGGGCGCAGGGCAAGCGTGCGGACCTAAATTGGGGTCGGGATTGTCTGATTGACCTCGCGCGGCACAGGGATAAGTTGCCAATACACTGTCCCTGAAAGGCGCATTCCTGATGTCATCCCAACCCAATCTGTCGCACGGGCGCGGCTATCTTGCCATTCCCGGCCCATCGATCATGCCAGAGGCCGTGTTGAATGCGATGCACCGGCCCGCGCCGAATATCTATGCGGGTGAATTGGTGGATATGATGCCGCCGCTCATGCAGGATTTGCGCGCGATTGCAAAGACGAAGCACCACGTTGCCATGTATATCGGCAATGGCCACGCCGCATGGGAGGCGTCGTTGGCCAATGTGATCAGCCCCGGTGACAAGGTACTTGTGCCCGCGACAGGCCGCTTTGGCCTTGGCTGGGGTGAAATGGCCGCAGGTCTGGGCGCAGATGTCGAGGTGATGGATTTCGGCAAGCAATCAGCGATGGATCTGGCCCGCATCGAGGAACGCCTGAAAGCGGATACTGCCCATGAGATTAAGGCGATCCTGGCCGTGCATGTCGATACGTCGACCTCAGTCTTAAACGATGTGGCTGGGGTTCGCGCCGCAATAGACGCCGCTGGGCATCCGGCACTTTTGATGGCGGATTGTATTGCATCCTTCGCCTGTGACCGATTTGAAATGGACGCTTGGGGTGTCGATGTCATGGTGACGGGCTGCCAAAAGGGTCTGATGGTGCCCCCCGGCGTCAGCTTTGTGTTTTTCAATGACCGGGCGGCACAGGTTCGCGCCAAAATGCCCCGCGTCAGCATGTTCTGGGATTGGGCACCGCGCGCGAACCCGCAGGAGTTCTATCAATACCACTGCGGCACGGCCCCCACGCACCACATCTATGGTCTGCGGGTGGCGCTTGATATGATCCACGCTGAAACAATCGAGGGGGTGTGGGACCGTCACACAGTTCTGGCGCGTGCCATCTGGGCCGCATGCGAGGCATGGGGGACGGAAGGAACGCTCGCGTTAAATATCACCGATCCTGCCTTGCGCAGTCATGCAGTGACAGCCCTGCGGCTTGAGGCCCCCCAAGCCACGCAATTGCGCGAATGGGTGCAGAAAAACATCGGCCTGACCTTGGGCATCGGCCTTGGTATGGCCCCTCCAGGCAGCGCGGAAAGCCACGGTTTTTTCCGGCTGGGTCACATGGGGCATGTGAATGGCCAGATGATTATGGGGCTGCTTGGCGGGATGGAAGCCGGAATGGCATCGCTTGGCATCAAGCGGGGTTCAGGCGCGTTGGACGCAGCGGCAAAGGTGATCGGCGGGGTCTAGGCCCGCTGCGCCCCGAACCGTTCGAACACTAGGCTTGATACTGTTCAGGCGTTTTCTGCGTCAGCCAATGCAAGGGGCAGAGCCGCCGCAAACGCGTCTAGATTTTCAGCGGTGCCACAACTGACGCGGATGCACCGGTTTTGCGGGGCGGCAAAAGGCATGCGCACAAAGATGCCCCGCGCGACCAACCCATCAAGGACAGATTTGGCAAATACCCCGTCGCGCCCGCAGTCAATCGCCACAAAGTTCGCAGCAGAGGGAAGCGGCGTCAGGCCATTTTCGCGTGCGATCTTGGCGATCCGGTCGCGGGATGTCGCAATCTGCGTTTTTACATACTCCAGCCAATCAGCGTCCCCCAAAGCCGCCAGCGCGCCCGCTTGCGCTGCGCGGTTCATGCCAAAATGATTGCGCACCTTGCCAAAGGCCGTGACCAGATCAGGGGCAGCTATCGCATAGCCGACGCGTGCGCCTGCCAGCCCATGCGCCTTGGAAAACGTCCGCATACGGATCAAACGCGGGTCGTCTGCATCCAGAACCGGTGGAGTGCCTTCGGGCGCGCAGTCAATATACGCCTCGTCCAACACCAGCAGGCAGCCTTGGGGCAGATTGCCCATCGCGTCGACCAGATCAGCGCCGGAATGCCAACTGCCCATCGGATTGTCGGGGTTCGCCAGATACACCAGCTTTGCATCGACTTCGGCCGCTTTGGCGAACAGCGCCGCTGGGTCCTCGTGGTCGCCAAGGTATGGCACCTTGTGCAGCTTGCCGCCAAATCCGGCCACATGGTAATTGAACGTCGGGTAGGCCCCGTCAGAGGTGACCACGGCATCGCCCTGCGCGACCATCAATCGCACAAGATAGCCTAATAGACCGTCAATGCCTTCACCCACGATTATATGGTCGGGCGTCACGCCATGATGGGCAGCCAGCGCTTGGCGCAAATCAAAGCTTTCTGGATCGCCGTACATCCATTGTTGGGTCGCGGCCATTGCCTCAACCGCGCGGGGCGAGGGGCCGAATACGTTTTCATTCGCACCCAGCCTTGCGACAAATGCCTTTCCGGCGGCGCGTTCTTGGGTTTCAGGACCCACAAACGGCACGGTGGACGGAAGGGACTGGGCGAGCGGGGTAAGGCGAACATGTGTCATGCCACCCGATTACTGCATCCCCATCCGCTTCGGCAAGCATTGAAAGCAGGGCCAAATAACCCTAGATAATAATCATTCGCAATTGGAGGCCGGATCATGCCCAAAATCACCCGTCGCGGATTTGTCGCGACAGCACTGGCAGCCAGTGCAATCCGGACGGTGCCGTTCGCCGGGGCAAAGTTGGGCGGACGTCGCATTCTGACATTGGTCTACGACAAATCACTTGGCATGATGCGGGCGGTAGAACGCTGGGTGCCGTAGCGTTTTGCTTTGCATGGCTATTGATATAGGTCCAGATGTTGCAAAACACTGGAGAATACTATGGCCCGCGTAACAATCACCTATGAAGAACACATTGCCCATGTGCGCCTGACCCGCGCAGACAAGATGAATGCAGTGGATCAGGACATGATCGATGCGATCATCGCCGCAGGGAACGAAGTTGCTGCGTCCGATGCACGGGTTGTTGTACTTTCAGGCGAGGGCAAGGCCTTTTGTGCCGGTATCGACATCAGCGCGATGGGGGCCTTGGCCGGGGGTGACCCGTCCGAAAAGATGATGCCGCGCACCCACGGGGATGGAACCACCAACCAGTGGCAAGAAGTCCCGATGATCTGGACCCGGGTTGGTATTCCAGTAATCGCGGCGCTGCATGGCAAGGTCTATGGCGCAGGCTTGCAGCTTGCTCTTGGGGCCGACATCCGCATCGCTGCGCCCGATGTCGAGATGGCTGTGATGGAAATGAAATGGGGCATCGTGCCCGATATGGGCGGAATGGTTTTGCTGCCCAAACTGGTGCGCGGCGATGTACTGCGGTTATTGACCTATACGGCACAGCCAATTGACGCGACGCAGGCCGAACGGTGGGGGCTGGTCACACAGCTTGCGGATGACCCGCTGGCCGCCGCCATGGAACTTGCCGCCACGATCGCGGGCAAAAGCCCAAGTGCCATCAAAGCCGCGAAACGCCTGGCCGCTTTTGCCGAGACAAATGTTGCCGATGAGGTGCTGCTAGAGGAATCGCGCGAGCAGGCAGAATTGCTGGGCCGCCCTCACCAGATGGAAGTAATCGCTGCCGAATTCGGCAAGCGACCGGCTGTGTTCAAAGACTGATCACTTCGACGACCGGAATTAGTCAGCCCCGCCTGAGTTAACAGGCGGGGCTCTCCAAACGGACGATCTTTGCTTCCCAGCTAAGACTGCGAACTTAAAATCCCATTTGGAATAAGGACTTTTGCTTATCCCAGCTCGGCGAGACGATCCAAAGCGGCCTGAAGCTGATCTGCTTCTTCCTGACGCGCGTCCAGATTGCTTTGGGCTTCGGCAACGACTTCCGCAGGGGCGGAGGCGGCGAATTTGGGGTTGTTTAGACGTCCCTTTAGACCGCCGATTTCTTTGCCCAGTTTATCCAGCGACTTTTGCAGGCGTGATTTTTCAGCGTCGATGTCGATCAACCCGGCCAAAGGCAGGCCAAAGGTCGCACCGGGCGCGGCGATTGAAACGGTGCCTTTTGGAAACGCGTCGGCGCGATCAAGGCTTTCGACACGGGCGAGGCGTTTGATCATCGCCTCGTTGCGGTCCCATGCGGCTTGGCCGGTGGCGTCCATTTCGGTGCAAAGCATTGGCACTTTCAGACCCGCAGGGACGTGCATTTGCGCGCGCGCCGAGCGGATGGATTCGATAAGCCCGATGACCCAGTTCAGTTCACGATCTGCATCAGCGTCAAGCATATCGGCTGTGGTATAGGTCGGCCAATCACCGTGGATCAGCATTTTTGACCGCTCGTCCGTGGTCTGCCACAGTTCTTCGGTGATGTAGGGCATGATCGGGTGAAGAAGGACAAGGCATTGATCCAAAACCCATTTCAAGGTCTGGCGCGTTTCAGCGGCCTCAGCCGCGTCGTCTTGCAGCAGGGGTTTGGACAGCTCGACGTACCAGTCGCAGACTTTGCCCCAGACGAACGCATAAAGCGCGTTTGCAGCATCGTTGAAGCGATAGTTTTCCAGCGCTGCGTCAACTTCTTCGCGAACGCGGGCTGTTTCCCCGATAATCCATTTGTTCAGCGTGTGTTCCACATCCGCGTGGCTGGTGTAGGTCACCGAGGGCACGCTATCTTCGAACACGCCATTCATTTCCGCAAAGCGGTGTGCGTTCCAGAGTTTGGTGCCAAAGTTGCGGTAGCCAGCGATGCGAGCGGTGGACAGTTTCAGGTCGCGCCCCATCGCGGCCATCGCCGTCAGGGTAAAGCGCACAGCATCTGCGCCGAATTCGTCGATCAGGTCGAGCGGATCAAGCACGTTGCCCAGTGACTTTGACATCTTCTTGCCCTTCTCGTCGCGCACCAGCGCGTGGACATAGACGGTATCGAACGGCTTTTGGCCCACAACGGCGTATTGCATCATCATCATCCGGGCGACCCAGAAAAAGATGATGTCAAAGCCTGTGATCAGCACAGAGGTTGGGAAATACTTCGCCAGCTCATCTGTCTGTTCCGGCCAGCCAAGGGTACCGATGGGCCAGAGGCCAGAGGAGAACCATGTGTCCAAAACATCAGGATCGCGTTTGAGCGCTTTTCCGGGGGCCATCGCTTTGGCTTCGGCCTCAGTTGCGGCGCAGTATTCATTGCCTTCGTCATCAAACCAAACCGGGATCTGATGCCCCCACCATAGCTGCCGCGAAATGCACCAGGGTTCGATGTTTTCGAGCCAGTGGAAATACACCTTTTTATCCTGCTCTGGCAGAATCTGCACGTCGCCATTGCGCACGGCGTCGATGGCGGGCTGGACGATCTTTGAGGTCTCAACGAACCATTGGTCGGTGAGCATTGGTTCGATCACAACCTTGGAGCGGTCGCCAAAGGGCTGCATGATCTTTTTGTTTTCGACGAACGGTACCAGTTTTGCGCTTTCCTGCCCGTCTTCTTCGTCAATCACCGGGACGGATACCATTACGGCCAAGCCGTCGGCGGTGATTTCGTCAATGACCTTTTTGCGTGCCTCAAAGCGGTCGAGGCCGCGGTAAGCATCAGGCACGAGATTGATTTCGGTGGCGTCTATCGGCGCTTCCTCGGACCCATTGGCAATCGCTTGGGCGCGAGCAGCGGCCTGATCATAAGGCAGGCCATCGGCGCGCATCGCACCGCGTGTGTCCATCAAGGCATAAAGCGGGATATTGTTGCGCTTTGCCACGCCGTAGTCGTTGAAGTCATGCGCGCCGGTGATCTTGACCGCGCCCGAGCCGAAATTCTTGTCGGGGTATTCGTCGGTGATGATCGGGATCATCCGGCGGTGCCCTTTTGGGCCAACGGGAATTTCGCATAGTTTTCCGATAATTGGCGCGTAACGTTCATCTGATGGATGAACTGCGACGGCACCGTCGCCCAGCATGGTTTCTGGCCGGGTCGTGGCGATGGCGATATAGTCGCGCTCTTCGGTCAGGGTCACGTTGCCGTCTTCGTCTTTCTCGACGTAGGTATAGGTCGCGCCATCGGCCAGCGGGTATTTGAAATGCCACATGTGGCCGTCGACCTCGGTTGACTCAACCTCGAGATCGGAAATTGCGGTCTCAAAATGCGGGTCCCAGTTTACCAGACGTTTGCCGCGATAAATCAGGCCTTTGTTGTACATGTCGACAAAGACTTTGATCACGGCATCGTGGAAGTTACCCTCTTCACCAGCAGGGGCCCCCGGTGCGCCGGACATGGTAAATGCGTTGCGGGACCAGTCCAGCGATGCACCTAGGCGCTTAAGTTGACCGATGATAGTGCCGCCTGATTTTTGCTTTTGCTCCCAGACCTTGCCGACGAATTCTTCGCGGCTGAAATCGGTCCGGCGCTTGCCGTCTTTGGCCAGCTCGCGCTCTACGACCATTTGCGTGGCGATGCCTGCGTGGTCCTGACCGGGCTGCCATAGTGTGTCAAAGCCACGCATGCGGTGCCACCGCACCAGAATATCCTGAAGCGTGTTGTTGAACGCGTGGCCCATGTGCAGCGATCCTGTCACGTTGGGCGGTGGGATCATGACCGAAAAGGTCTCGGGGCGTGACGCGTTAGCACCAGCCTTGAAGGCACCTGAGGCCTCCCATGCGTCGTACAAACGGGTTTCGGCTTTGGCGGCGTCAAAATTCTTATCGAGTGCCATGATCAGCGTCCTTCTTTAAACTTGGTGATGATCTAGCGGAGCAAGGCGCAAAGGGGAAGGCTGGCGGGCGGAAAACTTGGGGGTAGGGACGACGTGGGGTTTCACCCAAGGGCGTCTGGACATCGCGTTTTTCGGGGCTACTGTCTGCGCCAACAGTTGAAGGATTTCCAAAGGATGCGTGCAGATGGATAAGTTCGGGAAAAGCCAGCCAGTCAAACGGGTTGAAGACGTGCGGTTTTTGACGGGCGAGGGGCGTTATGTCGATGATATTACGCCTGAAAACTCACTACACGCGTATTTCCTTCGCTCGCCGGTGGGACATGGCGTGATCGCATCGCTTGATGTGTCTGACGCACGCGAGGCCGAGGGCGTGCACGCGGTGCTGACCATCGAAGATCTAGAAGCGGCGGGGATGGATATTTCCATGACCGGTGTGATTTTGAAGAACCGCGATGGTTCGAACGGCGCAAAGCCGTTGCGACCGCTGTTGGCAAAAGGGCGCGTTCGCTATGTTGGCGAACCTGTGGCGGTAGTGATCGCCGATACGCTGGATCAGGCTCGCGACGCGGCAGAGCTGATCATGCTGGATGTCGACGACCTGCCAACGCATATGAAGCTGGAACGTGGCGGCGAGGCTTTGCACCCTGAGGCACCGGATAATCTGGCGTTTGACTGGGGAATGGGTGACGAAGAAGCCACGCAAAAGGCATTTGACGCGGCAGCCAAAACCGTGAGCCTTGATGTGGGTGACAACCGGATCATCGTCAATTCTATGGAACCACGCGGCTGTTATGCCGAATGGACAAATGGCAAATTGCATGTGGCCAACAACGCCCAAGGGGTTTGGGTTCACAAGAGCAACCTGACGCGCGTATTCGATCTGGATGATGAACAAGTGCAGGTGACCAACCCAGATACGGGTGGTGGTTTCGGGATGAAGGCAGCCGCATACCCTGAATATTTCTCGGTCGCTCTGGCGTCGCGGGCCTTGGGGCGTCCGGTGCGTTGGATGTCTGACCGAACCGAAGCCATGCTGAGCGATAATGGCGGGCGCGATCTGACATCCTTGGCCGAATTTGCGTTTGACGAGAACAACAAGATCACCGCCTACCGTGTCAGCACGAAATGCAACCTTGGGGCCTATAACAGCCAGTTCGGGCAGCCCATTCAGGCGACATTGTTCAGCAAGGTGCTGATGGGGGTTTATGACGTGCAGACCACTTGGTTGCAGGTCGAAGGCTATTATACCAACACGGTGCAGGTGGATGCCTATCGCGGTGCCGGCCGCCCCGAGGCGATTTATGTACTTGAACGGCTGATGGACCGCGCTGCACGCGAGTTGGGGGTCGATCCGTGGGAATTGCGCAGGCTCAACTTTATCAAGCCCGAGCAATTTCCCTATACGTCGGCAACGGGCGAGCTTTATGACGTGGGCGAATTCGACCGCCTTTTGACCCGAGCCGGGGTCGAGGCCGATATTGCCGGGTTTCAGGCGCGCAAGGCTGCGGATGCGGCCAAGGGGCTGCTGAGGGGGCAGGGCCTTTGCTATTATATTGAGAGCATTCTGGGCGATCCATCCGAGGGGGCCAAGGTCGAGTTTAACGAAGACGGCACCGTGTTCATCTATGTAGGGACACAGTCGAACGGGCAGGGCCACGAGACGGTCTATGCACAGTTCTTGGCCGACATGACGGGCATTCCGGCTGAGCTGATCCACGTGATCCAAGGCGACAGCGACTTGATCGCCCAGGGCGGCGGGACAGGCGGATCACGATCCGTGACGACACAAAGCACGGCAACATTGGCGACGGTGCAAAAGATGACGGAAGCCTTTACCGCGTTTCTCGCCGATGAAATGGGTGTGCCTGCCTCGGAGGTTTGTTTTGACGACGAACGGTTTCGCGCAGAGGGGTCAAATATGACACCGACGATGCTGGAGGTTGCTGATCTGGCCCGTGAAAAGGGCCGCAATGATCTGCTGGTACATCACGAGCGCGCGACCTTGCCGGGGCGCAGCTATCCCAATGGTGCGCATGTGTCCGAGGTGGTGATTGATCCGGAAACGGGCGTTGTTGTGGTCGAACGCTATACCGTGGTTGATGACTTCGGCAACCTGATCAACCCGATGCTGGCCGAGGGCCAAGTACATGGCGGTGTTGTGCAGGGGATCGGGCAGGCCATTCAGGAGCATGTCGTCTATGACGAAGATGGCCAGCTTTTGACGGCGTCCTTTATGGATTACGCGATCCCGCGTGCGGCGGATGTGCCATATATCACGTTCAACTCCGAACCTGTCCCCTCGACCGCGAACCTGATGGGGATGAAGGGTTGTGGCGAAGCTGGAACCGTTGGCGCGCTGGCCGCGATCTCAAACGCTGTTCAGGACGCTTTGTGGGACCACGGTGTGCGTCAGGCGGACATGCCGTTCACGCCACACAAAGTTTGGGCATTGTTGAACGATCAGGCAATCGCTGCCGAATAAGTGATGGCCTGTGTGTCACAGGGTGAGGGGGCGCTGCCCCCGGACCTAACGGGCAACCCCCGGGATAGTTTTCGGTCAGCAAAGAGGCAGGTTATTTCACGATCTGCATGACGATGCAGGTTGTGGAACCTGTGGCGTAAAGTCGGCCGTCGTCGACACCACGTATTTCGCCATGCGCGACACCGGTGGAGCGGCCGACATGGTCGATGACCCCGACACATTCGATCTGGGTGCCCAACGGAATACCGCGCAGAATGTTGATCTTGTATTCCAGCGTTGTATAGATCGACCCACGCGGAATTTTGGTCTGGACGGCGCAGGCCATCGCTGAATCAAGCAGCGTGCCGTACCAGCCGCCGTGGACTGTTCCCAAGGGATTGGTCACGTTGAATTCAGGTGCTCCGCGAAAGACGGCACGCCCTTCCGAGACTTCGTGCAGCGTGTAGCCCATTGTATGACCAATGGGTGGGCCCGGGTTGGTTCCGTCCAGGATTTTTTGCATAAATTCAAGGCCGGACAGCTTGAGTGCTTCCTCTTGAGGGAGCAAATCCTGGGGGCCTTTGGCGACACGTGGCATAAAAAATCTCCGGCAATTGCGTGCCGGAGAAGCTTGTTGAATTAACTGCCCAAGGGCAAGGTGAGTTTGGTCTTACGCCACGTCCGAAAGTGCTGTCTGCGATGTGACGCCAAGGGCGCGGCAAACGCTGCGGGTCAGTTCGGGGCGGTTAAGCGTGTAGAAATGCAGGTTCTCGACGCCTTCATCGACCAGTGTGCTACACATTTCGGTACACAGGGCGGTGGAGAGCAGATCGTGGCGGTCATCGCGGATCGCTGTTGCAAAGGCGTCATCCAGCCACGTCGGTATTGCGGTGCCGCAGCGCGTGGCAAAGTTGCGCGCCGATTTCCAGTTGGTGATCGGCATGATGCCCGGTGTGATTGTTTTAGTAATGCCAGCCGCCGCGCAATCGTCGCGGAAACGCAGGAAGGTGTCAGCGTCAAAGAAGAACTGCGTCATTGCCTCGTCTGCGCCGGCGTCAAACTTGCGCTTGAGCCATTCGATGTTTTGTGCCTGATCCGGGCTTTCAGGGTGCGGTTCGGGATAGGCACCGATGCGCAGGGTGAATTTGCCGGTAGCGGCCAAGGCTTCGATCAGCTCGACGCTGTCGGCAAAGCCTTCGGGATGGGGGGTGAAAACCTTGGCACCGTCTTCGGGATCACCACGCAGTGCCACGATATCGGTCACGCCGATTTCGGCAAAGCTGTTGGCGACTTCGAGGGTTTCGGCTTTGCTGGCCCCAACGCAGGTCAAATGTGCAGCCACAGGCAGACCTGACGATCGGCGCAGCACGTGGGCAGAATCATGGGTCAAATCGCGGGTGGTGCCGCCAGCGCCGTAGGTGACCGAAAAGAAGCGCGGTGCCAAAGGTGCCAGCGCCTGTGCGGTGTCCCAAAGACGAAAAGACGCGTCGACGGACTTTGGTGGAAAAACTTCAAAAGAGACGGCGGGGCTGGTCATTTTTACGATCCTATTCTGGCTTTCAACTCTTGTTGCATGATTAAAGATGTGAAACAAACTCATAACTTTCATCTTCAACATGAGGATCGCCTCATATGCATATTGAGTTCCGTCACCTGCGTACAATCCAAGCCATTCACGAGGCGGGCGGGTTGGCGCGTGCCGCCGAGCAAATGAACATCACCCAGTCTGCACTGTCGCATCAGGTTAAAGGACTTGAGGATCAGGCGGGCGTCGAGTTGTTTGTACGGCGATCGAAGCCGTTGAAATTATCGCCTGCGGGGTTGCGTTTGCTGAAGTTGGCGCAGCAGGTGTTGCCGCAGCTTGAGGCGGCGCAGGCCGAATTTATGGGGTTGCGCGCGGGCAGTACGGGGCGGATGCACATCGCGATTGAATGTCATGCGTGTTTCGAATGGCTGTTTCCGGTGCTGGAGCAGTTCCGCAAGTCGTGGCCGGATGTTGACGTCGATATCCGCCCCGGTCTGGCGTTCGATGCCCTGCCAGCGCTGTTGCGCGAAGAGGTGGATTTAGTGGTGTCTTCGGACCCCGAGGAATTGCCGGGCGTCGAGTTTGTTGAGCTTTTTGACTATCAGGCCGTGTTTGTAGCGGCCAGCAGCCACCCGCTGGCCAACAAAGATTTCGTTGAGGCCAAGGATTTCAGGACCGAGACGCTGATTACCTATCCGGTGGAGCGGACGCGGCTGGATGTGTTTAGCCAGTTGCTGATCCCGGCAAAGGTTGAACCGTTGGCGATCCGGCAAGTGGAACTGACGGCGGTGATCTTGTTGTTGGTTGCGTCCAATCGTGGGGTGGCAGTGTTGCCTGACTGGGTGGTGCGCGAGGTCAAATACAGCAATGATTATGTGACGCGGCCACTGACCGAGAATGGCATCACGCGCAGGTTATATGCGGCGGTACGGCAGGATGATCTGGGCAAGCCATTTATGGATGAACTGCTGAAGTTGGCAGGCCAAGAGGCGCGCAAGCTTCAGCAGAGTTGAAAGTGGGGCGGGGGGGTATTCCCCGCCCCCAGTCTTACTAGAATACCTTGACGATGGCCTTGCCGTGGTTCCCGCCTGTCAGCAGGTCCATAAAGGCCTGTGGTGCGTTCTCAAGCCCTTCGGTAATGTCTTCTTGAACGGCGATAGACCCGTCGGCCACCTTGGGCGCGATCTCTTTGACAAAGGTCGGGAAGTTGCCCCAGTGGTTCGAGATGATAAATCCGTTCACGCTAAGGAAGTTCACCAAGATCGTACGCCACAGTTTGGGCGCGGTCAGCGCTTCTTCGGCAGCGTCGGCCCCTAGGCCCCCAGCGTTATACCATGCGATCATGCCACAGATCGGGATACGACCGTGCGGGTTCATCATCGGAATAACGGCTTCTAGGACTTTGCCACCGACGTTTTCAAAGTAGATGTCGATGCCTTTGGGGCAGGCCTCTTTCAAAGCGGCACGCAAGGATTTCGCGTCCTTATAGGCGCGATGGTCGATGCATTCGTCAAAGCCGAAATGCTCCTTTGCCGTTGCGCATTTTTCGGCACCACCAGCGATGCCGACAACACGCAAACCAAGAGACTTGGCAATCTGTCCGACCATTGATCCCACCGGACCGGTGGCAGCAGCAACAACCAGCGTCTCGCCCGACTTTGGCCGGCCGTATTCCATCAGGCCATGCCAACCGGTAAAGCCGGGCATGCCCAATACACCGAGTGATGTGGTGATCGGGGCTTTGGCTGGGTCAACCTTGCGCAGCATCTTGGCGGGCTGCACGCCGTGCGTGGCCCAGCCAAAACCGCCGAAAACAAAATCGCCGGGTTTGAAGTCAGGGCTGTTCGATGTAATCACTTCGCCGACCGAACCACCTTCCATGGTGCCGCCGATGGGCACAGGTGCAGCATAGGATTTTGCGTCATCCATGCGGCCGCGCATATAGGGGTCAAGCGACATGTAGTGCACGCGTACCAAAACTTCTCCTTCGCCCGGTGTGGGTACTGCAGCTTCCTCAAGGCGAAAGTTGTCGGCTGTGGGTGCGCCATCGGGGCGGGATGCCAAGACAATATGTTTCATTTTGTCGGTCATTTCGGGGTCCTCCGTTTGTTTCCTCGGGGGCACCGTATCTGGAAAGCATAAGCGTGCAAGGCGGCTTCAGGCGGCACGTTGCGTCAGAGGCTCGTTTGCGCCGATAGGCCTTTGGCAATCTGGCCCTTGGCAATCTCGCCTTGCAGGCTTAAAGGGAGGGCTGATTGAATGAAGGGCGCGGATAATGGTTGGCAGTGCAAATCTAAACATCATGATCAAGGCTGCGCGGCGCGCAGGCCGTGGGCTGGTCAAGGATTTCCGTGAGGTAGAGAACCTTCAGGTGTCTATGAAAGGTGCCGGCGATTTTGTCAGCCGCGCCGATCTGCAGGCGGAAAAGACCCTCAAAGAAGAATTGATGGGCGCGCGCCCTACCTATGGCTGGTTGGCCGAGGAGGGCGGCGGCGACGAGGGCCAGGACCCCACACGCCGCTGGATCGTAGACCCATTGGACGGGACAACGAACTTTTTACACGGTTTGCCGCATTGGGCGATTTCCATTGCGTTGGAACATAAAGGCCAGATCGTTGCCGGTGTGGTATTTGACCCCGCCAAGGACGAGATGTTCTTTGCCGAAAAAGGCGCGGGGGCCTGGATGAACGATATGCGTTTGCGTGTTTCTGGTCGTCACCGCATGATCGAATCTATTTTTGCCACCGGTTTGCCCTTTGCAGGACGCGCTGATTTGCCGGACACGTTGCGGGATCTGGGTCGCATTCTGCCTGTTTGTGCAGGCGTGCGGCGCTGGGGCTCTGCTGCGCTGGATTTGGCCTATGTGGCCGCAGGTCGCTATGACGGATATTGGGAACGTCGCTTGAACTCATGGGATCTGGCTGCGGGCATGCTGATTGTGCGCGAAGCGGGTGGTATGGTCGAACCGATGAACCCCGCTGGTGACATTCTGGCAGACGGCGAGATTGTCTGCGCGAACGAGGCGCTGTTCTCGGGCTTTGCGAAAATCGCGCGCGGCTAAGTGATTTGCCGGGGGCAGGATGCCTTCGGTGAGGATTTAAGAATAAGTTGCATGAAGGCGTCCGGTATCAGCTTGGCCTGATGGCCTGCGGTTACTTGCGTCTTACCTTGGGGATGCTGCTGCGTACGGTTGAATAAGTGGCATCGGGGTGGGGTGGATGGCCGTGGGTCTGTGACCAGAACCGGGGGCCGCCCAAGCGCAGCCAGATCGGTATGGTCAGCACGATCCCCACAACAAACCCGCCCGCATGTGCCCAATAGGCGACGCCACCCATTTCGGGGTCGGTACCGACGCCGCCAATGAACTGCATGCCCAACCACAGACCCAGCATGATCCACGCAGGGATCGGCAGGATGCGGAAAAATACGATAAAGATGATCAGGATATCGACTTTGGCTTTGGGATAAAGCAGCAGATATCCACCCATCACCCCGGCAATAGCCCCTGATGCGCCCACCGTGGGCACACCCGAATAGGGGGCCGAAATCACATGTGCCGCAGCCGACAGTACACCACAGGCAAGATAGAACGCAAGATAACCCAGATGGCCCATCTCGTCTTCGATGTTGTCACCAAAAATGTACAAAAACAGCATGTTGCCGGCCAGATGCAGCCAGCCGCCATGCAGAAACATCGACGTAAACACACCGGTAAATCCACCGCCTGATGTGACCCGTTCAGGCAAGAGCGCCCAGTTGAAAAAGAACATGCCAATCGCGCGGTCATCGTTCATCAGGCTGACATAACTAAGAAACACGCCGATGTTCACCGCCATTAGCAGATATGTCACATAGGGCGTGCGCCCCGACGGGTTATGGTCGCGGATTGGAAACATGACGTGACCCTTAGCCATAGTCGGGGCAGGGTCAAGAGGCGTTAAAATGCGAGGTTTCAGATGAAGATCACATGTTTGCACACGGCCCAAAGCCATGTTGAAATTATGACACGCCTATTTGCCAAACATGGATGGGACGGCGCGTTGGAACATGTCGTGCGCCCCGATCTTTTGGCAAGGGCCCAGTCCGAGGGTGTCGACGCGGTGGCGCAAGATGTGGGTGCGGTGCTGGAGCAATGTGGGGATGCCGACGCGGTGTTGTGTACCTGTTCGACTTTGGGGGCGCTTGTCGAGAGTTCAGGCACAGGCAAGCAGGTGCGCATCGACCGACCGGCAATGGAGGAAGCGGCATCGTATCGTAATGTGATGCTGGCGATTTGTCTGGAAAGCACCCGTGGCCCAAGTGTGGCCCTGTTTAAGGACTGCGCCAAAGGGCGCACGCCCGATGTCGTGTTCTGCGAGGGCGCTTGGTCAGCTTTTGAAGCAGGGGATATGCCCGGTTTCAACCGCGCTGTGGCGCAGTCAGTCGGTACGGCAATGATCGATGCACCGGAAACGGATTGTATCGTTCTGGCACAGGCATCCATGCTGGGTGCGGCCCCCTATCTGATGGATATTGGCGTGCCGGTGCTGACCACGCCAACATTGGCCGTGCGGCGGGCAATAAAAATCGCCCGCCGATAGTAATTTTAACCGGCAGCGCCCAGCAATTGCGCATTCCCGCCAGAGGCAGTGGTATCCACGCATAGATGGCGTTCAGCGCGAACATGGGCTGTATCCGGCAAGCCGCGGATAAGGGGCACAATCGGGCCTGTGCGTTTGGCGAGCGCCTGTTCAATGGCGCGGGCGGTTTCTTCGTCACCCCACCACAGAATGCCACCATAGCTGGGACCATCAGCAAGGGATGCTATGTCGATCTGACCTGTCAGCTCAAGGGTGTCACCACCAAGAGCCGACACAGCGCGGGCCTGTTCGGTGGCTGTGTCCTTGCCCGGCCCCATGCACAGTAATGCAGGACGCGGCATAGAGCTGAGACGGTTTGTTTCGCCCGTTGGACCTGGCAAGGTAATCGTTTCAATTACAGCGCCGATGTGATCCGCCAGCTTGGGCAGGACCTTTTGAGTGCCCTCCCATTTTTCATCGACCAATTTCATATCGGGCACGTCGAAACGGAGCAGATAGTTCGGGCCACCCGCTTTGGGGCCTGTCCCCGAAAGGCCTTCGCCCCCAAAGGGTTGCGAGCCGACGATGGCACCAATCTGGTTGCGGTTCACATAGATGTTGCCCGCCTCGATCCGTTCGGACACGTGCTGGACGCGGTCATCAATGCGGGTTTGCAGGCCAAACGTCAGCCCATAGCCGGTGGCGTTGATGTCATCGATCACCTTGTCCAGCTGTGTCGATTTGAAGGTTGCGATGTGCAGCACGGGGCCGAAAATTTCGCGCTTCAGCTCCGAGATGCTGTTGATACGGATCATCGTGGGCGGAATAAACGTGCCTTCGGTGGGCGCTACCATTTCGGCAATCACCCGGCCTTCGGCGCGGGCCTTGTCGATGTGGTCAGCGATGCCTTTGCGGGCTGCTTCGTCAATTACGGGACCGATATCGGTCGAGATGTTCCACGGGTTGCCCATGACCATCACCTCGATCGCGCCTTCGATCATTTCGATGACCTCTTTGGCGATGTCCTCTTGGACATACAGGCAGCGCAGGGCTGAACACCGTTGGCCTGCGGATTGGAACGCGCTTTCCACGATGGCTTGGACGGCTTGTTCGGGCAGCGCGGTACTGTCCACGATCATTGCGTTCAGCCCACCGGTTTCGGCAATCAGCGGTGTGCCGGGCGCGCAGTGATCAGCCATGGACTTGCGAATTTTAAGGGCCGTCGCGGTCGAGCCGGTAAACGCCACGCCCCCGACGCGCGGATCAGAGGTAAGCGCTGCGCCCACATCCCCACCGCCGGGCAGCAGTTGCATTGCCTCACGCGGGACGCCTGCCTCGTGCAGCAGCGACACAGCAAGAAAGGCAATCAGCGGGGTTTGCTCGGCCGGTTTTGCTAGCACGGCGTTGCCAGCGGCAAGCGCGGCGCTGACCTGTCCACAGAAAATTGCTAGCGGGAAGTTCCACGGCGAGATGCAGACGAAGATACCAGCCGGGGGTACATTCGTAGCTTGCGTTGCGTAATAGCGCAGAAAATCGACAGCTTCGCGCAATTCGCCAACACAGTCAGGCAGACTTTTGCCAGCTTCGCGTGTGAGAAGGGCAAAGATTTCCCCATAATGCGCCTCAAGCATGTCTGCAGCTTTCAACAAAATTGCTTGGCGGTCTTCGAGCGGAGCATCCCATGTTTGCGCGGCATCAAAGGCGGTTTTCACGTCCGCCTCGGAGGCATTGCGCACGGTGCCGGGGCTGCGCCCTATGGCTGCGGGGTTCTGCAGGCGCACGACTTTTTTCGGCTTGGCCTCGCCTGCGATCAGCGGCGTGGCGGCCCAACGGTGCGCTTTCCACGGTGCGCGTGCAGATTCGATCATGTCCAGCGTGGGCGTGTGCATCAGGTCAAACCCAAGAGAATTCACGCGCGTTGGTTGGAACAGTTCTGGGCCCGTTGGAATTTGAAGAACTGCGTCGGAAAGGCTTTCAAACGGATCGGCGGCAACTTGCTCTGGCGTCACGTCCTCGTCGACGATCTGGTTCACAAAGCTTGAGTTAGCCCCGTTTTCCAGCAGACGACGCACCAGATAGGCCAATAGATCCTTGTGGGCCCCGACAGGCGCGTAAACCCGGCAATGTGTGCCGTTTTTTTCCATGACAATGTTGTGCAGCGTTTCGCCCATGCCATGCAGACGCTGGAATTCGAACTTTTCCTTGTCCTCGGCCATGTGAAGTACGGCGGCAACGGTGTGGGCATTGTGGGTGGCAAACTGCGGATAAATGCGGTCGGTCATGTTCAGCAATTTGCGGGCGTTCGCGATGTAGGACACGTCTGTCGCAGCTTTTTGGGTAAATACGGGGAAACCATCGACACCTTTGACCTGAGCGCGCTTGATCTCGGTATCCCAATAGGCACCTTTGACCAGCCGGACCATGATCTTGCGGTCGTGGCGGACTGCCATGTCATAGAGTGTGTCGATTACGACACCGGCGCGCGGGCCATAAGCCTGAACCACCACTCCAAAGCCGGCCCATCCCGACAACGCCGGTTCGGACAACACTTTTTCGATGACATCTAAGGACAGACCCAGACGGTCGGCTTCTTCGGCATCGACATTCAGGCCCATGCCAGCGGATTTTGCCAACAGGGCCAACGCACGCAAACGCGGCACAAGATCGCGCATGACAGATGCTTCTTGGGCGACCTCATAGCGTGGGTGCAGCGCTGACAACTTGACCGAAATGCCTGGGTTTTTGCGGCTGTCCTTGTTGGTGCACGCGATCGCTATGGCCGAAATCGCGCGGCTATAGCTTAGGTGATAACGTTTGGCGTCTGCCTCGGTGCGGGCCGCTTCGCCCAGCATGTCATAGGAATAGGTATATCCCTTTTTCTCCATGCCTTTGGCGCGGTCCATCGCTGCGTTGATGTTTTCACCTAAAACAAACTGGCGGCCCATTTCCTTCATTGCGCGGCTGACCGCGGTGCGGATAACGGGTTCGCCTAGACGTTTGATGGCAGCACGGATGTGACGCACGGGGCCAGGCTGTTCGTCATCCAGCACACGGCCTGTCAGCATCAGTGCCCACGTCGACGCGTTCACCAGTGGGGATGTCGAATGGCCCATGTGGCGGCCCCAGTCTGACGGCGCAATTTTATCTTCGATCAGTGCATCAATGGTTTCGGCATCAGGGACGCGCAACAGCGCCTCGGCCAGACACATCAGGGCAACCCCTTCGTCCGTTGACAGACCGTATTCGGCAAGGAACACTTCCATCATGCCGGGCGCGGTATGGTTGCGGATGGCGCGCACAATCTCTGCGGCGTCTTTGGTGATCTTTACCCGATCTTCAGGGGACAACTGGGAATTGCGGACCAATTCACGCAAAACATGTTCTTGGTCTGTGTAGGTGCCTGCATCAATCTGATGACGCAAAATCGGGGTAGAATCACGTGCCATATAGGGCTCCTCTGCTTAATTGTGCTAGCGTACCCCCAAATTTGAAGTAAGAGTGCCTGATTGCTGCCTGTTTGATAGGTAAACCGATCTAAAATTGGGTGTCCGACGTGACAAATGAAGACTTTAAGATGGACCGCTTTGATCAGGCTATTCTGACCGTCTTGGCCGAGGACGGGCGGATAAGTATTACTGACCTTGCGAAAAAGATCGGTTTGTCCAAATCACCCACTCAGGCGCGTCTGCGCCGGCTTGAGATTGCAGGCGTTATTTTGGGCTATCGCGCGCTGCTTGATCCGATTCGGCTGGGGCTCGATCACGTCGCTTTTGTCGAGGTCCGCCTGAGCGACACAAGAGAAATCGCGCTTAAGGCGTTTAACGCGGCTGTGCTAAAAGTGCCTGAGATTGAACAGGTCCACATGATCGCAGGAAGCTTTGATTACCTGCTTAAGGTGCGGACCCGCGACATGGCGGCCTATCGGGCCTTTCTGGGCGAAACGATTACGACGCTGCCTTATGTATCGAACACATCGACCTATGTGGCAATGGAAGCGGTCAAGGAAATCATGCTCGCAGATGTTACTTGACTGAAACAGGGATGCTGCAGTCAAATGTGGCATGCGTATTTCATGTGTCATTGCCCTGATCTGCGGCCCCGCTTTTGCGTCCGACTGCCCCGCACCGGCAGACATAACCGCTGAACTTGCCGCGCTGTTTGAAAAATCCCGAACGGCTGACAGTTTCCGGCAAGGGCGGGTGGTGTCTGACGAAATGTGGCAGGTCTGGCTGCGTGCGCCCGATGCCGCCGCCCAAGAGGTGCTGGACCGTGGGATGCGCAAGCGTGATGCCTATGATTTTGTCGGGGCACTTGCAGATTTTGACCGCCTGACGGTCTATTGCCCGACTTATGCCGAAGGGTTTAATCAACGCGCCTATATCTATTATCTGCGCAAAGACTATGATGCCGCGCTTGTCGATCTCGATATCGCCTTGAAATTGCAGCCTTTGCACGTTGCCGCACAGTCTGGCAGGGCGCTGACCCTTATGAATCTTGGCCGCATCCCCGAGGCCCGCGCACAAATGTTGGTCGCAGTTGAAAACAACCCGTGGCTGTCGGAAGCGGCGCTTTTGGCCAAGGGCGCGCCCCTTGGACCGATCGGAGAAGACATCTGACCATTTACACTGCCTGTAACCAAGCTATTGTGCGCGGCGTTGCGGGCGTGATGGAATGGTAGACATACCAGACTTAAAATCTGTTGGGCCTTGTGCCCGTGTGGGTTCGAGTCCCACCGCCCGCACCATTTCTCTCATTCCAAGGGGGGGTAGGCGTCAAACTGCGCGCCTGTCGACTTTGATGCGATCGCCCAATCAAAGGCCGTCTGATATGCGGCAACCGCGAGGGTGGTCTCGTAATCTCGTGCCACCTCTAGCCCGGCTTTTGCAAAACCGGACCGCATGGCGTGATCGGCAATGACCACGCCCATTGCCTCCGCGATTGCGGCGGGGGAATGATCCTGCACCAGTCGCCCGACGGAACCGTCACGCAGCAGCCGCTTGGGGCCGAACGGGCAATCCACGCTGACAACAGGCACCCCGCGTGCCATGGCCTCGATTATCGCATTGCCAAGACCTTCGCGTCGCGACGTGCAGACAAACAGATCGGCCGCATTGTGTACCGCATCAAGGTCCGACGTGTAGCCGGGCAAATCTACAGCCCCATCAAGGCCTAGCCCTGCAATCTGTGCTTCTAGCGCGGGACGTTCCGCGCCTTCTCCATAGATCGTGAGCCGTGCATCAGGCATTTGCTGGTGTAAAATAGCAAAAGCGTCGACCAGCAGATTAAAGCGTTTCTCAGGGGCAAGGCGGCCGACGCTAACGATGTGACGGCCGGTTTGGGAAGGCGCGCGCAGGGCACCCACTTTTTCGACCACTGGATTGGGTAGATAGACATAAGGCGGCGCGGCGGTACCTAGCAGGTCGCTCAGCTCTCCACCGATTTCTTCGATAGGGCCACCTGTCAGGGTCGCGTGGGGATAAACCAGCCGGATCGCGGCCTTGCGCAGGTACCTCAGCTTTGCCTCGGCCAGAAAACTGTTCAAGGGTGTATGCTCGGTAACCAGGGTGGCAACCTGAGATTTTGCGAGCCGGGAAGCGGGCACGGAATACAAGCTGCAGACGTTGGTCAACGTCACGACGAGTGAAATTCCCTCGCGGGTGAAAAGGTTTGCAAGCTCGGGGATGCAGCCGGGCAACTTGGGACGGTTGAGTGCATGCACCTGCACGTCCTCGGGGACGCGGTCCAATAGTTCGCCTCGCCGCCGCTGGAGCACAAGAACGGGTTTGTGGCGCGTTCTGTCCATCCCTTTGAGCAGGCTAAAGACAACGCCTTCGGCTCCGCCATGGCCAAAATGCGGAAGAAAGAATGCTACTTTTTGTGGTATCATAAAAAGCCCGTGAAATAGAGGTTTTGGTTTCAATCTGCAAAGTCGGGAAACGACTAATCAGTTTTCATATTGGGGCGGCACCCAGTTCCGGTGTTGCAAACCCAAGTCGACATTCAATTAGTCTTAAAAGAATCGACCAAAACACATCTTAAAATCGAATTGTAGCTATGCTGCACATTCTTTTCGAAAAGGGAAAGCTTTTGATTTCCCCTTCCCAGATGCCGACCAGAACGGATCCGATTTCAGATTGTATAATTCTAGATTCTAAATATCGAAAAGCCAGTCGGAAAGAATAGTTGCCGAAAGTTGCAACGGACCCAGATTGAATCGACTCGCTTGACAAAATGATAAAAGTGGGGACACTAATATCTATACATTTTATTATTATTTTGAGATTACCCGTGCGCCAATTACTTGCATTGAACGGTTTTCTATACCTGTGCGCCTTTTCTGCTTTTGGTCAATCGGCGTTGGCCGCGCCATTTGATTTAGGTCCAGGTGATTTAATCGAAATTTCGGTCATGTCTCGTCCCGAGCTGACGCGCCCCTATAGGGTGCGGCTGGATGGTGCGATTTCTCTCCACATATTGGGAAATATTCAGGCAGAGGGTAAATCCCCCGCTGACCTTGAGGCCGAGCTGGAGGAGCAATTTTCAGATGTTTTCGAGGGGTCAACGTCGATTACCGTCGAGGTGGTTCGTTATCGGCCTGTAATCGTCGGGGGGCAGGTCGCGGCACCTGGTGCCTATGAATATATGGCTGGGCTTGATGTTGCGAGTGTGGTCGCCCTTGCCGGGGGTGTTGGTGTCGGCGCGGCGGCTGACACTGTCTCCACTCAGATGCGGGTCGAGGCAGAGTCGGCGAGATATGAGTTGCTCCGCGCCCGGCTTGCTAGTCGACTGTTGGAGCGCGCGCGCCTTTCGGCTGAACGTGACGGAAGCGATAGTATTGCCATGCCTGCTGAAGCAGAGGCAGTTCTAGGGGCGGCAGCGTCGGACTTGCTTGAGGCGCAGACGAATTTGCGAGCGTCCCGCGAGAGCCAGCTTTCACTGCGGCTTGCTGCAGAAGATTCCAGACGTATGCTCGCCGAGGACGAAGCGGAAGCCTATGCAGAACGCCGCGCACTAATCCGCAGCCAGGTTGATGCCACAATGGAAGAGCTCTTGGTCCAGCAGGGCTTGGCCGAACGTGGTCTGGCGTTATCCCAGCGGTCGCTCGATCTTCGGCTGTCTGCCGACCGCTTTCGCGCGGACGAGCTTGAGGCCGTCGCGTTGGAAGCTTCGGCCCGGGAAAAGGTTTCAACCGCCGTTGCAGGCAAGGAAACAGCAACAGCCCAACGTGAAGGTGAAGTGGCCGCGACTCTTACAGGGATTGATGCCGAGATTGCGGAAATTCGCACTGACATGGGGCTCGCGCGCCGTTTCGTAACCACGTTTGGTGATCCGGCTAGCTCGGCAATGCTCACGGGTGCCGACACACAATACCGCATCCGTCGACATGACCAAAAAGGTGTCACCGTAATCGAAGCCAATCTGGATACGGTAGTGCATCCGGGTGACATGGTAGAAGTGGTGATTGATGATCCTCTGCCTGCTGCACAGGCTGGTCAGGTTAAGCCGCAGGCAGACCAATGACGTTCCGACGTTTGGCGGGCCACATCGCGGCAGCTATCGTGCTGTTGCAGATGTCGATGCCTGTTGAGGCCAAGACCATTGACCTGTCGCGGATGGCCGTGACGCCCAATGCCCGCCTTGGCATCGCCTTTCCCGGGGACAAAACGCAATATTACCCCCTGATTGCCCAAGCCGGAATTGGCATTGCGCGCATTTCAGTGCAGTGGAAATTGGTCGAACCAACCTCGGGCCGGTTCAATTGGTCCGGGCTGGATCGACGTGTCGCTGCTCTTCAGGCATTGGGAATTCATCCGTTTTTGACGTTTGAATCAAATGCCGACTGGGCCACCGTTGCTGAAACACGCGGGGTCAAGAACGCGCGCCCTCGCGATCCCGCTCAGTGGCAGCGCTTTGTGAATGCCGTGGTCGAGAGGTACGACGGCGATGGTCGAAATGACATGCGGGGGCTCAGGCGGCCGGTCCCCTATTGGCAAGCGGCGAATGAATGGATCAGCGACAGAAACAAGTCAGGCGGGTGGGTCGGATCGGCCGATGAACTCATCGCTTATATCAAACTAACACATGATACGGTTAAGGCCGCCTATCCAAAGGCCATATTCGTGATGGGGGGCATTGCTGCATTTAACATTGATGTCATGCTGGTTGCCCGCGGCGGACAACAATTTTCCGTACGTCAGACATGGAACAACAAGTCCGAGACCGTTCTATCGGTGCCGGAAATGCGCGGTCGAGAGATCGCAAGTATCATCGATGGGCGGGCAATTCCGGTTCTAAAGAAGAGCCCCTATGACATTGCCGACGTGCATCTTTACGGCCCCGAAGGAAGGGACGCTGCACGGATCGCAATGATCCGCAAACTTTCACGTAGACCGGTTGTCTCAACAGAGTGCGGTGGTCCCTCGCTTGACTATGGTGGTCGCTATACCCCTGAGCTTCATTTTTTAGCTGTGGTTGAGCGCAACTTGGGCGTTTTCGCTGCCGGGGCCCAGTATTGCCTATGGTTTCGCCTGGGAGAAGGCCCTGGCGGAACATACGGCAACAAGCATACGCCGCTTTATAAAAGCAACGGCAAGGCCAAGCCGGGCGTTTTTGCATACCGAATGCTGTCCCGGCTAGTGGATGCCCGAACAACTGCTTCAAAAGTCGGCGCAGACCGTTTCGAGCTGCGGCGCAGCGATGGTAATATTATTCAGCTTGGCTGGAATGCTGGCGCAGCAGAGGTGCGCAATTTCGCGTCCAATAAGGGCGTCGACGTCTTTTGTCTCGAAGCTGTTGATAAAGGGCAACTAAATTCCGACTCCGGACGATGCAAACCTGACTCATTTGTAGTGGCGGGCCGCAACCTATTTTCCCTTTTAGCGCCGTGACTTCACAATTTATTTTAGAAGGTAACTATTTATGCTGAAGCATTATCGCGACCTTTTCCGCCAGTTTCGAATGATGATTCTTGCTGGTGTGATCGGGACGGGCGCACTCGCGTTCGGCCTGAGCCTCCTGCTTCTGCAAGCCATGCCGATCTACAGAAGTACCGTTGTTGTGAACATGAAGCCATCAGACGAGGCATTAATATTCAACAGGGCTTTTATGGGCGTCACCCAGTTCAGCCCTGCTGTGATTATCACGCAGACCCAGATCGAACGGTTGCTTAGCCGCCAGGTTGCTGAACGCGCGCTCGATATCCTGATCGAAGAGAGCGGAGGAAGTCTTCCTGCTGACCCGCCAAATGCTTTGTCTCGGCTCAAGACTACTTTGTGGCGGAACTGGAACTTGGCAAACTACGGCTATTTCGTTCCTGCCAGTGAGCGTCAGACAATGATCAGCGACCTCCAAGGGGCAACAGACGTCGAGATGGTCGAGGGTTCCTACATCATGGCGATAGAAATCAGCTACGATAACCCAGTCTTGGCGGCACGAGCGGCAAATGCCCTTGTGCAAGCCTACATCGAAACAGCGAGCGAAACTTTCTCCGATGATGCCGTTGGCATTGATACGGCGTTGGAGAATTTGCAGACTGATAAGACGGCTGATCTGAACAAGATGATCGCGGAACGCAGGTTGCTGGAGCGGCAATTGCCGTCGGATAGCGTGAATGATGGCAGGATGCTGCTGTCGGCGGGGCGCGTTACAGCGGCTTCCAAGCTTGCCGAGGCGCAACGTACGCTAGCGCGTCTACAAAGCGAACTGGAGCAAATTGATAGCGCTGACACGGCAGCAATCGCCGAGATGCGGGCTGAAATTACCACTGCGGAAGATATGGTCAGCCAGCGCACGCAAAAGGTCGCGGACGTCGAAGCGGAATTGCAGTACCTGGATAGCACCGAAACGGCGTTGCGTGAGCTTGAACTGAAGATACAAGAAACCGAAAACGATCTCGAAGAGCTGCGAGCCAGAAGGCTTTCCACCTCGCTCGCGCGCGAAGCCCGGATGAACCAAGTCGAGATTATCAGCAGCGCTCAGGTGCCAACATATCCTGCGTTTCCTAAGGTGTTTGTAAACACAGTTGTTGGTACGATCTTGGGGGGCATTCTAATGCTTGCGCCGATCGCAATCCTTGATGTCTTGAACACCCGTATTCGCACGTCCGAAGATCTGCGTCTTACGGTTGGAGAGCAGGCGCTGCCTACCGTTTCTCGCAAAATGGCAAGGCATGCCCGTCGTTTCCTCAAGAAGGGGGGCGCACCGGGGCGTGAACTAAGAGAATTTGCCGAGAAGATGAGTCGACGATTCCTGACCGAGGGACATAAGCATTGGCCCCAACAGCACATCTATGTCACGGCCATCGGATCACAGGATCATGTCGAAAGGCTTTATGTTGTAGTCCAAGCGGCTGCGCGTCTTTACGCACCTCACCGAGCGGAAGGTGTAGCCCCGCTAAAGGTCGTGCCTTTGCCTCCTGTTGCGCGGCTGGGAAGTTGGGCACCCTATCAGGATCAGACAATCATCATCGGCATCGCCAGCGGAGAAGCCGACATTAATGAAGTCGAACTTGTGAGCGGCACAGAAATAGCAAGGGGCGCGGTCACATATCTGGCAGTTGTGCTGTGAAGATTTCGCCCGACCGACGGAAGGTGCGCAAACGCATCTTTCTGACAGCGGGTATGTTCGCCTTCGGTGGTGTTTTTGCAGGTGCTTTGGTAACGTTTTTTGCCCCCTGGGTGGGGATGATTGTCGTATTGGCTGGCATTGGCGCTGCGCTGGCGATGTTGCACCGCCCCGGTGGTGTGCCGATCCTAGTTTATCACAGCATATCGCCTGATGCTGGCTGGCTGCCGTGGGCGAAGAACACCAGCGTCCGGCCAGACGTTTTTCGTCGGCATCTCCAGACTCTGAAGAACGGTGGCTGGGATGTGGTGTCTACAATTGATTTTGTGAATGCCCGCAAAGCCGGCAAGCAGATCAACAATCGCACCGTTATTTTGCATTTTGACGATGGGTATCTGGATAACTACATCTTTGCAGCACCGATCCTGCGCGAATTCGCGATGCCCGCAACCTTCTTTGCGTCGTTGGATTTTATCGAACCCGGCAACGAAATTCGCACCGCCTGCGAAAATCTGGGTCCAACGGCCTGGACAGGATACATGACCGATCTTGAGTTGCGTGCCATGGATGCTGACCCCTTGTTCGATATCGAGGCGCACGGTGTGAACCATGCGCGTGTGCCGGTGTCTGATAAACCTGCTGAGGTACTGACTAACGCCAACTGGAAGCGTCATGCGCCCTTGGCATGGGCGTACGACAACACCAACAAGTCACGGTGGTTTGAGGCTGAAACGCCGCCCGCGCCATTACAATTGGGAGATCCAGTTCCCAAGACAGATTCCGCCCTAGCGGGGCGCTGGTGGGTTGATGGAGAAAACGAAGCTGAGCCCGCCTATAAGATTAGGGTTGGTGATGCACTGGTGCGCGCGCATGAAGGTCTGGGGGACGTCCTGGGCCGCGATGTGATGTTCTTTGCCTGGCCTTTTGACCGGTCATGCCCCGTCAGTGTCGCCGCCGCGAAAGAGGCCGGATTTGTCGCCGTTACAGGAGGGCGAGGGGAGAACCGCCCTGATGAAGACCCTACCATCCTGAGCCGGGTCCATGTCCACGACAGAGCATTTGGTGGGGGTGCGCTGTGGCTTGAGGGGCTCGCGCTTAGGGCGCGGGTCAACGCGGCCTCTGGCCGGTTAATTTGGCACATAGTTGTCGTGTTGGCTGCCCGGCTTCGCGCCCGTCGCTTTGGGCGGCCGGGGTACGAGGCCGTATCATGACGGTGTTGTTTTTCGCGACAATCGGCCTTGTGCTTTTTGGGGGGCTGGCGGTTTTGGCCGCGGGAGCATTGGGGTTGGCACCGTTGGCCTTGGGGGCAGGTTTCGCGCTTGCTGGCGGTATCGCGCTTCTCGTAGAGCCGTTCTTGGGTGTCGCTTCATTGGCAGTGTTTTCTCAGCTCGACGCTGTGGAAAAGATGTTGTTTGGCTTCTTGCCTATTTCCTACTTTAAACTGGTCGGCGCATCCACGGCTCTTGCGATCTTGGCCAACAGTCTTCGCCTGCGTGAGCATATCCAGGCATTGTTGCGTAATCCCATCATTGTCATGGGGCTTGTCTTTTTCATGATGGCCGTGGTGTCGCTTGCGGGCGCTGAGAACAAGGGGATGGCGGTTTCCTCGATCGTCAGTACGGTCAGTCTGATCCTGTTGCTGTTGCTGGTTACTATTCTTGCCAATACCAAGCGCAAGGTCGAGATCATGGTTTGGATCCTAATCGGATCTTCGGCGGTGTCTGCATTGATCCTGCTGGTGGATGTCACACTTGGCGTGCAACTTGTGGCGCAATCAGATGCTGCAACGACTGCCCGTACGGCAGAGGGCGTCGCACGGTCGTCAGGCGGATCAGACTATAACCCGACCACCGCCGCCTCGATGCTGCTGGTTGGGGTGATTGTCGCCTTGGTTCATGCCTTCGAAAGCCCGGTATGGCGGTGGCGACTGCTGATAATGGCAGGCATAGGTTCGGTGGCGATTGTTCTGTCATTTGCCCGATCTGCAGCCTTGGCCTATTTTGTCATCAGTCTGCTCCTAGTTTGGCGATATCGCCGTTGGAAGTACCTCCCATTGGGGGGAGCGGCAGCTTTCGCTGCGGGGCTGGCAGTTTTGCCATTTATACCCGCCGAATACTGGGAACGGCTGTCCTCGTTGATGAGCGGCACAGGTGACCCGACACTAGGCCGACGGTTAACGTATAACCTGATCGGAGTGGATCTTTTCCTGCAACACCCCATTTTTGGGGTGGGGCCAAGCAATTTTGTGCATCATTTCACCAACACTGAATACCGGTATTTGCCGGGCCGCACCCTGCTGGGGCGCGAGCTTCATAACATGTATCTGTCAGTTATAGTCCAATACGGGTTGGCAGGCGCGTTCCCGTTCTTTGCGATGCTAGTGTTAACATTTAAACAGTTGCGCGCCGTCCAACGTGCGCCATGCAGCGAAGCGATGCGAGTGTATGCTGTGGCGCTTGGCTATGGGATCGGGGCCTACTTGGTGGCCAGCCTGTTCCTGCCGAACGAATACTCCAAGTACACGTGGCTCCTTCCTGGGATTTCGGCGGCACTATTTATCGTAAACGAAAGGGAGCGCGCCCTATGAAGATCTTGGTCGTCGTTAGCGAATTTCCAAAGCTCACAGAAACGTTCGCCTATCGCAATGTCGTGGAATACCACCATCTCGGTCATGATGCCCGGATTTTTCATATCAAGCCGTTTCGCGAGGGCGAGATAATCCATGACTTTATGCGCGGCATTGTCGGCCACGCATTCACCTTTGGCTACGGCTCTTTCACTGCGCTTGGTGCCATGGCGGCAGAGGCCGTAACCGCCCCCAGACGGTTTGGAGGTTTGTTGGCGAAAATCGCGCGGGCGCATCGTTCTGAACCAAAGCGCGGGCTTGCGGTTCTTGTATTTCTGCCAAAGGCGCTTGCACTGGGTCGCTGGTGCCGCCGCGAAGGGGTGGAGCATATTCATGGCGAGTTTGCTGGCCATCCGGCCACGATGGCGATGATTGCCGCGCAAGTGGCAGATATCCCGTTCAGCTTTTCCGCTCATGCGAATGACATTATTGTCTCACAGGCGCTGCTGGTCGAGAAGGCGCAAAAGGCCGCGTTTGTGCGGTCAATAAGCCGCTATAACATTGCCTTCCTCGAGAAGCTGGACGGGTTTCCGACAGACAAGCTGCAGCTGGTACGTTGCGGCGTGACGCGCGCCATCGTCCGAAAGGAAGGGCCACCCGCACCGGTTAATGAACCACTCCGCATTCTCTATGTTGGCTCGTTGATCAAGAAAAAGGGCGTAAATCATTTGATCGACGCCTTGGCCGCTTTGCCAGCTGACCTGAAATGGGAGGCGCGTATCGTCGGTGGCGGTGATCTGGCGGAGAGTTTGGCAGCTCAGGCCCATTCGCTTGGGCTAGATGATCGTATCAAATTCGAAGGCCCACAGCCAGCCGAAGCCGTGGCCCAAGCATTTGCCAAGGCCCACGTGGCGATCGTACCTTCCATTGTCGGTGACCAAGGTCGAATTGAAGGCATTCCTGTCGTGGTCATGGAGGCGTTGGCACACGGTATTCCTGTGATCGCCAGTGCATTGTCAGGCATTCCAGAACTCGTCGAAGATGGGGTGACCGGGTATCTTTTGCCGCCGGGGGATTCCGCTGCAATCGCCAATGCGATCAAAACTATCGCGGCAGATTGGGATGCCGCCGCAGCGATTGCCGCGCGGGGTCGCGAGAGAGTTTCCGCAGAATACATCGTCGAAGACAATGCACGCAAACTTGTTACCCTGATGGAGGAGACGAGATAATGGCGTATATTTTCTGGATTTCAGCGATCGTCTTATTTTACAGTTTCGTCGGCTATGGCTTGGTGTTGCTGATACTTTCGCGCCTCCGACCAAAACCGAAAGCGGTCAAAGACTGGGTCCCGCCCAAGGTCAGCTTTCTTATTGCCGCCTATAACGAGGCCGCCGTAATCGCGGACAAATTGAATAATACTCTCGGCCTTGATCCGCATGGTGCTGAGGTTGAAATTGTTGTCGTTTCCGACGGGTCAAGCGACGGCACAGCGGAAATTGCCCGGACATTTGATGATCCTCGGATCACGGTTCTTGAACCGGGCCGCCTTGGCAAGGCCGCGGCGCTTGGCGCGGGGCTCGAGCACTGCACAGGTGATGTGGTTGTTTTTTCAGATGCGAACGCAATGCTGGCCGACGGTACTTTGATTGCTTTGTTACGGCACTTTGCTGATCCGGATGTTGGCGGCGTTTGCGGCCAGATCACGGTGGAAGGGTCGGGCGAAAAGAAGGGCGGACTGGGATTTTCCGAGGGACTGTTCTGGAATTATGACCAAGCATTGAAGCTGGCAGAAACTCGGTTAGGCGGCGCTGTATCTGCGCAAGGATCAGTTTATGCGCTGCGCCGGTCACTAGCCGCTGAGCCCAAAGCGGGGTGCACGGATGATTTTATGATTTCAGTGCGTGCCGTAAGCGAAGGCCGCCGGTTGGTATTTGAGCCGCAGGCTAGAACCACTGAAATCGTCACCGAAAGTGTATCAAGCGAGATGCGCCGCAGGGTGCGGTCCTCAGAACGCGGGTGGCGGAGCCTTATGGCCAATGCGGCGCTTATGAACCCGTTCAAGCACGGATGGTATGCGTGGCAGCTGATTTCGCACAAGCTGGTACGCCGGCTCAATCCCTTGTTTCTGATACTGCTGTTTGTCTCAAATCTGGGGCTAGTCGGCCAGGGATGGTTCTACGGATTTATGGCGGTTGGGCAGATCGCCTTTTACGCATTGGCGTTTGCAGCCTTGGCAAAACCCGCGTTCCGCCAGTTCAAACCCGCATCGATTGCGTCGTTCTTTGTGCTGGCGCATGTCGCGATGGCGGTTGGCTTTTTCCGGTACATATCAGGGCGCACAAGCGTACTTTGGACGCCATCGCGCGAAGGTGTTTGACATATGGCGGTACCAATTTTCGTTTTAGGGCTTCAGCGGTCAGGAACCACGTGGGTTGCCAATATGCTCGCTGGTTCCGGTGCCGTTGCAGCCGTCGCCGCCGCCGAGCACCGTGGGGTGCATGAAAGCATATTCTTTTCCCATTTCGCCCGCGCCTTTGGCGCGTTTAGTGATCCAAATGCGCGCAGTCGTTTCCGCGAAGCCTTTGCGAAATCAGATTACTTTCTTCTTTCCGGCCTTTCCCGAAGGTTTCTTGACGAAGCACTTGCAAAGGCAAAGGATTTTGAGGGGGTGTTCGCGATTGTTATGGATGGCGTCGCCGCGCGGGCGGGATGTAACCACTGGCTTGAGAAATCCCCACATCACACATTGATGGCGGAAGAACTGGCTAAACGCTTTCCTTCGGCGCAGTTTGTCTGCGTCACACGCTCTAGCAAGACGTTGATTGCTTCGCGGCTTGCTGCCTATGGACGCGACCCTTCCCGCGGGCTGGCCCGGGCTGCAGATATCCTGCGGGGTGCTTTGGTCAATGCGCTTTACACGCGACGATTGGTACGGTTTGCGGCCCGGCATAAGAATAACGCGTTACTGGTACATTACGATGAGTTGGCCAAGGAACCGGCGTTAGGCCGTTGCCGTCTGGTCGATTTTCTTGCATTGGGGATTTCGCCAGAAGACTTGATCAGTTCCTTTGCGCCGAATACCAGTCATGACCGGAAAGGTACGCGAAAACTGTCGCTTTTTGACCTCGTATTGATTGGAATAGGCGATGGGCTTGGCAAGCTTGTCCCGCTTTCCCTTCTTACCGCAATTGAGCGGCGGCGGCGTACTGGCCGAGGGGTCAATTGGCCCGATTGGGTATGGCTGAAGAGTGGCTATAAACCTGTGTGACTATTTACCCGGGCGCAACTTAACGCCGAAAAGCTTTATTCCAATTCCCAATGCGATAATGCCGATGCCACCCGAGGCCATAAGCTGAATAAGGCTATCGAGTTTTCCGATACCTCCTGTGGCGGATCCCAAAAGGCTAAAGAGCCAAGGACCTGCGGCAGCTCCTGCAAGTACTCCAATGCTGCCTAGTGTTGCCGCGGCCATCATAGGCATTGCTGCGCGCAACGCGCTTGCGCCGCCGCTAAATACGCCGCGTCGCCGCAGCACAAGCGCAAGGAATATGACGGGCACAGCGGGTGAGATAACAAGGGCAATTGGAATACCAGCCAGCCCCAGTGTCGGCGTCAGAACCGTGAACAATACAAATCGCGATCCGAAATCCAGCGCCATGCCCACCCCGACCAATCTGACGATAGGCAGGTCATCTTGTGCTAGAATACGGACCAACATCATCCGTGTCACGAATGCCCCCAGCGGGGCGAGGGCCATCCAACGCATCAACTGCGTCATTTTCAGAATTGTGTCGTCGCTTATCTTGTCGTGTGCGATGATCAAGTCGATTATCGGGCCAGCATTCACAAAGAAGCCAAGCTGAGCAGGCACAAGTAGTGCTATTCCGATCAAGGTGGCATTGCGAAAGCGCTGGCCAAGATCTGACGTCTCACCAGCGGCTGCCCGGCGTGTGAGATCGGCAAAGGCCACAAGAGCCAAGGCCATCGCGAGGGTGTTGCCGCAAAGCGCGCCAAGCCGTTGGCTGAAATCCAGCATCGCGACCGCGCCCGGTCCTTGTCTTGCTGCGACAGCCGTTTCAAGCCAGATGCTTGCCAGCGCACCGAATGTGAGAATGATGGCTGCCATGCCACGGCGTCCGATGGCGGGCTGGGCAGGTTTCGTTGGCGTGCTGACCGGTTGTTCTGTGCCCAGACGAAGGGCAAGAACCAGCGTAAGCGTGGCGACTGCAAAGAAGGTGATCGTATAGGCGGCAGCGGCCTGCAAAGCGAGGACCCCTCCGCCAAACAAAAGGGCGATTGCAACGGCCGCACGGGGCAGTTGACGAATGACCGTGGGTGAGCCGAACCGCCCCCTGACATTACAAAATGCTGTAAACGCCATTGCTGCGACAGTCGCGGGCAATGACAAGGCGAGTATGACAACGACCTGCGAGGCCAATGCTTTGGTGCTCGGGTCAAATTGAGGGGCAAGCGAGCCCACAATATTCGAAGCCGTGAGTGCGATAGCAATGGCGAGCGCTGCGCCAATGGCCAAGGCGGCACCACCCGAATGGGCCAGAATGCGCCACATACTGACACCAGCTGCTGCACGTGCAGCGACAAGCGGAATGAACACGACACCCACAACCTGGCTAAGTGCCTCTGTAAGGCTGGTTACAAGACGCCTGCCCAATAGGAACGCGTCTGCGTCAGCACCGACCCCCATACGCCTTGCAATAAGGTAGGAGACGAGAAGTGCGATAAGAATGCCGAGCGCTTGGCCCGCAAACTGCGCAGAACCCGCGGCAATCAAAGATGTGCCGCGGGAAGCAGTTGGTGCCATTTTTTCGGGGGCATCCGGAACCTGATCGGTCGGGCGCATTTTTCAGCTCAGGCCTGAACTTCGCTCTTTACCAGATTTGGCATTACTGGTGCACTCTTCCGTTTGGAAACCTGTGCCGGTACTACAACCATACCCAGTGCATATCGTTCAATCACGAACTGGCTCAAGTCGTTTGCCATGGTGTATTTGAACGCACCCGGTTTTGAAGTTTTGCTGAGACTGACGCGCGCCTTGCGCAGCCCGCCGGACTTCAGTTTGACATAAAGCATTGTCTTTCTGTCGTCTGAACCTGTGGACAGGCTGGGCACGACCATCTCTTGGCCATCGATCTTATCGATATGAGAAACTGTGCGACCGCCATCGCCTTCCAACCACATTTCAGGGTTACGCGGTGCCAGCTCACGCTTGTTTACCTTCAGGGCGAGCTTGAGCGCTTTGCGACCGGTCTTTGCCAGCATGGAATAGGCGATCCGGCTAAGCAGCATAAGCTCGGCTGGGATGGAAACGGGGCGACGCACGAGTCTGTTGTTCATGCGCGCGCGCAACCGTTTGCTTACTCCGTGACCAAAGTACGCTTGTGTGGGGCCGACAAGGCCCGGCTTCACTTGAAAGCGCATATCATAGCGCAGAATTCTGTCACGTTCGATAGCGGCTATTTCGGAGCGGACAGGCCTAGGGCCACATAGGTTCATTTCGCCACTGATAATATTCAGCAACTGCGGCAGTTCATCCAAACGCGTTTCCCGCAGAAGACTGCCAAGAGGGGTCTCGATATTTGAACCAGCCGGCAATGTCCGATCTCTGGTCAATTCCTGCGCCCGCTTGCTGCAAAGCGTACGAAATTTTATAATTTTAAATACCTTTTGGTCTTTTCCCAGTCTTTCAGCGCGATAGAAAACCTGCGGACCTTGCGTGACCAGCAATGCGATCGAAATCATAACCAAGAGCGGGAAAACCATAAGCAGTAAGCCTGCCGCTAATAAGAAATTATAAATTCTATACACGGTCCAATTTTTGGGCAGAAATCCGATTTCAATCTTTTGCCGACCCTTCATAATGTAATCCTCAAATTAAACCAATGTAAGGCAGGATTAACCAGCCCATCACCGCTCGATATAATTACCTCAGTTATGCAGAATCTAAACTCTGGCGAAAATTTCCAGAACCACTCTGTCTGTATACTAACAGTAACGGTAATCCGTAGCTATTAGGTCGCCGTACCTTTTGGTCGGCAAATTTACTAAATACAAACTTGGAAACGCTCTTTCCGCAGGAGGAAAAAAGGCAGAACCACTTATCTATGCCTTATTGTTGCCATAGTTTTTCCCAAAAGTTAATGAGAAACTACACTTTTGATTGAATAAATGTCTCTGGCTGAGTTACTTCGTGCTTTTTCCTGAGTTTTAAACGTCCCCTTAGGGTGCACATCATCCTCCCTCCGAACGCAAGTCGATGTAGTAAGTATTTGATGATTTTTTGAATTTTTGATGGCTGACGGACTTTCTGATAGCGCAGAACAGTGCATTCAGATGTCTAGGGGACGGAGATAGTTCGCTGCCTAGTACGGCAAAATGTCCTGTCGCAGCCGATCTTCGGGTGGGCGCAATAGGCGCAAATCAACATGGTTGTGTCGAACATTTGTCGGGATTGCGATGATGCTACGGTAATTTAAGTGCGCGCGATTCGCGAGTGCGCGGGGCTGAGTTCAGCGTTTGGTTGAGTTCGGTTTTCCAGTCCTCACCTGCTGAGTGACCTTCCCACCAGTTGGCCGATCTGGACTACGATAGGGGCAGTTAGGATCATACGAACTGGTCGCCTTTGTCCCCAAGTTGTTTCCTCAGCATCAAAGCCAAGGCACACATAATCTAATGTATACTTTTGTATTTTGACCGCTTTTTGAGCTGCTCAATATGATCTGGTTGTTCTTGTAGGAAGTTCGGATCGTCACCTTGGCTGCCAAACATTGCCCCACGGCCCGAGTTTGCACGGAGACTTAAACGAGGGCTAGATGGCGTGTTTGCGCCCACATCACTCGTATGAATGTTGCCAAATTCGTCGCTACGCCTGCGTTCATTGCGCGACATGTTAACCCAGAGCTTAAAGATGACGGCAACAACGATGGTTGCAACAGCACCGCCGATCCAAAAGACGAGCAGCGCTTGCCAGATTGGGAGGGTGATTGCGAAAATGCTGCCGACTACAGCAGCAATGCCATAGCCGATTGCGATGATGACGACGAGTCTATCCACTTTTACCAACAACTCACTTTTACAAACGATCCACCAGGATCAACATCTTCAGATTTACCTGTCTCGCATGATTTCAAGTGGGTATTCTCCCACCATGGCAATCTTATGTCATTTACGTCCTTTAGCGGGCAAGTTTCTGAGGCACATGGCCGGAAGTTGCCTAGCGTAAGGATGTCAAATGACCGTATAGAAACGTGGTCACCATAGCCATTCCTTTTAGTTTGGAAATTGGCAAACTTGGATAGTTGTGCTCTATTTTGGATACTTGTTGCAGAGATTTGTGGTAAATTCAATTTAAAATTGAAATGACGCTCTATTGATCGCAGATGTCTCACTGGTCAGGAGGGTTTTGACTATAGTGAGGCTCGAGCTCCGATTATCGAAGTTTGGGACGTGAGCTTGCTCCACGTGTGGTCTGCTCTATATATAAATGCATTAGATTAGGTGACTTAATTAGTGCGAAAGATACCCCAGATTTAGAGGTTAACTTTCAAAGTGTGTTCTTGATTTAAAATCTTATTAGTTCTGAAGGGCTTGGCGCTATCCTTGGAGGATGATTTCGCAGCGCTGAGATGAGGGTATTGTAGAAGGCGGCGATGGTTGTCGTCCAGGGAATATTGCGGCAAGATTAGTGGCACAAGAAATTGCGAAGGCTGAGAAGAATGGGGAGATATGAAATCAGACGACGCGGTTTAGAAGTCTCTGAAACATATTTTGATCTTATGCGTCTTAGCTTTGACGAGGAGGCTGTTCAGCAAAAGGCTGAGGCAATAAATTGGATGTTTGCACGCCGCCCTGCAGGACATCCAACCGGCCCCTTCTTTTTAACACTTGAGCGTGAAGGCAAGGTCATTGGCGGCACAATTGTTGTTGCTGATACTGTCTGGCTCGGTGGTGAGGAACGCCCTGCATTCCTGCCAATTGGAAACCATGTTCATCCCGATCATCGTGGCCGTGGCCTGCGGCTGTTGAAAAAGATGTCTAGGCTGGCGGATCATGGCGTGAGCATGGGGCTGCCGAATGATCGCAGTTTCGGGGTTCACCGTCGGTTTGACGCCTCAGTATCCAGACCCCGAACCACCCGCTTTCGTTCTTACTTGCCTGGCGCTTTGCTGGCTGCCCGTCGTCCGACACTGTCTTTTCTGTCGCCACTTGTAAACGCCGTATCACAGGCAAGTAACGCCTTGGTCAACCTTATCCGGCCGCGGCTACGCCAGGGGGAGAGTATCGAAGAGATTGAAACATTCGGTCCGGAATTTGACATTTTTTGGGAGTTGGCGCGGGCGAACCATGATTTCTTATGTGCGCGCAGTGCCGACCGCATGAACTGGCGTTATGTCGATGCTCCCTTCAGCAGATATACGGTGGATGTTCTAAGGTATGATGGGGCGATCAAGGGGGTTGTCGTAGCCCGGGTCGCTGATCGAAAAGGGCATTTGGTGGGTGAGATATCCGATATCCTTTGCGTCGAACATGATCCAAGAGATTACGCGCTTCTTCTTGGAGCGGCCGGCGATCGGTTCGCTGACGCGGGCGCTGCTTTTTCGGAGTTCGCGTTTATTGGCGACGATGCGCTAGATGCAGCCGGCCGCCGTACAGGGTTCTGGTTTCCCCGCGATAAGCGGCAAGTGGTGGCCTACGGATTGGGATCGCGGGATGCCAAGGCTGTGCCGCGTTTTATCGACAATATGCATTTTCTGCGCGGCGACCACGACGAAGACTATTAGTTCACCCGTATCATCCCAAATGCCTTTCATGGGCCTGGGGCAGGATTTGTGGTGAGGGTTTGCGGGCAGCACTGTGTATAGGCATTGAGCGCCAAGCAGGATGCTGCCCGCCAGAATAGCTGCGCAGACAGACTATCGCGAGATCAAAGCGCGACTCGCGTCCGTACAGCCGCGGGTCTGGACCAACGTAACCCAAATAGTTTGTAAGCATCCCACGCCTGATCCAACTGATCAAACCCAAGCTTTAGAACCACACCCCATGACGCTTTGTTGTCCGACGCAACTGTCGTTAAAGCGGTGGTATAGCCCTTTTCCCGATAATATTCGTGCATCCGTTGAATCACCACCAAGCTCGCGATTGAGCCCCGGCTGCCTGGAACGACGAACCCTGCGAACTGGAAAAATTGTCCGTCGCCGATCTCGACCGTGTTTTTCCACAGATGTTTATCATAGAAGTCTTCGGTGGCGACGAAGGTATAGGCGATGGCCTCACCGTTTCTAAGCGCATAGAATGCGGTTATGCCGCTGGCGATGTATTCGCGAAAGAAATCGGCCCTCTCTGGAAAGCTGGCAATCAACGGCGCGATCTCTTCGTCGGTCGTGGCAATTACCACGGTGGTATCTTTCGGGTCCAGTTTTCTAAATTTACTGGGACGGTCAAGCGGTTTGCTGAAAAACAAGATGTGATCCACGTTATAGATATGGTCCGTGATGAATTTTGGGATCCGAGCCGAAAAAGACTGGCGGCTCTTGGGATTAATATTTTTGTTCATCCTATTTAACTTTCATGGTTTAATAATCGAGCATATTATTATTATCATAATTATTTCAAGAATTGTGAATTAGTCATGCAAGTCAAGCTTTTCGAAGATTATCTCGATCCGGCGCTTGATCGCGCGGCGTCCGAAGCACAGGCTTGGCCGTCTGCCTCGATCACGCAGCATATTGCATGGCCAAAAGTTGCGACGCCGTCGCGCGTGCAACGCTATCGCGCGTTCATATGCACCGACGCGGGCGGGCTAATCGTCTCTGTCGGACTTATTCGCTTAACACAGCTATGCCCCGGTCGTTTCTCAGCGACCCTTAGAAGAGGCCCCAGCACCCGGTCACCGAATGATCTCTGGCAGGTAATGCCCGCACTTGAAATGGCGCTGCACAAAGTCGGTGCGATATCCATTTCGGTCAATCCATTTTGGCGGGACGAAGACGCAAAGACCTCTGAGGCTATTTTAGCTCAACTGGGTTACGCGCGCGTCGAAAATTACGAGCAGACCCTGCCGACGGCGACCGCAATGATTGATCTGCGCAGGACCGAGGAGGCAATGCTTGCCAGTTTGTCGGGCCGACGACAGAGAGACCTGCGCGCGGTGCGCGCTGGCATTGTTGTCGTCCGCCCTGTCGGGTCCATGGGAGAGGCAACGCACTTGACCAAGGTCATGCGCGAGATGGCCAAACGCACGAATATGGAGATCGACAGCAAACATGATTTTGGATCACTCTTCCGTTTTCTAAAGGAACGGCCCCACCTTGGGGTGATGAACGCGGCAATAATGGACGACAAAATTATCGGCGGCTCTGTCATGTTCTATGAAGGCGACCGCGGCTTGCTAAATATGGTCACCGCCGTGCCAGGCTTAAAAGGCGGGCGCAGCACGTCTCTTTATTGGCAGGCTCTACTGGATGCAAAGGAACATGGTTGCAGGTGGCTGGATATGGATGGCTATCCCGACCCTCGGGACACTTGTCGCGAAGGTGCAGCAGGACGCCAGGAATTCAAGGACAGCTTCCACCCGGTGGTCATGACGCTGGCACCAATTATGTCTCGGGCATTGCGCCCGATTGAGGCGCGTGCCTATCGCGGAATAAGACGCTTCTATCGCAAATCGCAGTGGAAGACGCAGATCAAGGCGCTGTTGCATCAATCAGATTGAACTTTAATTGTAAGTTTGGGGGATGCCTAAGGCCGATCTGGCGCTGGTATGCCGATCAAATCGCAGTTCGTTCAGGACGGCGGGCGTAACAGATGTTTTCTGAAAACATGATCCATTGAATGCATGTATCCGACGAGGTCGCCCCCGTCGGATACTATTTCTTTAGGGCAGGCAGCAGATCAGCAACGCTGTGCTAACTATGCTGCCTACGTTTTCGCTTAAACGAATTCGTCGTAGAGAACGCGATCTGCCTCGAAAGCGCTGACGAAAAAGCTATCGCCCTCATCAGGTGTCAGTTCAATATGGTCAAAAGCCATGCCAGGCGCAAAAGTGAGTTGCGAGCCATTCAACTGAATATCAGCTTCAGAGACTTTAGCACCATCACGATACGCTGTGACGTTTACACCTTCGCCATTGCTGACCGACCCCAATTGAGCACGAAATACAAACGCGTCATCGACCAGATCATGGTCATCGAAACGGATGCTGAGCGTTTCACCCGAGCTTAGCTGAGTAGCCTGATTGAGCGACTCGCCAGAGCTTACGACGCCAAGACGTCCATCGTGAACCGAAACGTTGGCACTGCCGCTTGCGTTTGTCGCCGAAAACGACATGCCCGATTCCGCCAAAGACGTCTTCTCGAACTGCGTCTTTGAGCCAACCCTGATCTGCGCAAAGTCAAAGTCATCTGCCGACTGCTTAACGATTGTGCGCGACCCGCTTGCACCTGATAGTGACACGTTGAACGTAACGCTATCAGCAGAAGAGTCGGTGGGTTCAGGTTGGGTGGTAGGCTGTTGTACAGCAGGCTTTTCCGCAGCTTGCTGTTGTTCCACAACAGGCTGTCGTTCCACAACAGGCTGTCGTTCCACAACGGGCTGTTGGACAACAGGTTGTTCCACAGCTTGCTCTTGTTCCACAACAGGCTCTTCAACAACTGGCTGTTCGACAACAGATTGTTGAACGACTGGATTGCCAGGGTTATAGTCTGCGACCGTTGCGCCCTGGGTGTTGTTTTCGATCACAATATCACCGCCCAAACGGCTATAATCGGACGATACTGCAACAGGCGTTCTGTCGTTGTCAGAAAAATTGTTGTCACGAACAATAAAGTTCGAGACCGCAGCATCTGTCTGACCAGATGGAATACCCAGCAAGTTGACGTCTGACCTATTCGTACCGATACCGGTATTGATGATCGTATTGTTTTCGATCACCAGCAAATCGCTAGGGCCTTTATAGTGGTCCGCAAAGTAAGCAACACCGCTTCCTCGTGCGTTTTCAATAAGGTTGTTACTGATAACGCCAGAACTGCGCACCGAAATACCGTTGGCATCGGTGGAATTTATGATGTGATTTCCGTCGATAAGGAAATCTGTGGCTTGGATGTACATGCCGTGCATCATGTTGGATGTACCACCGTTCAGACCGGTGGAATCAATTGTATTGTTAAGGATTTGAAGACCGGGGTGATCAACACCCTTTGCTTTATCCTGTGCTGCGATAATACCATCGCGGCCGATATTGGTAAACGTGCTGTCTTCGATCACGACATTGGAAGTCGATCCCGTAGAGCTAAGCCTGATACCGTAGCCAGATACGTTCTCGAAAGTAACATTTTCGATGCGCAAGTTGTCGACATTGCGGATCATCATGCCGTCGCCTCTTACGTCCTTGATTGTAACATTGCGGATGAGTGTATTGTCCCACTCGTGTCCGATAATATCCATTGTTGATGTTAGCGTGAGGTTCTCGATTACTCTTGTGTAAGTTGCCATCTAAGGCCTCCTGATTAATTCAACTATTTATGCTTTGATTGAGGGTTATCCCTGCAAAGCACAAATCGACTGCTTGAGGTTAGCGGTCATACACGATGAACTTCTGCTGGATAGTTAATTTGGTTCAGTGACTAAAATATGGCTAAAACTTGCTGGTCTGTTGGCCGGATCATGCTAATCGTCGAAATATAACGGGCAATGCGCCACTATTAATTAACCACGATATGTATAAGAACTCGTCTCTTCTAGACATCAAGGGCTCCCAATGACTACCAATATAATTAACCGTGGATTAGACGAGTTACGCGCAGTGCGTCGCCGCGCAAGATTGCTCTATTGGTCTGTGGCCATCTTTAGTTTCTTCGCGAATTTATTGATGCTTACCGGACCCTTGTACATGTTGCAGGTCTATGACCGCGTCTTGGGATCACGGTCAGAAGAAACGTTAATCGCGCTCTCTCTATTAGTAGTCTTCCTATATGCGATGATGGGTGTGTTCGACTATGTGCGTGGCCGAATCATGGCGAGGATCGGGGCGCGGTTTCAGGTTGATCTGGACCGCCGCGTGTTTGATGCTGTTGTTCGAAAATCAGCGGTCGCGCCCGATTTAAAGACAAACGCCGGCCTTCAAGACCTTGAAGCTGTTCAGCGGTTAATCACGTCGCCTGTCATGTTGGCTGCGTTTGATATCCCTTGGACGCCCATCTTTTTTGCCGCCATCTTTCTTTTCCATCCCATGCTTGGCTGGCTTGCCGTGGGCGGGGCAGCCGTTTTGATATTGATCACCATCGCGAATCAGGTGCTGTCACGTGACAGTCAGGCCAAGGCAGGTCTGTCAGCACAGAAGGCCAGATCGATTTCGGATCAGATGCGAGACGAGGCTGAAACGGTTCAAGCCATGGGAATGCGCGACGCCACCTTTGAACGTTGGCAGTTGGCACGAGATGATGCATTGGATCATCAAATGCGCGCGATTGATGTTGGTGGCTCGTTTTCTTCTTTCAGCAAGACACTGCGCATGTTTCTACAGTCGGCCATGCTTGGTCTGGGCGCTTGGCTGGTCTTGGGCGATGAAATGACGGCGGGGGCCATTATCGCAGGGTCGATCTTGCTGGGGCGCGCCCTTGCCCCGATCGAGGTGGCGTTGAACCAATGGTCTTTGGTTCAACGCGCCCGCACCGGTTGGGACAATCTTGCACTGTTGCTTGGCGCAGTGCAGCCCGAGCCCAGGCGAACAAAGTTGCCAAAACCACGTGCCCGCCTCGAGGTTTTAGGCTTGACCGTTGTACCTCCGGGCGAAAAACGCGCGGCGCTCGAAGGAGTCAGCTTTGTAGTGGAGCCGGGGCAGGCGGTGGGCGTCATTGGTTCGTCAGGGGCAGGCAAGTCAAGTCTGGCCCGGACCTTGACCGGGGTCTGGGCACCTACGGGTGGGTACGTACGTTTTGATGGTGCTTCGTTGGAACACTACGGGTCCGAGACCCTGGGGCAGCACATCGGCTATTTGCCGCAACGCGTGCAATTGTTCGATGGAACGATCGCCGAAAACATTGCTCGACTTCTGGCGAACCCGGACGATGAAAAAGTGATCGCCGCTGCTAAACTTGCTGCGGCCCATGAGCTGATCCTGGAATTGCCAGACGGATACGACACTGTTGTAATGGCAGGAAAGGTGCGTTTGTCCGGCGGGCAGATGCAGCGAATAGGTCTTGCGCGTGCTCTTTATGACGATCCGGCGATTGTTGTTCTGGATGAACCAAACTCCAACCTCGATAATATCGGCTCGCAGGCCGTAAATCACGCAATCCGACAGGTAAAGGAAAGCGGTCGATCGGTGTTGATTATGGCACACCGGCCAGCCGTGATTCAGGAATGTGACACACTTTTGGTTTTGGAGGGCGGCAAGCGTGTGGCCTTCGGTCCAAAAGACGAAGTTTTGGAAGATATGGTTTCCAACCATAAGCAAATCCGCACGAGATCGATTGGTATGGCGGGAGTAGCATGACTTACGCCAGCGCGAAAAAGTGGCCCGCAGCGCGCCCGCTGACTATCGGTTTTGTCTCTTTGCTTGTGTTGATAGGCGGATTTGGTACTTGGGCCGTGCAAACCAAAATTGCCGGTGCCGTAGTGGCATCAGGCAAGATCGAGGTCGAGCGCAACAAGCAGGTTGTCCAGCACGAAACTGGCGGCGTTGTGGAAAAGATCTTCGTAAAAGAAGGTGATACGGTTTCAGCCGGGGATGTTCTGATCAGTCTCGATCCCCAACAGCTTGATACCCAGATATTAATCGAAGAAGGACAGTTTTTCGAACTTGTCGCGCGGCGGGGCCGTCTAGAGGCAGAGCGCGATGGACTGGACACCATCACCTTTGATGCTGAACTGATTGAGGCCGGAAAGCAGAGCCCTGAGTTGCAGGAACTCATGGTAGGGCAACAAAACCTTTTTGATGCGCGGCGCGCTTCGGTGGCCCAACAGATTGAGCAGTTCGGGCTTCGCAGATCCCAAATCGAGGCGCAGGTTGAAGGTGTGGATGCGCAGGCAAAATCGCTAAGACGCCAGCTTGAGTTCATCGAAGAGGAGCTGGCGAACCAACAATCACTACGTGATCGCGGCCTTGCGAAATCATCGGCGGTCCTGTCCCTGCAGCGCGAAGATGCCAAGCTAAGCGGTCAGATCGGGGAAGTCGTCGCAGCAAAGGCCGAGGCGCTTGAACGCGCAACCGAGATCGACATTGAAATCCTCAAGCTGGGCACTGCCAGCCAAGAGGAGGCGATCACGCGCCTACGTGATTTGCGGTACCGCGAGTTGGAGCTGTCGGAAAAACGCCGTGCCCTCAAGGCCGAGATTGACCGGCTTTATATCCATGCGCCTGTATCTGGTATCATTTACGGTCTGCAGGTGCAGACGCCGCGTTCTGTTTTGCGTGCTGCGGAACCATTGATGTATCTCGTGCCTCAGGACCGGCCATTGGTCATCATTGTTCGGGTAATGCCAACAAATATCGATCAGGTATCGGTCGGCCAGAAGGTAAATCTACGTATGTCAGCGCTAGACAGTCGTGAGACGCCAGAACTGACAGGGGAGATCGCCCAAATTTCGGCTGACGCTCTTGAGGACGAGGTGACTGGAATGTCGTACTACCGGGTTGAGATCATGTTAAGTCCGGGCGAAATGGCAAAATTGCCCAAAGGGACCATTTTGCTACCCGGCATGCCAGTCGAGGCATTTATCCGGACCGGGGACCATTCCCCCATGACGTATCTCGTCAAACCGCTGGCCGATTATTTCACCCGCGCGTTTCGCGATAATTAAGCTAAATCCACCCATATGAAGGCACGCGCCGGCACGTTTGTGTCGATGGGGCCCGGCGTATCATCGTCGGGCCCCAAAGCGTTTCCAAGGGAACGGTTGCGCCTTAGATCCAACTATTGCGTGAGATTGGCGCAATTGTGATCGCTTAGCCAACACCTTACTCAAATTTGTAAACAAATCAGTTGAGGTTCATCCGGACATTTGTCAGGGTCGCCCTACGGGAAGATTTTTCGCTGTATACGCAGGCGGAATAGACGGGCCGGACCGAGGCGCGTCAATTTATCAATTCAACGGGAGGAAGACATGACAAAAGAGAATATGAAGCTGAACCGCCGGTCCGTTCTGCGGGGAGCCGCAGTTGCTGCCGTCGCATCGCCAGCGCTTGTTGGTAAAGCAATTGCAGCAGGCGAAGTCACGTGGCGTGTACAGGCACATTGGCCAAAAGCCTCTAGTTCCTTTAACGATAGCTTGGGTGTTGTCGCAAAACAGCTTGAGGAAAAAACCGAAGGCGCGTTCAAGCTCGAATTGCTGGGAGCTGGCGAATTCGCCAAAGGGCCTGACATCTATAACATCGTGCGCAAGGGCGTTGTTCCCATGGGTACGATCAGCCCATCCTATATCTCGGACCAAGCTGAAGCTGCGACATTTGCATACGGCATCCCCGGCACCCTGCGTCAGGCGTGGGAAATGGAACATGCGATGAAGAACCTCGGTATCGAGGCATTGGTTAACGAGGACCTGAACGCAGACGGCGTGCATATGATGTCCGAAAAGGTACTGCCAACCGAAATGGTCGTGTCCAAAAAGATCGAATCCGCGGCTGATTTCCAAGGGCTCAAAATTCGATCCTCGGGCGCGATGCTGGATTATCTGGCGGCCGCGGGTGCGGCTCCGCAATACATTCCCGGTTCAGAATTGTATCAGTCACTTAGTTCCGGCGTTGTGGATGGCGCACACTGGGGCGCGGCCATTGGCGCGCAATCCATGTCACTTTGGGAAGTCTGCAAGTACCACTATAAGCCGGTTCTGGCCCAAACCACCGATGCCTTTATCTTTAACCAAGATGCCTTGAACGGTCTGCCCGACGACCTGCGCAGCGCGCTGGTTGATACGATCACGACACGGTTCTTCCTGCGGTCGGCCGAATACCAACATTTCGAGGCGATCGCGTTGGCCGAAGGTGTTGCCAACAATGGCATCGAAGTGCTGGAACTGCCGGACGACGTGCTGGAAATGCTGGCTGTTGCCTCGGCGCAGATCCTCGAGGCCGAAGGCCAGAAGGGTGAAAAAGCAGCCAAAGCGGCAGACATCTATCGCACACTGATGAAGGACATGGGCTACGTCTAGGCCCGTCTACCTGAATATCTGAACAGACGGGCGGCGCGCATGTGGTGCGCCGCCCCCTTTTTGCACAAAAGGAGCATGCAGCGATGATGCAACTGGCCCGTACGATTACGCGAGTGAACCAATTTATCGGGCGATGGGTGTCGCTGGGTGTGTTGATTATTTTTGTCCTTTTGCTGGCTGATGTTGTCATGCGCTATCTTGTTGGCAGCCCGACGATCTGGACGGCCGAACTAGCTACGTTGATTTTTGGGGTCTACGCGGTCATCGGCGGCGGCTATCTGCTAACTGAGCGCGGGCATGTGAACGTAGATATTTTCTATGGCCGCATGTCGCGCAGGCGCAGGTCGTCGCTGGATATTCTTACATTCCCGTTGTTCTTGTTATTTGTCGGTGTGTTGCTTTGGCAGGGCTGGGATATCGCATCCGAGGCGATTGCAGACTTGGAGCGGTCGAACTCTGTCTGGAAGGCTCCGCTTTGGCCGACCAAGGCGCTGATCCCGGTCGCAGCTATTTTGCTGCTGTTGCAAGGCCTCGTGCGTCTTTGGTCCGACATCCGCGTGTTACGTGGGCTGCCGATCCCTGAGGATGTCTTTGGCAAACCGGGTGAGCCCGACCAAAATGAAACAGATGCACAGGAGATGCAAAGATGAGCGTCGAACTTCTTACCCTATTGTTCTTCGGCGCATTGCTGTTGTTCTTGATGCTGGGCACCCCGCTGGCCTTTGTGCTGGGCGGTGTTTCAGTGGTGTTCTTGTATTTTGAGATGGGATCGATAGGGTTCTATTTGCTGGCCTCGAAAATGTGGGAGACGATGCAATCGCCGACCCTAATGGCGGTGCCGCTCTTTGTGTTCATGGCCATATTGCTTGAGAAATCGGGGGTCGCGAATGACCTTTACGATATGATGCACCAATGGTTTGGCGGCCTGCGCGGCGGCTTGGCTATCGGCACGGTTCTGATCTGCGTGATCTTTGCCGCCATGTCGGGAATCTCCGGCGCGGCGGTCGTGACAATGGGCACCATTGCACTGCCCAAAATGCTTGAGCGAGGGTATGATAAGAAACTGGCGCTAGGGGCGATCAATGCGGGCGGCGGATGGGGCATTCTGATCCCGCCGTCAATCCTGATGGTGCTGTATTCGCTATTGACCGAAGTGTCAGTTGGCCGCCTGTTTGCGGCAGGCATCGGGCCAGGTTTGACCCTGTTCGTTCTGGTAACGCTTTATATCGGTGGGCGCTGCTGGTTGCAGCCGCATTTGGGCCCTGCCTTGCCTGTGGAAGAGCGTGCAAACTGGTCGCAAAAGCTTAGATCGCTCAAGGCGGTGATTTTGCCAATCCTGATTGTGGTGATCGTTCTTGGCGCGATTTTTGGCGGTTTTGCCACTCCGACCGAAGCGGCTGCTATCGGTGTTTTCGGATCGCTTGTGGCGACTTTGATCAATGGCCAGCTGACATGGAAGGTGTTGCATGATGCGTCTATTGCCACGCTCAAGCTGACTGCTCTGGTGATGTGGATTTTGTTTGCCGCACATGCATTTTCCACTGCCTACACGGCATTGGGGGCACAAAGCCTAATATCAGATCTGATGGGGTATATTCCCGGCGGGCGTTGGGGCGCGTTGTTCTTTATGCTGGTCATGCTGTTCTTCTTTGGCATGGTTCTTGATCCTGTGGGTATCATGCTGATCACCTTGCCGGTGTTTTTGCCAGTGGTGCGGGATGCCGGATTCGATCCGATCTGGTTTGGCATTTTGTTTATCATCATGATGGAGGTTGGGTATATGACGCCGCCCTTCGGCTTTAACCTGTTCTACCTCAAGGGGGTGGCCCCGCCGGATGTCACCATGGGCGACATCTACGCATCGGTTACCCCTTATGTCTTGGTGACGTTGATCGGGGTGGCGCTGATTATCCTGTTCCCCGAGATCGCGTTGTATTTCCCAAGGCTGTTCTACGGCTGATCTGGGGCGGACAACGCTTCATCTGGAACGGTCAAAGCCGGCCCGCATTTCATGCAGGCCGGCTTTCTAATTTATAGCAGGTCTGTTTTCGGTCTGGTGTGGCCTAGGCCACATCCACCCACCAAGGCACAAACCTGCGCCAGTCATGCTGGCGTCCGGCGGCATAGTCCATGCCGACTTTGACCCAGTCGACATCCCCTGAATGCTGCGGCGCGCTCGTCGAACTGCCATATCGCACGACCTTTGATCCTTCCTCGAACGCGTCAAGGGATTGCGCCCATACATCGCCGTCCCAATGCAGTGTCATGCAGCGGTGCAGAGGTTCGTATTCAGCGGTGAACAAAGTACCAAAGCCTTCGCCGTAGCGATCTTGTTTCAAGGGGGCTTTGGTGAATTGACCTACCAAACTTGAGGGCTCGGCCCCGTGTGACAACACCCCGTCCAGATGATCCGATCGTTCGAATGTTCGGGTAAAGGCACCCCGGTCTGGCGCACTACCATCGGTTTGGTGGTTTGTGGCAACAAGGCGCGGCTGCACTTTGGCACCACCCCCAGCGTAGATTTCGACGCTTGCTGCAGCACCCGAGGCATCGGCGACCACGACATTATAAGGCATGTGTGACGGCACCCGTTGCAAGGCACGCAGGGCTTGGGGGACGGTCTCGCAGGTCTCCAGCACATAACGCAGGATTGTCGTAATCCCGAACCCCCGCCCGGTTTCCTGTCGCCCGCCGTAGGCCAGCGCGATGCTAAGGCCCGCGCTATTAATCCCGTCCGATAGCCCCCACAGGAATTCGACCATTCCCATGACACGGCGGCCAGTCCACGCGGTATGGAGCAACAAGCCTTCGTTCAGGTCGGGTGACAGGTCATAGTTGCGCACCAGACGGATGTCGTCCTTTGATGTGGCGACGGCCAGCGAACAGCCCCCCAGATAGCTGGGGGGGCACCACGTGGAAAGGAACCGCGCGGCGCGGTCTGATCCGCCTGCAAGCTTGGTAAGTTGCGCGTGAACCGGCACCAACTCGGGCATGTATTCGCGCAATGCGACCTCGCAGGCGGCGCGGTCAGGGCCGGTGTCGCCACCGCGACCCACAAACCACGCCTCGTAAGCGGGCCAGGATCGCTGCCAACGGGCAGTCCATTTGGGGCCGGGGGTTGCTTCGCTGATAGCGTCAAAGGTGAGGGAATGGGCCATGTCAAACGTCTTTCAAAGGGAGGTTAAGGAAAAACCGCACCATTTCAGCACTGGCATCAGGACCGTTCGGATCGGTGTATGATCCAGTGACATTGCCGCCAGACCACGCGTGGCCTAGCCCGGCGATTGTCCAATGCTCCATCACCGGATGGCCATCGGGGGACAGTACCGTGTTGCGGGTAAAGCTCCGCTTGCCAGCGGTGCCATCCTCCACCACTTGCGGGCCTGTTGCAGCGGCTTCTGCTATGCCTCGACCGTTTGTGTGGTGCACTGTGCTGTCGGCGTCGCCATGGAAAACAATCGTCGGGATCGGCTGTGTATTCTGTCCACGCGCGCCGCCAGATCCCATCGCCGCAAAGGCCGAGGGTACGTCGTGCGCTGCCCTGTACGGCAAGCCGGAATGGGCACCAACGGCGCTAAATACATCGGCGTGGGTCTGACCCAAGATAACCGCCATCGCTGCACCTGCCGACAGTCCCGCGACAAAGCAGGCCCCTTGGGGTATCGCATGATCGCGTAGCATCTGTTGCGCCAGACCGGCAAGGATCGCCGGTTCGCCCGCGTCGCGCATCTGGTCGGCGGGGCCAAACCAGTTCCAGCAGCTTTGCATATTCGCCCCGCGCGATTGTGCTGGATAGACCACGATCACCCCGTGCTGGTCGGCCAGTCCGTTCATTCCCGTTCCATTGGCAAAATCGACGGGCGATTGGGTGCAGCCATGCAGCATCATGATCAGGCCCTTGGCTGCGGCACCATTCAGATCGGGAATGTAAACGCGATAGTCACGGCTGCCTTGCGCACAGGTGAAAGTGCCCCCGTCAAATCGTGCACCCTGCGGCAGGGGTGGTTCTGTCACGTCCGCCGAAGGTATCCCTGATGTGGGGAGGGTGCCTAGGCTTGCCAGAGTCTCACGCAGACTGCGGCCAACTTTGGCACCATCGAACGGATTCGTGGCGGGATTTGTGCCAACGCCTGGACCGGACAAACCGCCCTTGGCGAGCGCTGTCTGGATCATCTCAGTCGCGCCGGCGGGATTGCCTGCTTGCACAAGTTTACTGGCCCGGCGCATGGCCGAGTTGAAATCGTTACTCATTTTGGCTTCCTTAAGTGGATTAAATCGGGGTTAGGTGATCCGCGCGCCAAGGGCCTTTTTTACCCCGGCGCTGGCTTGAATTGCACCCAGTACGGTCATCGACCCGATCGTCGCCAGCGCCAATTCAGGCGTGACATCACTGGCGATGCGGGCAAGACCCACAACCTTGATGTGCAGCACTTCATTTGCGGCTTGCACGGCCTCAAGGTCGGCAACGGAGTAGTCGCGCAAGCCAAGTTCCATTGTGTGACGGTCAATTGACTGGGTCACGGTGTCGGATTGGTGATCCAACTGGTTGCGAATGGCGGTGCGGATAAAGTCACTGCGGTTCGAATAGAAACCTTCCTGCACCAGCAGATCAATCCGGCCCAGATCGACAAAGCCCAAATTGATCGTAATCTTTTCGTTCTCCGGCATCTTGTCCCGGATTTGTCTAACGTTGCTCATGATGTTTCTCCATCCATGTGGATGGTATATGGATGTTTGCCTCCGCATTGCAACAGGTGATCTCGGTTTATCTGTTGTATTAGGCCAACATCCGCACAGCAGTTTGCAGATCGTCCCTGAATTGGGCGGTGGCGTCTGCTTTGGCCTGAGGGTCGGGCAGGCGCAGCAGATATGATGGGTGCAGGGTGAGCAGGACCGGCGTACCGGTTGGTGTTTCTTCGACTTTGCCACGACGGGCAAGGATCGCGTCACGGCGGCCCGTTAGCCCCTGGGCGGCGGTGGTCCCCATGCCAAGGATCAACTTGGGCTGCACTTTCGCGATTTCCGCATCCAGCCACCAACGGCAATGGTCGATCTCGGAGGTGTTGGGCCGCTGATGAATGCGCCGTTTGCCACGCGGCGTGAATTTGAAATGTTTCACCGCGTTAGTGACATAGGCCTGTGCCCGGTCCAGCCCCGCCTTTGCAGCGATCTGGTCAAACAGCTGGCCCGCGGGCCCGACAAAAGGCCGCCCGCTCAGATCCTCTTGATCGCCGGGCTGTTCGCCGACGACCATCAGGTCGGCATCCATCGGCCCTTCGCCTGGTACGGCTTGGGTTGCATTGCAATGCAGCGGGCAACGGGTGCAGGCAGCAATCGCGGCGGGCAAGGCGTCTTGTGGGCCGTCCCATGCCGATTGATGCGCCGACAGTTGCGCTTGAACCTGCGCCATACGGGCAGGGGGCAGGGATGGGGCCGCTTCGGCCATGGCGCGTGCACGGGCGGGGGCGTCGGCGATCATCTGGGGGATCAACGCTGCTTCGGGCATGTTCTTCCAGTATTTCTTGGGCATCTCGGATTGCATGGCTTTGACCATCAATCGCGCGGGATTAAAGATGTTTTGGAAATAGGTGATCCAAAGCTGTTCGCTGGCGTCCTCGGGTAGGGTCGGTTTCTCGACCCCTTCTTGAAACAACAGTTTGCCATTTTCAAAGATGACGCACACATCGGGCGTCAGGATACGCCAATCCATATCGCTGAACCGGCGGACAAAGAAGTCGGCCGTGGGTTCGACGGTGTGATAGGTCGGTTCAAACCACGCAGCAAAGGACCGGCGCGGGGCATCGGGGCTACCGATCTCGCGAAAGCGTACAAAGGCTTTCATCTTGTGCTGGCAGCGATGCACGTTCTTTTCCATCTGTCGCAGGCGCGACAGTTCGGCGTCGCCACGATCTGTCATCAGGTGCGGCGCATCCCGAAGCCGCCACAAAAATGCATAAAGCCGGGCAAAGCGTTCGGCGTCACTGTGCCAAACCACGCTGCTGGCCATGCTGACAAAGCTGCGCGGCACGGTGACTTGGCCGTTTGGCCGCAAGGGTTCATCGGTACCAAAAAGATCGGGTGCTTTGGTGGCGTCGCCCCACAAAATGTCCTCGGGCCGGATACCTGCGGCCAAAAACTGCCGCGCCGCATCACGCCACGCTTGGGCGGTGCCGATCTTTGGCATGACCGCGCGGTGCATCAGAACAGGGTAAGTTGTTCTGGTGGTGGCGTGAAACGAGCGCGCAAATCTGCGCTGTCGGTCAGCCCGCTAGGGGACCAGCCAGCGGCGGTGATAAAACTGCGGGCCTTTTTCATCGATGCACCCATACGCAATAAATCCTCATAGCGCAGGGTTCGGTGGCGGCGGGTGGTCAGAATACGGTTGACGGTTTTTACGCCGAAACCCGGGACGCGCAACAGCATCTCGCGGGTGGCACGGTTGACGTCCAGCGGGAACACCTCGCGGTGGACCAACGCCCACGCCAACTTTGGGTCGACCTCAAGATCTAAATTCCCGTCGGCGGTGACGGACGTAATCTCGTCCAGTTGAAAATCATAGAACCGCAAAAGCCAGTCTGCCTGATAAAGTCGGTGTTCACGCTGCAACGGCGGACGGATCAGCGGCAGTTTGGACGAACTGTCAGGGATAGGCGAGAAGGCAGAATAATACACCCGTTTGAGTTTATAGCTTGAGTAAAGCCGCGTGGATTGCCCCAGTACGGTAGCGTCGTTCGATCCGTCTGCGCCGATGATCATCTGGGTCGATTGCCCCGCAGGCGCAAAGCGTGGGGGGCGCTTGCCGGTGTGCGATTTGTCCTTTGATACTTCTTTGCGTAACCGGAAATCGGCCATCGCCTTGCGGATCTGGTCGGGTTTCTTTTCGGGTGCGTATTGCTTGACGGCGGCGTCGGTGGGTAATTCGACGTTGATCGATAGACGGTCTGCCAACAACCCAGCTTCGGCGATCAGTTCGGGGGCAGCATCAGGAATGGTTTTCAGATGAATGTAACCGCGAAAGTTTTCTTCGTGCCGCAGTTTGCGGGCGATTTGCACCATGTCGGACATAGTGGCGTCCGGCGACCGTATTACGCCTGAGGATAGGAACAGTCCTTCGATGTAATTGCGGCGGTAGAATTCGATCGTCAGCTTTACGACCTCGTCCACGCTGAACCGTGCGCGGGTGACATTCGACGAGGCGCGGTTGATGCAATAGCTGCAATCGTAAATGCAGAAATTCGTCATCAGGATTTTAAGCAAACTGATGCAGCGCCCATCTGGTGCGTAGGCGTGGCAAATCCCGCTGCCCTCGTTTGAGCCCAAGCCTTTACCATCGCGCGAGTCGCGTTTAGTCGAACCCGATGAGGCGCAAGATGCGTCGTATTTTGCCGCGTCGCTAAGAATCGCCAGCTTTTGTTCTACAGTGTGTTTAACCATTCGTTCACTATATGTTCTATTTTGGTCCGTGTCATGCAAATAGGCTGCGGTCAGTCGCCGCAGCCTGCGTTTATTGCTCACATTTGGGTGATCGATTGCTTGTGATTCATTTTTCGAGGTCGGGATACACGCGGCGCAAGGTCTCGATCAGCTTTTGACTACTGACCGGCTTTTTCACCACGCGATCATCTGGACCAAGAAAGCTGATCTGGTCTGCGTCATAAGCGGTTATAAAGACAAACGGAATCCCACGTTCGCGCAGAATGTCGGCAACCGGTTTGGACGTTTTGTTATGCCCCAAATTCACGTCAAGAAAGGCAATGTCGATGTCCCCCTCACGCGCCTTTACCTTTGCGTCTTCAAGATGGATAGACGGGCCAACGACGTTGAAACCGATATCCTCAAGGATATCCGTCATTTCAAAGGCCACGACGACCTCGTCTTCTACAATGAAAATATTATGAGGTTGATTGGCCATTAGCTCGCTTGGTCTCCCGTTTCTCCCGGCATCCGTAAATGCCATTTAAATCCTTGAGGCCCGAAATCCGAAGTGATCTCGCCGCCGGTTTCCATCTGCAAAGCACGACCTGTGATAAAGCTGCCAAAACCCGTTTCTTCTGGTTTTTCGGCAGCGGGTCCACCCGTCTCGATCCAGTGAAGCTCTATAACCAAACCATCGTCAGTGGGGGATTGTTCCCATGTCAAATCGACGCGTCCCTCGGGCACAGACAATGCGCCGTATTTCATGGCGTTAGTGACCAGCTCGTAGAACGCCATTGAAAAGGACAATGCCTGACGCGAAGGGACTTCGATCTTAGGGCCGTTTAGGACAATGCGACCGTCGCCGATGGTTTCCAGAACGTCTGCGGCTACAGCACCGATATCGGCGCGGTCCCACTTCGTACCAACCAGTTTGGAATGGGCCATAGCATAGGCATTCAGCCGTTGGTCGATGGTTTCGCGCAGCCCACGTTGGACACTCATCTTGCGCAAAGATTGGCTTACTATCGACTTCACCACGCTAAAAGCGTTCTTTACCCGGTGGTTCAGTTCCGCAATCAGGATATTCTGCGCCTCGCGCAGATGGCGTTCTTCGTCGATATCAATCAGGGCGACCGATGCGCCGATGAGCGCGCCATTGGCTTTGATCACGGGCTTTCCTATGATGCGCATCCAGAACATCGTCCCATCACCGCGCTGGTAATGTACATCGATTTCTGAGTGTTCCTCGCCATCACGGATAACGCGCGACAGCGGATATTCGTGGCTTTGGACTTGGCTGCCATCCTCGTGAAAGGACACCCACGCGGCGTAGTCTTCGGTATGTTCAGAGTGAATGACCGGATGGCGGACCATTGTTTCGACATGGCTGTTGCCGTAGATGATCTTGCCGTTTGCATCAGCCATCACGACGCCGACCGGGACGGTTTCCATCATCGCTTCAAGAAAGGTCAAGCGATCCGAAGTTTTCTCCGACTTGACCCTTCGACTTTCAGCGTCTTTCACGGCCAATGCCTCTTGCAGCTGCAAAAGTTCTGCCGCCATCTCATCAATAGAATTTGTAGGCATTTAAGTTCCCAGACCCTTTAGCAGTGTGTCACGTGACATAAGCCGCGTTACCAATCTGTCCAACAAGGGGGCAGCGGAACCGGCGGAAAAGCCGTCAATCTAGCCCGAAGCTGAATTTATGGCGTCGGAAATAAAGGGTAATATATTTACCGAGATTGATACCGGAAGAGCTTGTTTTTTCTCAATCGGCATCAAAATTTTCATGCGATGCCGCTTTCCGCCGAACTGAGGGCGAAAAGCGAATGCTTTCGATCAGGTCCGAACACCAGCAAATTTCTCGGCCCATTCATCACGCTGTTCGTCGGTGATCTTGGCAAACAGAACCTCGGGCACATCAAATGCGTGACCGGGCGCAAGTTGGCCCAAAGCGGCAGGCACATCATCAGGCCATGCGGTGTTCGTGACATGCATGCTTTCCAACATGCTGGCAGCCGTGGCGGGGATGAACGGCGCAGACAAAACGGCATAAAGCGGGATCAGGTTCAAAGCCAATCGAACTTGTGCCGCAGCCTTGTCCGGGTCGGTTTTGAACGTGGTCCAAGGTGCTTCGGCTTGCAGGTATTCGTTACCCGCAGCCCAGATCGCCCGCAGTTCAGCGGCGGATTTGCGGACCTCCATCGCCTCCATCGCGGTTTGATAACGTGCGACGCGTTCGGTCAGGTCCGCGATCAGCGCGTGTTCGGCTGGGCCGTATTCGCCTGCCTCTGGCACTGCTTCGCTGAACTTTGATCGGCAGAATTTGGTGATCCGGCTGATGAAGTTGCCCAACACATCGGCGAGGTCTTTGTTCACCGAGGCTTGGAAATTCTCCCATGTGAATTCCGCATCGGATGTTTCGGGTGCATGGCTTAGCAACCACCAGCGCCATGTGTCGGCTGGCAAGATTTCCAGCGCTTGATCCATGAACACACCGCGCCCGCGCGAGGTCGAGAACTGCCCACCGTCATAGGTCAGGTAGTTGAACGATTTGATGTAATCGACCAGCTTCCAAGGCTCGTTGCTGCCCATGATTGTGGCCGGAAAGCTGAGTGTATGGAAGGGCACGTTGTCCTTGCCCATGAACTGGGTATAGCGCACATCATCGGCACCTTTGTCGGTGCGCCACCAGCTTTCCCAATCGGTACCTTTGCCTGCATCAACCCATTCTTGGGCGCAGGCGATATATTCGATGGGGGCGTCGAACCAGACATAGAACACTTTGCCCTCCATCCCCGGCCAATCTTCGTCGCCGCGTTTGACGGGCACGCCCCATTTAAGGTCGCGGGTGATGCCACGATCCTGAAGGCCGTCACCGTCATGCAGCCACTTCTTGGCGATGGATGTGGTCAGGACAGGCCAGTCGACTTTCGAGGTGATCCAGTCGTCCAGACGGTCTTTCATCTTGGATTGCTTCAGGAACAAGTGTTTGGTCGCGCGCATTTCCAAGTCAGTCGCACCTGATACGGTCGAGCGCGGGTTGATCAGGTCTTCGGGGTCCAATTGCTTGGTGCAGTTGTCACATTGATCGCCGCGCGCGTCTTCGAACCCGCAATTGGGGCAGGTGCCTTCGACATAGCGGTCGGGCAGAAAACGGCCATCGGTCTCGGAGTAGATCTGCCGCTGCTCGACTTCTTCAATCAGGCCCTCGTTGTACAAAGCGCCTGCAAAATGCTGGGTCAGCTTTTGGTTTTGCATGCTGGACGACCGTCCGAAATGGTCAAACGACAGGCCGAACCCTTCGGCGATCCGCGCCTGAACTTCGTGCATCTCGGCGCAATAGTCCTCGACCGGTTTGCCAGCCTTGGCGGCGGCCAATTCGGCGGGGGTGCCGTGTTCATCCGTGGCACATAAAAACAGCACCTCGTGACCGCGCGCGCGCAGATAGCGGGCGTACAAATCCGCAGGCAACTGGCTGCCCACAAGATTGCCAAGGTGTTTGATCCCGTTGATGTACGGAATAGCTGACGTGATAAGGTGGCGTGTCATGATAAATGGCCCCGAAAATGCTTTGGCCTGTCTCTAACGCAGGGACGGGCCAAGGGCTAGGGGGCGTCGTTGTTGCTTCCGTCCCGTTGACGGCGCATCAGACGGCCAATCGTGAACGATGTGCGTGGGGCATAGACATAAGGCGTGCGCTCTTGCTTTGTGGGTCTGGCGCGCATGCGGGTCAGGCCAAAGATCACCAACAGCCCATGCCCCACCGATATCATGGTAAACAGCGCCGCCGGGCCATAGCTGTCGATCAGCACAGACGCCAGATAGGGCGCAAAAATCGCGCCCACCGCGAACCAGAACATCAGCGCGGCTGAAAGCTCGACACGTTCCTCGCTGGTGGCGAAATCATGGGCGTGGGACGCCGCGACGGAATAGATCGGGAATGTCGTAAGCCCGAAAAATGTCGCCGCGAAGAATATCGCTTGGGTCCCAAACCCAGCCGACATCACAGTAACCGCGCAACTGACAATCGATGCGCCCGACAGCCAGATCAGCACCCAGCGGCGGTCGAATTTATCCGCCAGCCAGCCAATGGGGAATTGCGCCAGCGCACCGCCCAAAACAAAGGCCGCCAGGAACCAAGCGATCTGGCCCGCGCTCAACCCGACTTCTTCGCCATAGATCGGGCCGACCATCCGAAATGAAGCACTGGACAGTGCTGCGACCACGACTCCAGCGACCGCCAAGGGCGACCGGTCAAGCGCCAACCGTGGGCGCAGTCGCGGCTGGGCAGGTGTCTCAGGCTGCGGCAAAGTGGTAAGGGTCAGCGGGATCAGCGCCGCACAACACAAGATCGCCAGCAGGTTATACGACACATACGATGCCGGGGCCAAAATGCCGATAATCATCTGCGCCGCGAGTGATCCGCTCATGTCGACCACGCGGTACGCCCCCATGGTGCGACCCCGCGTTTCATTGGTAACCTTCGCGTTCAACCAAGCTTCGACCACCGTATAGCAGCCCGCCACGCACAGGCCCGACGCGACGCGCATCAATGCCCATGCATAGGGATCAAGCACCAGCATATGGGCCATCAATCCGATCGCGCCCGATGCAGTGAATGCCGCAAAAGCGCGGCTATGGCCAACGCTGCCCATCAGACGCGGGGCCCACCAGCATCCGATGAAAAACCCGACAAAATGCGCCGATCCCAACATGCCGATTTCCTGATTGGAAAACCCCAGTTGAATGCCCGAAAGCACATCCAAAGGCCCCACACCGCCCGATGACAGTTGCAGCAAGATGACGGATAGAAAAAGGGCGGCAAATGAGATGAGCAAGCGCATGGTTTTTACTTTGTCGGCAATCAGCAGGGAAACCAACGGTCAAAGCGACGTCGGTTTAGAAAAAGTGGCGCAAACAGTGTTTTGTTGCGCAGGGCGGAAAACCCTCTTGCGATGGGCCAGCCGAAACGAGAGGGTGGCGCAACCGCAGACAAGGATACCACGATGAAGATGAACAAACTTGGCCGCACCGATATCGAAGTGTCGGATTTTTGCCTTGGCTCTATGACGTGGGGGACTCAGAACACCCCCGAGGAAGGCCATGCACAGATCGAACGCGCATTAGCTGCGGGAATTAACTTTATCGACACGGCCGAGATGTATCCGGTGAACCCGATCAAGGCTGAAACCGTTGGTCTGACAGAAGAAATTATTGGTCAGTGGATCGCGAAATCCGGCAAACGCAAGGATTTTGTGTTGGCTTCCAAACACTCTGGCGCGGGGGCAGCACCGCGTGACGGGGCGGGCATATCGTCGAAAACGATCCGCCAGACACTAGAGGGTTCGCTGAAACGCTTGCAGACGGACTACATCGATTTGTACCAGTTCCATTGGCCCGATCGCGGCAGCTATATGTTTCGCAAGAACTGGGATTATGATCCGTCTTCGCAAAACCGTGACGATGTGATCGCCCACATGGAGGACTGCATGGGTGCGCTGCAAGAAGAGGTGAAGCGCGGCACGATCCGCAGCTTTGGCCTGAGCAACGAAAGCGCGTGGGGGCTGACCCAATGGGCCAACGCGGCAGAGCGCACGGGCGGACCACGCCCCGTATCTGTGCAGAATGAATATTCGCTGCTGTGCCGTCTCGCCGATACGGATCTGGCCGAAACCTGTCACAACGAAGACATCGGCTTGCTGTCGTTTTCACCCCTTGCGGCGGGCTTGTTGACCGGAAAATACCAAAACGGTGCGATACCTGAAGGGTCGCGTATGTCGATCAATGGTGACTTGGGCGGGCGCATAACCGACCGCGTGTTCGCCGCTACAGCCGCCTATCTGGACATCGCTCAGAAACACGGGCTGGACCCGACCCAGATGGCGTTGGCTTGGGCGCGGCAGCGGCCCTTTATGACGTCAATCATCTTTGGCGCGACGTCAATGGACCAGCTTGAGGTCGCATTGGGTGCCATTGATCTGGAACTAAGTGAAGAGGTCATGGCCGACATCGCCACCGCGCACAAAGCGCATCCAATGCCATACTAACCCGATCTAAGAAGGACCAACCGAATGCCACTTACCATGAGCAAAGACGTGTTTATCACCTGTGCCGTCACCGGATCGGGCAGCAGCCAAGACCGCAGCCATCATGTGCCGCGCAGCCCGGAACAGATCGCCAACAGCGCGATTGCAGCAGCCAAGGCGGGTGCCGCGGTGGTGCATTGCCACGTGCGCGACCCTGAAACAGGCACGCCTAGCCGGCGGTTGGATCTGTACCGTGAGGTGACCGAACGCATCCGCGAATCTGAAACCGATGTAATCCTGAACCTGACGGCGGGCATGGGTGGCGACATTATCTTTGGCCCGACCGAAAAACCGATGCCGCCCATCAAGGGCACGGACATGATTGGTGCGTCAGAACGGGTCCAGCACATCGCTGAATGCCTGCCCGAGATTTGTACGCTGGATTGCGGCACCATGAACTTTGCCGAAGCTGACTATGTCATGACCAACACGCCGGGCATGTTGACTGCAATGGGCCAGATGATGACGCATCTGGGGGTAAAGCCAGAGATCGAGGCCTTTGATACCGGTCATCTGTGGTACGCCAAGCAACTGGTCAAAGACGGTGTGCTAGACAGCCCCGCCTTGGTGCAGCTTTGCATGGGCGTGCCGTGGGGCGCACCTGATGATCTGAACACGTTCATGGCGATGGTAAATAACGTACCGGATGACTGGACGTTTTCGGCGTTCGGTCTGGGTCGCAACCAGATGGCCTATGTGGCGGCATCGGTGCTGGCAGGGGGCCATGTGCGCGTGGGGCTCGAGGATAACCTGTGGCTGGACAAAGGCGTGCTGGCTGAAAACTGGCAATTGGTCGAACGCGCTGGCAGCATCATCGAAAACATGGGCGCGCGGTTGATGACCCCAGCACAGGTGCGCGAAAAGCTGGGCCTGACCAAGCGGGCACCCAAGTGAAGCGCGCCCTGCTGGCTTTGATATTGCTGGCAGGCTGTGCCGCACCCGTACCCGAGGTGCGCCAAGGATACCGTGACCCGGCGGCCCTGATCGGATCGACCAGTCGCTATGATGCGGGACGGTTCAAAGGAACGTGGGTGGTGCGCGGCAGCTTTGGTGCTGATGCACCTGCCACCGTTGCCCTTGTCCAAAGCACTGGCGGGCCGGCCTTTCAGTTCTGCGATGGCGGGGGCACGTGCGATGATCTTTGGCTGGCCAAGCCTACAGGGCAGGGCCGCTTTGCCCTGACTCGACCAGATGGTGGCACCCGCGACCTTTGGGTGCTGTGGGTCGACGAAGGGTTTCGCACGGCGGTTATCGGCAATCCCGCAGGGGATTTTGGCTGGATACTGGACCGCAAACCAACCGGTGGCGCGGACCGGATCAAAGCCGCGCAAGAGATATTGGATTTCAACGGCTATGACATCAGCCAATTAAGGATGCGAAAATGACAAAGATTGCAGCAATTATTGGCGGCGGCGTTATCGGGGGCGGATGGGCTGCACGGTTTGCACTGAACGGTTGGAATGTGCAGATTTTTGACCCCGACCCGCAGGCCGAGCGCAAAATCAGCGAAGTCATGGCGAACGCCCGCCGTTCCATGCCCGGGCTGACCGATGTCGCCTTGCCGGATGAAGGCGCGATCAGTTTTCACGACAGCATTTCAGACGCTGTTGCAGGCGCGTCATGGATACAAGAAAGCGTGCCAGAACGGCTTGAGATCAAGCATACCACGTTTGGCGCGATCCAGCAGGCCTGTGACCCTGATGCAGTGATTGGGTCGTCGACGTCGGGCTTTAAGCCGTCGCAGTTGCAAGAAGGCATGGCACGCCCCGATCAGATCATGGTCGCGCATCCTTTCAACCCCGTCTATCTGCTGCCGCTGGTCGAATTGGTGCCCGGCAACGGCATTGACGGGCCTTTGGTGGAAAAGGCTAAGGAAACCCTGACCTCCATTGGGATGTATCCGCTGCACCTCAAGAAAGAAATCGACGCCCATGTCGCGGACCGGTTCCTTGAGGCCGTCTGGCGCGAGGCGCTGTGGCTGGTGAAAGACGGCATCGCCACCACCGAGGAAATTGACAACGCCATCCGCTATGGCTTTGGCATCCGATGGGCGCAGATGGGCCTGTTTGAAACCTATCGCGTTGCGGGTGGCGAGGCCGGAATGAAACATTTCATGGCGCAGTTCGGTCCTTGTCTGGAATGGCCATGGACCAAGCTGATGGATGTGCCTGAATTTACGGATGAGCTGGTCGATCTGATTGCAGGGCAATCTGATGAACAAAGCGGTGCTTATGGCATTCGCGATCTGGAGCGTATTCGCGACAACAATCTGGTATCGATGATGCGCGCGCTGAAACAGCAAGACTGGGGCGCTGGGCGTTTGATGAAACAGCACGAGGCGACGTTGCGGGCTGGCACAGAGCTAGCCGCACGCGCCGACGACATTGCGGATGCCAGCCAGCCGGTGTTGACCGTGCGCCGTGCCGTGCCACTGGATTGGACCGATTACAACGGCCACATGACCGAGGCGAAATACCTGCAGGCCTTTGCCGACGCGACCGACCGATTCATGGAAATGATCGGCTGCGACGCGGAGTATATCGCGTCGGGTGGCAGCTATTTCACCGCAGAAACCCACATACGCCATGTCGACGAAGCGCACGCAGGCGCGTTGATCGAGGTGCGTACGCGGGTGTTGATGGGGGCAGGCAAGAAAATGCACTTGTGGCATGAGATGTATGAAGGTGACCGTTTGCTGGCGACCGGAGAGCATTTTTTGCTGCACGTCAGCCTGCAGACCCGCAAACCGTCTGACCCCAGCCCCAAGATCGAGGCCGCCTTGGTACGGTTCGCTCAAGGTCATGCCAGCTTGCCGATGCCCGATGGCGTTGGCCGCTACGTCGGCGCACCACGATGAAGCGCGTTTTAATCACAGCGGGTGCATCCGGTATCGGGCGGGCCATGGGTGACGCCTTTGCCGCAGCAGGGTTCGAGGTTTGGGTGACCGACACGGACCGCGCAGCGTTGGATCATTGCCCGGCGCAGTGGCATCACCGCTTGGCAAACGCCACCGACGAGGCCGCCATGGCGTCGATCATCGCCGAGATGGGCCAGATCGACGTGCTGTGCGCCAATGCGGGCATTGCGGGGCCGACAGCTCAGATTGAAAACGTGGCTCTTGATGACTTCCGCGCCTGCGTCAGCGTCAACCTGGAAGGCGCGTTTATTGCCGCGAAATACGCGGCTCCGCTGATGAAGTCGGCAGGCCGTGGTGCAATCATCATCACGTCGTCCACGGCGGGCATCTACGGCTACCCCAACCGCGCGCCCTATGCGGCGGCGAAATGGGCGATGATCGGACTGATGAAAACCCTCGCGATGGAGCTCGGCCCCTTTGGGATCCGCGCCAACGCAATCTGCCCCGGATCAGTGGAAGGGCCGCGCATGGAAGGCGTGCTGGCGCGGGAGGCAGCAGCCAAAGGCATGACCCGCGATCAGGTTTACCAAGGATATGCTTCGGGCACGTCGATGCGCAGTTTCGTCGAAGCCAAAGATATCGCGAATATGGCGGTGTTTTTAGGCTCTGACGGGGCACGGCTGGTGTCAGGTCAGGTGATCGCAGTCGATGGGCATACGGAAAACCCGGACCCCAAGCTGTGATTGCAGACTGGTAAGAGAACGCGAAACGCGCATAAGGGGCAGTATGACATTTGCATTGCCCGACCTTTGGATCCTCGTCACGCTCGCCGCCGCCGTGTTTCAAACTGCACGGTTCATGCTGCAAAAGTATCTGGCAACCGCGACGCTGTCGGCGGCGGGAGCAACGTTTTCGCGGTTCCTATATTCAGCGCCGTTCATCGTTGGGGGCTTAACGACCTATCTGGCGGTCAGCGGCATGCAATTGCCGCAAATTGCACCACAATTCTGGGCCTATGGTTTACTTGGGGGCATTGCGCAAATCCTTGCCACCGTCTGCGTCGTTCTTTTGTTCAAGCAGCGCAATTTTGCCGTTGGGATCACCTTTAAGAAAACCGAAGTTATTCTGACTGTCCTTACAGGCTGGGTGATTTTGGGCGAAGGTGTCAGCGGCTGGGGTTTTGCCGCAATCGGGTTGGGTGTGGTTGGGTTGTTCTTGCTGTCAGGCAATAAGGACACGACCGGATTTCACCTAAGCGATCTTCGCAACCGGGCTGCGGGTTTGGGGATCGCGTCGGGTGCCCTGTTTGCGATTTCGGCTGTGACCTATCGGGGGGCCACATTGTCGGTGATGTCAGACATGCCCGTGTTGCGCGCAGGGGTGACCCTTGCTGCTGTGGTCTGCATGCAAGCGATGATCATGGCGGTGTGGTTGCGATGGCGCGAACCGGATCAGATGCGGGCCGTTTGGCAAGCACGCAAGGTTGCAGTGTGGGTCGGTATGATGTCGCTGGGCGGATCGCTTTGCTGGTTCATCGCCTTTACACTGCAGAACGCGGCTTACGTCAAAGCCTTGGGGCAAGTCGAGCTGATCTTGAGCGTTGCGGCCTCGACCTTGTTTTTCCGCGAGAAAATTACACGGCGGGAATGGGCGGGAATTGCGGTTTTGGTCAGCTCAATCTTGATGCTGGTACTCGTCGCCTGAGGCGGGTCCGTTTTCTTCTAGGAAACGGCTCCCCCACTCAGGTCAGTCTGGCATTGGGCGGCCGCGAAGCCGCAGAAACAGGCTTTCCTCGTCGTTATTCTTGAAGAACGGGACAGAGGCAGGCGGGGCAAGGTCCTTCGCGCGGGCCTCAACCTCTGCCAGAACGACTTCTGTGATAAACGGCATGTCAAACGACCGGGCATCCGACAGGGCGATCCACTGCAAATGTGAAAGCTCGTCACAGGCCGCGTCGAAATCATCAAGATCCGTTGCCACATCATCGGCATCCACCAAAAAGAACCGGGCATCAAAGCGGCGGGGTCTGCCTGGGGGTGTGAGAGCGCGGAAAACAAATTGCATCGGGGCTGCATTGGGGACGTATCCGCGTTGGGCAAATGTTGTCCAATCGTCGGGGGGCGTTTTATCCCATTGGCCTTTTTCACCTAGGATCAGCCCTGTTTCTTCCCAAAGTTCGCGAATTCCTGCGACAGCTAAAGCATGAGCGAGGGTTGCATCCGCATCTTCGGCCAGACGGTCGCGGCAGGTGTCAGGCAGGTGGCTGGCCAAGGGGATATGTGCATCACCCACATCCATTGCGCCGCCCGGAAACACGAATTTATTCGGCATAAACACAGCCTTGGCACCGCGTTGACCCATAAGGATGCGCGGGTTTTCATGGCGGTCGCGGATCACGATGACGGTGGACGCGTTGCGGATTTGACTTTTGTCGATGGTCATTTATTGGCCCTTATTCTTGCGGATCGGCGGGGCCCGGGATGTTTGGCGGACTACTTGTCGCCGAACCCGCCCATGGCTTTTGCCCATTGGAAGCCGATCAAGGCCCCCTTTAGTCTGGGCAGAAGGTAGAGCGACAAGCCGACGCAGCCAACCGCAAAGATTGTAAACAGCGTCAAAGGTTCGGGGCGCCATGTGACAAACACGATATGAAGCATCGGGGCCATCAGGTGACCTACGATCAGAATTGTCATATAGGCAGGGCCATCATCTGCGCGGTGGTGAAAGATCTCTTCGCGGCAGACGGTGCAGTTGTCATTAACCTTGAGATACCCCTTGAGCAGGGGGCCAGCCCCGCAATTGGGGCATTTGCGACGCCAACCGCGCAGCAACGCGGGCGTAAGCATGCGCTGATCTTTTTCGATTTGGGTGATTTCGGCGCTTTGATCTGTCATGTTCTTATCCTGATGCCTCTCTCATATGCGGGCGTTTCATCGTAATTGAAAGGTGACATGCCCCCCTTGCGGCGGGATGTCGCAAACTGAGGCGGTAATTTTTTTTCTTTTTATGCGACGGAAGTTTCCGGCTGCAGCGTTTGACCCAGTATCATCACGCCAGAACGGTGGGTGAGATTGAGATCACCAAAGGATAAAGAAATGACAAACCGAGCAAATTTCCAAATCGCATTGTTGAGCGGCCTGATCGCCTTGGGCGGCACTGCCTTGATGGCGCAAGACACGCCAAAGCCGGATCGCTTTGTTCAGATGGACACCAACGCCGATGGTGAATTGACACAGGACGAGATGAAAGCCCACGCCGAGGCACGTTTCACCATGGCCGATACGGACGGCGACGGTTTCCTGAGCGAGACTGAAATGCAAGCTGCCGCTGCAGCACGTCGTGTTGAACGCAGTGAACGGATGTTGGCCAAGCTTGACAAAGACGGCAACGGATCTTTGTCAGCCGAGGAACTGCAAGCCATGGGCGAAGGCAAGATGGGCAGGCGGTCTGCAAAGATGATGAAGCGGATGGATGCCAATGAAGACGGCAAGCTGTCGATGGAAGAAATGGCCGGTCGCCATACACCCGAGAAAATGTTCACCAATCTGGATGCTGATGGAAACGGCACGCTGAGCGCCGAAGAATTCGCCAAAGCGCGGATGGGCGGCAAGCACGGCCACGACGGTATGCATCACGGCCATGGCAATCGCCACGACGACAAGCCAAAGTCCGAGTGATCTAATGGGGCGGGCGCGCTTGAATGGTGTGCCCGCAGCCGTTAGCCCTAAGATTATGAGCTTTGATGCCTCTATTGATACGGTCAGTGACGACCCGGATGCAGCGCTGTTGGCACGTTATGCTGATGGTGATGCGGTGGCCGCACGTCTGCTAACGGTGCAACTGTCGCCGCGGGCTTTTGGCCATGCCTTCAGGGTGCTGGGGGATGGGGCCGAGGCCGAAGACGTCACCCAAGAGGCGCTGATGCGGCTTTGGAAAATTGCACCAGATTGGCGCACCGGAGAAGCCAAAGTGTCAACCTGGCTGTACCGCGTTGTTGCAAATCTATGCACCGACCGATTGCGCAAGCGCAGGGGCGGCGTTCCACTTGAAGACATCGCAGAGCCTGCCGACCCTGCCGAGAGTGCAGAGGCCAACTTACAGCGTGGAGCGCGCGAGGATGCGCTTCAGACCGCATTGGACGCATTGCCCGAACGCCAACGACAGGCGGTTGTGCTTCGCCACATCGATGGCTTGGCCAACCCCGAGATTGCAGCGATCCTTGATATTGGGGTCGAAGCCGTGGAAAGCCTGACAGCGCGGGGCAAACGCACTTTGGTCGCATTGTTGGCCGGACACCGCGAAGCATTAGGATATGATGATGACAAAACCTGATACAGATATGCTTGAAACCCTGTTTCAACACGCCCGCGCGACACCGCCAGCGATGTCCCAAGCGATGATGGACCGGATATTGGCCGACGCGGTGGCACAGCAACCCAACGCCAATTCGCGTGGCTGGCGTGCGATCTGGCAGGCGATCGGCGGGGCACCTGCATTGGGCGGGTTGGTCACAGCGACCGCCGTTGGGTTCTGGATCGGGGTGGCCCCGCCCAGCAATCTTCCCGATATTGCAACGCAAATCATCACCGGCACGACATATGCTGCGCTGGATGATACTGCTGTGCCCGACCTCACAGCCTTTGGCTGGGACATTGACGAAGGATAGATCATGGCATCGAAGATGACAGGAAATGGCAAATGGATGCGGTGGGCCTTGGGGCTTTCGCTTGGGGCGAACTTGCTGATTGTCGGGTTGGTCGCGGGGGCGGCGTACCGTTTCGACGGGCCACATGGCGGGCCGGGCAGCAGCATGCGCAACTTTGGTACACCCTATATCATAGCCCTAGAGAAAGGCGACAGACGCGCAATTTTCAAGGAATTGCGTCAGAATAAGCCTGCCGGTCACATGAACCGGGCCGCCCGACGGGCGCTTTATACCGAGGTCGTGTCGGCCATGCGTGCCGAACCGTTTGACTTGTCGCGCGTCCAGTCGGTGCTGGATCAGCAAGCCAGCGCCAGTGTCGCGGTGCAGCAGGCCTTGCAAAACGCATGGTTGGCAGAGATTGCAGTGATGGACCCGACCGCACGGGCGGCCTATGCGGACCGCTTGCAAGACGTATTGACCCGAAGTGCAAAGCGCCAACAGGAACAGCGTAAACAACGGCAAGACGATTAACCGGCTGCGTACCCTATTGGCTTGCCAAATAGGGACGGGGCACGGTACGCAAAGCGACCTTAAAGGGAGGCTTTGCCATGACGCTTGAATTTCCGGACACCGACGCAGTACTGGCCACCGCGCGCGCCTCAGCGGGGCGGCGCATGATCGGGCTGGTTTCGCTAGGGTTTCTGGGCGTATTTCTGATCTATGTAGCGTTCACATCATCGCCTGGTTTGGGATGGCAGCTGTTCTTGCTGGTCGTCGGCGGCGGCGCGATCTGGATGGCCGATTTCATGCGGCGCGCCACGGCCGAAGCGATCGAACTGACGTCGTCGGTGCTGCGGAGCAGTGATGGCACATTGATTGCGCGTGTCGAAGACATCGAACACATTGATCGGGGTGTTTTTGCGTTCAAGCCTTCCAACGGCTTTTTGTTGCGCACAAAGCAGGGCACCGGTGCTGAAACTGTTTGGCGCCCCGGCCTTTGGTGGCGGATGGGTCGGCGCGTTGGCGTAGGCGGCATGACACCGGGCAACCAGACTAAGTATATGGCCGAAGTCATTTCGACGATGATTGCCATTCGCGACACACCGGATGAAACCGGAAGGCTATAAATCTTAAGACCTAGATACAGAAAACGCCCCAAAGCATCATGCCTTGGGGCCTTCTTTTTTGCGTTCGTTCGCTGTGCTTAGCTGCCGATGAATAATACACGCGGGGCATAGCGGGCACGGGTAAAGACAAAGTTCTCGATGTTCGGTTTGCCTAGCCCGATGTTGAAGGGGGGGCTGAACGTCGTCATCGTTTCCGTCACCACGATATATTCATTATTTGCGATGGTCGGAAGGCGATCCGTCCACGTGGCGACGTCGCTGTCGGTCGCTGGTTGTCCAGGGCCGCGTGACCGGGACCAGTCCACGTAGAACCTATTGTCAGCACCGTTGTATTTGAGCGATGTGACCCGCAAGGCGGATTGATCTTGTGAATTGGTGATATAATCCAAAAGATCCTGTGCGCCATCTAGGTACTCGGTGTCGATCGGCACAGTTTCCCGTGAGATCATGTCGCCGATGGTATAGGCGGCTTTCTGGCTCAGGCTGTATTCCTTGTAGGTATCGAAGATCGAAAACATGGCCGCAAAGACCCATATCACCATCGGCATCAAGATCATGGCCTCTATGGAAACGCTGCCCTCGTCTTGGCGGGCGAACTTACGCATACCAAAGGACTTGATGGAATTTACAAACATTAACTTGGCTCCTGTACGAAGGCCGAGATGGCATACATGGCGGATTGGCCGGATCCATCAGTTGCGTATTTGAAACCCAGACGCGATGAGGGAAGCATCGGATCGAATTTCAGGCAAGCGCGCAACACCATCAGATCGTGCTTTTGGCCTAGTGAGAAACCGCGCTCTGGTGTGACGGGCTCGGATTTGTCTACGCAATCAACGTCAGTTGGCATCGCGCTAAAGTTGCGTGGATTAACTGAGATCATCTCTAGGCGCAGTGTTTCATCGCAGTTGCTGACGTTGCCCGCCCTCTCACAGACCAAGCTTTTGATTTGGTCGTGGGTCATTGGTGTACTTGTATTCAAGCGGACGTAGCGGACCGCGTCTTCAAGGCCGCGGTTCAAGTGAACCTGACGCAGGGAATACAAACTCATTTCTATCGAGGCGAGGAAGATGCCAAAGATAAGGGGAAAGAGGATCACGAATTCAATCAGGAAGATCGACCCGCTTTCATCTTTGCGGAAGCGCCCGAAGGCATTTTTTACATATTTCCTCATTGGATCAGCCTTAGTTGGTTGATTTGACGGGCGATGGCACGGAAGGCTTCGGACAATTCAACATCTTCAACCCGGAAGAAGTGGCTTGGCGAAGAAGCGCAGCTTTGCATCACATCAGCACCGTGTTGCTCGACTTCAAAGCCGATGGTCCAGATGACAATACCCTCTGTTTTCGCAGCGTCACAGATATTGCTTAGTAAAGTGTCGCCTTCATCAGCAGAGTAGCGAGTATAGTAATACTGATGGTGTTTTTTGCTGCTTACATAGTTTTGAAGGTAGTATTGAAAGTTCCAGTTCGACCAATGCGCTACTTCGCTGTCTGAGTTGTAAGCGGCCTGAGAAATTCTCGCTGAACTGCTGTTCTCACCATCTGTCATGAGTACAATCGTCTTTAGCGTCTCGACGTCATCGTATTCAGCAGGCCGGCTGGCAAATGTTGACTCTACTACACCACCGCTGACAAGTTCACTCGTGGTTTGCCGAAAGCTCGGGTCTAGCAGGGCCGTGCCCCATTTCATGCCCATGTAGATGGCAGTACCAGCGCGGGGTTTCAGTTGGTCAATCTGGTTTTTCAGGGTCACAGCATCTTGGCTGATTGGCCTGACATGTTCATAGAGTTGCCGCGGGCAAACTGTGTCGTGGAGGGTGTTCTGCTCGTACCCGGACTCGATTGAATAAAGGTTCCACTGGAAGTGCTGGGTCTGATCCCATGGAAAACCAGGGGTCATTTGCGTCTGCACAAAGTGTCCGTTTGGCACGTCGATACAGTACGAGAAGTTGTGGAATCTATCAACCCAAAGCGCGTCAAAGATGTCCGGACCGACGTTGACCTGCTCAGAATAAGGGACCAGCGACAGCGAAATATTATCCTTCGTTTCGGGGCGCAGCACAGTATCAATGAACGTCTTCGCAGCGTCTTTCATGATGGGAAGTTTGGAGTTGTTCTTCATGGAGCCCGAAATGTCGAGAACCAAGGAAATCTCTACTTTTGGAACGCGTTCTTCGGCCATGCTGTGGGCAGGGACAGGCATCGAGTTGATGCCGAATTTGCGCAAATAAGGCGTGTCGAGTTCTTTGACCGCGTCAACGGTAACCGTGCGATAGCTCAAACCTTCGTCTACGATGACGCTGGATACATAATCTGCCATTCCTGACTTGGAGAAATAGTCTTGGACAACCGTTGTGGGATCCAGTGTCTGATCCAGGTCAGCCGCAGCAAGTACGGCGCGATCTGATACCGCCTGCAGTCTTGAGCGTTCAAGCTCGTGGCGCATGAAATCCAATTGGATGCCACCCACCATCACCATCATTAAAATCATGAAGAGAACCCAAACCGTCATGATCCCGTCTTCTTCGCGGGCAAATCGCCGGGTGTGGGCAGCAAATGCGTTTTTTAATGGTCTGACCGTCATCAATATAGGCGACATTATTAATTCCTCTTTAACCAGATCGGCTTAAGCGTGCTGAGCCGTACCGACTGCTTCAGTTAGTTGCTTATAGGAAAAGAACGTGGCTGAAATGGGGCGGAAACCTTTGAAAATTGGGGCTATTCTGTAAGAACCGTGCGCAGAGGTTTGGTTTTCTAGTTACTGTTGCAAAGTAGGAAACGACGGATTGCTGACCAAAGTGGATGCGATTCGCAGCCGAAAATGTTTTTTTTCTGCTTAAATAATATGCAACTTTCGGCGTTTACGGGTTCTCAATCTTTGCCGACCATGTTCAACAGGCAGGGGACTGATTTTTTTCTTTAGGTCACATTGCCAAACAGGAGCATTCTATGACCCCCGCAAACGAACCGAGCTTTCGCGATAGTGTGGACATCATGTTTAACAGGGCCGTTGCCCTGATGGACCTGTCCCCCGGACTTGAGGAGAAAATTCGCGTCTGCAATGCGACCTACACTGTCCGTTTCGGGGTGCGCTTACGGGGGCGGATCCAGACATTCACAGGGTATCGTTCTGTTCACTCCGAACATATGGAACCTGTGAAAGGCGGCATTCGCTATAGCCTTGGTGTTAACCAAGACGAGGTAGAGGCGCTGGCGGCTTTGATGACCTACAAATGCGCATTGGTCGAAGCGCCCTTTGGCGGGTCAAAGGGGGGATTGTGTATTGATCCACGCGATTATGATGAACACGAGCTTGAGCTGATCACACGCCGCTTTGCCTATGAGCTGATCAAGCGCGACATGATCAACCCGGCACAAAACGTACCCGCACCCGATATGGGCACTGGCGAACGGGAAATGGCGTGGATCGCCGATCAGTACAAGCGCATGAACACCACCGATATAAACGGGGTCGCCTGTGTGACGGGTAAACCCATCAACGCGGGCGGTATCCATGGCCGAACCGAGGCAACAGGGCGCGGTGTTCAATACGCACTGCACGCGTTCTTTCGCGACGCCAAGGGGCTTGCGAAAGCCGGGCTAGAGGGCACGATGAGAGGTAAGCGGGTCATCGTTCAAGGGTTGGGGAACGTAGGCTATCACGCGGCCAAGTTCCTGAGCGAAGAAGACGGCTGCTTGATCACGGCGATCATTGAACGCGATGGAGCGTTGCAAAACGACGCGGGTCTGAATGTCGAGGCGGTGCATCAGTGGATCGCCAAACACGGCATGATTACGGGCTACCCCGACGCAAAAATGGTCGAAAACGGTGCCGCGTTGCTGGAAGGGGAGTGTGACATCCTAATTCCTGCTGCGCTAGAAGGAGTGATTAACCTTGCAAACGTAAACCGGATCAAGGCCCCTCTGATTGTAGAGGCGGCAAACGGGCCAATCACTGCCGGTGCGGATGAAATCCTGTGCGCCAAAGGTGTCGTGATTATTCCTGATATGTACGCAAATGCCGGCGGCGTGACGGTGTCGTATTTCGAGTGGGTAAAGAACCTGAGCCATATCCGCTTTGGCCGGATGCAGCGCCGCAACGAGGAAAGCCGCCACCAATTGCTGGTCGATGAACTCGAACGCTTGAGCGCCGATAGCGGCGTCGGATGGCAGTTGAGCCCGAATTTCAAAGAGAAGTACCTGCGCGGCGCGGACGAACTCGAACTGGTGCGGTCGGGTCTTTACGACACCATGGTTGATGCATACCGGTCCATGGCTGATATCTGGCACGGCCGAGATGATGTGAATGATTTGCGTACGGCCGCCTATCTTGTCAGCATTACCAAGGTCGCGGCCAGTTACCGCGCCAAAGGGCTGTAATTAGCAACTCCCAAAAGACAGAACTGGCAAAACGACTGCCGCGGACATACCTGTCCGCGGCGCAAAATTTCCCCCATCATGCGGCCAGCCATTGCACCTTTGCAACGGACTTGATTGAGTAGCCTTAAGGCGCTGCTATCAAGGCGGATAAACTGGGGGATGCGATGCGGTTTTCAGGATTACGCGTACTGCGCGAAGGATTGACCGGAAACAAGGGGTGGGCCCCGCACTGGCGCGATGCCGAACCCAAGGCCGAATATGATGCGATCATTATTGGCGGAGGCGGTCATGGCTTAAGTACCGCGTATTATCTGGCCAAGGAACATGGGCTGACCAATATCGCCGTCCTTGAAAAGGGATATCTTGGCGGCGGCAATGTCGGGCGAAATACTACGATCGTGCGGGCAAACTACTTCCTTCAGGGGAATTCCGAATTCTATTCTCATTCACTAAAGCTGTGGGAAGGGTTGGAAGAAGACCTGAACTATAACGTCATGCATTCGCAGCGTGGGCTGATTAACTTGTTCCATTCCGACGGCCAGCGCGATGCCTTTGCGCGGCGCGGCAATAGCATGATTAACCAAGGTGACGATGCCGTGCTGCTGGACCGCGATGGCGTGCGCAAACATCTGCCATATCTGGATTTCGACAACGCGCGGTTTCCGATCTACGGCGGTTTGATGCATCCGCGTGGCGGCACGGCACGGCATGATGCGGTCGCCTGGGGATACGCGCGCGGCGCTTCAGATCGCGGCGTGGACCTGATCCAGCAATGCGAAGTTACGGGAATTGATATCGAGAATGGTCAGGTGCGCGGCGTGCAAACCACACGCGGGGCGATCAAGGCCAAAAAAGTTGGCATCGTGGTCGCGGGCCGGTCCGGTCAGGTGGCGGCCATGGCGGGGATGCGCCTGCCGATAGAGAGCCATGTCTTGCAGGCGTTTGTCACCGAAGGGCTTAAACTCTGCATCGACCATGTAGTCAGCTTTGGCATGGGGCATTTCTATATCTCGCAATCCGACAAGGGCGGGTTGGTCTTTGGCGGTGATCTGGATTTCTATGCATCGTATGCCAGTCGGGGCAACCTGCCCATGGCCGAGCATGTGATGGAGGCGGGCATGACCTTGATGCCGATGATCGGCAAATCCAAAGTGCTGCGGTCGTGGGGCGGGATTATGGACATGACGCCCGACGGCAGCCCGATCATCGACAAGACAGATACCAAGGGTTTGTTCATCGATTGCGGCTGGTGTTATGGCGGGTTCAAGGCCGTGCCGGGATCAGGGTTCAGTTTCGCGCATTTGATGGCGACGGGGAACCACCACGCGCCAGCGTCTAAATTTCGGTTGGACCGGTTCCGCACGGGCGTTGATTTGATGGATGAAGAGGGCACCGGCTCTCAGCATAACCTGCATTAAGGTGGTGCTGGTGGTGAGCTTGGATTTGAGTATTTTTAAAAGGGTGAAGGGGCAGATGCCCGTTCAGAGGGGCTTGGCATGAGACTGAATTGTCCGATTTGTGGAAGCCGTGACCGGCGCGAGTTTTATTATCAGGGAGACGCCGTGATGTTGGCGCGCCCTGCGGTGGAAGCGGGCGCTTCGGCTTGGGACAGCTATTTGCATCTGCGGGATAATCCAGCGGGTCAGACGCGGGATTTGTGGCAGCACGAATTTGGCTGTGGGGCGTGGCTGGTGGTGACGCGCGATACGGTGACCCATGCGGTGTCTGATGTTGCGTTGGCGACAGATTTAAAAGGGGCCATGGCATGAGGGTCAGGGGCAAGGGTCTGATTGATCGGTCCAACACTGTCACGTTCAGTTTCGATGGGCGCAGCTATGACGGGTTTGCGGGGGACACTGTATCCTCTGCGCTGTTGGCCAATGGCGTGACGCTGATGGGGCGGTCGTTCAAGTATCACCGTCCCCGCGGAGTTTTGACAGCGGGCAGCGAGGAACCCAACGCGTTGGTCACTGTAGGGGCTGGGGCTGCGACCGAGCCGAATGTGCGCGCCACCATGCAAGAGGTATATGACGGGTTGCGCGTCCGCAGTCAGAACGCATGGCCTTCGCTGGATTTCGATGTGATGGCAGTGAATAACCTAGTGTCGCCGTTTCTGGGGTCTGGGTTTTACTATAAGACCTTCATGTGGCCGCGTAAGTTTTGGGAGAAGCTGTATGAGCCGGTGATCCGGCGGGCTGCTGGACTGGGAAGGTTGAGTGGTGCGCATAACCCCGACACCTACGAGCGGGCGTTTGCTTTTTGTGATGTGCTCATTATTGGCGCTGGGCCTGCGGGGCTGATGGCGGCACTGACGGCGGCGCGTGGTGGCGCGGATGTTATTTTGGCCGATGAGGATGCGATGATGGGCGGGCGGCTGAATGCCGAGACCGATCATATTGATGGCAAGCCGGGTCATGTATGGGCCGCCGAAACTGTGGCTGAATTGGCGGGTATGGGCAATGTCCGGCTGATGTCACGCACCACGGTCACGGGAGCCTATGATCAGGGCACGTTTGGCGCGTTGGAGCGGGTCGGGCACCATCATGGGGGGCGGAGCGAGGGCGCGCCGCTTGAGTGTTTCTGGAGGATTGTGGCCAAGCATTCGATCTTGACCGCTGGTGCCTTGGAGCGCCCGATTGCGTTTCAGAACAATGATCGGCCGGGAATCATGATGGCGGGGGCGGTGCGCGCCTATTTAAACCGCTGGGGGGTAAGCCCTGGCAAGGCGCTGACGATCTTTGGCAATAACGATGATGCGCACCGGACGGCGCGTGATTTGGCGAATGCGGGTGTTCGGATCGCTGCGGTGGTCGACAGTCGCACCGAGGTCGATATCAAAGGGAACTTTCCCGTCTATCGCGGTGCGCAGGTGTTCAATACAAGCGGTGGCAAAGAACTGGAGAGCATTTCAATCCGCACAATCAGTGGCGTGGAAAAAATCCAGACCGATTGTCTGGCGATGTCTGGCGGCTGGAACCCGACTGTGCATTTGACCTGCCATATGAACGGGCGGCCGACATGGCGGCCTGACATTCAGGCATTCGTGCCGACCGAAGGGGCAGTGCCCGGTATGGTCGCAGCGGGGGCCTGCAATGGTACGTTTTCAACCCATGGCTGTTTGACTGAGGGTGCAGAGGTTGCGCGCAAGCTTCTTGGGATGCTTGGTATGAAGTTGCCTGACCTGGGGCTGCCGCAGGCCGAGGATGCGCCGTACCGCATGCAGCCGTTGTGGGCTGTGGCGGGCAAGGGACGTGCTTGGTTGGATTTTCAGAACGACGTGAGTGTGAAGGACGTCAAGCAGGCTGCCGTTGAGAATTTCCGGTCGGTCGAGCATATGAAGCGCTATACCACGCAAGGGATGGCGACGGATCAGGGCAAGAATTCAAACGTGAGTGCCTTGGCTGTGCTGGCCGATGCAACGGGGCGCGGCATACCAGAAACGGGGACTACGACGTTTCGGCCACCCTATTCGCCGGTCAGTATTGCGGCGATGGGGGCGGGGGCGCAAGGCGCGGGATTTGCGCCGCAGCGGTTTACGACATCGCATAGCGCCAGCGTTGAGGCGGGCGCGCCGATGATCGAGGCGGGACTGTGGTACCGCCCCAGCTATTTTCCGAAAACAGGCGAAAAGACATGGCGGCAGTCGTGTGACCGCGAAGTAGGGTATGTCCGCAAGGCGGTTGGCGTCTGCGATGTGTCTACGCTGGGCAAGATCGACATTCAGGGGCCGGATGCGGCTGCGTTGCTGGATTTCGTCTATACCAACATGTTTTCGATGCTGAAGGTCGGGCGCGTGCGCTATGGGTTGATGCTACGAGAAGACGGCACAGTGATGGATGACGGCACCTGCGCGCGGTTAGGGGATCAGCATTTCGTAATGACCACCACGACAGCGGCGGCGGGTGCGGTGATGAAACATCTGGAGTTCGTCGCACAGTGTTTGCACCCTGAATGGCGTGTCGCGATGACGTCTGTGACCGAACAATGGGCGCAGTTTGCTGTTGCGGGGCCAAAGTCGCGCGAGTTGTTGAATGGGGTGTTGGATGCGCAGATCGACAATGACAGCTGGCCTTTCATGGCCTGCGGCGAGGCGTCGGTGCTGGGCGTCAAAGGGCGGTTATTCCGGATTTCGTTCTCGGGCGAGCACGCCTATGAGATCGCGGTGCCTGCACGCTATGGCGAGAGCCTGTTCCGCGAGTTGGTTGCCCGCGCCCAAGGACTGGGGGGCGGTGCCTATGGGATGGAGGCGCTGAATGTGCTGCGCATCGAGAAGGGGTTTATCACCCATGCAGAAATCCACGGGCGCACGACCGCGTTTGATGTGGGAATGGCAGGGATGATATCGGCCAAGAAAGATTGCATTGGCAAGGTGATGGCCGCGCGGCCCGGATTGGTTGCGGCGGATCGAGAGCGGTTGGTTGGGATGAAGCCTGTGGGTGCGGTGAAGTTGCTGAGCGCAGGCGCGCATATCTTTGAGAAGGACGCAGAAGCAGTGCGGGAGAATGATCAGGGGTATGTCACCTCGGTCTGTTTCTCGCCTGAGGTTGGTACCTATATTGGCTTGGGGTTCGTTAAGAACGGACCCGAGCATTACGGCAAGGTGATGCGTGTGGTCGATCACTTGCGTGAAATGGAAGTCGAGGTGGAAATCTGCCCACCTGTGTTTTTTGACCCAGAGGGAGGGCGTGCCCGTGGCTGAATTAAAGGCAAGAACAGCCTGTGAAGATGCCCTGCCGATTAAGGTGGGTGCCGCGCAGCTAGAGGAGCTTGATCTGGGGTCTGTGACATCGATCATGGTTCTGGGACAGGAGGCCGATCTGTCAGCCGCGATGGAAGCGGCACATGGGATAGCGTTTCCGAAACCCAACCGCAGCAGCGGTAAGGACGCAAATCGTTGCGTTTGGGTCGGGCGCGATCAGGCGTTGTTGATCGGGGCCGCACCGGATGCCACGCTTGATACACATGCAGCTGTGGTGGATCAGAGTGATGCATGGTGTGCCGTGTCCCTAAGTGGTGCACCGTCAGAAGATATTCTGGCGCGATTGGTGCCCGTGGACATGCGCCGCGCACAGTTCAAGCGGGGACACACGGTTCGCACGCAGGTTGGGCATATGATGGCGTCTGTCACGCGCACCGGTGCTGATAGTTTTATGATCCTTGTTTTCCGGTCGATGGCGATTACCTTGATCCATGAGTTAGAACAGGCGATGCAGTCTGTTGCGTCGCGCCGCGCGTAGAGTGATTGCCGCATAGGCAGAAAGATTTGGAGAAGAAGCGATGAAGTTTGTTACAGTAGCAATTACAGCGGGCCTTTTGGCCACTGCGGCACCAGTATTGGCCGAGACCGCCAAAGAGACCGACTGCACCTATCAAGCGGATGTCGTCGAAGCGGTACGCCAAGCCCGCATTGAGCGGGTCAAAGAACGCAAGGTGCCAGCGCATGTCGAGGCGACCGCACCAAGCTGGCCTGAGAAATACAATGCGGTCGTGCCGCTGGTCGCCCCTTGGGTCTATGAGATGAAAATGGCCAATGTGAAGGCCAGTGATTTGGGCGCAGCCTGGAAAGAGATGTGTCTGGGCCAATAAGGTCAGACACGCGCGGCTGGCCTCCTAGGGGGCCAGCCCCCATCGCCTTACGGGCGATCCCCCCGGAGTTTATTTGGCAAAATGAAACAGCGGATTCACGCATAGGGTTCTGGACTCTGTGCGGGCGCGGCCAATATATAGTGTTATGAGCCTGCCCCCTGGATTTTTAGATGAATTGCGAAGCCGTTCCAGCCTGTCTCAGGTGGTGGGGCGCAAAGTCATGTGGGATGCGCGCAAGTCCAATCAGGGCAAGGGCGATATGTGGGCACCATGCCCGTTCCATCAGGAAAAATCCGCCAGTTTTCACGTCGATGACCGCAAGGGGTTTTACTATTGCTTTGGCTGCCATGCCAAGGGCGATGCGATTTCCTTTGTGCGCGAGACCGAGAACGTAAGTTTTATGGAGGCGGTCGAGATTTTGGCCCGCGAGGCTGGAATGCCGGTGCCAAAGCAGGACCCGCGTGCACAAGAGAAATCCGACAAACGCACTCAACTTGCCGAGGTGATGGAGCAGGCGGTTCAGTTTTTCCGTTTGCAGTTGCAGGCTGGGTCTGCCGGGGCTCCGCGCGATTATCTGGCACGGCGCGGTTTGACTGCGCAGGCGCTTGAGCGGTGGGAAATCGGCTTTGCCGCCGATCAGTGGCAAGGGTTGTGGGATCATCTAAAAGCCAAAGGGGTCGAGGATGAGCTGATCTTTGGCGCGGGGCTGGCCAAGCCTTCGACCAAGGGCGGCCGGCCCTATGATACGTTTCGGGGGCGGATCATCTTTCCGATCCGGGACGCTCGAGGGCGGGCGATCGCCTTTGGCGGGCGGGCGATGGACCCCAATGATAACGCCAAGTATCTGAATTCGCCCGAAACTGAGCTGTTTGATAAGGGGCGTAGTCTTTATAACGTCAAAGACGCGCGTACGGCGGCGGGCCAAGGTCAGCCGTTGTTGGTGGCCGAGGGCTATATGGACGTGATCGCGCTGGTTCAGGCGGGATTTGGCGCGGCCGTGGCCCCGTTGGGGACCGCGATTACCGAAAGCCAACTGCAAATGTTGTGGCGCATTTCGCCCGAGCCCATCATCACACTGGACGGCGATACGGCGGGCCAACGCGCCGCGTTGCGGCTAATTGATCTGGCGCTACCATTGCTGGAGGCGGGGCAAAGCTTGCGGTTCGCGATGATGCCAGAGGGGCAGGACCCCGACGATTTACTGCGTGCGCACGGGGCACCTGCGCTGCAGAAATTGCTGGATGGGGCCGTGCCGATGGTACGCCTATTGTGGCAGCGGGAGACAGAAGGGCGGGTTTTTGACAGCCCAGAGCGCAAGGCGGCATTGGACAAGTCGCTGCGCGAGAAGATCATGCTGATCAAGGATCCGTCGATCCGCAGTCACTATGGTCAAGAAATCAAAGACCTGCGCTATCAGCTGTTCCGGCCTCAACAGGCTAAAAAGACGTTTACGCCGGGCGCGCGCAGTGGCGGGCAGGGGCGCTGGAATGCGCCACCTCAAGGACCGTCGCCCAGTGCGAAATCGTCGATGTTGGTGACGGCTGCGGGGGTGGGCGCGACTGAGCATCTGCGCGAGGCGGTGATCCTGTCTGCCTTGCTGGGGTGCCCCCAGCTGATCGAGGAATTCGAGACAGGTCTGGCCGCAATGCGGTGCCAACAATATGATCATGCGCGCATCAGGGATTTGATGCTGCGCCACCTTCACGAGGATCCAGCTGCGTTGCGCGAAAAGATATATAGCGCACTGGGCGAGCAGACCCTTGAAAATATGACTTCGCAGCGCCACGTTGCTGTGACGCCGTGCATCAGGACCCCCGGCAACATTGAATTGACCCGCATGACCGTCGCAGAGGAGTTGGGCAAGCTTGAAGCTGTGCGCGGGCTGGATGCTGAAATAGCTGATGCCATGGAAGACCTGAGTGGCGTGGCCGACGAAGGGCTGACCTGGCGGTTGAGCGAAGCGGCCCGAAATGCCGACCGTGCGCAACGCAGCGGCCAAGAAGATACTGCCGAATATGACATCGCTGAAAACGGTGCGCATATCAGCCGGGATGAGCGCAGCGCATTCGATGCGTTGATCGGGGCCATCCGCGGAAAGGGCACGGAAGAAAAGAAATAACCCCCTGCGTGGCTTTTTCGCCGGGATGTTTAATAAAAAGCAGGGTAACGGGTTTAAGAATCACCCAGAACCCCGCATGATTCGGAAAATTGCGAATCGCCGAGGGTGATTCGGTTATGTTCGCTGGAGGAATTTTTAATGGCCGCCAAAGATACCAATGAAGACACAAAGTCTGACGATCAGGATGCCGGCCACTCGCTGGACATGAGCCAAGCTGCCGTCAAGAAGATGATCGGTGATGCCCGCGAAAAGGGATACATCACGTATGATCAGCTGAATACGGTTTTGCCGCCCGAGCAAGTAAGTTCGGAGCAAATCGAAGACGTGATGTCGATGCTGTCAGAGATGGGCATCAACATTATCGAGGACGAAGACGCCGAGGAAGAAGACGCCAAGGGCGGTACCGATGTTGCGACCACGGACAGCAACCGCGATGTGACCCTGTCGGCCTCGACCTCGGAAAAGCTGGACCGCACGGATGACCCTGTGCGCATGTACCTGCGTGAAATGGGGTCGGTCGAACTGCTGAGCCGCGAGGGCGAGATCGCCATCGCCAAGCGCATCGAGGCTGGCCGCAACACGATGATCGCCGGGCTGTGTGAAAGCCCGCTGACGTTCCAAGCGATTACGATCTGGCGCGACGAACTTTTGTCCGAAGACATTCTGCTGCGTGACGTGATCGACCTTGAAGCGACATTCGGCACCCAGATGGGCGAAGAAGAGACCACGCCAGTTGTGCCTGTTGTTCCCGGTGCCGAGGTCAAAACCTCGGAGGAGACCAGCGAAGTCGATGCTGACGGCAACCCGATTGCCGATGACGATGACGACGACGAGGACGAACAGGCCAACATGTCGCTGGCCGCGATGGAAGCCGCGCTTAAGCCTCAGGTGCTCGAAGCGTTGGACATCATTGCCAATGACTATGTTCGGCTTAGCGAAATTCAGGACAGCCGTATTTCTGCAACGTTGAACGAAGACGGCACATTCTCGAAAAAAGACGAAGAAGAGTACCAGACGGTACGGTCTGAAATCGTTTTGCTGGTGAACGAACTGCATCTGCACAACAACCGTATCGAAGCCCTGATTGACCAGCTTTATGGCATTAATCGTCGTATCATGCAGATCGACAGCGCGATGGTGAAACTGGCTGACCAAGCCCGGATCAACCGCAAGGAATTCGTCGACAACTATCGCGGCTACGAACTTGATCCAAACTGGATGGAGCGGATGGCCGAGAAGTCCGGTCGCGGCTGGCAGATGTTTATCGAACGGTCTTCCGACAAAGTAGACGAGCTGCGCTCTGACATGGCACAGGTCGGTCAGTATGTCGGTCTTGATATCTCCGAATTCCGTCGCATTGTGCAGCAGGTCCAGAAGGGCGAAAAAGAAGCCCGTCAGGCCAAGAAGGAAATGGTCGAGGCAAACCTGCGTTTGGTTATCTCGATCGCGAAAAAATACACCAATCGTGGCCTGCAATTCCTTGATCTTATTCAAGAAGGTAACATCGGTCTGATGAAGGCCGTGGACAAGTTCGAATACCGTCGCGGGTATAAATTCAGTACCTATGCGACGTGGTGGATCCGTCAGGCGATCACGCGGTCTATTGCGGATCAAGCGCGGACCATCCGTATTCCTGTGCACATGATCGAAACGATCAACAAGCTGGTCCGTACCGGTCGCCAGATGCTGCACGAAATTGGTCGCGAACCGACACCCGAGGAATTGGCAGAAAAGCTGCAGATGCCTTTGGAAAAAGTTCGCAAGGTGATGAAGATCGCCAAGGAACCCATTTCGTTGGAAACTCCGATTGGCGACGAAGAAGACAGCCAGCTGGGCGATTTCATCGAGGACAAGAATGCCGTGCTGCCCTTGGACAGTGCCATTCAGGAAAACCTCAAGGAAACCACAACGCGGGTTCTGGCCTCGCTGACGCCCCGCGAGGAACGTGTATTGCGCATGCGCTTTGGCATCGGGATGAACACCGATCACACACTGGAAGAAGTGGGCCAGCAGTTCAGCGTGACGCGCGAACGTATTCGCCAGATCGAGGCGAAGGCGTTGCGCAAGCTAAAGCACCCAAGCCGGAGCCGGAAACTGCGGTCGTTCCTGGATCAGTAAACGGGTCGGGCAACGAGGCTGGAATGGCTCGTGTCGATACATGCCGTTATGACAAACGCATACAATGCCGCTTTCGTGAATTTGACGTGAGCGGCAAAGCCTCTACCTTTATCTCACAACAATAAAAGTGAGACCTGTCATGCGCCCCCTGATCATCGCCGCCCTTTGCGCCAGCCTTCCCGTCACTGCGTCAGCCCAAGCCTTTCGCGCCGAAAGCAAACAAACCGTTGTCCCGCTAAACGCCACAGACTTTGAAGTATTGGAAGACCGCACCGCCGGTCCGCGTGGATATTGGTGCGCTGCGGCGGATTTTGCCAGATCACGACTAGGGGCAGGCCAAGCGGCACGACTTTACATCAAATCCGGTCGCGGCCCATCAGTGAGTTCAGCACTGTACAAGGGCGTCGTATTTACCATCGATCCGGCGCGCTTGGGGTCCGAGCCAATCAGGGGCTATTCCGTGAGCCTGACCAAGGTGGGATATAATCTACCCGTTGGCCACGCATATTCATTTTGCTCTGACTACTGGGAAATCTTTCCGTTCCGCTGAAGTGGAATGTGTCGTTGTGCCCTATCCAAAGTCACGCCAGTATTGAGGCATGCAAACAACATTTATCATACACACCAACGGCCAGGGTCTGACTGAATTTACCGACCAAGCCGTGCAGTGGGTCGCGGGGCAGGGT